>Ga0065178_101039_pt1 | contig 13971 bp, 13 predicted proteins | sample FECB22metaG_FD_59210 | JGI IMG/M metagenome (GOLD analysis project Ga0065178, IMG submission 59210) | Cyanobacterial communities from the Joint Genome Institute, California, USA - FECB-22 (version 2) (version 2) | ecosystem: Environmental > Aquatic > Thermal springs > Hot (42-90C) > Microbial...
GTGAGCACGCCCTCGCAGAGCAGGCTGGTGACCAGCGCGCCCATCATGTTGCCGTTCCAGACGTGCTCCTCGAGGTAGAACGAGGGCCAGCCGGCGCCGCGGTGCTGCTCCAGTCCGCCGGTGTGCGCGGCGACCGGCAGGCCGGCCTCGGCGGCCGCCGCGTAGATCGGCCAGTACCGGCGCCTGCCGAACCCGGACTCGCCGCCGGTGGCCAGCAGCACCTGGCAGAACCGCGGATCGCCGGCCCGCCTGCGGATCTCCGCGGCGGCCAGGTCCGGCGACTCCAGCGACACCGCGATCGACGACCGCAGCCGCGGCTCGCGGTCCAGCCAGCACTCGGCCACCCAGTCGTTGAGCGCCCGGCACAGCGAGGCGGCGAAGTCCGGCGTCTCGGCGCCCCAGCTGTGCGACTGCAGCGGGATGAGCACGCCGTGGTCGATGTCGAACTCGTCCAGCAGCTGGTCGCGGACGAGCTGCAGGTCGCTGCCCGGGAAGGCACCGTCCGGCCAGGCGTCCAGCCGGTAGCCGGAGTTGCGGACCCGCGGGTAGACGTCCGGCGGGGCGGGGACCCGGCTGCCGAACAGCTCGTAGCGGCGCCGGGCGGCCGGGTCCAGCCGGCGCAGCAGCTCGGCCGGTGGGCAGGTCGGGTGGATGTCGGTGTCGACGATGGTGAAGGTGGTGCGCCGGCGGGGCGGTGCCGCCGGCGCCTCGGGTGCGGTGGTCACGGGCTCTCCCCCGGGCTCGGCACGGTGCGGGCGGGTCGCGGCGTGGTGTCGACGACGACGTGATCGCCCGAGCCGAACCGCTCCACGGTCACGTCGAAGGTCTCCGCGACGAACGGGCCGGGCCGCCGCTCGCCGGGCGCCGGATCGGTGGCACCGGCACAGTCCTCGCCGGCGGGCTCGACGCTCACCTCGTAGCTGCGGGCGGGCGGCTCCCCCGGGCCGAGGAACGACTGGCCGGTCGCCAGGTCGTACTCCCAGCCGTGCCAGGGGCAGGCGATCAGGGCGTGCTCGTCGTCGCGCTCGTAGCGCCCCGGCATGCTCGACCGGACCCACGCCTGGGTGCGGCCCCGGCACAGCGGGCCGCCCAGGTGCGGGCAGTGGTTGTTGAGTGCGTAGAACCGGTCGCCGACCCGGAAGACGCCGATCGAGCGCCGTCCGCGGGTGACGATCTTCCGTTCGCCGGGGGCGAAGTCGTCCACCCGGGCCACCACGATCCGCATGCCCCCGACGCTATGTCGCAGGTCACCCGGGCCGGAAAGAAAGAGTTGGGATGCCGGGCATCCACCCGGTCTATGGGCCGGGGCGCAACGACCGCGATGCGCTGTCCAGCATCGAGCGCAGCCAGGTGTGCGCGGCGTCGCCGGAGCGCAGCCGGTGCCACCAGAAGACCTCCACGATCGGCGGCGGGTTCCCGGGGCACGGCACGATCCGCAGGTCCGGACGGTCGGCGAAGCCGGCCGCAAGCCGTCCCTGCATGACGGCGACCCGGTCGGTCCCGGCGACGAACCACGGTGTGGCCGCGTAGCTGTCGACCCGCACCGCGACCCGCGGCCGGCTGCCGAGCATGGCGAGCAGCGGGGCGAGCGGGGAGCTCGCCGGGTACTGCGCGTCCGGATGGTTCGGGATGACCCACGGCAGCCGTTCCAGGTCGGCCAGGCCGATCCGGTCGGACACCGGGTTCGCCGCGTCGACGACGCACACCCAGTTGTCCCGGAACAGCTCCTGGCCGCACAGCTCGTCCACCTTGAACTCGGCCTTCGGCGCGGAGATGATCCCGTCCAGCGTGCGCAGCGTCTCCGGCAGGTCGGCCGGCAGCCTGCCCTTGACGACGGGGACGTGCAGCCGGACGCCGGGCGCGGCGTCGTGCACCGTGCGCGAGAGCGCCTCGCCCATCGCCGCGAGCACGTAGTCGGTGGTCATCACGGTGAACTCGTGCTCGGAGACCTCGGGCCGGAACGGCTCCTCCGGCGCGAAGAACCGCTCCAGACCCAGGCACAGCGGCTCGATCTGGAGGGCGAGCCGGCGCCCGAGCGGGGACAGCACGAAGCCGCCGCGGGTGCGTTCGAGCAGGTCGTCGTCGAAGTGCCTGCGCAGCCGGGCGAGCGCGGCGCTCGCCGCGGGCTGGGTCACCCCGACCCGCTCGGCGGCCCGGGTGACGTTCCGCTCGCGCAGCAGCTCGCGCAAGATCACCAGCAGGTTGAGGTCGACGTTGGCCAGCGCGACCGCGGCGGAGCGGGGCACCTCAGGCGCCCTCCCCGTGCAGGCCGGCGACCGGCAGCACGGTCCGGACGGTCCATCCGCCGTCCGGGCGCGGGCCCGCCGAGCAGGTGCCGCCCCAGCGCTCGGCGCGCTCGCGCATCGACACCAGCCCGATGCCGCCGGGGACACCGGTCAGCGGATCGGCCGGCCGGATCCCGGTGCCGTCGTCGGCGATCTCGACGACCAGGTCGCCGTCGATCCGCTCGATCCGCACCCGCACCGTGTCGGCGCCGGCGTGCTTGACGGCGTTGTGCAGCGCCTCCCGGACGGTGCGGTACAGGTCGTCGGCGACGCCGGGGCCCAGTCGCGGGTCCACCGGCGCGAGGACGTCGACCCGCAGGCCGGTCCGGGACTGCACCTCCGAGGCGTGCGTGCGCACCGCCTCCACCAGGTCGCCGCCGCGTGGCGCGGCCGGGTGCATCTCGCGCACCAGCAGCCGCAGGTCGTCCAGCGCGTCGGCGGACATCTCGGAGAGCTCGGTGGCCGCGCCGAGCACCCGGCTCGGGTCCGGATCGGAGCGGTCCAGCTGGCCCTGCAGCGCGGAGACCTGCATCCGGATCGAGAACAGCTGCTGCACCACCGAGTCGTGCAGGTCGCGGGCCAGCCTGCGGCGTTCCGCGGTGCGCGCCTCGGACCGCGAGCGGGCGACCAGCCGGGCGGTGTCCACCGCGACCGCGGCGTGCGCGGCCATCGCCTCCAGGAACGCCAGCGACGACGGGTCCGGCGCCTCGTCCGGCTGGTAGTAGGCGTTGATCACGCCGACGGTGGTGCCGCGCACGACCATCGGCATCGCGACGAAGCCGTCCCAGTCCGGCCGGCCCATGATCTCGTGCAGCGGCTCCCACGCCGGGTCGGACAGGATCGCCGCCCGGCGGTGCGGCACCACGACCGGCTCGCCGCGCGCGTGCGCCTCCAGGAACCGGATGTCGGCGCCGCGTTCCCGGCAGGACCGCAGCCGCCGGACGAAGTCCGGTGCGGACCCGAACCCGGCCATCCCGAGCACCTGCAGGTCGGCGGCCGGGTCGTCGACGGCCAGGATCTGCGCGGCCGCGATGTGCGCGGTGCCGATGATCTCGCGGGCGATCGCGTCCAGCGTGCTGGTCAGCGAGCCCGCCTCGGCGACCCCGGCGGCGGCCCGGACGATCGCGGTCAGCCGCTCCTGCCGGGCCAGCCGGTCGGTGACGTCGCCGAACCACACGGCCCAGCCACCGGTGCCGTCCGGCGCGATCCGGTACCGCAGCTCGCGGCCCGGGCCGTCCGGACCGGGCCGGCGCAGGATCCGGGTCCCCGACGGGCCGGCCGGGCCGGGGACGAACGGCGCCGGGGTGCCGAGCAGCTCGTCGGCCGGGCGGCCGAGCAGCGCGGCGGCGGCCGGGTTCAGCGATCGGAACCGGCCCTCGCCGTCGAGCAGGACGAGGCCGTCCGGGCACACCGCGACCAGCGCGGCGGCTCCGGGCGCATCCCGGTCCGGCACCGGAACGGTCGTCACATCGTCGTGCACCGCACCATCATGCGGTCACCCGGCGCCCGGTTCGAGCGTTTCATCAGGGTAATTGATATCGATCCGCTCCTCCGGCACCCCGAGTGCCGAGCCCAGCACGGACCGCATCATGTCCTTCGGGACGAGGCAGTCCGCGCAGGCGTCCGGCCCGGCGCTGATCCGGACCTCGAGCCGGTCGCCCGCCTCGGTCACCTCCATCGCGTAGTCGTCGGCCTCCAGGCCGGTGCGCAGCCCCTCCAGGGCGCTGTGGTCGATCGTCACGGGCGGGTCCCCTCGTTCTCGGTGCCGTTCGGGCCGGTGGGTGGGTCCAGCGGGAAGTGGCAGGCGGTGCGGTGCCCCGGCGCCAGCTCCAGGAGCACCGGCTCCTCCTCGGCGCAGCGCTGCTGCGCGCGCGGGCAGCGGGTCCGGTAGCGGCAGCCGCTGGGCGGGTCCAGCGGCGACGGCGGTTCGCCGGGCGGCGCCTTCGGCCGCCGCACCCGTCCGGTCGCCGGGTCGAGGCCGGGGATGGAGTCGAGCAGCGCCGCGGTGTAGGGGTGCCGGGGCGCCCGGTAGAGCGCGGTCGCCGGGCCGATCTCGGCGAGCTGCCCGAGGTGCATCACCGCGACCCGGTCGCTGACCTGCTTGACCAGCGCCAGGTCGTGCGCGATGAACAGGTACGACAGGCCGAGATCGGTGCGCAGCCGTTCGAACAGGTTCAGCACCTGCGCCTGGATCAGCACGTCCAGCGACGACACCGCCTCGTCGCAGATGAGCAGTGCCGGGTCCAGCGCGATCGCCCGGGCGATCGCGACCCGCTGGCACTGCCCGCCGGACAGCTCGTGCGGGCGCCGCCGCCCGTAGAGCGACGGATCGAGGCCGACCATGTCCAGCAGCTCGTCGACCCGGCGGGCGCGCGCCGACGCGGTGCCCTCCCGGTAGCCGACCAGCGGCTCGGCGACCAGCTCGGCGACCCGCCAGCGCGGGTTCAGCGAGCCGAACGGGTCCTGGTAGACCATCTGCAGCGATCGCCGGGCGCGCACCAGGTCGCGCCGGCGCAGCCCCATCAGGTCGACGCCCTGGAACTCGATCTCGCCGGACTGCGGCCGCGGTGCCTGGATCAGCGACCGGGCCAGTGTGGACTTGCCGGAGCCGGTCTCGCCGACCACGCCGAGCGTCTCGCCCGGGTAGACCTCCAGCGACACGTTCGACACGGCGTGCACGACGCCGCCCTTCACCCCGCCCGCGGCCCGCACCGGGAACTCCTGGACGACGTCGCGGGCGGCCAGCAACGGCGCCGCCGGGGCGGCCCGGGTGCCGGTGTCCCGGTGTTCGGTGACCGTCATCGCCGTCCCTCCTCGGTGCCGGTGGTGCCGCCCGGCTCGGGATGCCAGCAGGCCCAGCGGTGGCCGGGCTCGTGTTCGGCCAGCGGCGGCTCGGTCAGGCACTGCTCGTCGGCCGACGCGCAGCGCGGCCGGAACGGGCAGCCCTCGGGCGGCGCCCGCAGGTCCGGCGGCTGGCCGGGGATCACCGGCAGCAGGGTGTGCGACGGCCGGTCGAGCAGCGGGATCGCGCCGAGCAGCGCGGCCGTGTACGGCATCCGGACGGCGCCGAACAGGGTCGGTGCCGGTGCGTACTCGACGGCCCGGCCCGCGTACATGACGAGCACGTCGTCGGCGTAGCTGGCGGCCAGCCCCAGATCGTGGGAGATCATGACGACGGCGGTGCCGAGCCGCTGCTGCAGCTCGGCCAGCAGCTCCATGATCTGGGCCTGGGTGGTCACGTCGAGCGCGGTCGTCGCCTCGTCGGCGATCAGCAGCCGGGGCTGCCCGGCGAGCGCGATCGCGATCATCACCCGCTGCCGCATGCCGCCGGAGAGCTGGTGCGGGTACTCGAAGAAGCGCCGTTCCGGCGCCGGCAGCCGGACCATCGTCAGGAGCTCGACGGCGCGCTCCCGGGCGGCCCGGGCGTCGACGTCGGCGTGCACCCGGACGGCCTCGGTGATCTGGTTGCCGATCCGCATCGTCGGGTTGAGCGAGCGGGCCGGGTCCTGGAAGACCATCGCGATGTCCGCGCCGCGCCGGCGGCGCATCGCGCGCTCCCCGAGCCCGATCAGCTCGGTGCCGTCGAACATCGCCGAGCCGGTGACCCGCGCGGACTCCGGCAGCAGGCCGAGCAGCGCCCGGGAGCTCACGCTCTTGCCGGACCCGGACTCGCCGATCACCGCCAGCGTCCGGCCGGGGGCGACGCTGTAGGACAGCCCGTTGACCGCGTGTACCGGGACGCCGTCGCGGGTGAACCGGACCCGCAGGTCCCGCACCACCAGCAGCGGATCGGGTACCGGCGCCGGGCCGGTGCGGGCCGGGGCGGTGTCGGTGCCGGAGATGCTCATCGGCCGCTCCATCGTGCGCGCAGGGTCTCGCCGAGCAGGTTGAAGGTCAGGACGGTCACGAAGAGCACCAGGCACGGCCAGACGACCAGCATCGGCGTCGCGGACAGGCTCTGCTGGCCCTGGGCGATCATGTTCCCCCAGCTCGGTGCGGGTGGCGGGATGCCGAGACCGAGGAACGACAGCGCGCCCTCGATCACCATCACGATGCCCATGCCGAGCATCCCGAAGGTGATCAGCTGGGGTGCGATGTTGGGCGCGACGTGCCGCAGCAGCGTCCGGTGCCCGGGTGTGCCGCACAGCTCGGCGGCCGCCATGAACGGTTGCTCGCGCAGCCGCAGGGTGGCCGCCCTGGCGATCCGGGCGAACGCCGGGACGCTGAAGAACGCCAGCGCGAGGATGGTGTTCGTGCGGCTCGGGCCGAGGCTCTGCGCCACGGCCAGGGTGAGCACCAGCGACGGGAACGCGATCAGCACGTCCAGCACCCGCATGATGACGGTGTCGACGATCCCGCCGAGGAAGCCGGACACCGCGCCGAGGGTGCCGCCGACCAGCAGGCCCAGCAGGTTCACCGAGACGGCGACGATCAGCGACGAGCGCCCGCCGTGCAGCACCCGGGACAGGATGTCGTTGCCGTTCGGGTCGGTCCCGAGCAGGTGCCCCGGCGAGAGCGCCGGGAGGTAGCTGTCCAGCACGCTCCCGCCGATCGGCGGTGGCACCGGCAGCACCAGCGGGCCGACGAAGCAGGCCGCGGTGATCAGGGCGAGCAGCCCGCCGGGCAGCACGATCGCCGGGGTCCGGAGCAGGCCGCGCCGCCCCGGTGGTGAGGCAGGGGTGACAGGGGTTCCGGAGGTGACGGGCTCAGCGACTGCCATAGCGGATCCTCGGGTCGAGCACGGCGTAGAGCAGGTCGGCGAGCAGGTTGGCCAGCACGGCGATCACGGCGAACACGACGACGCACGCCTGCACCACCACGAAGTCCCGGGTGTTGATCGCCTGCAGGAGCAGCTGCCCGAGGCCGGGCAGCGCGAAGATCTGCTCGATGATCACGGTCGCGCCGATCAGCGTGCCCAGGTTCAGCCCGACCACGGTGATCAGCCCGAACGACGAGTTCCGGAAGGCGTGCCGGACCAGCACCCGCCACGGCCCGACGCCCTTCGCCCGGGCCGTGGTGATGTAGTCCTCGCCCTGCAGCTGGTCCACCAGGTCGCCGCGCAGGAACCGGGTGTAGAAGCAGAACAGCGGGAACGCGATCGCCACCGCGGGCAGCGCCAGCGAGTGCAGGTTGCCGGTCACGCTCTCCGAGAGCGGCACGAAGCCGATCGCCGGGAACATCGAGAACTGCACCGCGAACAGCAGCACCAGCAGCAGCGCCAGCACGTAGTTCGCGACCGACAGCCCGGTGATGCTGACCAGCATGCTGAGCCGGTCGAACAGGTGGTTCGGCCGGTAGGCGGCGAGCAGCGCGACCGGGACCGCCAGGCCGAGCGACAACACGAACGCCAGGCCGACCAGCTGCCCGGTGACGGCGAGCCGCTCCCCCAGCAACGGGGTGACCGGCTGGCCGCTGATCACCGAGTTGCCGAGGTCGCCGGTCACCGCGCCGCCGAGCCACTGCAGGTAGCGCACCGGTCCGGACCGGTCGAGCCCGAGCCGCTGTTCCAGCGCCGCGATCTGCTCGGCGGTCGCCTCCGGCCCGAGCAGCTGCTGGGCCGCCCCGCCCGGGATCAGGCTGAGCACCCAGAAGGTCAGGATGCTGGCGCCGAGCACGATCGGGATGGCCATCAGCGACCGCTTGCCGACCATCCGCAGCGCCGGCGAGCCGAGGAACGACGCGAGGCCGCCGGACCGGTCGCGGACCGGTGCGCCCGCCGTCACTGCTGCGGCTCCCGCCAGACCTCGTCCCAGTGCACGCCGGTGTTGACGACGATCGGCGGGATCTGGGTGGTCAGCCCGGGTCCGTACACCCCCGGGACCGCGAGGTTCGCCGGGGCGAACGCGAGACCGAACGGGCCGTAGTGGTTCTCGGCGATCAGCCCGCCCGCCCGGTCGTAGAGCTCCTGGCGCTCGGCGGGATCGACCGACGCGGCGGCCTCGTCGAACAGCGCGTCCAGCTCGGGATCGGCGACCCCGGAGAACGGGCTCTCCGAGTCGAACCGGAAGTTGACGCCGACACCGGCCGCCGGGTCCCAGGATCCGGCGGTCTGCAGCATCGCCTGCCAGCTGCCCGCGTTGAACGCCTGGACCAGTGTGGACAGCTCGTAGGTCTCGGTCCGGACGGTGATGCCGGCCTCCTGCCACTGCGTCTGCAGGGCGGTCATGACCTGCTCGGCGACGTAGGCGCCGAGCGTCCCGAGATCGACCTCCAGCCCACCGAGATCGGCGACGAGCTGCCGGGCCCGCTCCGGGTCGTGGCCGGTGTAGCCCTCGATCTCCTCGGTGTGGAACAGCCCGCCGGGGCCGGTGAAGCTCTGGCTGACCGGGTACTGGCCGCCGAACAGTCCCTGCGCGATCGCGTCGAAGTCGGTGGCGGCGTAGATCGCCTCGCGGGCCCGCGGGTCGTCGAACGGCGCGGCCCGGGTGTTGAGCTGGACGACGTAGGGCGACGTCGCGGGCTGCACCGTCACGCTGAGCTGCCCCTGCGACTGCGCCTGCTCCAGCAGCGGGGTGGTGGTCAGCCCCTCGTACGCCTGCGCCTGACCGGCCAGCAGCGCCTGGTAGGCGGGCTGGTCGCCGCCGATCGACTGGAAGGTCAGCCGGTCCAGGTAGGGCAGCCCGTCCTTGAAGTAGTCGGGATTGCGCTCCAGCACCAGCTCCGAGCTGAGCTGGTTCGACACCACGGTGAACGGCCCGGCGCCGACCGGCTCGATCGCGAACGCGTCCTCGCCCTTCTCGGCGAGCGCGGTCGGTGAGGCGATCCAGTTCACGTTCGTCACCGGCATCGCATTGATCACCGCGGCGTAGGGCCGGGTGAACTCCAGCAGGACCGTCAGCGGGCCGTCGGTGGTGATCCCGCCGTCGGCGAGCGGCCAGTTCGGCGAGCAGGTGCACGGCGAGTCGACGGCCCGGCGGAAGTTGGCGGCGACCGCCTCGGCGTCGAACGGGGTGCCGTCGGTGAACCGCATGCCCTCGCGCAGCGTGATCCGGACGGTCCGCCCGTCGTTCTCGATGGAGCTGCTCTCGGCCTGGTGCGGCTCGACCCGGGCGTTCGTGCCGTCGTCGTCGGCGACGAGCCGGAACAGCCCGCCGTAGATCGCGCTCATCTGCGGCACGTTCGCGCCGCCGGTGGTGTTGGTGGCCGGGTCCAGGCCGGTCGGCCAGCCGCCGGCGAACGACGCGTCCTCCAGCACGGTCAGCTCACCGCCCTGCTGCGGCGGCCCGGAGGGTTCCGCGGGACCGCCGCCCGCGGTCGTGGCCGCCCCACCTCCGCAGCCGGCCACGACCATGGCCGTGGCCAGCAGCAGGGCCGGCAGGTGCATCCGTCGTCTCACGGGGCACTCCCGTTCGGTTCGGACCGGCCCGCCCGCCCATCGGCGGCGACGTCCGGTCGGTGGTGGGGACCCGGGCACCGGGCGGTCGGGGCCGCCGGCGGGCGTGACCGGGCTCACTGTGACGTCGACCAGCGTCGAGCAGCGCCGCAGTCGCGGTGGAGGGCGCTTTCGCCCGACGGAAGACAACTTGGGCGCCCCGACGGGCCACCCACGACGAATGACGTAGACCGGCCTGTCCCATCCGACCCGTTCGTCGGCGGGAACCTTGTGACGCAGCGTGTGGCCTGCGGAGACTGGTCGGGCGCCGGCCCCGGCCGGCACACGACGTGGACGCTGGACGAGGGGGTCGGGCGTGGTGGAACGCTGCCGGACGACTGACACGGCGACGCGGGCTGCGAGGGCCGTGCGATGACGGTGACGGCCGAGCGCGGCCCCGGCTGGGCACCCGAACCCGATCCCGACGACGCCGGCCGCCGGGTCACCGCGGCCGGCCGGATGCTGGCCGTGCTCGACGCCTTCGGCCCCCGGCACCGGACGCTCACACTCAGCGACATCGCGCGCCGCGGCGGGCTCAGCCTGTCCACCGCGCACCGGCTGGTGCACGAGCTTCTGGCGTGGGGCGCGCTGGAACGCGACGGTGAGGGCCGCTACTCGGTCGGCCTGCGGCTGCTGGAGCTCTCCGCGCTCGCGCCGCGCGGGCTCGGCCTGCGCGAGGCCGCCTACCCGCATCTGGAGGACCTGCACCGGGCCACCCGCGGCAACGTCCACCTCGGCGTGCGGGACGGCACCGGCGTGGTCTACGTCGAGGCGATCCGGGCCCGCGTCCGCAACCCGGTGAACAGCCGGGTCGGCGACCGCTGGCCGATGCACGCCACCGGGACCGGCCTGGTCCTGCTCGCGCACGCCGAGCCCGAGTTCCAGGAGCAGGTGCTGAGCTCGCCGCTGGAGCGCTTCAGCCCGATGACCGTCGTCGACCCGGACGAGCTGCGCCGCACCCTGGCCTCGATCCGGCAGACCGGGGTCGCGGTGGCCCGCGGGCAGATCACCGTGCCCGACCTGGTCGTCGCGGTGCCGGTGCACGACGCCGGCGGCCGGGTCGCCGCCGCCGTCAGCGTGGTCGTGGAGGCGACCGACGCGCGCACCCGGGAGCTGGCGGGGGTGCTGACCCAGGCCTCCCGGGCGATCTCCCGGACCCTCGGCCCGCGGCCGGTCGCCGGCCTCTGACCCGCCCCGCCGCGCGCCGCGCCGCACCTCTCGTCCCGCCGAGATGCAGCTCAGCGGGAATTGTCGATCTTCGCGGCCCGCTGATCTGCATCTCGGTGACGGGAGGGGTGCGGCGACGCGTCGAGCGCTTGCCACGAATCCTGAACACGTTCAGAATTGTGATGTGCCGACCGAGATCCAGTGGAGTGAGTTGCAGCGCGACCCGAAGGGTGTGGCGGCCCTCGCCGACCAGGGCGAGGTCCGGGTGCGGCGACGCGACGGAGCAGCGCTGCTGCTGGTCAGCGAGGAGTCCGCCGACGCGGCCGCGATCGGCGCGGTCAGCGCGGCCCGGGCGCTGCGCAACGCGCTGGCGCACCTGTCCGCCGAGGAGGGAGTCGCGGTACTGAGCGAGGAGTTCTCCTGGCTCGATCTGCTTCCGGACGACGAGCGGCGTCGCTTCGCCGTCGATTTCGTGCGTGCCGTGTCGGCCTCAGCCGAGCTGGGGCGCTGGTCGGTCCTCGCCCAGGTCGTCGTCGAGTGGCGGGCGACCGCAGCGGCATACGCCGATCCGTCCCTGGTCGCGGAGCTGACCGGTCCCCTCGACACGGATCTCGGACCGGTCCCCGCGCCGGACCGGGCCTGACCCGGTGCCGGCGAAGCGCGGAGACCGCGTTGCGCCGCCGGCGGGGCCCGACGGCTGGGAGCCCCGCTTCGCCACCTCCGAAGCCGCCAAGGGCTGGGAGGAACTGTGCCGCGGAGCGGCGCCCAACACGTGGGCGGCGTGGCTCGTCCTGACCGAACGACCGACCACCCCTCAGAACCCAGCCCGCCAACACCGATTGCGCGGCGCACTCGGTACCCGGTCGGTGGGCGGGCGAGACCTGGAGCAGTGGCAGTACGAGGTCACCGCCGGTGGCCGGATCTGGTACTGCCCCGATCCGGAACGTCGGATCGTCTGGGTGGTGGCCGCGGGCCCTGGGCACCCGAAGGCCACTGAGTGATCCATATCGCGCCGTCGCACCCCGTGTCCCGCCGAGATGCAGATCAGCGGGAATTGTCGATCTTCGCGGCCCGCTGAGCTGCATCTCGGCGGGACGCGGGGTGCGACAGCGTGGCCGGGCCGGGCCGGGCGGGTCAGGGCGGCGGGTCGACCCCGAGCCAGCGGAAGGTGTTGTGCCACAGGATGTCGTCCAGCTCGGCCGGGGACAGGTCCAGCGAGCGCAGGGTCCGCCCGCAGGGCTCCTCCCGGGGCATCGCCGGGAAGTCGGAGCCGGCCAGCAGCCGGTCGTGGCCGAGCAGGTCGACCAGGTAGCGCAGGGCGCGGTGGTCGAAGACCATCGTGTCGTAGAAGAAGTGGCGGGCGTAGTCCAGCGGGGACGGGCCGTCGTCGTGCGCGAAGGCCCGCTCCGGCACCGCGGGCTCCTCGTTCCAGGTGCCGCTCCAGAAGTACTGCGCCCGCGGCAGGACGAGCGGGAACCCGCCGGCCGCGTGCGAGAACGACAGCCGCAGGTCGGGGCACTCGGCCGCGGTCCCGCCGGTGATCATCGAGGCGGCCGCGGTGGCGCCCTGCAGGCCGACCACGTGGGTGCCCATCGCCGACGCCGGGAGCTGGTCGGTCGGGGCGGGCATGGCGTGCACGAAGACCGGCAGCCCGAGCCGCTCCGCCTCGGCGAAGAACGGCCGGAACCGCTCGTCGCCGATCGGCCGGCCGAGCACGCCGGAGGCGATCTCGACGCCGTGCAGGCCGGCGTCGCGGATCTGCTTCAGCTCGGCGGTGGCGGTGTCCGGGTCCTGCAGCGGGACGATGCCGAAGCCGTAGAGCCGGCCCGGGGCGGCGGCGCACAGCGTCGTGGTGAACTCGTTGACGTGCCGGGCGAGCGACAGCCCGTCGGCGACGGGCAGGTCGTAGCGCAGCAGCGGCGGCATCGGGGTGATCACCTCGGCGTCCACACCGGACGCGTCCTGCGCCTCGATCCGCTTCTCGGCGTCGAAGAACACCGCCTTCGCGGTGAACCGCAGCGCACCGAACACCAGCAGCCGGGCGTCGGTGCCGTCGACCGGCTCCATCCGCGGGAAGCAGTCCGGGGCGTCGTCGGGGTAGTCGTGGGGCAGCAGGTGGGCGTGCGCGTCGATCAGCACGGCGACTCCTCAGGGCAGGTGGGGATGGACCGACACGTGCACCGCGCGCTCGCCGGGCTCGTCCCCGGCGAGGGTGCGCAGCGCGAGCGCGGTGTCGTCGAGCCCGAACGTGTGGGTGTGCAGCTTCGCCAGCGGGAACCGGCCGGACTCGATGATCGCGATGGCCTCGGCGTAGCCGCGGGCGTCGACGCCGAACGCGCCGCGCACGGTCAGCGCCCGGTTGATGATCAGGTCGGTGTTCAGCGGGTTCTCCCGGCCGCCCTTGAGCCCGGCGAGCACCACGGTGCCGCCGTGCTTCGCGGCGCGCAGCGCCTGGGTGAGCGGGGCGGCCGCCATCGGGGTCAGCTCCAGGACGACGTCGGCCCCGGCCCCGCCGGTCAGGTCGAGCACCGTCTCGACCGGGTCCTCGGCGCTGTCCCCGTCGACGACGACGGTGTGGTCGGCGCCGAACTCCCTGGCCAGCTCCAGCTTGTGCACGTCGGACTCCAGACCGGTGACGACGATCGTCCCGGCCCCCGCCGCGCGGGCGGCGATCACCGAGGCGATCCCGCGCTGGCCGGCGCCGAGTACCAGCACGGTGTCGCCGAGCCCGACGCCACCGAGGTGCACCGCCCACCGGACGCCCGCGCCGAGCGGGTTGAACATCACCGCCAGCTCGGCGGGCAGGTTCCGGTCGACCTTGTGCAGCACCGCGTTCGGTGACAGGTAGAGGTGTTCGGCCATCCCGCCGAACAGCGACGGCGCGACGTCGGTCCCGGTGACGCCGTGCGCGTTGCCGCGGTTGCGGCAGGACTGGTAGCGGCCGGTGAGGCAGTCGTGGCATGCCCGGCAGGGCACGATCACCTCGAGCGCGACCCGGTCGCCGGGTTCGACGCCCCAGCGGGCGGCGGCCCGCTCGCCGACCTCCTCGATGATCCCGAGCGGCTCGTGCCCGGGGATCACCGGTCCGCCCGAGCCCATCCGCATGTGGCCGCGGAACATCTCGACGTCGCTGCCGCAGATGCCGTT
>Ga0065178_101041_pt1 | contig 13962 bp, 10 predicted proteins | sample FECB22metaG_FD_59210 | JGI IMG/M metagenome (GOLD analysis project Ga0065178, IMG submission 59210) | Cyanobacterial communities from the Joint Genome Institute, California, USA - FECB-22 (version 2) (version 2) | ecosystem: Environmental > Aquatic > Thermal springs > Hot (42-90C) > Microbial...
TCTGCTCACCGCGACCGGGTGCGCGACCGCGGTCGCGGGGGCACCGGGGAGCACGGTGGTGGTCGGCGGGGCCCGGACCGGCTCGGCCACCGGCTGGGTGCCCGAGCTGGAGCAGGAGTTGGAGACGGCGATCAGCACCGGCGCGACCTGGACGTTCGTGTCCGCCGACGGCGGTCCGGAGGTGCTCGCGACGCTCCCGCTGGCGTCCGACGCCGAGAACGACCTCGCAGCGGCGACCGAGCTGGACGCGGTGCGCGAGCAGGCCCGGGGGCTGCTCGACTCACCCGCCCGCAGCCCGGAGGCCGATCCGCTCGGCGCGCTCGTCCTCGCCGGGCGGACGCTGTCCGGTCTGCCGCAGCCGCACCGGATCCTGCTGACCGGGTCGCTGCTGCAGACCGTCGCGCCGCTGCCGTTCCAGGACCGGGACGGGGCCCTGCTCGGGGCCGACCCGGACCAGGTCCTCGACCGGCTGGACCGGGACGGTGCGCTCCCGGCCCTGGAGGGCGTCGAGGTCGTCGTGATCGGCGGCGGGGACGTCGTGCCGCCGCAGGCCCGGCTGCCGGAGGCGACCCGGCAGGCACTCCTCGAGTTCTGGACGACGCTGCTGCACCGGGCGGGCGCCACCGTCCACGTGGTGGAGTCGCCGCGGACCGGGTCACCGCCGCCCGGTCTGCCCCCGGTCACGCCGGTGCCGGTCGCCGAGCCACCGCCGGTCGCCGTCGACGTCCCGACCGTCGCCACCCTGCCCGACCAGGTCCTCGGGTTCCTCCCGGACCGGGCCGAGTTCCGGGATCCGGCGGCCGCGGAACGGGCCCTCGCGCCCTACACCGAGGCGCTCGGCACGGGCCGGTTCCAGGTCGAGGTCACCGGGACGACGTCCTCGGCCGGCACGCCGGAGGGCCGGCTCGCGCTGAGCCGGGACCGGGCCGCGCTGGTGGCGATCCTGCTGCTCCGCGGCTCCGGCGCCGATCCCGGGCTGGTCACCGTCCGGGCACTGGGCTCGGACTTCCCCGGCTCCCGGCCGGACCGGGACGCCGCGGGCGAACTCGATCCGGTCGCGGCCGCGGCCAACCGGCAGGTGATCATCCGTCTGGTCCCGCGGTGAGCCACCCGGACGAGCGGTCGGCGGGATCAGGTTCCGGACGGGTGGCGCAGCACCGGACAGCAGCCGGATGAGGGCGGCCAGCAGGTCCTCCGGTCCGGGTCCCGCCGGCTCCGCTGCAGCCACGCCGTCCCGCACCCCGCCACCCACCGAGATGCAGCTGAGCGGGAATTGTCGATCACCCACGCCCGCTGAGCTGCATCTCGGCGAGCCACGGGGTGCGACGCGGGACGCGGCTCGGCCCCGAAGCGGCACGCCGCACCCCGGGCACGCGAACGGCCCCGCCGGAACCCGGCGGGGCCGTTCGAGCTGCGTCGCTACGCGGTCAGCGGCTGCCGACCGGGACGTAGAGCCGCTCCGCCGAGCCGGTGTACAGCTGGCGCGGGCGGCCGATCTTGTTCTGCGGGTCGCTCATCATCTCGCGCCAGTGCGCGATCCAGCCCGGGAGCCGGCCGAGCGCGAACAGGACGGTGAACATCTTGGTCGGGAAGCCCATCGCCCGGTAGATGACGCCGGTGTAGAAGTCGACGTTCGGGTAGAGCTTGCGCTCGACGAAGTAGTCGTCGGCGAGCGCCTTCTCCTCCAGCGACATGGCGATGTCGAGCAGCGGGTCGTTGACGCCGAGCTTCTTCAGGATCGTCTCGGCCTGCTCCTTGACGATCTTGGCGCGCGGGTCGTAGTTCTTGTAGACCCGGTGCCCGAAGCCCATCAGCTTCGCGCCCTGCTCCTTGTTCTTCACCCGGCTCACGAAGTCGTCGACGTTGCCGCCCTCGACGTCCTTGATCCGGGTCAGCATCTCCAGCACGGCCTGGTTGGCGCCACCGTGCAGCGGGCCGAACAGCGCGTTCACCCCGGCCGAGATGGAGGCGAACAGGTTCGCCTGGCTGGAGCCGACCAGCCGCACCGTCGACGTCGAGCAGTTCTGCTCGTGATCGGCGTGCAGGATCAGCAGGGTGTCCAGCGCCCGGGCCATGTCCGGGTCGACCTCGTACGGCTCGGCCGGGAAGCCGAAGGTCATCCGCAGGAAGTTCTCCACCAGGCCCAGCGAGTTGTCCGGGTAGAGGAACGGCTGGCCGACCGACTTCTTGTAGGCGTAGGCGGCGATCGTGAAGACCTTCGCCATCAGCCGGACGGTGGAGAGCTCGACGGCCTCCTCGTCGTGCGGGTCGAGGCTGTCCTGGTAGAACGTCGACAGCGCGCTGACCGCCGAGGACAGCACCGGCATCGGGTGCGCGTCCCGCGGGAAGCCCTCGAAGAAGCGCTTCAGGTCCTCGTGCAGCAGGGTGTGCCTGCTGATCCGGGTGGTGAACGCGTCCAGCTTCTGCCGGGACGGCAGCTCGCCGTAGATGAGCAGGTAGCTGACCTCGAGGAACGTCGAGTTGGTCGCCAGCTGGTCGATGGGGTATCCGCGGTAGCGGAGGATGCCGGCGTCACCGTCGATGTAGGTGATCGCCGAGGCACAGGCGGCGGTGCTCGTGAAGCCCGGATCGAAGGTGACCAGACCGGTCTTGCCAAGGAGCTTGCTGACGTCGACGGCCTGCGACCCCTCCGTCGGGGTGTGCACCGCCATCTCGAACTCGCCGCCGGAATGCTTGAGGACGGCGGAGTCGGAGCGGGCGGCGGTCTCGTCGGACATGTGGAGGTTCCCTCTCACAGCTGGGTCATATGGGTTCAGCCGCACACGCTAGCCCGCCTCGCCGGATCCGCAGAACGCGGCGACGAGGGTCACCCCGAATCGCGCCCGGCGACCGGCGCGCGGTACCGCCAGAACTCCGGGAACCGGGCCACCACGACGAGGGTGCCGACGATGACCGCGATCCCGCCGACGACGGCGCTCGTCCCCGGCCCGATCACGTCCGCCGAGGCGCCGTGCCACATGTCCGCGAGCCGCGGGCCACCCGCGACGACCACGATGAACACGCCCTGCATGCGGCCGCGCATCTCGTCGGTGGCGACGGTCTGCAGCATCGACGACCGGTACACCGAGCTGACCAGGTCGCCCGCCCCGGCGACGGCGAGGGCGAGCACCGCGAGGAACAGCGAGCCGGTGAGACCGAACAGGACGATCCCGCCGCCCCACACGCAGATGGCGACGACGACGGCGACGCCCTGCCGTTGCACCCGCTGCAGCCAGCCGGACAGCACCCCGCCGACGACCATCCCGATCGGGATCGCGGCGAACAGCAGGCCCAGCGCGAAGCCGCCGCCGGGCGGGTCGCCGAAGGTCCGCTCGGCCATCTCCGGGAACATCACCCGCGGCATCCCGAAGCCCATCGCGATCACGTCGACCAGGAACGAGACCAGCAGGATCCGGTGCATGCCGACGTAGCGGAAGCCGTCGACGACGGCCCGGAACCCGACCTTCGGCCGGGGCCCGCCCGCCGCCTGCGCGGAGCTGGGCAGCGACGGCAGCCGCCAGGTCGCCCACAGCGTCGCCAGCAGCGCGATCGCGTCCAGCAGGTACAGCATCGGCAGCCCGATGATCGGGATCAGGATGCCGGCGAGCAGCGGGCCGAGCACCGCGCCGATCTGCACGACGGTCATGTTCAGCGCGTTCGCGGCGGGCAGCTGCTCGGCGGGCAGCAGCCGCGGGATGACGGCGCTGCGGGTCGGCTGGTTCATCGCGAGCATCGCCGACTGGACGGCGAACAGCACCAGCACCACCCAGACGTCGCCGACCCCGCTCGCCGAGACCACCCACAGTGCGAGCGAGGTCAGTGCGATCCCGGAGCCGGTGAACAGCAGCATCACCCGGCGGTCGACGGCGTCGGCGATCGCGCCGCCCCACAGCCCGAACACGATCAGCGGGACCAGGCCGAACAGCCCGGTCAGTCCGACGTAGGCCGACGACCCGGTCATCTGGTAGATCTGCGTCGGGACGGCGACCACGGCGAGCTGGGCGCCGATGACGGTGACGATCCCGGCCGTCCACAGCCTGCGGTAGGCGGGCGTGCGCAGCGGCGTGGTGTCGGCGAACGCGGACCGCAGCGCGCCGGTGAACCGCCCGCCGGCCCGCACCCGGCGGGTCGGCGCGTCGGCGGAGCCCCCGTTGACGACCGGGCGGGTGGGCGAATCCCGGTCCCCGCCCGGCACCGGCTGCGTCGGCCCGTCGCCGGGGTCGTTGCGCTTGCTCACGGGACCACGTCTACACGGGGTCCCCCGCGGCGCGCCTCGGGGTTCCCCTTACGGGGCGAGCCTGCGGACCGACCAGCGGTCGTCCCGGCCGACGTCGAACCGGAGCCGGTCGTGCATCCGGTCGGTGCGGCCCTGCCAGAACTCGACCTGCCACGGCACGATCCGCCAGCCGCCCCAGTGCGGGGGCCGGGGGATCCGCTCGACGTCGTCGAACCGGGCGGTCACCCCGGCCAGCGCCTGGTCGAGCACGTTGCGGCCGGCCACCACGGTCGACTGGGCGGACGCCCACGCCCCGAGCTGCGAGCCGCGCGGCCGGGTCGCCCAGTAGGCGTCGGACTGGGCCTCCGAGCAGCGCTCGACCCGCCCGGCGAGCTGGACCTGGCGGTGCATCGGGTACCAGGGGAACGTGACGGAGGCGACCCGGGTGCGGTTCAGGTCGTGGCTCTTCGCGGACGTGTAGTTGGTGTAGAAGACGATGCCGCCCGAGTCGAGGCCCTTGCACAGCACGGTCCGCGACGCCGGCGTCCCCTCCGGGTCGGCGGTGGCGAGGACCATCGCGTTCGGCTCGGCCAGGCCGGCCTCCCGGGCCTCCTCCAGCCACGCGGCGAGCTGCTCGTGCCAGGTCGGGGCGAGATCGGGCACGTCGAACGGCCGGCCGGCGTAGTCGCTCCGCATCCTCTCCAGTTCGGGCGCGTCCGTCATGGGTCCCCTTCCCGTCGTGCACCCCCGCCGGGTGTCGCAGGGCCGACCGTAGGCGGCAGGTGGTCGCCGGTGCACCCGCCGAACGGCGTGTTCCCCGGCGCGCCGGGCCCGTGACCGATCACACCGGTGCCGCCCGTTGCCGACGCGCGCCCTGCCGGAGAGGGTGACCGGCGAGGCCCGAGCCGAAGGAGACCCGGTGACCGTGACCGAACCGTCCCACGACGTACCTGCGCCACCTCCCGGATTCCGGTCCGGTCTCGAGGGGCACGTCGCGTTCCGCACCGAGATCGCCGAGCCGGACAAGGACGGCGGCTCGCTGCGCTACCGCGGGGTCGACCTGGAGGACCTGGCGGGCATCGTCACCTTCGGCGACGTGTGGGCGCTGCTGGTGGACGGCCGGTTCGGCCAGGGCCTGCCGCCCGCCGAGCCGTTCCCGATCCCGGTGCACACCGGTGACGTGCGGGTGGACGTGCAGGCGGCGCTGGCGATGCTCGCGCCGTACTGGGGCTACCGCCCGCTGCTCGACATCGACGACGCCACGGCCCGCGACAACCTGGCCCGCGCCTCGGTGATGGCGCTGTCCTACGTGGCCCAGTCGGCCCGCGGGATCGGCGTGCCGGCCGTCCCGCAGTCCCGGATCGACGAGTGCTCGACGATCACCGAGCGGTTCATGACCCGCTGGCGCGGCGAGCCGGACCCGCGGCACGTCGCCGCCGTCGACGCCTACTGGGTGTCCGCCGCCGAGCACGGCATGAACGCCTCCACCTTCACCGCCCGGGTGATCGCCTCCACCGGTGCCGACGCCGCGGCGTCGCTGTCCGGCGCGATCGGCGCCATGTCCGGCCCGCTGCACGGCGGCGCGCCGGCCCGGGTGCTGCCGATGATCGACGAGGTGGAACGGACCGGGGACCCGGCGGCGCTGGTCACCGGGCTGCTGGACCGCAAGGAGAAGCTGATGGGCTTCGGGCACCGGGTGTACCGGGCCGAGGACCCGCGGGCCAGGGTGCTCCGGCGCACCTGCCAGGAGCTGGGCGCGCCCCGGTTCGAGGCGGCCGCCGAGCTGGAGCGGACCGCGCTGTCGATCCTGCGGGAACGACGCCCGGACCGCCCGATCGAGACCAACGTCGAGTTCTGGGCCGCCGTCATCCTCGACTTCGCCGAGGTGCCGCCGCACATGATGCCCGCGATGTTCACCTCGGCGCGGACGGCGGGCTGGTCGGCGCACGTGCTGGAGCAGAAGCGCGAGGGCAAGCTGGTGCGGCCGTCCGCGCAGTACATCGGCCCGGGCCCGCGGCGCCCGCAGGACGTCGAGGGCTGGGACCTGATCGCGGGCTGACCCGCACGGCTCGGCGGCCCCCGCCCCGACGGGCGGGGGCCGCCGGTCTCAGCCGACCACCAGCGTGCCCTCGACGAGGAAGGTGTCGTCGAGGAACGGGTAGCTGCCGGCGGGCGCGTCGAACGTGATCCGGGCGGTCGTCCCGGGTGCGACCTTCTGTGCCACCCCCAGCTCCGGGACCAGGAAGGTCAGCCCGATCAGCGGGTCGGTGTTGGTGACGGCGATCGTGACCGGCCCCGGGGCGGCGTTCAGCAGTGCCGGGGCGAAGGACCGGCCCGCATGGTCGGCGAGCAGGCCCCCACCGTCCCGCTCGCGGGCGACCTGCAGCTCCCCCGGCCGGGCCGGGTCGTCGCCCGCGGTCACGAACAGCACCGCGGCCGCCACGGTCGCCACGGCCAGCACGATGCCGATGGCACGGCGCAGCACGGCGGGCCCGGCGCCGTCCGGGGACCGGACGGTGAGCACCGCGAGCGGGATCGCCAGCAGCGACCCGATCCAGGTGGCCAGGCAGGTCAGGAACGACACCGGGTCGCCGGCGGGGGCGCTGACCGCGGCCAGGAACAGTCCGGCGTGGAGGTTGTTCAGCAGCGAGAACACCCCGATGACCACGGCGCCGGAGCGGATGCGGCGGCGGCCGCCGCCCGCCATCAGCAGCAGCCCGGTCAGCATCATCAGATCGACCACGACCAGCGACGGGAAGCCGACGAACCGGCCCGCCGCCTGCAGCAGGACCGTCCCGGCCAGGGTGAGCACGGCGCAGAAGGCGAGCAGCCGGCGCCACGGGAGCCGGGCGGTCGTGTTCGTCGTGGGGGTGGTGCGGGTGTCGGGGGTCGGCATCGTCAGGCTCCGTCCGTCGGCGTCGGGGTGACCCGGCGGACCCCATCCGGGGAGCCGTCCCGGCCGCAGCGGGCAGTCGTCCCCCGGCTGCCGGGACGGGCGCCGGGACGGGGTCAGCTGTCCCGGCGCAGGCCCGCCTCCCGCGCCCGGGCCCCCGCCTCGGCACGGTCGGTGACCTGCAGCTTCGCCAGGACGTTCGAGACGTGGTTGCGGACGGTCTTCGGGCTCAGCGACAACCGGTGCGCGATCGCGGCGTTCCCGGTCCCCTCGGCCAGCAGCGCGAGCACCTCGCGCTCCCGCTCGGACAGGTCCGGGAACGGCAGCGCGGCGTTCGCACCGGCCGCGGCGAAGAACGCCGAGATCCGCCCGGCCACCCCGGCCCCGAAGAAGCCCTGCCCGGCGGCAGCGGCGCGCACGGCGGTCAGGATCTCCGCGGGCGGCGACTCCTTGAGCAGATAGCCGCGGGCCCCGGCCCGCAGCGCGGCGAACACGTTGTCGTCGGTCCCGCTCATGCTCAGCACCACCACCGCGGTGCGGGTGCCGGCCACCAGCCGCCGGGTGGCCTCGAGTCCCCCGATCCCGGGCATCGTCAGGTCCATCAGCACGACGTCCGGTACCCGCGCGGCCACCAGCTCCAGGGCCTGCTCGCCGGACTCGCCCTCCCCGACGACGTCGAGGTCCGGGGCGGACGCCAGCACGGCCCGCACCCCCGCCCGGAACGTCGGGTGGTCGTCGACCACGACGACGGTGACCGGTGCGCTCACCGCGGCACCGGCAGGACCGCCCGGACGACGGTGCCGCCACCCGGCCCGGCGCCGACCCGCAGCGTCCCGCCGAGTTCCTCGGCGCGCCGTCGCATGCTGGCCAGGCCGACCCCCGGCCCGGCGTCGGCGCGGATCCCGCTCCCGTCGTCGGCGACCTCGACGAGCAGCGACCCGGGCTCGGTGCCCAGCCGGACCGTGCAGGTGCTGGCACCGGCGTGCCGGGCCGCGTTGGTGAGGGCCTCGGCGGCGATCCGGAAGGCGGCCACCTCGACGGCCGGGGGCAGCCCGTCCGGCACGTCGGCCTCCACCGCGCAGGTCAGGTCCCCGGCCGAGAACGCCCGGGCGCGCTCGCGCAGGGCCCCGGCCAGCCCGGAGGCGTCCAGCCCGGCCGGGCGCAGGTCGTCGACGACCCGCCGGACCTCGCCGACGACCTCGCGCAGCCGTCCCTCCAGCTCCCGCAGCACCGGCTCCCCGGTCCTCGAGGCGACGGCACCGAGCTGGAGCGCGAGCCCGGCCAGCTCGGGCCCGACCCCGTCGTGCAGGTCCCGGTGCAGGCGCAGCCGCTCCGTCTCCCGGGCGGTCGCGAGCAGCTCCCGCTCCCGGCGCAGGCCCGCGGTGACCGACCGCAGGTGCACGCCGAGGGCGACGCTCCCGAGCAGGGCGGTCAGACCCACCGCCACCAGGACGTCGGACAGCGGCTGCGCGGTGACCGGGGACAGGTGGGCGGCCACGAACACGGCCTCGCCGGCGGCGAGCAGCCCCAACTGCCAGCGGTCGTCGCCGCTCGCGCGCCGCCACCGCACGACCGCCAGCAGGGCGGCCGCGGGCACCAGCACGACCGCGGTCAGCCCGATCAGCACCCCGGCCGCCGGGCCGAGCCACGGCGCCCACGCCAGGCCGAGCGGATTCGGCACCGCGGCGAACGGCCCGGCGGGGCCGGGGGCGAACGCGCTGAACACCGCGATCAGGACGAGGACGCCCGCCACCGGCGCACCCAACCGGGCGGCGGCACCGGACCGGAGGACGACCGGCAGCAGCAACGCGGGCAGGAAGAAGGGCACCCAGGTCCAGGTGGCCAGCCAGGCCGCGGCGGCAGCGCCGGGCGCACCGCCCACCTCCGCCGACCACACCGCGTAGGCCCCCGCCACCGCCCCGACGGCGATCGGGGCCGTCCCGAGCAGGACCAGACCGGTCCGCCGGTCCCGGGCCACCACGGCGGCGCCGACCGTCGGCCCCAGCACGCTCAGCCAGAGGTCGGCGAGGTGCAGGTTCGTGGTGTCCCGCAGTCCGCCGACGGTGCTGGCGTGCAGAACCAGCGCGGCGACGGCCAGCGCGAGGGAACCCACCGCGACCGGCCAGGCGAGCACGGTCGCGGGGACGGGAAGGGCACGCGGACGGATCCGGAGCACCGCGGAAGGGTCCCAGGTGCGATGTCCCGCTGGCCAGGGACGCGCGGCCCGGACCGGCCGGGCGCCTCACCCGGCCGGCAGCGGCTCCGGGACACGCCGGCGCCGGATCGCGATCGACAGCACCGCCGCCACCAGGCACAGCATCGCCCCGCCGTACCAGGCGGCGTCGTACCCGCCCAGCGCGTCGCGCACCAGCCCGGCGGCGAGCGCCGCGACGGCCGCGCCCACCTGGTGCGCGGCGAAGATCCACCCGAACACCACGGCCGAGCGGGCGCCGAACTCGGCCCGGGCCAGCGCCATCGTCGGCGGCACCGTGGCCACCCAGTCCAGGCCGTAGAACACGACGAAGGCGAGCATGCTGGCGTTCAGGTCGGTCCCGAACAGCGCGGGCAGCGCGAACAGCGACACCCCGCGCAGCGTGTAGTAGGCGGCCAGCAGCACCCGCGGATCGAACCGGTCGGTCAACCAGCCGGAGAAGACCGTCCCGACCAGGTCGAACACGCCGACGACGGCGAGCAGCGACGCGGCCGTCGTCGCGGGCATCCCGTGGTCGTGCGCGGCCGGGACGAAATGCGCCTGGACCAGGCCCGCGGTCGTCGCACCGCAGATGAAGAAGCCGGCGAACAGCAACCAGAACGTCCGGTTCCCGGACGCCTCGACGAGCGAGCGCAGCGCGAGCGCGGCGGCGCCGGTGCGCTGCGCGGGGACCGCGTCGGCCTCGGTGCCGCCGTACGGGGGCAGCCCGAGATCGGCCGGCCGGTCGCGCAGGAACAGCAGCACGACCGGTACGACGGCGAGTGCCGCGACCGCCGTGACCAGCGCCGCCGGCCGCCAGCCCGCCGACTCGACGATCATCGCGACCAGCGGCAGGAACACCAGCTGCCCGGTCGCCGACGCCGCGGTGAGGATCCCGGACACCAGGCCGCGGCGGGCGACGAACCACCGGTTCACCACGGTCGCGACCAGCGCGAGGGCCATCGAGCCGGTACCCAGCCCGACGATCACGCCCCACAGCAGCACCAGCTGCCACACCTGCGTCATGAACACGGTGCTGCCCGCGCCGGCCGCGACGAGCAGCAGCGCGACGGTCACCACCCGGCGCACCCCGAAGCGTTCCATCAGCGCCGCCGCGAACGGCGCCGTCACCCCGAACAGCGCGAGGTTCACCGCGATCGCGAACGAGATCGCCCCGATCGACCAGCCGAACTCGGCGTGCAGCGGCTCGACCAGCACCCCGGGCGTCGACCGGAACCCGGCCGCGCCGAGCAGCGCGAGGAACGTCGCCCCGGCGACCCACCAGGCCGGGTGCACCCGGCGTGCCCGTCCCGCCGCGCGCGGGGGTGCCTCCGTCATGGAGATCAGACTGCGCGGTGCCGCCCGCCCGGGACAGTGGCCGAACGGACGACATGTGCAAAAATCCGGCCATGGCCGTCCCACCGCACCGGGTCGGGGTGCTCGCCGTCGACGGGGTGATCACCTTCGAGCTGGCGATCCCGGAACGCATCCTCGGCACCACCACCGGCACCGACGGCACCCCGCTCTACGACGTGCGGGTCGGCTCCGTCGACGGCGGCCCGGTCCGCACGAGCTCGGGCTACCGGCTGCTCCCCGAGCACGGCCCCGAGGTGCTGGCGGACGCGCAGACCCTGGTCGTCCCGGCGATCGCCGGTCCGCACTCGCCCGGCCCGGCCGGTGGCCCGGAGCAGGAGACGGACCGCCGGGTGCTCGACCTGCTGCACCGGGTCGCCGGCCGGGCGCGGATCGTCGGGATCTGCACCGGCGCCTTCGTCCTCGCCGAGGCCGGCCTGCTCGACGGCCGCCCGGCGACGACGCACTGGGCGCACGCGAACCGGCTCCGGCGCCGGTTCCCGCAGGTGCGGCTCGATCCGGACGTCCTGTTCGTCGACGACGGCGACCTGCTCACCTCGGCCGGCGTCGCCGCCGGGATCGACCTGTGCCTGCACCTGGTGCGCCGCGACCACGGGGTGGAGATCGCCGCCACCACCGCCCGGCGCAACGTGGTCGCGCCGTGGCGGGAGGGCGGGCAGGCCCAGTTCGTCGAGACCCGGATGCCGGAGGGGTCCGGCACCGACACCGCGGCGGTGCGCCGCTGGGCGGTCGAGCACCTGGACCGCTCCCCCGGCGTCGACGAGCTCGCCGCACGCGCGTCGATGAGCGTGCGCACCTTCACCCGCCGGTTCCGCGCCGAGACCGGCACCAGTCCGGGCCGCTGGCTCGCCGCGCAGCGGCTGGACCGGGTACGGCGGCTGCTGGAGACCACCGACCTGCCGGTCGAGCAGATCGCCGCGCGCACCGGCTTCGGCACGACCGCCGCGCTGCGGCACCGGTTGCACGCCGAGATCGGGATGGCCCCGCTGGCGTACCGGCGCGCGCACCGGCCCCCGCGCGCGGGCTGAGCGTCGGGTGTGGCCCGGCGCACCGTCGCCGCTGCGGGGCCGCACGGTGCTGCGACACTGGCAGCGTGACCTCTCCTGCCGACCTGAAGATCCCTGTCGATCTCCTGCCGTCGGACGGCCGCTTCGGATGCGGTCCGTCCAAGGTGCGCCCGGAGCAGCTCTCCGCGCTGGCCGCGACCGGCGACTCCCTGATGGGCACCTCGCACCGGCAGAAGCCGGTGAAGAACCTGGTGGGACGCGTGCGGGCCGGGCTCACCGAACTCTTCTCGCTGCCCGAGGGCTACCAGGTCGTCCTCGGCAACGGCGGGTCCACCGCGTTCTGGGACGCGGCCGCCTTCGGCCTGGTCCGCCGCCGCTCGCTGCACCTGACCTACGGCGAGTTCTCGCAGAAGTTCGCCGACACCACGACCGGGGCGCCGTTCCTGGCCGATCCGGTGGTCGTCTCGACCGAGCCGGGCACCGCGCCCGCTCCGGTCAGCGACCCGTCGGTCGACGCGATCGCCTGGGCGCACAACGAGACCTCGACCGGCGTCGCGGTGCCGGTGCAGCGGCCCGCCGACGCGACCGACGACCAGCTCGTGCTCATCGACGCGACCTCCGGCGCCGGCGGCCTGCCGGTCGACGTCGCGCAGTCGGATGTCTACTACTTCGCGCCGCAGAAGGGCTTCGCCTCCGACGGCGGCCTGTTCATCGCCCTGATGAGCCCGCGCGCCCTGGACCGGGTCGCCGAGCTGAAGTCGGCCGGCGACCGGTGGATCCCGCCGTTCCTGTCGCTGGCCACCGCCGTCGACAACTCCGGCAAGAACCAGACGTACAACACCCCGGCGGTCGCCACCCTGTTCCTGCTCGCCGAGCAGATCGACTGGCTGGGCGGCCTCGGCGGGCTGGACGGCGCCGTGGCGCGCACCCGCGACTCGTCCGGGCGGCTGTACTCGTGGGCCGAGAACAGCGCGTTCGCGACGCCGTTCGTGACCGACCCGGCGCACCGCAGCCAGGTGGTCGGCACGATCGACTTCGACGACGCGGTGGACGCCGCCGCGGTCGCCGCCGCGCTGCGGGCCAACGGGATCGTCGACACCGAGCCGTACCGCAAGCTGGGCCGCAACCAGCTCCGGATCGGCATGTTCCCGGCGGTCGAGCCGGCCGACGTGTCGGCGCTGACCGCGAGCATCGACTGGGTCGTGGAGCAGCTCGGCACCTGAGCCGCAGCTCCTGAACAGCACAGCTCTCGGGCAGCACAGCTCCTGAGCAGCGCAGCTCCCGAGCCGCCCGGCTCCCGGGCGGTCCGGCTCCTGCTCATCGCCCGGGCTCGTCCCGGGCAGCTCGACCTCCGGGCGTCCGCCCTCCGGACAGCACCCGCCGGCCGGGTCCCGCAACCTGCGGGGCCCGGCCGTCGTGCGTCCGGTACCGGTGGGCCCGGTCGGGGTTGCCTCGCCGCGGCGTCCGTTGCCCGATCGATAGACACTCGTTGTAGTCACAGGAGTAACATCCGCCCCACTTGCATCGTGTGTCACGCGTCATGGAAGCCTGGGCACGGTGAGTGAGACCGTCTCGCAGATCCGTCTGCCAGGTGGATGTCGTCGACCAGGCAGAACTCGCACGGCGCGCCTCACCCGGCACGGAGCTGCAGGCATCTACCGTCACCCGGACGGGGACGACAGCAGGAGGATTGATCGATGCGCGCGTTGCGGGTCGTGGGGGTGACCGGGGACGGCTCGGTCGTCCTCGAGGACCCGGGGCGCCGCGAGCGCTACACGGTGCCGGCCGACGAGCAGCTCCGCGCTGCCGCACGTGGTGACGTGACCCGGCTCGGCCAGATCGCGATCGAGTTGGAGAGCCAGTTGCGCCCACGGGAGATCCAGGCCCGCATCCGGGGCGGCGCGTCGGTCGACGAGGTCGCCGCCGCGGCGGGCGTCCCGACCCAGAAGATCGAGCGGTTCGCCTACCCGGTCCTCCTCGAGCGTTCCCGCACCGCCGAGCTCGCCCAGAGCGCGCACCCGCAGCGGGCCGACGGCCCCGACTCGCGCACCCTCGGCGAGACCGTCGCGCACACCTTCGGCCTGCGCGGCCAGGACTTCACCGCGGCCGGCTGGGACTCCTGGAAGGGCGAGGACGGCAAGTGGGTCGTCGTCCTGACCTGGCAGACCGGGCGGTCCGACAACGCCGCGCACTGGTCGTTCCAGCCCGGGGCGCACGGTGGCACCGTGTCCCCGCTGGACGAGCACGCCTCCGATCTCGTCGAGGGCCTCCCGGCGCGGCC
>Ga0065178_101042_pt1 | contig 13951 bp, 12 predicted proteins | sample FECB22metaG_FD_59210 | JGI IMG/M metagenome (GOLD analysis project Ga0065178, IMG submission 59210) | Cyanobacterial communities from the Joint Genome Institute, California, USA - FECB-22 (version 2) (version 2) | ecosystem: Environmental > Aquatic > Thermal springs > Hot (42-90C) > Microbial...
GGACGGGGTCTCCGAGGGCCTTGAACACGCGGGAGATCTCGCTCGCGTGCTCCGGGGAGAGCGGTTGCCCGACCAGCGGCGACCAGCACGACGGCGCCACACCCGGCGGCTCCTTATTCGACATACTTCTATCTTGACGTCTATCGAATAAGAGTGCAACCTCGCAGGGCCGCCCCGGATCGAGCGTCGTCGATCCAACCCTGCGCGACTGGAGTGATCGCATGCTCGACCCCGGTGAGGCCGGCGACCGCACTGCGGTGTCACGGCATCACGGACGTGCTCACCGCCACCGGCTCCCGATGCCCGTCAGGGATCCAGTCTCGCGCGCCATCGGGCAGGCGATCATCGCGGTCGCGGTCGTCCTGGTCCTGTGGGGATTCCTGGCCGGCGACGCCGATCTCACAGCAGGTGGTGTGACGACGTTCGCCTGTCTGCCCGCAGCGGGCCTGGCCAAGCTTGCCCGATCCCGGTGAGCGCCCCGCCCGGAAGTACAGCCGGTCGGGTCAACATCAGCCTTTCATCCCGGGTGGCCGGCCGGTTCGTTGTGGGCGCGGACCAGCCTCGCGTAGGTCGCCACGCATGCCCACGCCACCGCCGCGACGACGAGGAAGGAGCGGTAGACGCCGTCGTACCCGACTTCGGGGGCAAGGGACGCGGCGCCGACGGGGGCTAGCAGACCCGCGAGGCCCCACCCGGTGAAGACCAGGCCGTAGGTGGCGCCGAACCGTTCGCTGGGCACCACGTCCGAGACTGCCGCCGGGGTGAGCGTGGATAGTGCGCCGTATTGGGTTCCGAGTAGGAACAGGGTGGCAAGCGCGACGGGCCCGCTCGCACTCAGGGCCAGTGGCAGACAGGCAAGAAGGAGGAGGGCGGAGTTGGCGTGCAGGGCCGCGGATGGTCCCACCCGATCCGATAGCGGCCCGGCCATGAGCCGACCGACGAAGTTGCCGGCATTGAGCAACGTCACCGCCAGCGCCACGGCCCCCGCAGTCCCTGCCAGCTGTCCGGCCTGCGCGAAGGCCGCGAGGGCCGGCGCGCTGCCCAGCGCGAAAGCCAGCCACAGCGCGACGACCGGCCCGCTCGGGTGGCGCCGGCCGGTGCTCCGGGGCCGACGTCGTGCTACGCGCGGATGGGCCACGCGACCGGGAACGAGCACGGCCGCGACGGCCAGAACGCCCCCCAGCGCGGCGGCCAGCAGGACGAAGGTCCAGCCACGTCCGAACGCCATGAGCAGCGCAGCTGCCACGGGTGCCAGGACGGCTGTGCCGGCCGCGTAGGCGCTGACCACGAGGCCGAGCGCCAGGCCGCGCCCGGACTGCACGGTGCCGGCGACCCGGACCGCGGTGGCGTAGCCGAGCCCGGTCGAGCCGCCGAGTAGGACACCGAAGGCGAGGATCAGTGTGACCACTGAGGTCGCGACAGCACTGCCCAGCAGACCGATCACGGTACCGATCGCGGCGACGATGGCCAGCCGCCGAGGTGAGACCGCGTCGGCGACCCGGCCACCGACCAGGACCCCGGCCATGAAGGCCACCAGGCCGACGGAAAAGACGCTGGCCAGCCCGGTATCGCCGACCCGGAGTTCCCGGCACAGGGACGCGGTGAACACGTCCCAGGCGAATAGTGGGCTCACCGCCAGGTCGAGCAGCACTGCGCCGGTGAGCGCGCGCCTCTTACTCATCCGGAGGGGGCTCGGCCTGGGTCGCCGGCCAGCGGGGGTAGGAGGTTCGGCGTCTTCTTGCTGGCCATCGTCGCGTCCTTCCCGTGGGCGTATCAGCCAGGCCGGTGGCGAACCCGGCGGTGATCATCGAGAGTGACCAGCCGGGGTCGGCGGGTGATGGCCGGGGCCAGCACGGGCAAGGCGTAGTACAGCACGCCCCAGCTGACGATCTCGGTCACGCACAGCACGACCATCACCCGACGCAGCCCCGCTCGAGCTCAGCGACGCGGTCGCGGCGGTGGGTTTCACAGAGGACATTCGCGGTTGGCCTCCCAGCGAGGCCCGACGCGGCCTCGCCGCCTCCGGCGATGGTGCCGATACGCGGCGATGGGTCGCGCCGGGACGGACAGCAGTCAGGCGGGTCGGCCAGTCAGGATGCCGCCTGTGCAGTCTGGTCGATCGGTTCTGCCGGGCCGCAGCAGCCGCCCTCGGCCTCCGCGGTGGCGGCGGCGGGGTCGTCGAACAGGCCGGCGCCGCCGCAGACCCCGGTGTCGGGCAGCACCAGCTCGACCCGCTCGGCGGCCTCGTGGTCCCCGGCCAGTGCGGCGGCCACGGAGCGGACCTGCTCGTAGCCGGTCATCGCCAGGAACGTCGGTGCGCGCCCGTAGGACTTCATCCCGACCACGAACACCCCGGGCTCGGGTTGGGTCAGTTCGCGGGCGCCGTGCGGGTACACGGTGCCGCAGGAGTGCACGTTCGGGTCGATCAACGGTGCCAGGGCCCGGGCGGCCTGCAGGGTCGGGTCCAGGTCCAGCCGCACCTCCGCCAGCCATGACAGGTCCGGGCGGAACCCGGTCAGCACCACGACCTCGTCGACCGGGGCGAGCCGGCGCCCGTCGAGGGACTCGAGCACGAGCCGGTCGCCGGTCTGGGCGACCGCGCTGGTGCGGAACCCGGTCACCGTGCTGATGTGCCCGGCCTCGACCGCGGCCGCGGCGCGCCGGCCCAGGGCCCCGCGGGCGGGCAGTTGGTCGGCCTCCCCACCGCCGAAGGTGTCACCGACCTGCCCACGGCGCAGCAGCCAGTCCACGTGCGTGCCCGGCGCGGTCTCGGCCAGTTCGGCGAACGCCACCAGTGCGGTCAGTGCCGAGTGCCCGCTGCCGGCCACCGCGACCCGCTTGCCGGCGTAGCGGGCCCGCACGCTCGGGTCGGCCAGGTCTGGCACCTGGTAGGCGATCCGGTCGGCGGCGGCGCGCTCGCCCGCGGCGGGCAGCCCGTCCGCGCCGAGCGGGTTCGGCGAGTCCCAGGTCCCGGAGGCGTCCACCACGGCGCGGGCGAGGATCCGCTCCTCTCCCGCGGCGGTCTGCACGTGCACGGTCAACGGTTCGGTCTCGCGACCGGCGTCGACCACCCGGTCCCGCCCGCGCCGGGCCACACCCGACACTCGGGCGCCGAACCGCACCCGGCTGCCCAACACCTCGGCGAGGGGCTGCAGGTAGCGCTGCGCCCACTGCTGCCCGGTCGCGTAGGTCTCCGGGTCCGGGTGGGTCCATCCGGTCGGGGCCAGCAGCTTCTCCGCCACCGGGTCGACCACCTCGGCCCACCGGGAGAACAGTCGCACGTGGTGCCACTGCCGCACGTGCGCACCGGCCTGCTCACCGGCCTCCAGCACCAGCGGCTCCAGGCCGCGGTCGAGCAGATGCGCGGCGGCGGCGAGCCCGACCGGCCCGGCTCCGACCACCACGACCGGCAACGTGTTCTCACTCATCACGACCTCCAGGGTCGGCAGGTTCATTCATCGACGCTCGTCGATGGGCTGGTCGGACTGTATCGACGGGCATCGATTGACGCAACCATCGATGTGTGTCGATACTGAGCGGTATGAGCACCACTGCCGCCGAGCAGCCCGCTCGCACGCCACTGCTGCCGCTGACCGACGTGTCAGCCACGTCGGCACAGCTGCCGGTCGCCGACGCCGAGACCTACGCCGGCTGGTTCGCCTGCCTGGCCGAACCGACCCGGGTGCGGCTGCTGCACGCGGTCGCGATCGCCGCACGAGCGATCGCGGTCGGGGAACTGGCCGAACAGCTCGGGATCTCCCAGTCCACCTGCAGCCACCACCTGCGCAAGCTCGCCGACGTCGGGTTCGTGCGCCTGCACAAGGAGAAGACCACCACCCTCGTCACGGTCAATCCGGCCTGCTGCACCGGGCTCCCGCACGCCGCCGACGCCGTCATGGGCATGCTCGGGCCACGCCCGTGCTGCCCCACCGACCTGCCCGCCGACGTCACCGTCCGCGCCCTGCAGCCCGGCGACTGGGCCGCGGTCCGGCGCATCTACGCCGAGGGCATCGCCACCGGACACGCCACCTTCGACACCGAGGTCCCCGAACGACGCGAGCTCGACCGCCGATGGCTGCCCGAGCACCGGTGGGTCGCCGAGCTCGACGGCCACGTCGTCGGCTGGGCCGCCCTCGCACCCGTCTCGACACGGCCCGTCTACGCCGGCGTGGCCGAGTCCTCGATCTACGTCGCCGACGGCTCGCGCGGGCGCGGGATCGGCAAGGCGCTGATCCACCAGCAGGTCACCGCCGCCGACGCCGCCGGGCTCTGGACCCTGCAGACCGCGATCTTCCCGGAGAACCGGGCCTCGGTCGCGCTGCACCAGTCCGCCGGTTACCGCACCCTCGGCCTGCGCGAACGCATCGGGCGCCACCACGGCGTCTGGCGCGACACCGTCTTCCTCGAACGCCGCACCGCCACCGACCCCGACTAACCGCGTAGCGACCCATCCGCGCCACAACCTTCACCGCCGACCCCGTACGCGTCGCCGGTGCTCACTCCTGCCCGCGTTCCTCCCGACGGAGGACCGTCCCTGCGAGGTGCCCATGTCCCGCCCCGCTCACCCCGGCACGTCCGGCTCCGCCAGCTTGTGCGACGCGATCGTCATCGGTGCGGGCCAATCCGGGCTCGCCGCCGCACACGCCCTGCGCCAGACCGGTCTCGCGCCGGTGGTCCTCGAAGCCGGACCCGAGCCCGTCGGGTCCTGGCCGCACTACTACGACAGCCTCACCCTGTTCTCCCCGGCCCGCTACAGCTCGCTACCGGGCCTGCCGTTCCCCGGCGACCCCGGCCGGTACCCCCACCGCGACGAGATCGCCGACTACCTGCGCCGCTACGCGGCCCACCTCGACGTCGACATCCGGACCAGAACCCGAGTCGACACCATCATCGCCGCGCCCGGCGGCTACCAGGTCCACACCGGCGAGCAGACGCTCACCGCCCTGCTGGTCATCGCCGCCACTGGTGGCTTCGGCAACCCGTACCGGCCCGTCCTGCCCGGCCTCGACGCCTTCACCGGCCAGACCCTGCACGTCGCTGACTACCACCGACCCGAGCAGTTCGCCGGCCAGCACGTCGTGATCGTCGGCGCCGGGAACTCCGCCGCCCAGATCGGCGTCGAACTCACCCAGCACGCCCGCGTCACCCTCGCCACCCGGGTACCGGTCAAGTACGCGCCGCAGCGCATCCTGGGCCGCGACATGCACTGGTGGGCCACCACGCTCGGGTTCGACCACCTACCCATCGGGCCCTACCTGCGCAGCACGCCGTCGGTACCCGTCGTCGACGACGGCACCTACCGCGCCACCATCGACGCCGGCCGGCCCGGCCGGGTCCCGATATTCACCGACATCGACGGCACCCGCCTCACCTGGCCCGACGGGCGCACCGAGCAGGTCGACACCATCCTGTTCGCCACCGGGTACCGGCCGGACCTGCCCTACCTCACCGACCTCGGCGCCCTCGACCACCACGGTCGGCCACGCCAGATTCGAGGTTTGTCGACCTCGCACCCCGGACTCGGTTACGTCGGGCTCGAATGGCAGCGCAGCCTCGCGTCGGCCACCCTGCGCGGGGTCGGACGCGACGCGCGCTACGTCACCACCCGACTGGTGCGCCACCGCACGGCGCTGCCTGCCGTTCGGTGCTGCGAGCAGCCGTCCGCCGTGTGAGACGGCCGGACCGAACCGGGGGTTGAACGCTGATGTAGGCCGGTTACTGCCTCGGGTTGCGCTCCACCTGATGCAGCCGACGGCTCAGACCGTGCCGGTTCGTGGCGCGTACATGATCACGGCGACCCCGACGAGGCAGACCAGGGCGCCGATGACGTCGTAGCGGTCTGGTCGGAACCCGTCGGCGACCATCCCCCAGGCCAACGAGCCCGCGACGAACACGCCCCCGTACGCGGCGAGGATCCGACCGAAGTTGGCGTCGGGCTGCAGCGCGGCGACGAATCCGTAGAGCCCCAGGGCGATGACCCCGGCGCCGATCCAGAGCCATCCCTTGTGCTCGCGGATGCCTTGCCAGACCAACCAGGCGCCGCCGATCTCGAACAGCGCCGCGAGCACGAACAGCGCGATGGACTTGACGATCAACAAGGGCGCGGTCCCGTCGGGTCGGCGATGAACAGGTCGTCGAGCAACGGCCGGGCATCGATCGGGGCGGTGGCGTCGAGGCGCAGGCCGTCGTGAGTGACGGTGAGCGTGAAGGTGAAGAACGGGCAACACGCGAGCTCGTCGGCGACGAGGGCGGCGATCTCAGCGGTCCGCTCGGTCGGTAGCTCGACCCGAACGGTGGTCCCGTCGACCTGCTGTGTGGTCGTTCCCGCCAGCGTCACCCGCCAACGCGCGAGACGATCGGCATGGTCGTCCGGCCCCAACGAACAGGCGATCGGCACCGAGGCCGTCGGTCCGGTCCTGTCGGCGATCGCGGTCTGGTCACCGGTCAGGAACGCGCAGTCCGGGTCACAGGGCTCGTCACGCGCGGGTAGCGCGCGGAGTCGGGCCTGCGCGCCACGCAGGTGCCGGTGTACGTCCTGGAGGTCTCGCATCCTGGAGTCGAGGTCGGCGAGCTGCTCGGCCACCAGCGGCAGCAACCGGCCGCGGACATCACGGCACATGCCGTCCTGCCACACCCCGAGCAGGTTGCGGATCCGGGCGAGCGGGATCCCGAGGTCCTTGGCTGTGGTGATGAACCGGATCCGCTCGACGTCCTGATCGCCGTAGGTGCGGTAGCCGTTGGGGGTGCGCCGGGTGGTGAGTAGGCCCTCGGATTCGTAGTAGCGCAGCGTCGTCGCCGGAACGCCGACGCGCTCGGCGAGCTGGGAGATGCGGTAACGGCCCACAGCCGCAGACGGTAAACCTTCAAGCCGGGTCGAAGGTCAAGGGAGAAGCGAACCGAGTGACCGGAGCCAGCCCACCTGCCAGAGCACTTACACCGTGCTGACCATACGGAGTCTGTGACGGGCATAACACCACGCGTTGGCGCTCGTTACCCCTTATGCCAAGGCCGCCACGGGCCGGGCGGCTGGTCATGTCAGGGAGGGCGGTAGAAGTGGGCGACAGGGATCGGGACCACAAGGTCTCTGACCTTGTCGTGTTACCAATCGGCCGAGTTCAGGCCACGGGCAGGCCAAAACAGGCGTGGGCGGTTCTCGATGCCGATGGTGTCGAGATCGATGCAGTGTCGCAGTGGCTGACCGAGCTGGCGGCCAGCGACTACTCACCGGGGACCCTGCGCTCGTATGCCTATGACCTGCTGGCCTGGTACAGGTTGCTGGATGCGATGCACGTCGGCTGGACGGGTGCCACCCGCGCTGACGTCCGCGATGTCGTGCGGTGGTACCGGATGGCCGACAATCCGCAGCGACGCAGGTCGGGGACTGGTCAGCCTGGCAGGCGGCCTCCGGCCGGGTCAGTGAATCCCCGGACCGCGAAGCCTTACCTGCGGAACGAGTACGCGCCGGCCACGATTGATCACCTGTTGTCGGTGGTCAGCGAGTTCTACGAGTTCGCTGTAGCGACCGGGCTGGGCCCGTTGTCCAACCCGGTGCCCAGGTCACCGACACGGCGGACGCGGGAGCTGCGGACCCGGCAGGGGCCGATGGAGGCTCCGCAGCCGCAGCGCCGGGCGCGGTATCGGCAGAAGCGCGAGCAGCGCGCGCCCCGCGCGATCTCGGACGAGTTGTTCAACGAGTTCTTCGCCCAGCTCCCGACCGTGCGGGATCGGGCGATCGTGTCGACCTCGGTCTCCAGCGGGGCACGGGCGGCGGAGATGCTGTCGATGCGCCCGTGCGGTGTCCAGGTCGACAGCCACACGGTCGAGGTGATCGGCAAGGGCCGTCGGGAGTACCAACCGGTCCGCACTTCCCCGGACTCGCTGATGTGGATCAGCTTGTACCTGGCGGACCGCCCGAGCGGGTTCGGCCCGGCAGATCCGCTGTGGCTGACGCTGCGCGGGCAACCGCGCCCGATGACCTACTGGTCGCTGCGACAGGTGCTCGAACGCGCCAACACCGCGCTGGGCACGAACATCACCTTCCACGACCTACGACACACGTATGCCTACCGGCTAGCGACCGACCCATCGCTGTTGATCACCGATGTGCAGGAGCTGATGCGACACGCATCCCTGAGCACGACGCAGGTCTATCTGCGCACCCGGACCGAAGACCTGGTCGAGCGGCTGCTGGCGCATTACGCGCGACCACCAGCACCACCGCCACGCCCTGCCGCCGGCTACGACCCGGCCGATCTGGCGGTCCTGTTCGGTCACGACACGGTCACCGGACCCAACGCATGAGCCGAACCGACGCCCACACCGGGACCGAAGCCGGACGATCCGCAGGCGAGATGCGCGCGAGGACGACGGTCGCCACAGCTGATCGTGCAGCTGGCACCCCTGACCGAGCGCCGGACCGCGAGCACCCGCACCCCTGGTTTGAACGACCAGTCACCGAACAGGAACGCGAGCGGATCGCCGGCGCCGCCGGTGAACTCTCCCGCAGCTTTCTCGGGCTGGACCAGCGTTACGACACCGTCGCGGCGGCACGCCGACATGTGCTGCGGTTCCTGGACTGGCTACAGACCTTCCACGGGGACTCCTACCAGCAGCTGTGGGTGGCCAGCGGCGCGGACCAGGGCGGGCCGGACTGGGCGCCGGGGCTGTCCAACCCGCGTCAACGCCCGGGCATCCGCGTCGCGGCCAGCGCGCTGATCCTGCTCAGGGTGATCCGTCCCAGTGACGAATGGCTGCTGACCGCGCACCTGACCAAGCTGTGGTGGGACTGGACCGACTACCACGATCGGCATGTCTGGGAGCGGTTCTTCGCCGCTGGGGCGGCAACGAACGCGTCGAAGAAGCTACTGCGGTCCAGCGCAACCGTGTTGGTTCGGATCTGTATCCGGCACGGTATCGGCGTCGAACAGATTCGAGCCGAACACATGCTGCAGCACCGCGACTTCCTCGCGGCCACCGGCCGCAGCACCTCCCGCAGCAGAGTCGCGATGGCCTGGCACCACGCCCGCGCCGCGGGCCTGCTGGCCGGCGAACCGGACACCATCGAGGTGCTACTGCGCTCCCGAAAGCAGTCTGCGACCGAACTCGTCGACCGCTACCAGATAGCCAGCGCACCGGTGCGCGCATTGTTGATCGACTACCTGACCGAACTCGAGCCCACCCACGACTACGCCTCCCGGGAGGGTATAGCTCAGAAGCTGGCGAGCGTGTTCTGGAAGGACCTCGAGAACCACCATCCCGGGATCGACACGATCGCCCTGAGCACCGACCAAGCCGCCGGCTGGAAACAGCGGGTCAAGACCAGGAGCGGGGGTCGCGTGCGCCGCGACCACTTCTCCGTATTGGGCGTTGTCCGCACCTTCTACCTCGACATCGCCGCCTGGGCACACGAGCAGCCTCGCTGGGCGCCCTGGGCGGTCCCATGCCCCATTAGCTCCCGCGACTTGCACGGAATCATGCCCGCCCGGCGAGCCACGACGGCTCGGATGCAGGCCCGCACCCGCACCCTGGCACCGCACATGCCCCGCCTGGTCGAGCACGCCCGCCGCCGCCGTGACCAAGCCGAGCGGCTGCTCGCCCAGGCCCAGGCGGCCGATCCCTGCGAAGAGTTCGATCTCGACAACACCCGGTATCGCCGCCTGCGGCTCACCAAACAAGCTGAGCCCGGCACCATCCGAGTCTGCGTCGTCGGGCAGGACAAGCGGTTCGACCCGATCCTGCACGAGGAACGCGCGTTCTGGACTTGGGCCAGCGTGGAGACGTTGCGCCACTCCGGGATGCGGCTCGAGGAGCTCAAAGAGCTCACCCACCTGAGCATCCGCCAGTTCACCAAACCCGACGGCGAGACCGTTCCACTACTGCAGATCGCGCCCAGCAAGACTGACCGCGAACGGATCATCCCCTGCAGCCCCCAGCTGACCGCCGTGCTCGCCCAGATCGTCACCCGCCTGCTCGGCGCCGACGGCGCCATCCCGGTCAGCGTGCGCTACGACCACTACGAGCGGGAGCACTCGGCGCCGATGCCGTTCCTGTTCCAGATCCGGCGCGGCCCCCGCCCCCGCGCCATGAGCGGCGCCACCATCCAGAACTACATCGCCGACCTGGCCACCGACGCCGGACTCCTCGACACCGACGGCTCCCCACTGCGGCTGACCCCCCACGACTTCCGGCGCCTGTTCATCACCGACCTGGTCACCGAAGGGTTCCCCATCCACCTGGCCGCCCAACTCGTCGGGCACCAGCACATCGACACCACCCGCGGCTACACCGCCGTCTACGAGCACGAGGTCTTCGCCGCCTATGACCGATTCATCACCGCCCGCCGCGAACTACGGCCAGCCGCCGAGTACCGCGAACCCACCCAGCAGGAGTGGCACGAGTTCCACGAGCACTTCTCGCGCCGCCGTATCGCCCTCGGCTCCTGCCGCCGGCCCTACGGCTCCGACTGCGCACACGAACACGCCTGCTTGCGCTGCAACTTTCTCCAGGTCGACCCCGGTGAGATCACACAGCTCGACGCCATCGAAGACAACCTCCACGCCCGCATAGCCGAGGCCGAGAGCAACTCCTGGCTCGGCGACGTCGAACAGCTCCACCTCACCGTCCGGCACCTGCGCGACAAACGCGACCAGGTCCAGCAACTCCTCGACAGCCTCCCCGGGCCGCTACTGACCGCCGCCCCCGATCGCTGACCGGAGCACACTCCGGCTCACGAGATTTCAAGATCAACTGCAGTAAAGAGCCGGTCTGCTTGTCCCCCCACACCGGGTGGATGGCCAGGTACATGCCGCGCTCGGCGGCGGCGTCGATCACGAAGTCGACGTTGTCCCAGAAGGCCCCGTGCTCGGGTGCGCTGCGCACGTCGCCACGGATCGGCCGGTTCGCACCGGCCTGCGGGAAGATCGCCACCGCCTGGATCACGTTGTAGCCCTGCTCGCTGCGGGCGTCGAGATAGCGCACGGTGTCCGCGCGGTCCAGCTTGCCCAGCAGCGCCCACGCGGTGTCGCCCAGCCAGAACAGCGGCTCGCCGCCCGCGGTGAAGAACCGGCCCTCGATCTCCATCCGCGGCGGCCCGGTCACCGCGGGCTCGGCGGGCGGCGGCTGCTGCTGCGCGGGCTCCGGCGCGGAGTCCTGGGACCACGACGTGCGGACCGGGCCCGGCCCGGTGGCGCCGGCCGCGACCAGTACCCCGACGGCCATCGCGAGGCCGACGGTCAGCAGCGCCTTCCTGCTGGTCCGCGGTGCCCGGCGTCGCATGGTCCCTCCGCACGGCCTCGATGTCCGGCGGATCCGGTGGCGCGCACGCCGACCCGCCCGGTGATCGTCCGAATCTACCCGTGCGGTGGGAGGTCCGGGCCGGACACCCCGATCACGGAAGCGTGTGACGCGGGTGCCGCACCGGCCGCCGCGCGTCACCGGCGGCCGCGGTTTCCGACGGACCGGCGACCGTCCCGATGGCCCCGGGCCCCGCGTCGCGGAGGAACCCGGCGGTGCCGAAGGGTGGGCAGAACACCGCCCTGCTCAGCCGTTGCGGTGGAACCGTGCCCGGTGCTGTGCGAGGACGTCCTCGCCGAAGTCGCCCTCCGGGTCCCGCCACACGGAGTGGATGTGGTTCACGTCGCGCTGGGTGTTGTCGTACTCGGCGAGGAAGCGTGGGCCCTGGATACGGTAGTAGTGCGGCTGTCCCCGCTCGATCCCGCCGGCCCAGGCGAAGTGCACGTCGAGCAGCTTGTCTCCGCGGAACTTCTCCGCCTCCGCCTCGGCGAGCTCGTCCGGGATCCGCCCGATGTACACCTCCAGCAACGCGCGCAGCATCTGCTGCTGGTCGATGGTGAGGTCGGCGGCCGGGATCCCCTTGGGGGCGGGGGTGAGCGTGACTGCTTCGTCATCGGAGGGCCGCACCCCGGCCTTCTCCTCGGCGCGCTCGTGCATCGTCACGACCCGGTCGGCGAGGCGCTTCTCGGTGAAACGTCCGCGGAAGGTGTCCCACAGCGGGCGGAGCCCGTGGTCGGTGTCACCGACCCGGGACCGGTTGCCCCCGACGATGTCGACGGGAGCGACCGGGGTGAGCAGGGCCCGGCCGAGCGGGCCCTCGTCGAGGGACCGGACCAGGTCCCGGCCCAGGTCCTCGGCGCCTCCGAGGGGCCGCAACGGGTGTGGGCCCAGCAGCGGCGACTCGGCCGGGTCGGCTCCCAGGAAGCACGGGGTGCTTGCCTGCACCCGGCCGTCGAGCACGAGGTGCTGCACCGACACGTGGTGCCCACCGAACCGCCACGACCAGGGGCCGTGCAGGGTCGGCTCGCCGAACACGCGCATCCAGTACAGCTGGGGGTCGCGCCCGCGTTCGCGTCCCCAGTCGACGGTGAATCCCTCGACGTGGTCGAGCACGTTCTCCAGGCCCATGATCGTCGAGGCGGTGACGTAGCCGGCAGCCGAGAGCCCGCTGTGCAGCAGCTGCATCGCACGGCCCTGCTGGGCGGGACGCATCGCCTGCAGCGCCAGCCCACCGTGGTCGGTGGGGGTGTAGAACCACAGCCGCCGCTCCTCGTCGGACGGCCAGGGCAGCTGCGCGGCGTCTCGCTGTTGCTCGTCGAGGCCGTCCAGCCACGCCCGGGCGGCGTCGACCATCCGCTGGGCGGGGTTCGGGTGAGGCACGTGCTCCTCCTCGAGGTGCGGGGTCACGCCGCCCGGCGGGAGGCGGCGAGTGCAGCGCAGAGCTGCTCGACCGCGGCCACGTTGTGGCCGGGCAGGAAGACGTCGATGTGGGGCAGGGCCGCCGCCATCGCCCGCTGCACGGGCCGGTAGCGGCTGTCGCCCTTGAGCGGGTTGAGCCAGACGGTGCCGTGGGCGACGCGGTGCAGCGAGCGCATGGCGTCGCCGAGGATCTCGGGCTCGTCGCGGTCCAGTCCGTCCGAGCAGATCACGACGACGGCGCCGCGCAGCGCACGGTGCCCGCCGTAGCGTTCGAGGACGGTGGCGAACGACGTGCCGAGCCGGGTGCCGCCGTCCCAGTCGCCGACGGCGGCGGCGACCCGGGCGAGCGCGACGTCCAGCGATGGCCTGCGGAGCTCGTCGGTGATCCGGGTCGGTTCGACGCCGACGGTGAACACCTCGACCGGATGCCCTGCGCGCAGCATGGCGTGGGCGAACCACAGCAACGCCGTCGCGTAGGGCGCCATCGACCCGGACACGTCGACCACCAGGGTCAGTGGACGCTCCTGCAGCGGGTTGTGCCGGCGGGGCAGCCGGACCGGCTCGCCGTCGGTGCGCAGCGCCGAGCGCAGCAGAGCCCGGGGGTCCAGGTGCCGCCCGCGGGGTGCCGGGACCCGGCGGCGGCTGCGGCGGCGGGGAAGTTCGGCGCCCAGACGCCGTACCAGTGCGGCCGCCCGTCGACGCTCGACGGCGTCCATCCGCGCGAAGGACTTCTCCTTCAGCACCCGCACGTCCGACGGCGTCAGCCGGGCCTGGTCGACCTCGTCCTCCCGGGCTTCCGACGGCCGGGCGCTCGGCGTGCTCGCCGAGCTCGAAGTGTCCCGGTCGACCTGCGGCGCGGTCGTCCGCGGTGCGGGCAGCGCGACGGTGTCGCCGTCGGTCTCGGCGGTGAAGAACGCGCGGAACGCCGCGTCGTAGGCCGCGAACTGCTCGCGGCCGCCCACCAGCGTGATCCGTCCGGCCCAGTACAGGTCGCGCAGCCGTACCGGTCCGATCTGGTGCAGGGCCGCGTACAGCGTCGTCGTCTGTCCGGGCCCGACCGGAACACCGTGCCTGCGCAGCTCCGCGGCGAACCCGGTGCAGGTCGTCGCCGTCACGTCGAACGGCGCCTCGGCCGCGGCTGTCACGACGCGCGGGGTACCAGGTCGTCGACGATCTCGGCGACCCGCTGCTGGTCGTCGACGTCCTTGACCAGCGCGCTGAGCGTGGCCACCGCGTCGTC
>Ga0065178_101045_pt1 | contig 13927 bp, 12 predicted proteins | sample FECB22metaG_FD_59210 | JGI IMG/M metagenome (GOLD analysis project Ga0065178, IMG submission 59210) | Cyanobacterial communities from the Joint Genome Institute, California, USA - FECB-22 (version 2) (version 2) | ecosystem: Environmental > Aquatic > Thermal springs > Hot (42-90C) > Microbial...
CGGGCGACCAGGCCTATCCGCGGATGCTGGCGGCGATCGAGAAGGCGGAGAAGAGCGTTGGCCTGGTGAGCTACATCTTCCGCGCCGACAAGGCGGGCGAGGCCTTCCACCAGGCACTGATCCAGGCCCAGCGCCGCGGCGTCGAGGTGCGCGTGCTGATCGACGGCGTCGGCGGCGGCTATTTCTGGTCGGGCACCTACAACCGCCTGCGCGCCGCCGGCGTTCCGGTCGCGCGCTTCCTGCATTCGTACTTTCCCTGGCGCATGCCCTTTGTGAACCTGCGCAACCATCGCAAGGTGATGGTGGTCGACGGGCGGCTCGGCTTCACCGGCGGCATCAATATCGGCGCCGAGAACATCGCCGCCGACAAGCCGCCGTTCGTGGTGCACGACACGCACTTCCAGCTCGAGGGCCCGATCGTCGAGCAGCTGACCGACGCCTTCGCCGACGACTGGCTGTACACGACCGGCGAGAAGCTGCTCACCGAGAGCTGGTTCCCGCCGCTCGACAAGGCGGGACCGGTGGCGGCGCGCGTCGTCACCTCCGGCCCCGACGAGGACATGGAGCAGATCGAGTACGTGGCCCTGCACGCGATCTCCTGCGCCCACAAGTCGGTCCGCGTGGTCACGCCGTATTTCCTGCCGCCCGACCCCCTGACCATGGCGCTGGGGCTGGCGGCCCTGCGCGGGGTCAAGGTCGACATCGTGTTGCCCGACCATTCCAACCACGCCGTTCTCGACTGGGCGCGCCGCATTCCGCTCAGGCCGCTGATCGAGGCCGGTTGCCGCGTCTGGCTGACGGCGCCGCCGTTCGACCATTCCAAGCTGATGGTGATCGATGAGGCCTGGTCGCTGATCGGCAGCGCCAACTGGGACACCAGAAGCTTCCGCCTGAATTTCGAGCTCAATGTCGAGCTGCACGACGCCGGCTTCGCCGCCCAGATCTCCCAGATCGCGCCCAACGCGCGCCGCCTGACGTTGGCCGAGCTCGATGCCGATCCGCTGCCGATCCGGCTGCGCAACAGCGCAGCACGGTTGCTGCAGCCGTATCTCTAGTTAGCGGTAGAGTCGCCCCAGCCGGTCGCGCCGGATCCAGCGCTGGTCCGGCCGGGCACGCAGGCCGGTCTCGAGGCCCCAGCCATCGAGCAGCGCCAGCTCGAGCCGGATCGGCCGATGGTCGGACGGGCCGAAGGCCAGTGCGTCGGCCGCGCGGCAGCTGAGCCCGTGCACCAAACAGCGGTCGAGGCGAAAGGGCACGACGTTGCTCGCATAGTGCGTCGGCTCGCGCGGGCCGACGTCGGCGAAGCCCGGCAGCACGACCGGCCCGACGATGTTGTAGTCGCCGATGATGGCCGAGGGCTTGCCGCGCAGATGGGCGGCGATGCGGGCAAGCTGGCGGCGGTTCAGCAGCTGGCCGTGGCTGAGATGGACGTTGGCAAAGGTGATCTCGCCCACCTGGACGATCTGCGCCCGCCGCCGCGGCAGGCGACCGGGCAGGCGTGAGGCCGGCAGCGAGAGAGCGCGCGGTGCGGCGAAGCGGTGCGGGCTCCACACCGCGAGGCCGTGGATGCGCCCCAGCCACGACAGCCGATGGAAATGGCCGCCGATCAGCGACGGCAGCGCCTCGATCTCCCGGGTCGCCTCCTGCATCAGCATGACGTCGGGCTTCTCGTGCCGCACCAGGGCCGCGACGTCGTCTGCTTCCGCGCCGGTCAGGCGCAACAGGTTCCAGCTCAGGATCTTCACGGCATCCTCATGACTTCGCTGTGCGCTCGCGCCGCCCCTGTTCACGTCTGGCGTGACGGATCTGCTCGGTCATCGACAGGGCGCTGCCGGCCGCAGCCTGCAGTTCGCGCCGCACCGTCTCGCGGCGCTCGTGGATCGAGGCGATCACTAGGCCCATCGGCACGCCGAGCCCGACCAGCGCCGATTCGGCGAGCTGCAGGCTGGCCTCGATGGTCTCCGGCACGGTGTCGGTGACCTTGAGCGAATAGAGATGGCGCGCGTGCTGCGCATCGTGGGCGCGCGCCACGATCATCACGTCCGGCCGCCGCGCGCGCACGGCCCTGACCACGTCGTCGACCGCTGCCGTGTCGAGGGTGACGATCACGCCCGTCGCCTCGTCGATGCCGCAGCGCTGCAGGAACAGCGGATTGGAGGCGTCGCCGTAGTAGATCGGCCGGCCGAGCTGGCGCCAGCGTTCGACGATGTTGGTGTCGCGATCGCAGGCAATGTAAGGAATGTTGTGCTCCTCCAGGAGCCCGCTCACCAGCTGGCCGACTCGGCCGTGGCCGACGACGATGACGCGCTTGGCATGATCGTCCGGCGGCAGCACGGTGAACAGCGGATCGGCCGCGACCTCGCGTGCGAAGGTATGCCCGGCGCGCCGCGCGAACAGCCCGACAAAGGGCAGAGCCGCCATGGTGAGGGACACCACGGCCAGCACGCCCGCCGACACGTTGGGCGCGACCAGGCCGAACTGGGTCGCAAGCCCGATGCCGATGAAGGCGAATTCGCCGCCCGGCGCCAGCAGCAGGCCGGTCTCCACGCTTGGCGCCCACGGCACCCCGAAGGCGCGGCAGAGCGGGGCGAGCAGCACCGCCTTGACCGCGATCATGGCGAGAAGGCCGCCCAGCACGATCAACGGCTCGCGGACGATGAAGCCGAGATCGACATGCATGCCGACGGAGAAGAAGAAAACCCCCAACAGCAGGCCGCGGAAGGGATCGATCATCGCCTCGACGGCGCGGCGATATTCGGTCTCGGCCAGCAGCAGCCCGGCGATGAAGGCGCCGAGCGCCATCGACAGGCCGGCGTAGGCGGCGACCACACCCGAGCCGACCGAGATCAAGAGCGTCGCCGCCATGAAGAATTCGGGATTGTCGGTGCCGGCGGCCAGCCGGAACAGCGGCCTCAGCACCAGCCGGCCGACGACGACGATAAGGATCACCGCGATTGCCGCTTCGGCCAGCGCCACCGCCACGCCCTGCAGCAGGGTCGCCCCGTCGGAAGCGCTGCCCAGCGCGCCGATCAGGAACAAGAGCGGCACGACGGCGAGGTCCTGCGCCAGCAGGATGGCGAAGCTGGTGCGGCCTGTGGTCGACATCATGCGGCGCTGGCCCGACAGCAGCTCCATGACGATGGCCGTCGAGGAAAGGGCGAGGCAGGCGCCGATGATCAGCGAGGCGGCGCCCGACAGGCCGAACCAGCGGCCGGCCAGGCTGATCACGATCGTCGTCACGATGGTCTGTGCGCCGCCCAGCCCGAACACCAGGCGGCGCATGGTGAGCAGGCGGCGCAGCGACAGCTCGAGGCCGATGAAGAACAGCAGGAAGACGATGCCGAGATTGGCAATGAAGGCGATCTGCTTCTCGCCGGTAACGGTAACCCAGTCGACGGCGCGCGAATAGTCGGCCAACCGTCCCAGGCCGTGCGGCCCCAGCACGGCGCCGACGACCAGGAACCCGAGGACCGGGCTCACTTTCAGGCGGTGCACCACCGGCGCCACGACGGCCGCCGTGCCCAGGACGATCAGGGCGTCCTTGAAAACGAAGAGCTCGCTCGGACCCGCCATTGCCGGCAACATAGACTGTGAAGGCCGATCTGTGCACACTTTCGTCCGCGGCGAATGGAATCGGATTTTTGAAGGGATGGAACCGACATGAAGGTCGTGATTACGGGCGGCGCGGGATTCCTCGGCAAGAAGCTGGCGCGGCGGCTGCTGCAGCAGGACCTCGCCGGCCCTTCGGGCAAGCCCGAGCGGGTGAGCGAGCTGCTGCTGTTCGACGTCACCAAGGCAAGCGGCCCCGGCCTCGATGATCCGAGGGTCAAGACGCTCGCCGGCGACATCGCCAACTTCGCCACCGTGCAGTCGATCGTGCAGGGGGCGGCCACGGTGTTCCACTTCGCCGCCGTGGTCAGCGCCGGCGCCGAAGCCGACTTCGACCTCGGCTATAAGGTGAATCTCGACGGCACGCGCAACGTGCTGGAGGCCTGCCGGGCGCTCGGCAGCAATCCGCGCGTGGTCTTCACCAGCTCGCTGGCGGCCTTCGGCGGCGAACTGCCGCCTGCCGTCACCGACGACACGGCGCTCACGCCGCAGACCTCCTACGGCGCCCAGAAGTCGATCGGCGAGTTCCTGATCCGCGACTACACCCGCAAGGGATTTTTGCGCGGTACCTCGGTGAGACTGCCGACGATCTGCGTGCGCACCGGCCTGCCCAACAAGGCGGCCTCGACCTGGGCGTCTTCGGTCGTGCGCGAGCCGCTGACCGGCGTCGACGTCGTCTGCCCGGTGACGCCCGAGACCATCATGGTCGTCTTGAGCCCGCGCAAGACGGTCGACGCCTTCGTGCGTCTGCACGACCTCGCGCCCGACGCTTTCGGTCCGGGCCGAACGCTGCTGTTGAACGGCATCAACGTCACCGCCCGGGAGCTCGAGCAGGCGGTCGGCCGCCATGCCGGCAATCGCAAGGTTGGCAAGGTCACCTGGCAGCACGATCCCGCGATCCAGAAGATCTGTGACGGCTGGCCCCAGGGCATCGATTCAAAGCGCGCGCGCAGCCTCGGCTTCCAGACCGACGAGGACCTCGACGAGGTCGTGCGCAACTTCATCGCCGACGATCTCGACGATCAGATGAAGCTGGCGAAGGTGACGGCGACGACGGCGTAGCCGACCTCGCCGTCATCCCGAGGCGAAGCCGAGGGACCTTTGCGAGACCAGACAAGGTCCCTCGCTACGCTCGGGATGACACCTTCGGTGTCAAACTACCGCCCCCTCAGCATCCGCCAGCCGTTCTGCAGATGGCGCACCGGTCCCCAGACATGGCGCGTGCGCATCATGTGCCAGCGCTGCGGCTCGTTGTCGGGGCCGGCGATGGGCCCCGCATCGTCGACATAGTCGGTGATGCCGACGGCGTCGGTGTCCCACGGGCCCGTGGTCTTGAAGATCGTCGTCTTGGCGCCGTAGCCCGCCAGCGCGCGGCTCATGCCCGAAGCCATGAAGTCCATGTAACGCGGCAGGCTCTCAGGCCGGCAGAGATAACCCTTGTTGAAGCCGACTGCGAGCAGGCGGAAGTGGAAGGGGTTCTTCTCGAGGTAGCGCACCACCTCGGTGGTGTTGGCGGGATAGCGCGGCGAGAAGAAGTCGTCGATCACCACGATGCCGTCGTTGTTGACGATGCGGTTGGCGAATTCGAGCTCGCGATAGACCGCCGTGCCGGTGTGTTCGCCGTCGATGTGGAACCAGCGCACGGTCTGGTGCATGGCCTGCAGGTCGAGCTTGGCCGGCAGGTCCGCCGACGGCCCCGACAGCGGCACGATGTTGACCGGCTCGGCGCCGACCGAACGGATCGACCGTCCCACCGCCTCCTCATCGAGCCTGAGATCGCAGAGATAGAGCTTTTCCTGCCCCTTGCGATACGAGGCGAGCACCGACGCCGACCTGCCGCGCCAGACGCCGATCTCGAACAGGTCGCCCGTGATCTTGGCCTGCTGGTCGAGCAGTGCACGCCAGACGCAGTAGGACTGGAACATGAACCAGCCCGGAATGGCGTCGACTTTTTCCCAACTGAGCATCGATGATCCTTGCATTGGGGGCTGCTCTAACAGCGCTTTTTCGACGCTGCAAGCCGGGAGCGCTTGCGCGCCCGGCGGGGCTCGGGTAGAGCCCGCTTGCCTGCAAATGCCAACAACAACAGTCGCTTACCGCACGACGCTCGGCCTGATTTGGGGACTGGCGCTCTGGCACAGCTGGGAGAGCCGGGGGCTTTTCGTCGACGGTTCTGCCTTCCTCGTCCAGATCGCCCGCCGCGAGTGGTTCTTCGACTTCTACGCGCCGCGGCTCTACGCCATGGTGGTCGGCCAGGCGCCGATCATGACGGCGATCTTCCTGGGCATCACCGACCTGCACCTCCTTGCACGCCTGCTGTCGCTCGGCCTGTTCGCCCTGCCGACGGCGCTTTATACGCTAGCCCTGGTGCGGGTGAAGGACGAGCCGGTGCTGTTGGCCGCGGTGATCGCCGCCATCGGCATGGTCTTCATGACGACGTCCTTCTTCATCGTCGGCGAGTACAACACCGCCTATGCGATCGCCGTCCTCGTGGCGGTTCGCCTGGTGACGGCCCAGCGCCTCGTCGTGCTCGACGGCCTGTTCCTGGTGCTGATCGGCTTCCTCGCCGTGCGCACGTACGAATCGATGATCTATCTCGGTCCGCTGCTGTCGGTGATGATCCTGCACACCGTGTGGCGCATGCCGGTGCGGCCGCTGCTGCCCACGGCGATCTACCTGCTGTCGATCGCAGGGTTCATCGGCGGCATGATGGTCGCAATCCAGTCGATCCTGAAGCCTTACTCGGTCGAGCATCTCGACGAGACCATCGAGACCGCCGCCAACTTCTGGCAAAACCTGCAATTCGACCTGGCGCTTTCCGGAGCGCTGGTGGTGGTCGTGTGGGCCCTGGTGCGGCCGCGCGACCTGCTCGGCGGCAAGCCCTACCGCTGGGCCGCGGTCTGCCTGGTGTTCCTGGCCCTGTCGCCACTGCTCGCCCTCTCCGACACGCTGGTGCGGCCGCTCGCCAAGTCGCAGTACGTCGCGCGCCAGGCGGCGGGACTGGTGATCGTCACCATCGTGCTGTTCATCTGGTTCTATGGCGCGCTGCTCAAGGACAAGCTGCCGGCCTTCACTGTGCTGCGCACGCCCGAGGCGGCGCGCCGCTTCCTGGTCTTCGCGCTCGTGGTGACGATCGCCATCCTGCCGTCGGACATCTACCTCACCCGCACTTGGAGGACGTACCTCGACGTCGTCCGCAACGAGGTGCGGTCGAGGGACGGCGTCATCGCCTTCGAGGATTCGCCGCTGGCGCGCCATCCCTACGACCTTCTGGTCGAGGCCTGGATCCTGCCGAGCCAGAGCCTCGCCATGCGCGCCCGGCGCGGCGACGGTATCATCGCCCCGCCCAAGGACTTCCACGCCTGGCAGCCTTTCCCGCCGGCCGAGCCTTACCCGCTCGGCAAGTACACGTGGCGGGAGTGATACCTCACCCTGAGGAGCGGCCGCAGGCCGCGTCTCGAATGCGCGCGGTAAACCGCGCGTGGCTGGGCAACCTCCACCGCCTCCGCGGCCCATCCTTCGAGACGCACGCCTGCGGCGTGCTCCTCAGGATGAGGTTGTTGTTGTCCTGACGGGCGCCGTGCCGCCGCCAGCAGCCTACCGAACAGTGGTCCTGCTCTTGTGGGCGCTGGCCCTCAATGCCGCTATCGCCAGTCGCGGCCTGTTCTGGGACGGCTCGTCCTTCCTGGTCAACATGCTGGAGCTTGGCCAGGTCCATGACTTCTACACCGCGCGCGCCCATGTCGACTGGGTGACCCAGCTGCCGGTCCTGGCGCTGGTCGGTCTCGGCGTCCGGGACACGCATCCTCTGTCGGTGGTCTACTCGGCGACGCTGTTCGCCCTGCCGGTCGGGCTCTATCACCTGGCGCTGGCGCGGGTGCGACACGACGCCGTGCCGTTGGCGATCGTCATCGCCATCGTCGTGCTGGTCTACCTGCCCACCAGCTTCTTCATCGTCGGCGAGTACAACGCAGCCTTTGCCGCGACGACGCTCGCGGTGATCCTGGCCGTCATGCCGGCCGAGCGGCGATTGGGTGACGCGGTCCTGCTCTGCCTGCTCGGCCTGCTCTCGATCCGTTCCTACGAATCGATGGTCTATCTCGGGCCGCTCGCCGCCGCCGCCATCCTGTGGTCGCTCGCCAAGCCGGGCGACGCGGCGGTCCGGGGCCTCAGCGCCATCGCCGCGCTCGCCTTCCTGGCGGGTGCGGTCGTCGCCGGCGCCACGATCGCGGACTATTGGAACCATCCGCACTTCGTGAAGGTGCGCTCGAGCAGCATGGAATTCTGGCAGAACCTGCAGCTCGTCATCCCGATGGTCGGCGTGGCGCTCGCAGCGGCGATCGCGTTCGTCTGGCCGCGCTGGGTGCGCGGCATGGGCCCGGCGATCGTGATCGCCGTCGCCGTGGTCGGGCTGGTGCTCTCGCCGTGGTACCGGCTGCTCGACGACCACTCGATCCTCTATCCGCCGTCGCACTACCTCGCGCGCCAGGCCGCGGGCTTTCTGCTGGCAATTCTGCTGCTCTGCCTGTGGCTCTATGTCGGCTGGCGCGAGTGGCCGCCGCGGGTGTTCACGATCCTGCGCCTGCCCGACGTCTCGCGCCGTCTGGTGCTCGCCATGACGGCGCTGGTGCTGGCGGGCGCGGTGCCTGACGTGGCGCTGACCCGGCTGTGGTCGGCGTATCTCGCCCGCATGCGCATGTTGGTCGACGCTCGCGAGGGCATCATCCGCGCGGCCGACCTGCCGCTGCTCGACTGGCCCGACAAGCTCTTTGCCCAGGACTGGACCTTGCCCGCGATGAGCGCCCTGATCAGCAAGACCCCCGGCCGGGCCTATGTGCTGATCGACAAGGACTACCTCAGCAACCCGCCGTTCGACCCGGCATGTGGGACGCTGCCGACGCTGAAAGGCTTCGGCTGGGGGAGATGATGCTCTTGCCGGACCGCGGGCCTCCAGGCCCGCTCAGACTCATGAGGCGCGCGTGACGCGCGCGGTCCGGAAGACAAAGAGCATGAGCGGGCCTGGAGGCCCGCGGTCCGGCAAGATCAAGGCCGCATCCAATGGCTCGTCGGGCCGCTGCCGCGCACCGGGGCCGCCAGCTCGACGAACTCGCACAGGATCTTCCGCGTGTCGCGCGGATCGATGATCTCCTCGATCCAGAAGGTCTCGGCGCTGCGGAAGGGCGAGCGCAGCTTGTTCAGGCGGTCCTCGATCTCGGCCATCTTGGCCTTCTTGTCGGACGCCGCATCGATATCGGCGCGATAGGCAGCCTCGATGCCGCCTTCGAGCGGCAGCGAGCCCCAGCGGCCCGACGGCCAGGCGTAGCGCCAGTTGAGCCGCGCCCCGTTCTGGTGCGCGGCGCCGGCCACGCCGAAGGCGTTGCGGATGATGAAGGTGCACCACGGGATGGTCGTCTGGAACATCGCCGACATGGTGCGCACGCCCTGGCGGATCACGCCGCTCTTCTCGGCCTCCAGCCCGATCAGGAATCCCGGGCAATCGCAGAGGTAGACGGCCGGCAGATGGAAGGTCTCCGCCATGTCGACGAAGCGCGCCACTTTCTGGCAGGCATCGGCCGTCCAGCCGCCGCCGTAGAACATCGGGTCGGAGGCCATCAGCGCCACCGGCCAGCCGTCGATGCGCGCGAAGCCCGTCACCACCGAGCGGCCGTAGAGCCTGCCCATCTCGAAGAAGCTTCCCTTGTCGACGATCTTCTCGATGATCGGGCGGATGCGATAGACCTTGCGCGTGTCGCGCGGGATCGCCTCGAACAGCGAGTCTTCGCGGCGGTCGGGATCGTCGGTGACCGGCCCGCGCGCTGGCGCGTCGTAGACGGAGGAGGGCAGGTACGAGAGGAAGCGCCGTGTCGCCTCGAAGGCCTCGTCCTCGCTGTCGACCGCCTCGTCGATCGCCCCGGCGCGCAGCTGGATCTCCCAGCCGCCCAGCTCCTGCTTGTCGTACTGCTTGGGGCCTAGGCGATTCACGACCGGTGGCCCCGCGACGAACATCGCCGAGACCTCCTTCACCATCACCGAGTAGTGCGTGGCGGCAAGCCGCGCCGCGCCCAGTCCCGCCACCGAGCCCAGGCCGAGCCCCACGGTCGGCACGGTGCCCATGTTGCGCACCACCCATTCCCAGCCTTTCACGCCCGGCACGTTGGCGCGGCCGGTGGTCTCGATCGTCTTGACCGAGCCGCCGCCGCCCGAGCCCTCGATCATGCGGATCAGCGGCACGCGAAACTGGTTGGCATAGCGCTCGATGAAGATGTCCTTTTCCTTGATCGTGGCGTCGGCCGAGCCGCCGCGCACGGTGAAGTCGTCGCCGGTGACGGCGACGTGCCGGCCGTCGATCTTCGCCCGGCCCATCACGGCGTTGGCGGGCGTCAGGTCCACCAGGTCGTTGCGGCCGTCATACTCGGCCTTGCCGGCGACGCTGCCGATCTCGCGGAAGCTTCCCTGGTCGACCAGCCGGTCGATGCGTTCGCGGACCGTGAGGCGACCGCCGTCATGCTGGCGCTTTACCTTGTCGGCGCCACCCATGCGCTTGGTCAGCTCCTGGCGGCGGCGCAGCTCGTCCATTTCCGGTTGCCAGCTCATCTCGGTCGTCCTGTTCGAGGCCGTTGCTTCAGCTCTGATGTCGTACCAACCGTCACCCCTCCGGACCATAGCCAAAGCGGCTGTTCGCCGCTGCTGGATCGATGGACGGAACAAAAGGCCAGGACTAGGGTCGGCCGCGGATGAGCTACTTGATCGTGTTTCTCGGGGCGGCCATCGGCGGTGTCCTGCGCCATGCCGTCCATGTCCTGATGCCGCACTTCATCGACACGACGTGGTTCCCCTTCGACATCCTGACGATCAACGTCTCGGGCTCCTTCGCGATGGGGGTGATCGCCGAGTACTTCGTCGTTCGCGGCTTGCGACGCGGCCTGTCGCAGCATCTGCGGCTCTTCCTCACCACCGGCATCCTGGGCGGCTACACCACGTTCTCGGCCTTCTCGCTCGATGCCGTGCGTCTCTGGCAGGATGGTCAGATCGCGGCATCGGTCGCCTACGTCGTGGCCTCGGTCGCGGGCTCGATCGGCGCATTGGCCCTGGCCCTGGCGCTCGTCCGTAGATACGCGCGCGAAGAAGTAGGAGGTCTCCCATGAACAGCATGCTCGGCTCCTGGCAGCTCTGGGCGCTGCTGTCGGCGGGTTTTGCCGGCCTTACCGCGATCTTCGCCAAGGTCGGCGTGGAGAATGTCGCTTCCGATTTCGCCACCTTCATCCGCACCATCGTGATCCTGGGCGTCACCGCGTTGCTGCTGGTGCTGACCGGGCAGTGGCAGCCGCTGGCCTCGGTGGCTCCGCGCAGCTGGCTCTTCCTCGTGCTGTCCGGCCTCGCCACCGGAGGCTCGTGGCTCTGTTACTTCCGCGCCCTCAAGATCGGCGACGCCGCGCGCGTGGCGCCCGTCGACAAGCTCAGCGTCGTGCTGGTGGCGTTGTTCGGCGTCGCCTTTTTGGGTGAGAAGCTGAGCGGCCTCAACTGGCTCGGCGTGGCGATGATCGCGGGCGGAACGGTGCTCGTGGCCTTGCGGGTCTGAGCGCCACGCTTCAGAAGACGACACCGTCGATCAGGTTCTCCTCGTAGAGCTTCACCAGGTCGATGCCGCCCGGCGGGCGCGCGGTCTGGAAGCCGGCAATGGCGCGTTGCAGGCGAGCTTCCTGGTCGCGCCGCAGGTTCTCGGCCTCCTCGACGGTCACCGCCGTGAAGCGCACCGTTTGGCCGGGCAACAGGCGTCCAAGCCGCGGCAGGTCGGCCGAGGCCACGGTGGCGATCTTGGAGTAGCCGCCCACGGTCTGGCGGTCGCCCAGAAGCACGATCGGCAGGCCCGCGCCCGGCACCTGGATGGCGCCGGGGCCGATGCCGTCAGAAATGATGTCGGCGCCCTTCGAATGCTCGATGACCGGTCCCTCGAAGCGGATGCCCATGCGATCGGCTTCCTTGGAGACGCGATAGTCGGAGTCGGTGAAGGTGCGGCGGCCCTTGTCGCTGAAATAGTCGTCCTGCGGTCCCCATACCACGCGCACCGGTCCCTTGCCGTAGTCGAAGGGCTGGCCGAGCTTCTTCTCGTTGCCGGCAGGGGCTTGCGGGTGGACGAGCGGCAGGGAATCGCCGGCGGCAAGCTTGCGGCCTTCATAGCCGCCGACGCCGGCGCGGGCGTAGGTCGAGAGGCTGCCCATGAAAGGATGCAGGTCGAAGCCGCCCGCCACGGCGAGATAGGCCGTGCTCGAGCCCTCGACCATGCCCACGCGCAGAACCTGGCCGCGTTTCAGGAGATGCGTGCGGTCCGACTCGATGGGCTTGGGCGGCGCATCCGGGCCCTCGATCAACGAGGGCGACAACGGTCCGACCAGCGCCACGCGCACGCTGTCGGCCTCGACCAGCAGATCGGGGCCCATGACGCCGATCTCGAGCCCCGCGGTGCTCGCAGGATTGCCGCAGAGCGCGTTGGCCAGCGTCAGAGCGATGCGGTCCATCGCGCCTGCAGTCGGCATGCCGAGCGCCATGTAGCCGATGCGGCCGAGATCCTGCAGCGTGTCGAACAGGCCAGCGCGAACGACTTTCAGGCTGGCGCTCACGGCCGCACCAGCTTCGCCCAGTCGAACGTGCCAGCCTCGACCTCGCGCGCGATGCGGTCGTAGGTCTTACGGTCGATGCGCTGGAAGGTGAGGGAGTCGCCGGGCGCGAGGAACACCGGCTGCTCGCGGCGCTGGTCGAACATCCAGAGCGGCGTGCGGCCGATCAGGTGCCAGCCGCCTGGACTCTCGAAGGGATAGATAGTCGTCATGTCCATGGCGATGGCGACCGTGGAACGCGGCACGCGCACGCGCGGCTGGCTGCGGCGCGGCAGGTAGAGCGATTGGTCGAGGCCCGCGATGTACGCCAATCCCGGCATGAAACCCAGCACATAGACCTTGAAGCGCGACGTGAGGTGGCTCGTGATGACGTCTTCGGGCTTCCTCTTGGTGCGTTCGGCGACCTCCTTGAGGTCCGGCGCGAATTCCGGATCGTCGTAGCAGCACGGGATGGTCACCTGCCGGGTCTTCATGTCGGTTGGCAGACCGCGCGCGATCAAACCTTCGATCGCGGGCTCGAGCTTGCTGCGCGACGTGGCCATTGGGTCATAGCAGACCATCAGCGCGCGCATGGACGGCACGGTCTCGACGACGCCTGGGATTTTCGCCTGGCCGATGGCCGCGTGCAGGGCCATCACCCGGCCGTTGATTTCAGGGGAGATCTCGTTGCCGAATTCGACGGAGAAGGCGGTGTCGCCGCAGGAAAGATACCGTACGCTCACATCTGCTAGGATATATTGTGATCCCGAGCGTAGCGAGGGACCTTTCCTGTGGTCGTCTAAGGAGTTTTCTCATGGCCGCGACCAACGCCGGTTTCGTCAACATCAACTCCGACCTGGGCGAGAGCTTCGGCCCCTGGGTGATGGGCAACGATGCCGAAGTCCTGAAGATCGTGAAGTCGGCCAACGTCGCCTGCGGCTTCCATGCCAGCGACCCGACCGTGATGGTCGACACCGTAAAGCTCTGCAAGGACAACGGAGTCTCGATCGGCGCCCATCCCGGCTTCGCCGACCTGCAGGGATTCGGCCGGCGCGTGATCAATCTCACGGTCAAGGAACTCGAGGCCAACATCGCCTATCAGATCGGCGCGCTGCAGGCGATCGCGGCCCTGCACGGCGCCAAGGTCACGCACATGAAACCGCACGGCATGATGGCCAACATGTCGGCCGAAAGCGCCGAGATGTGCGATGCGATCTGCCGCGCGACCAAGGCAGCCGACCGTGACCTGATCTTCCTCGCCCAGGCCAACACCGAGCAAGGCAAAGCGGCGCGCCGGCATGGCCTGCGCGTCGCCGAGGAGGTGTTCGCCGACCGCACCTACACCGACAAGGGCTTCCTGACGCCGCGCAAGGAAGAGGGCTCGATGATCAAGGATCCCGCGCAGGCGGTGGCGCATGTGCGCCGCATGGTCGACGAGCAGGCGATCTACTCGACCTCGGGCAAGCGCATCCCCTGCCAGGTCGATTCGATCTGCGTGCACGGCGACGGGCCGACCGCGGTGACGGTCTCCAAGGCGGTGCGCGAGGGCCTCGAGGCCGCCGGCATCCGCATCGTGCCGCTGACCGAGATGCCGAATTTGAAGCACTGACGGTGCTGCCGTCGCACAGTCGTGCTTCCTCCCGTTCAGGCTCCTCTCCCCCTTGGGGCAGGGCTATCGCATATGGACAAATATCCCGTCATCCCGACCGAAGCCTCGCGCAGCG
>Ga0065178_101051_pt1 | contig 13807 bp, 13 predicted proteins | sample FECB22metaG_FD_59210 | JGI IMG/M metagenome (GOLD analysis project Ga0065178, IMG submission 59210) | Cyanobacterial communities from the Joint Genome Institute, California, USA - FECB-22 (version 2) (version 2) | ecosystem: Environmental > Aquatic > Thermal springs > Hot (42-90C) > Microbial...
TGTTCCTCCCCCTTCGGTGTGTGTGCTGGTCGTTCCTCCCGGCCGTCGTACGTTCCGAACTGTGCTGTGTGTCACTTCCAGCATCTCCCAGGGTGCCCGACCTCCCGCCTCTGTGCAATTGCATTCCTGATGAAAGTTGCACGGCGCGGCGGATTGCACGAGCCGGAGGTGTGCAGTGCACTGGCAGCGGGCGCCCTCCGACGACACCGACAGCGGGTGGCCCCGACGACAGGAGGACGAGGTGGAGCAGGAGCCCACCGGCGCGCGGCGCCGGCTCGGCGCGGAGCTGCGCCGCCTGCGGCTCAACGCCGGGTTGAAGCTCGAGGACGCCGCCCGCGGGCTGAGGTGCTCGGCGTCGAAGATCAGCCGGCTGGAGAACGGGAAGGGCGTGCCCCGCCCCGTCGACGTGGACGCCCTGCTGGCCCTCTACGGCGGCGTCGAGGGCATGGAGGCGGAGATGCTCCGCCGGCTCGTCGCGCAGAGCCGCACCCGCGGCTGGTGGGAACCCTTCACCGAGGGCCTGCGCACCGAGCGCTACGTGCTGCCCGCCCCCGGCCGGTACGCCGCCGTCGAGACCGACGCGACCGGCGTCGACGCGTTCGACCTGTCGGTGCTGCACGGCCTGCTGCAGACCCCGGACTACGCCCGCGCGGTGCTCGCCGCGCGGCTCCCCGGCCACGACGGCTGGGAGATCGACCAGCTGGTGCACCTGCGCCGCCGCCGGCACGAGGCCCTCACATCGGACCCGCCGCTGCGGCTGCGCTCGGTGATCGACGAGTCGGTGCTGGCGCGGGCGACCGGCGGGCCGTCGGTGATGGCCGACCAGCTCGACCGGCTGCTGGAGCTGTCCCGGCTGCCCAACGTCATCCTGCTGGTCCTGCCGTTCTCGGCGGGCGTGCAGCGGGCGCACGCCGGGCGGTTCTCGGTGCTCGCGATCCCGGACGAGCTGGGCTCGGACCTGGTGCACACCGAGGGCCACGCCGGCGAGTCGTTCCTCGACACGGCGCGGGACCTGGAGACCTACCGCCGGGTGCTGGCCGACGCGCGGGCGGACGCGCTGGAGCCGGAGGCGTCCCGGGCGCTGATCGCGCACCACCGCGACCGGCACCGCGCCGCCGCGGTCGCCGCCGCCGGCTGATCATGACGATCGCCGCACCGGCAAGGTGAGGCTTGCCGAACCCGTTGCGCCTTGATTCACTCCGCCGGTGACCGTACGTCCGCTTCGTCCCGTCCTGCTCCTGCTCGCCGCGGCCCTGCTCGCCGGCTGCTCCGCGGCCCCCGGCGAACAGCCGGCGCCGGATCCGGGCGGGCGCGAGATCGCGCACGCGATGGGCACGACCACCGTCCCGGAGTCGCCGGCGCGGGTCGTCGTGCTGGACAGCCAGGAGCTCGACGTGGCGCTGTCGCTGGGCGTCGAGCCGGTCGGGGTGGCGAGTGCCGCGGCGGACGGTGCGCTGCCGTCCTACCTGGAGGTCCCGGACGGGATCACCGTGGTCGGCCCGATGGCGACCCCCGACCTGGAGGCGATCGCCGCGCTCGCGCCGGACCTGATCCTGTCCTCGAAGCTGCGGCACGAGGCGCTGTACCCGCAGCTGTCGGCGATCGCGCCGACCGTGTTCGCCGAGCGCACCGGCGACGCCTGGAAGGAGAACCTGGCGCTCTACGCAGGCGCGCTGAACCGCGAGCAGCATGGCCGCGACCTGCTGGACGCGCACACCGCCCGGGCCGCCGAGGTGGGCGACCGGCTCGGCGCGGCCGATCGCACGGTGAGCGTGGTGCGCTTCCTGCCCGAGGAGATCCGGCTCTACGGCCCGCGCTCGTTCGTCGGCTCGGTGCTCGCCGACGCCGGCTTCCCGCAGCCGGAGATCGTCCGCGACGAGCCGGACATCGCGGTCCGCATCGGCCCGGAGCAGATCGGGTCCGCCGACGCCGACGTCGTCTACGTGACCTCCTACGGGCTCGCCGACGACCAGCCGTTCGCGCAGGTCGCGCCGCTCTGGGAGACGCTGCCCGCGGTGCGGGAGGGCCGCGCCTTCACCGTCGACGACGACGCCTGGATGCTCGCGATCGGCCCCACCGGCGCCGGGCTGATCCTCGACGACCTGGAGCGGACCCTGGGCTGAACGGGCCCCGCGCACCGCCCGGACCCGACCTGGTACGCCCGTGCCAGTTCGTAGCACGATCGTGACGCAACGATCTACCGTTGAGTAACGCAACGCTATAGGTTCCCCAGTCATCCGATGACTGGGGGATGGATGCGAGCCAGACGGTGGAGTACCGCGGTCACCGCGGGTCTGCTGGCGCTGACGATGGCGGCCTGTGCGACGTCGGAGCGCGGGGACGCAGCCGGCGAGGCGGGCGCGACCGGGGGCACGTTCGTCTTCGGCGCCGCCGGGGCGCCGAAGAACTTCGACCCGATCTTCAACGACGACGGCGAGAGCTTCCGGCCCGCCCGGCAGATGTTCGACACGCTGATCACCTACAAGCCGGGCAGCACCGAGCTGGAGCCCGGGCTCGCGACCGCGTGGGAGTCCTCGCCGGACGGCCGGACCTGGACCTTCACCCTGCGCGACGGCGTGACGTTCCACGACGGCACCCCGTTCGACGCGGCCGCCGTCTGCGCGAACTTCGACCGCTGGTTCACCATGAAGGGCGCCGCCGCGCAGAGCCAGATGATCTACTACGGCGACGTCTTCGGCGGCTTCGAGCAGAACGAGGGCGACGCCTCGGGCGATCCGGTCTACAAGTCCTGCACCGCCGAGAACCCGACCACCGCGGTGCTGTCGCTGAACACCTTCAAGGGTGCGTTCCCGGCGGCGTTCGGACTGACCTCGCTGTCGATCTCCAGCCCGACCGCGCTGGAGCGCTACGACGCCGACAACGTCAGCCAGAGCGGCGACTCGTTCACCTATCCCGCCTACGCCACCGAACACCCGACCGGTACCGGACCGTTCCGGTTCGAGGGTTTCGACAAGGCGAACGGCACCATCACGCTGGTCCGCAACGACGACTACTGGGGCGAGAAGGCCAAGGTCGACCGGCTGATCTTCAAGATCATCCCGGATGAGAACGCGCGCAAGCAGGAGCTCGCCGCCGGCACCATCGACGGCTACGACTACCCCTCGCCCGCGGACTACGGCACGTTGACCGAGCAGGGCAACCAGGTCCTCATCCGGGACCCGTTCTCGATCCTCTACCTCGGTATCAACACCACGAACAACCCGGCGCTGGCCGACGTCCGGGTGCGCCAGGCGATCGCGCACGCGATCGACCGGGAGTCCCTGGTCCGCACCAAGATGCCGGAGGGTTCCGCGGTCGCGAAGGAGTTCGTGCCGCCGACCGTCGCCGGATACGCCGACGACGTCACCGAGTACCCCTACGACCCGGAGCGCGCCAAGCAGCTGCTCGCCGAGGCCGGGGCGCAGAACCTGACCCTCAACTTCTACTACCCGACCGAGGTGACCCGGCCCTACATGCCGAACCCGGCCGACCTGTTCTCCGCGATGTCGGCGAACCTGCAGGCCGTCGGGATCACCGTGAACCCGGTCGCCCGGCCGTGGAACGGCGGCTACAAGGACGACGTCCAGAAGGCCGGCAAGCACGACCTGCACATGCTCGGCTGGACCGGCGACTACAACGACGCCGGCAACTTCGTCGGCACGTTCTTCGGCCGCGAGAAGGCCGAGTTCGGCCCGCAGGACCCGGCGATGTACGCCGCGCTCGCCGCCGCCGACTCGATCCCGGACCCGGCCGGGCACGCCGCCGCGTACCAGCAGGTCAACCGGGACATCATGGCGCGCTACCTGCCCGCCGTGCCGATCCTGACCACCGGCCCGGCGATCGTCGTGAAGGACGGCGTGCAGGGCCTCGTCCCGTCCCCGCTGACCGACGAGCGCTTCTCGACCGTCACCAAGAACTGACGTCCGCACCCGGGTGCCGCGACGACCTCGCGGCACCCGGGCTCGCGCCCTCCCACCACGAGGACCTCCCCGCATGCTGCGTTTCGTCGCGCGCCGCCTGCTCCAGGTGATCCCGACGCTGCTGATCCTGTCCCTGCTGCTGTTCGCCTGGCTGCGCTCGCTGCCCGGCGGACCGGCCGGGGCGCTGCTCGGCGACAAGGCCACCCCGGAGTCGATCGCGGCGCTCAACCGCACGCTCGGCCTGGACCAGCCGATCCCGGTCCAGTACCTGCGCTATCTCGGCCGGGCCGTCACCGGCGACTTCGGTGCGTCGCTGGTCAGCGGCGATCCGGTGCTCGGCGAGCTGGGGCGCTCGCTGCCCGCGACCGTCGAGCTGGCCGTCTGCGCCCTGCTGCTGGCGGTGCTCGCCGGCATCCCGCTCGGCTACCTGGCCGCCCGCCACCGGGGCAGGCCCTGGGACAACGTGACGATCGTCGGGACCCTGGTCGGGGTCGCCGTCCCGGTGTTCTTCCTCGGCTACGTGCTCAAGCAGGTCTTCGCCGTCGAGCTGGGCTGGTTCCCGCCGTCCGGGCTGCAGGCCACCGGGATCGACGCCACCACGGTCACCGGCTTCCCGACCCTCGACGGCCTGCTCACCCGCGAGTTCGACGCCAGCTGGGACGCGCTCACCCACCTGGTGCTGCCCGCGGTCACCCTCGCCACCATCCCGCTCGCGGTGATCGTCCGGATCACCCGGGCCTCGGTGCTCGACGTCCTGGAGTCCGACTTCGTGCGCACCGCGAACGCCAAGGGGCTGGCCCCCGGCACCGTCCGCGGCCGGCACGTGCTGCGCAACGCGCTGCTCCCGGTCTCGACGACGATCGGCCTGCAGACCGGCCTGCTGCTCGCCGGCGCGGTGCTCACCGAGAAGGTGTTCAACCGGCCCGGCATCGGCACCCTGGTCGCCGAGGGCATCGAGCGCCGGGACTATCCCCGGCTGCAGGCCGTGGTGCTGCTCGGCGCGCTGATCTACGTGCTGGTGAACCTGCTCGTCGATCTCTCCTACGCCGTGATCGACCCGCGGGTCAGGCTGCGGTGAGCACCACGACGTGGGCGCGCCGGCGCCGCGAGCGGATCGACGACACCGCCGGGCGCAGTCTCGGCGCCGACGCGCTGCGCCGGTTGCGGCGCAGCCCCACCGCGATCGTCGGCGTGCTGATCGTCGGGCTGTTCGTGCTGGTGTCGGTGCTCGCGCCGGTGCTGGCGCCGCACGATCCGGCGCAGGCGTTCCCGGAGCTGCTCGACGAGCTGCGCCCCGGCTCGATCCCCGGCCCGCAGGACGGCTTCCCGCTCGGCAGCGACCAGAACGGGCGCGACGAGTTCTCCCGGATGCTGCTGGCCTCCCGGCAGACCCTGCTCGTCGGCGTGCTCGCCACCCTGCTCGGGCTGGCCGTCGGTGCGCTGATCGGCGGCGTCGCCGGCGCGCTCGGCGGCTGGGCCGACACGGTGCTGATGCGGGTCACCGACGTGCTGCTGTCGATCCCGTCGCTGCTGCTCGCGATCTCGGTCGCGGCGCTGGCCGCCCGGCCCAGCCAGACCACCGTGATCATCGCGGTGGCACTGGTGAACGTGCCGATCTTCGCCCGGCTGCTGCGCGGCTCGATGCTCGCCCAGCGGGAGTCCGATCACGTGCTGGCGGCCACCGCGCTCGGGGTGCGACGGCGCGCCGTCGTGCTGCGGCACATGCTGCCCAACGCGATCGGCCCGGTGATCGTGCAGGCCACGCTGACCCTGGCCACCTCGATCCTGGACGCCGCCGCACTGTCCTTCCTCGGTCTCGGCGACGCCGACCCGGCCCGCGCCGAGTGGGGCCTGATGCTCGCCTCCGCGCAGCCCTACCTGGACATCCGGCCCGCGCTGGCGATCTACCCGGCGGTCGCGATCATCGTCGTCGCGCTCGGGTTCACGCTGCTCGGCGAGTCGCTGCGCGAGGCACTCGACCCGAAGGGGCGCCGGTGAACCCGCTGCTGTCCGTGCAGGACCTGTCGGTCCGGTTCGTCCGCCGGGGCGAGGCCGACGTCGTCGCCGTGGACGGGGTGTCGTTCGACGTCCGGCCGGGCGAGGTCGTCGGGCTGGTCGGCGAGTCCGGCTGCGGCAAGTCGGTGACCTCGCTGGCGATCATGGGACTGCTGCCCGGGCGCACCCCCCGGGTGTCCGGCTCGGTACTGCTCGACGGGAGCCCGCCGGTCGACCTGCTCACCCTGTCCGACGCCGAGCTGCGGCAGCGGCGCGGCCGCGACATCGGGATGGTCTTCCAGGACCCGCTGTCGTCGCTGAACCCGGTGGTGCCGGTCGGCGTGCAGATCACCGAGGCGCTCACCCGGCACCGCGGGATGGACCGGAAGGCGGCCCGGGACGAGGCGCTCACCCTGCTGGACCGGGTCGGCATCCCCGATCCGGTGCTCCGGCTGCGGTCCTACCCGCACCAGATGTCGGGCGGCATGCGGCAGCGAGCGCTGATCGCGATCGCGCTGGCCTGCCGCCCCCGGCTGCTGATCGCCGACGAGCCGACGACGGCGCTGGACGTGACGATCCAGGCGCAGATCCTGGAGCTGCTGCGCGAGCTCGTCGCCGAGACCGGGACGGCGCTGGTGATGATCACGCACGATCTCGGCGTCGTCGCCGGGCTGTGCGACCGGGTCAACGTGCTCTACGGCGGCCGGGTCGTCGAGCGGGCCGACCGGCACGCGCTGTTCGCCGGTCCGCGGCACCCGTACACCTCCGGCCTGATCCACTCGATCCCACGGCTGGACTCCGACCCGGCCGACGAGCTGCCGGCGATCACCGGCTCGGTGGCCGACAACCTGCCGTGGGAGCACGCCTGCGCGTTCGCGCCGCGCTGCCCGCGCGCACTCGGGACCTGCACCGAGCTCACCCCGCCGGCCGCCGTCGGCGCCGGCGGGCTGCTGCGCTGCCACAATCCGGAGCCGATCGGAGCCGACGCATGAACGCGCTGCTGGAGGTCGACGATCTCGAGGTGCACTTCCCGATCACCCAGGGCGTGCTGGTGTCGCGCACCGTCGGGCACGTCCGGGCCGTCGACGGGGTGTCCCTGCGGATCCCGCGCGGCGAGACCTACGGGCTGGTGGGGGAGTCCGGCTGCGGCAAGTCCACGCTGGGCCGGGCGGTGCTGAAGCTGACCGCCCCGACCGCGGGCTCGGTCCGGTTCGACGGGACCGACGTCGCGTCGCTGTCCGGGGAGCCGCTGCGCCGGATGCGGCGCCGGTTCCAGATGGTGTTCCAGGACCCGCTGTCCAGCCTGGACCCGCGGCAGTCGGTCGGGTCGATGCTCCGGGAGGGCATGGCGGCGCACGGGCTGCCGATCACCGCGGAGCGGCTGCGCGGCCTGATGGGCGCGGTCGGCCTGCCGGAGGCCGCGCTGAACCGCTACCCGCACGAGTTCTCCGGCGGGCAGCGGCAGCGGATCGGGATCGCCAGGGCGCTCTGCGTCGAGCCGGACCTGGTCGTCGCCGACGAGCCGGTGTCCGCACTGGACGTGTCGGTGCAGGCCCAGGTGCTGAACCTGCTGCGCGCGCTGCAACGCGAGCTCGGCCTGACCTACCTGGTGATCGCGCACGACCTGGCGGTGGTGCGGCACGTGTCGGACCGGGTCGGCGTGATGTACCTGGGCTCGATCGTCGAGGAGGGGCCGGCGGCCGACCTGTACGCACGGCCGCTGCACCCCTACACCCGGGCGCTGCTGTCCGCGGTGCCGCAGCCGGACCCGGCCGCCGAGGACGCCCGGGAGCGGATCCTGCTCACCGGCGACCTGCCCTCGCCCGCGGCGCCGCCGCCCGGGTGCCGCTTCCACACCCGCTGCCCGTGGCGGCAGGCCGACCGGTGCGACACCGAGCGGCCGGTGCTGCGCGAGATCGGGCCCGGGCACCGGGTGGCCTGCCACCACGCCGAGGCGATCCGGGACGGCCGGATCGCCGCGCACGAGGTCACCCCGCAGGCGGCGGATCCGGCGACCGGCCCGGACGCCGGCCCGGACGTTCCCGGGCCGGCGCTCTCGGTGACCGACGCGATCGGCCGCTGAACCTCAGCGCAGGGCGCGGTTGATCGCGCTGACCACGGCCTTCAGGCTGGCGCTGGTGATCGAGCTGTCGATCCCGACGCCCCAGAACACCTTCTCCTCGACGGCGCACTCGACGTAGGCGGCGGCGCGGGCGTCGTCCCCGCCGCCCATCGCGTGCTCGTGGTAGTCGAGCACCCGGACGTCGAACCCGATCCCGGCCAGCGCATCGACGAACGCGGCGATCGGGCCGTTGCCGGAGCCGGTGATCTCGTGCAGGTCGGACTCCACCCGGACGGTCGCGACGATCTCGTCCCGGCCCTCGCCGTCGCTGGTGATCCGGTGCCGGACCAGCTTGAGCGGCGTCTCCCGGCCCAGGTACTCGACGTCGAACGCGTCGCGCATGGCCTTCGGCTCGACCTCGCCGCCCTCGGTGTCGGTGTAGGCCTGGATGACGTGGCTGAACTCGATCTGCAGCCGGCGCGGCAGGTCCATCTGGTGCTCGGTCTTCATGATGTAGGCGATGCCGCCCTTGCCGGACTGCGAGTTCACCCGGATCACGGCCTCGTACGTGCGGCCGATGTCGCGCGGGTCGACGGGCAGGTAGGGCACCTCCCACGGGTGGTCGTCGACCGGCCGGCCGGCCTCGGCGGCGTCGGCCTGCATGGCTGCGAAGCCCTTGTTGATCGCGTCCTGGTGCGAGCCGGAGAACGCCGTGTACACGAGGTCGCCGCCCCACGGGTGGCGCTCGGGCACCGGCAGCTGGTTGCAGTACTCGACGGTGCGCCGGATCTCGTCGATGTCGGAGAAGTCGATCTGCGGGTCGACGCCCTGGGTGAACAGGTTCATCCCGAGCGCGACCAGGTCGACGTTGCCGGTGCGCTCGCCGTTGCCGAACAGGCAGCCCTCGATCCGGTCGGCGCCCGCCTGGTAGCCCAGCTCGGCGGCGGCGATGCCGGAGCCGCGGTCGTTGTGCGGGTGCAGCGAGAGCACCAGCGCGTCGCGGCGGGCCAGCCGGCGGTGCATCCACTCGATGGAGTCGGCGTAGACGTTCGGGGTCGCCATCTCCACCGTCGCGGGCAGGTTGACGATCATCGGGCGCTCCGGCGTCGGCTCCCAGACCGCGCTGACCGCGTCGCAGATCTCGACCGCGTACTCCAGCTCGGTGCCGGTGTAGGACTCCGGCGAGTACTGGAACGTCCAGTCCGTGCTCGGGTACTTCTCGGCGATCCGCCGGACGTGCTCCGCGCCGTCGGTGGCGATCTTGGTGATGCCCGGCCGGTCGGACCGGAACACCACCCGGCGCTGCAGGATCGAGGTCGAGTTGTAGAGGTGGACGATCGCCGAGTGCGCGCCCTCACAGGCCGCGAAGGTGCGCTCGATCAGCTCCGGCCGGGCCTGGGTGAGGACCTGGATCTGCACGTCGTCCGGGATCGCGCCCTGCTCGATGATCTCCCGGACGAAGTCGAAGTCGGTCTGGCTCGCCGCCGGGAAGCCGACCTCGATCTGCTTGTAGCCCATGCGTACCAGCAGGTCGAACATGCGCCGCTTGCGCAGCGGGCTCATCGGGTCGATCAACGCCTGGTTGCCGTCGCGCAGGTCCACCGCGCACCACAGCGGCGCGGTGTCGATCACCTTGTCCGGCCAGGTGCGGTCGGGCAGCGAGACCGGCTCGACCAGCTGATGGAACGGCTTGTACCGGTGGAACGGCAGCTGTGAGCCGCGCTGGCGGTTCCACGCGGGCTGCCCGTCGTGCGGTGCGCCCTGCGGGGTGCGGACGTTGCTGCGGGCGCGGGACTCGAAGGCGTCGGGAGACGTGGTCACGGGAAGGTGCTCCTGATGTGTCGCAGTGTGGCGATGTCGCTGTGTTCGCCGGACGGCCGTGGCGACCGGCGGACACGCGAGACCCCGCGACGAGGGGCCGGTCGGTCAGACCCCGCCGCGGCGGCGAAGGAGCAGGCGCGCCATGTGTCCACCGTAGCCCGGTACCCCCGTTGCGCGGCAACCCGGTGACCGGGTGGATCTCGGGCGGATCTCGGCCGGGGCGATGTGCGGTCGCAACGAAGAGATCACAACCGGCCGCCGCCCGCGTCGTTGAAGGGGTGGCGAGGGCGCCCGGATGGGACCATGGCGTCCGTCACGACGGGAGAGGTGTGCTGATGGCGGCAACCGTGGGAACGACCCTGCGACAGGGGCTCGGCATCATCGCGACGATCGTGCGCGTGGTCGGGCTGGTGATCGTCGGCATCCTGGTCGCCCACATCGTCCTGACCCTGCTCGACGCGAACCCGGCGAACTTCCTCACCGAGTTCGTCGCGGGCTGGGCCGCGCAGTTCAACCTTGGCCTGGGCGACCTGTTCACGCCCGAGCAGCCGAAGCTGGCGGTGACCCTGAACTACGGCGTCGCCGCGGTCCTCTGGCTGGTGCTGACCACCGTCGTCGTCCGGCTGCTGCGCCGGGTCTGACCCGGCAGCACGACCGCCGGCGGCACGTCGCCGCCCGGCTCGATCCGCCATGCGCCGCACCGGCACCGCCGGTAGCGGACGGTCCCGTCCGACGTGCGGTGCCGGGACACCGTCTCCCACTCGTGGTCCAGGGGTGTGCTCACCCGTCCGACCCTGCTGTAATGGCTTGGTGCACATCAACCCTTACGGTCGCGATCCGGTGCTGCTGGCCGCCGACCTGGCGAACGACCCGCCGTCGTCGGTGGCCGAGCTGGCCGACCGCTGCGTCGCGGCGGGGCTGGCCCGGGAGTGGACGCCGCAGCCGGCCGATCTCGGCGCCGTCACGGCCTTCCTGGCCCGCTGGGCCGAGGTGGTCGACGCGCCGGCGGCCGGTGCGCGGGCGGAGCTGCTGAACGCGCTGCTCGCCGAGGGGACCGGCCCGCCGCGGCTGACCGACCACGACGGGCACTGGCACCTGCACCACCGCGACGACGGCCTGGGGCTGGCCGCGGTGCTGCACGCGCTGATCGCGATCGGCACCGCGACGCACCTGGCGACCCGGGGGATGGACCGGCTCGGCCGGTGCGCCGCGCCGGGCTGCGAGCGGATCTTCGCCGATGTGTCGCGCAACGGCAGGCAGCGCTACTGCAGTGCCCGCTGCGGCAACACCGACGCGGTCCGCAGGCACCGGCTCCGCCAGTCCGGGCGGGCCGCCTGACGGCCCCGCCCGGCGGGCCGGGCGGGGCATCATCATCCGTGGCCGCGCGCGCTGCGGGATACCGGACGGGCGCGCCGGTGACACGCCCGTGTGTCCTGAGTCATCGACGGCCGGTCAGAGCCTGAAATCGGATGCCGTCCGCCGGTAGTGTGCCTTTCCGACCAGCGCCGCGGGCGTTCCACCCACGCTCGCCCGCGGCCGAAGAGAGCACCCGACGGCTTCGAGAAGCGGAGCCAGGACAGGAGGTCGGCGTGGCCCTCGTCGTGCAGAAGTACGGCGGATCGTCGGTCGAGAGCGCAGAGCGCATCAAGAAGGTCGCCGAGCGGATCGTCCGTACCCGCAAGGAGGGACACGACGTCGTCGTCGTCGTGTCCGCCATGGGGGACACCACCGACGAACTGACCGACCTCGCCGAGCAGATCTCCCCGAAACCCCCGGCCCGCGAGATGGACATGCTCCTCACCGCGGGTGAGCGCATCTCGAACGCGCTGGTGGCCATGGCCATCCACTCGCTCGGGGCCGAGGCGCGGTCGTTCACCGGCTCCCAGGCCGGGATGCTGACCACCTCGCGGCACGGTGACGCGCGGATCACCGAGGTGAACCCGTACCGGCTCCGGGAGGCCCTGGACGAGGGCTACATCGTGCTCGTCGCCGGCTTCCAGGGGATGAGCGCCGACTCCAAGGACATCACCACGCTGGGCCGCGGCGGATCGGACACGACCGCCGTCGCGCTGGCCGCGGCGCTGAACGCCGACGTCTGCGAGATCTACTCCGACGTCGACGGCGTCTACTCGGCCGACCCGCGGATCGTCCCCCGGGCCAGCCTGCTCGAGACCGTCACCTACGAGGAGATGCTCGAGCTCGCCGCCTCCGGCGCGAAGGTGCTGCACCTGCGCGCCGTCGAGTACGCCCGCCGCTACGGCGTGCCGTTGCGGGTGCGCAGTTCCTACAACGACAAGCCGGGCACGCTGGTCTCCGGCTCGATCGAGGAGATCCCGTTGGAGAATCCGATCATCACCGGCGTCGCGCACGACCGGTCCGAAGGCAAGATCACCGTCACCGGTGTGCCGGACACCCCGGGCATGGCGGCGAAGATCTTCCGCACGGTCGCCGACGCGGAGATCAACATCGACATGGTGTTGCAGAACATCTCCAACGTGTCGGACAAGAAGACCGACATCACGTTCTCGCTGCCCCGCACCGACGGCGACACCGCCGTCGCGGCGCTGGAGCGCGCGAAGGGCGAGATCGGCTTCTCCGAGCTGATCTACGACAACGACATCGGCAAGGTGTCGCTGGTCGGCGCCGGCATGCGCAACCACCCGGGCGTCACCGCGACGTTCTGCGAGGCGCTGTCGAACGCCGGGATCAACATCGAGACGATGAACACCTCCGAGATCCGGATCTCGGTCATCTGCCGGTCGGACCAGCTGGACGACGCGGTGCAGGCGCTGCACGAGGCGTTCGGGCTGGGCGCCGAGGACGACGCGGTGGTCGCCGCGGGAACGGGCCGGTGAGCTGAGATGGCCATGAACAAGCCCGTTCTCGCGCTGGTCGGCGCCACCGGCGCCGTCGGCACGACCATGATCGACATCATCGGCTCCCGCGAGTCGGTGCCGTGGGGCGAGGTCCGGCTGATCGCCTCGGCCCGCAGCGCCGGCAAGGTGCTGCAGGTGCGCGGCGAGGACGTCACCGTCCTGGAGCTCAAGCCCGAGGTGTTCGACGGCGTCGACATCGCCATGTTCGACGTCCCGGACGAGGTCAGCGCCGAGTGGGCGCCGGTCGCGGCCGCCCGCGGCGCGGTCGCGGTCGACAACTCCGGTGCGTTCCGGATGGACCCCGACGTCCCGCTCGTCGTGCCCGAGGTCAACGCCGACAAGGTGACCGACCGCCCCAAGGGCATCATCGCGAACCCGAACTGCACGACGCTGTCGATGATGGCGGCGATGGGTGCGCTGCACCGCGAGTTCGGCCTGGAGGCGCTCGTCGTCTCCTCGTACCAGGCCGCCTCCGGCGCCGGCCAGCCCGGCGTCGACCAGCTCTACGCCGAGATCGAGGCGCTGGCCGGCAAGCAGGTCGGGAGCGTCTCCGGCGATGTCGCCGACGCGCTGAAGGCGGCGGGCGTCCCGGTCGGCGACGGCTCCCCGTTCCCGGCGCCGCTGGCGCTGAACGTGGTCCCCTGGGCCGGCTCGCTGAAGGACGACGGCTGGTCGTCCGAGGAGCTGAAGGTCCGCAACGAGTCCCGCAAGATCCTCGGCATCCCGGAGCTGAAGGTCTCCGCGACCTGCGTGCGGGTGCCGGTGGTCACCACGCACGCGCTGGCGATCCACGCGACCTTCTCCCGCGACGTGTCGGTCGAGGCGGCCCGCAAGGTGCTGTCCGCGCAGCCGACGATCGTGGTGAAGGACGACCCGGCCGCCGGCGAGTGGCCGACCCCGGCCGACGCCGTCGGCGGGGACCCGACCGTGGTGGGCCGGATCCGGCAGTCGCTGGACTTCCCGAACACCCTGGAGCTGTTCGTCTGCGGTGACAACCTGCGCAAGGGCGCCGCACTGAACACCTACGAGGTCGCCGAGGCGGTCGCCGCCGCGGGCTGAGCCCCGCGCACGGCAGCACGACGACGGCCGCCGCCCCGCATCCCGGGGTGGCGGCCGTCGCCGTTGCGCGGGCG
>Ga0065178_101067_pt1 | contig 13572 bp, 18 predicted proteins | sample FECB22metaG_FD_59210 | JGI IMG/M metagenome (GOLD analysis project Ga0065178, IMG submission 59210) | Cyanobacterial communities from the Joint Genome Institute, California, USA - FECB-22 (version 2) (version 2) | ecosystem: Environmental > Aquatic > Thermal springs > Hot (42-90C) > Microbial...
TTCTCGGACATGGAGAGCGTGAAGTCCGCGGAGCGGGCGCGGTAGTCGAGGAAGTACTCCTTGATCGCCCAGCTCTTGTAGCCCAGGCACAGGATGAAGCGGCGGTAGCCGGCCTCCCGGTAGATCTTCATGATGTGCCAGACGATCGGGCGACCACCGATCTCGACCATCGCCTTCGGGAGGCTCTCGCTCGCCTCCCGGATGCGCGTGCCCTTGCCTCCGCAGAGGATGACGACGGGGGTCTCGGGGTTCATGCGGTCCTCTCGATCTACGGGGAGCGTGGTGGGGCGGCTACGTCGCTAGTGGTTCAACCGCTCACCACTACCGCATTGTTATCCCACACCGACCGAGAAACAGGTCACAGCGGACCCTTCCGGGCACGGTTTGCGCAGGGATGATCACGAAGCGTCATGCCTGTCGGGGTCGTCCGGTTCGGCGGTGCTCCCGGTGCCACGGCGGGCCGCGCGCTCGACGTGCCGGCGGTGGTCGAGCACGAGGAACCGCATCGCGGCCGCGGTCCACGGCTGTGCGGCGGCTTCGCAGCTCGCGCACGCCGTGGCGCAGAGCGGGCCGGCCGGGGTCTCGCGAAGGACGACGGACCGTGGCCGGTCGCCGTCGCCGCAGAACTCGCACCAGCGCCCGACGGCCGGGCAGGCCGGCGTGAGGCGGTCGGGCGCAGCGCCTCCGATGGACATGTGTCAAATCGTGTCACGACATGCCAGGTGTCAGGCAACATGCTGTTGAAATGCTCGGACGTGTGGGAAGCTGGCGTGTCGTTTCATGTCGATAGGGGCGGGTGGCTATGCGGAAGGTTCTTGCGCAAGGCGGATGCGTCGACGGTGACTGTCCGGCATTCTGGATCGACGACGAGACCGGCACCGTGACCGTCCGCGGTTTCGAGCCGGGATCGAATACCCGTGAGCGGGACGTCACGATCCCCGTCGAGGTCTGGGATCGCCTCGTCGCGCAGCTGCCGCGGTGAGTCCGCTGGATCCCGGGCCGTACTACGACGGCTTCCGGCGCAGCGCCTTCCGGCTGGAGACCCGGCAGTCCTATGCCGTCGACGCCGAGGACGCGTCGCTGGCCGCCTTCCGCGCCGGGACCGCGCGTCCGGAACGGAGCGTGCGGACGTCGCCGTGGCTGGCCAGGATCGCCACGGACACCGTGTCGGGCAAGGACTGGTCCAGGGTCCGGCTGGTGGAGCGGCCGCTGACCGAGTACACCCGCTGGGAACTGCTCAGCTATGTGGAGTCGCAGGCGGCGGGGGAGCGGATCCTGCTCGCCGCGGCCGGCGCGGTCCCGGGGGCCGGGGGTGACTTCTGGCTGTTCGACGCCGACACCGCCGAGCCCAGTGGGTTCCGCACGCACTACGACGCCGGCGGGCGTGTCGCCGTCCGCGAACCCGTCGACGATCCGGACGAGCTACGTATGCTGCGTCGGACCCGGGACCGCGCGGTGGCCGCGGCCGTCCCGCTGAACGAGTTCCTGGCCCGTGAGGATGAGGTGACCCGCCCGCGTGGTCGACGAGAGCCCGACCCGTAACCGGCTCCGCAGCGAGCTGATCCGGGTCCGCGATCTGGCCGGCATCTCGGCGCGCGGGATGGCGCGGACGCTCGGCCTGAACCGCGGCGTCGTCCAGCGTTTCGACACCGGCCGCGGGATGCTCCCGCTCGACCGGATCGAGGCGTGGCTCGACGCCTGCGCGATCGATGGCGCGGAGCGGGAGCGCATCCTCGGTCTCGCCGAGCGCGCGACCGGCGAGACCCGGCCGTGGCGCGAGCTGCTGGAGCGGACCGGGCACCTGCAGGCGGACGTCCGCGAGCGGGAGGCCGAGGCACTCGCCGTCGTGTCGTTCCAGCCCACTGTTTGGCCCGGCCTGCTGCAGGCACCGGAGTACGCGCGGCTGGTGCTCTCCGCCGGGCACACCACCGACGTCGACGGCGCGGTCGCCGCCCGGATCGCCCGCCAGCAGGTGCTCTTCGAAGGCACGACACGCTTCAGCTGGGTGCTGACCGAGCACGTGCTGCGTGCCGACCTGGGGCGACCGGACGTACTGGCCGCGCAGCTCGACCGGGCCAGGTCGCTGGCCCGGCTCGACACCGTCTCGATCGCCGTGCTGCCGGACGAGGCCCCGCTGCTGCCCTGGCACAACTTCCTGATCTGGACGCCGGTGGACGGCGCCCCGTACGTCACCACCGAGCTGGTGCACGGGACGCAGGAGGTGCACGCCCGGGAGGACGTCGCCGAGTACCGGGCGCTGTGGGAGAAGCTCGAACGGCACGCGCGGCCGTTCAGCTGAGGAGGATGGCTCAGTCCCCGGTCACGATCCGGCGCACGGTGTTGCGGTGGTATCCGGTGAGTTCGGCCAGCTCGACCTGGGAGACGCCCGCCGCGGCAGCATCACGGATCGCGCTCCGCAGGACCGCTTCCGCGGCATCGAGGTCGTCCTTCGCCCGTTCCCGTTCGCGCACGGCTGCGTCCAGGCGCGTGCGTGCTGGGCCGGTGTCCACCGACGGACTCTGACACTGCACTATCAGAGTGCAGTATATCCGAGAGCTACTGCACACCTATAGTGCATACTGGTCGTGTGAACGTCTACGCGGTCCACACGGCCAAGCCGGACTCGGTGAGCGCCGTCGAGGTCGTCTTCACGTCGGAGCAGGAAGCGCGTGCCTTCGCGGCCGATCGCTCGACCGACGACCGGGTCCTGTCGGCCTCGGTGACGTCGTACGTCGTCGGGCTGCTCGGCAGCCGGCGTCCGGTGTGCTGGTTCCGGGAGGGGGAGGAGCAGTCGGTGCGCTTCGATCGGCCGGACATGTTCGGGACGTGAGCGCCGGCCGCAACGCCCGTAGATGGAGCGCTTTCCAACCTGAACTCAGCCGGGTCTGGGTCAGCACTATTACCGCCTGGACCAGAGCGGTGGCCCGACTTGAGCAGCTGGGGATCTTGCGGAGGACTGCCAGCTCTTGCGATGGGCGTTTGTTCGTTCCCCGGGGCAGCGCTGGCGGTCTTGCGCGGAGTTGAACTGCTTCTGCGCTCGCGACAGCCGCAGGTAGCGGCCGATGTCGGGGTTGAGCCGGCGACCGAGCTGCGAAACCCGGATCGACGGACCGCCGCCTTGGTAGGAGGTGTCGGTGACCGTCGAGATGCCTGCGGTGTTCAGGGCGTCGATGATCTGGTGTTCGCGGGTAGCGCCCACGTCGTGGCGGACGCTCGGAAGGGCTGGTGCGGCCAAGATCAGCCTGCCTGCGTGGCCGGCGAGGACCTGCGCGTTCAAGCTGTGGCGCTGTGTCCACCGGGTTAGAACGCTCGGTCGTACCCGGTCCCACACGACCCCGGTCGATCGCCAGCAGGGTGCCGTCGAGGATCACGTACGCCTTGCGGCGGGCGACGTCCAGCACCTGGTCCAGGGTCGGTGCAATTGTGCGACGAGGTCGACACCGCCGCGAACGTAAGGGAACACCGTGGTGGTGCCGACACTGAATCCGGCGGCCAGGGCGGTGTAGGTCTAGCCCATGTTCAGATGCGCCAGCCTCAGCAACGCCTGTTCGCCTGGAGTGGGTCTGCGCCGTCGGGTCCGCATCACGGTTCGGCGGTGGCGGACCGCATCGGCGAGGATCTGCAGGGCGCGGTTGTACACAGGTATCGACGACAGGTAGCAAGCACCCTGAAGCTCCAGGTTGGTGCGGGTTGATCTAGGCGATCGCCTCCTACCAGGAGCATTCGCCTACTTCAGCGACACCACGCCGCGGCCGCCAACCTCATGATCACCAGGTAAGGAATCGCTCAATCACCAACTGACAGTCATTGACACATCTCAATGTAGCCCGCAAGCGCCGGCGACGGTGCCGCGAGGGCCTGGATTCGAGTCGCGCGCACTCCCGAAGCCCGCATCAAATCGAAACCTGATACCGACAACTGAAGAGATTCAGTCATAGCCGACGCGATGTCGCCAGTTGTTCGATCCACTTGATGTAGGAAGATCTCGCACTGCGCTCGGAAAGCACATTCTGAACGTATCTCTGGCCGCGTCGACCAGCTTCCGCGGACGCTTCTCCGTCGCGGGCCAACGCCAGTACGGCTTCCAACAGCGTTAAAGGATCACCCGGATCTACGCGATAGCCCGCTTGCGCTGCTGCGAGCTCAAAGGCGGCGGCGCCGCTTGGTCCAGTCGCAGCCAGGGTGGGCCGGCCTGCTGCGAAATACGAGGTCAATTTGCTCGGGACGCACATGTCTGCAACTCCAGGGAGCTCATTCAGAAGCAGCACATCAGAAGCTGCCAGGATCGACGGAAAATGATCCGCTGGCACCGGGTCTAAGAATTGAAGACTCCTGATTCCTCTTCCTAGTCTTTCGAGTCTCGAGCGTTGACTGCCATCACCCAATAGTACAAATCGGACAGGAGCGTCGATTTGATCTGCACATCTGGCCGCTTCGACGATATTATCTAAACCCTGCTTGAGGCCCATGTTACCTGCATGCAGCGCAATTATCTCACCTGCGGACCAGTTCAGACGGTCGCGAACACCATCGGGGTCGGATGAGTCTAGACTGATGTGAGACCAGTTTCGAACTACCTCAATTCGGTCCGGGTCGATGCCCATCGCAGTCAGTGATGCTTGGAATGAATCGTGAATCACCGAGATGCCATCTACTCTCGATAGAAGGGCAAGCTCGAGCGCGGCCACTGCCCGAGCGGATCGGCCACCTAGCAACCCCGTCTCAGTTACTGCCCGGCTGTACAGATCTTGCACAATAACCCCGACCGCAGTTCGGTGCTTTCGTCGCCGAGTTAGCGCGGCCGCAACCGTCAGTAGGGCCGGACTGGTTGCAACAACAACATCCGGAGCCGTGACACGAACCGATGTTGAATGAAGGCCGAACACCGCTTCTGCAAAAATCCTTGAAATGCCCGCGGGATTCTTCGGTATAGGATGCCGAATTCGAGTCACCGGAATACCATCGATGATCTCGCTAGTCCGGAGTCCGGTGTAGCCCTCACTTATCTCCCAACTCGGATAATGAGGGTAGCTCGTAACTACCTGAACGGAGTGCCCGGCTTCCGAGAGAAAGCGAGCTAGGCCAGTCGTATACGGCGCAATACCAGTGGGCTCGGGTGCGTAGTTGATACCTAAAATCAGGACATTCAGCGTTCTATCCACGGAATAGCTCCTTACGTCAGCGATATGGGAGCTGGGAAAATGGGTCGGGCGAGATGTGCACACTAGGAGGCCGAAGAGAATCTCGCAGATGTGTCATCCTTGTATCTGCAAGAAGCGATCCGTGTTACTCCTGATGCGCACGTCTGTTAGCCCCAAAAATGGAATCAGCTCCTCCTCTTGAAAATAGCGATTGCCCGCCAACGCATAGCGACAATACTGAGACTATGAGATCTGACGAGCCTCGATAAGTTAAGTGTGGATCGAGTACCATCAGTATTGCTAGCAGCGAAACAATCGCGATGCCCGTAGCGCCAATTATCGCGGACAGATCTTCCGAATAGGCGCGAACTCTATATGCAGCCAGTGCAGCCGAAACAAGGAACGCGATGAACGCAATTAGCGCCGGAACTCCGCCTACCCAAACAAGCCACGCATAACCGCTTTCGATGTAGATCCACTCGCGCCATGGCTCTGGGGCGACTATCCGAGCAGATGTCCGCACTCCAAGCAGCCAGTTCCATCCGCTTGTCAGCTCAGGCAAAACTAGGTTCTGTAGATTGGCAAGCCGTCCATTCGTACCGGTCCACGCCGCAGGTAAACCAGTCCTCTGGTCAATTTGATCGACTCGAGCGCCAACCACCGAGCGCAAGAGCAGAACGCTGGCCAGGCTAATCCCAGCGACGATAGACAAGTACTGGATCGGACGGCCGCGAGCAAGACCGAAGGCTGCAAAACAGATGATAAGTGCAAGCACACCCGATGCTTGGCCTGAAGCAAAGCAGCCCAGCGCGCACAGTATCGCCAGTATTCGAAGTAGTCGTCGATGGTGACGAATACGTGCAATGCTTGCCAGCCCAAACAGTAGCACTGAGCTAATGGCCATAAAGTCGGCGAACGGTATCGGCGCTCCCAGCGTGGATGACGCCCTCAGGCTGGACGCGCCATCGGAGTATTCATCCGCATCGGACCAGACAGCAGAAAGAGCGGAAACGATCGAATTGATCCCCGAAACCTGGAGCAGGCCAATAGTTACAACTATACTTGTCGAGTAAACGAGCACCTGAATACTCTGCCGGATACTCCGGACTGATCGAAGAGTTGTGCGAAGCAGCAGATAGACAGCTAAGAGCTTCCACAGCGACATTGCGTAGACGTAGTCGTCGGACGCTATCGGTAAGCCCCGAGCCCACATTGTCAACAGGCTATACAGCGATGTGGTTGTGGCAAGAATGACGAGCAAGACATCTGGGACCTTAATCCCACCGACTGGGAGTAAGCTGCGTCGCCGAATTAGTGCTGACACTATCACGCAGATCCAGAGTAGGACCAGGATTACTTCATTCGGTCGAAGGAGAGCGAATATGGCGCCCCGGTCGATACCAACAGTAAGCGGAAAGAGGCCAATGTAAAGGTACGCGGCTGACTCGACTCTCCAATAGACAAGCATCTGAATTATCGCTGCGATACAGAGTGCGATTACGAGCACTGGAGCTAGCGCCGTGCCGATTCCCAGTAGCAATCCAGTAAGGCTGAGTGCCACCGCGGCGGAAGAATTGAATGCGGGCCATCGAAGCAGTATGTGTTGCCTCATTCGGGTCTCCGTCGGTTCTTCAACCAGCCGCTAAGCAAGATCATCTCGTGAGAATGCAGCAACATATGGGTCGCAATATACGACGATGCGACAAACAGTAGAGTAAGCGCAAGGTGTGCCGGACTGACAGTTGCAATTGATTGCCTGTCAAGTGAGTAGGATGCAATGGAGCCGACCGCGAGTGCAGTTCCTGCTGCTAGTAAGAACGCCCAACGATTAGTGGCGACTCGCAAGCCGCCAGGTTTACGTCGTTCCCCAAAGAATGGCGCGGCCAGTATCAGCAGCGCCAGTATGTCAGAAGCTGATGTGATAAGGCCAAGTGCCAAAACTGAATGCTCGATATCGAGCAGAATCCAGGCGACTAGTACTGAGCCAAGAGTGACAGCTCGGATCGACACTGCAACTGTCGGCCGAAGGGCATTACGTCTTGCGTAAGAGGCATGAATCACCAATATTAGGACGGCTGAGGCTACGCTGCCAATAGCGAGACCGATTAGCGAATCAGAAATCAACCCTAATCCGCTTGGGCTAGCCATCTCGCCAGTACTTACGATTTGAGCAATGTGATCGGGGACCACGATGTAAAGGATCCCTATTGGAACAGTGAGAAATAGTACGACACGGATCGACCTAACCAGGATATCTCTAAACTCCTGCAGATTTCTTGCAGCATAGGACCTCGCTAGAGACGGAAGCGTCGCTTGAGCTATGGGTCGACCGATGACAGCGTCTGAGAGAGTGTAGAAGTTGTACGCTAGTTGGAATGCAACGACTCCTCCCGGCACACCGCCAGCGAAGATCAGTATGACAAGGGTTCTGAGTGCGTTTGCTCCCGCGAACCCAAGAGAAGGGTAAGCAAGCTTAAGTATGGCACGCACGTCCGGATCAGAAGCGCCCCATCGCGGGTACAAGGTTATGCCAACGCGCCTAGCTCCGTACCACTGTACGGATGCATGTGCCAAGACTGCGCCCGTTGTTCCGCAGCCGAGCCACAGTAGATGGCCAGCGCTAATGCTCGTCAACTCCGACTCGCCATCGAACAGCGATTTATACCCAACCATGACGGCAATAGTCGTCAAATTCTCAAATGCTGGTGCAGCGGCTGGGAGCGCAAACGAGCCCCGCGATTGCTGAGCCGCAATGCAACATCCAATTATTGCATATAGGAGTAATTGCGGCATAAATAGGGCAAGTAGGGGTAGGGCTACTGCACGCTGGGCGTTCGAGATTGAGGTGTCAGTGACGCCTACTGTCAAAGCGGTCACGAGAAGCTGTCCAGCAAGAACGAGTAGTATTGCGACGATGCCGAACAGTGTGAGTGTGAGACCTAAGAATCCTCGAAGAATTCGTGCCGCGACATCGCCATCTCCAGAGTCCGTACGATTAACGATCGTGGGAACAAGAAGTGAAACAAACAGCGGTCCAATGAGCATTTCGAAAGCAATATTAGGAATTGTGTTTGTCGCCTGGTAGATGTTGCCGAAGTATGTGGGGCCCAGGACGGCAGCAATTGCGACGACTCGCAGGAGCCCTGTGAGTCGGCTCACGATTGTCCATAATGCAATCTGCGCCCCATTGCGAATAGGATTGTCGCCCTCAGGGCTGAGACCCTTATTCATTTAATTACCTCCTTCCAATCGCTCAGGCTTAGCGTGATGGCGAAACCGCTATAGTCTCTCTAGTAGATGCGGATCGGAATCTAGCAACGAAGTTGCAAGGGGGGAGCAGCTTCAATCTTGACACGAACGCGGCTTGTAAGCACCTGCTCGAGGTGGGCCGATGTGAGATTATTGCCTTCCCAGATCGTGATTGCGAGGCCTAATGAATCGAGATGTCGAGCGATCTGATGCTGGTGGTCATCGACATGTTCTTCATGTGACTCGTAGCGTGGAAAGATGATCGGAATTTTGCCGGCTTCGAGCGCGCTCAGGATCGAACCGACGCCTGCATGCATGATTACGACCGAGCGAGCGGCGATCATTGATTGGAGATCCCCCGCGGGAACATACCGTTGGTACTCGATCTCTAAGTCCTCAACGAATGTGGGGCCAACCTGCCAAAATACATCGTACCCGGCGGGTAGGCCGTTTTTGCAGGCCTCGATCATCCGGCGGAATCCGACATCTTGCATCGCGCCAACGGTCACTAGGGTGGTGATATCTCCGTTGGTCACGCCTGCTTCCTCAACAGACTTGGTGAACGATTCAAAAACCGAGCCGACATAGGGACGCTTCAGGGTTGCCGTTTCGGGATGCTGTACGTAGTAGTGAATCCCTGGCAGTAACAGTGCGATTCGGCCAGAAAGGGAAGGGCCGTCGACGCGTGCTGCAGTCTCAATGAAATGGAAAGGAATTCTACGTAGTATGGCGATAGGGTACGCGGCTAAGCCATGGTTGGCGCCGGTCGTTACGATTGCGTCAAGGTCTTTGCCAAAACGCGTCCAACGAGCTATCCGAATGAAATTGATAAGAATGCCGATAATGTTCCTGGGGCCATTATAGCGCAGCCAAAACTTGTTCTGATCGCGCAGAAGGTCAGTGCTGAGTTCATTCTTTGGGACTGCCCATACGTACTCCGTGGATAGGCGCAGGCGTGGCATCAGGACATAGAGTTGCTTGAGGTGACCGCCACCGCTGGCGACGAGCAGTACTGTCATTTTCCCACCTTTCGGGCGAGGTGTTGTGATGGCACTCAAATTGGGCGGCGGTCGGGGCGATGAATCCGGTTAGTCGCCGAGTTGTCATTAGGCGCAGTAGCTGGACGGTCTATGGCTGCATGTTCGTGGCTGACGACCGGAGTCGGGTGCGCTATCGGCGAGTTCGTTGTATGGCTCGTATAGCTCCGGTAGTTTTTTCGCGATCGGGCTTGGGTCATTGTGAGGATGACTCCTAGGATTCGCGCAGATGCTGCCTGTAGATGACTGGCTGCTTCAATGATCTGCGGTACGCGGGTTGACCCACATTTTGAGACCAGGATTACGCCATCGGCGTGGGCTGCTGCAGCGGTAGCGTCCGTGACTGGCAACACGGGTGGCGCGTCGAGTAAGACGAAATCGTATCTCTGACGGAGTTCGTCCATCAATGTCTTCATCTGGCGTGATGAGAGAAGCTCACTCGGGTTGGGTGGGATGGCGCCGCTCCCGAGGACGTCAAAGAGGCCGCCGCCCCATGCCTGTACCGCATTTCCCGTGCGCACTTGACCAGATAGGATTGTGGTAACGCCGACAGCGCTGGTAAGACCAAGTATATGAGTCAATCGAGGCCGTCGAAGGTCGGCGTCAACGAGAAGGACTCGGTGCCCAGCGGCTGCGAGCACGATCGCAATATTGGCGACCGTTGTAGTCTTTCCGTCCTGTGGGTTTGGGCTAGTGAATACAAGGACTTTGTGTGGCTGGTCGATATCAATGTATTGTAGCGCTGTTCGGATCTGTCGGTATTCTTCTGCGTGGTGTGATTGCGGATCATCGTGTGTGATAAGTGGCCCCGCTTCCGCAGAGGAGTGCGCAGAGACGCTTCCAAGCGGTGGTGCCGATACGATCTGACTCAGTTGTTGTATTGAGGAGATTCTGGAGTCGGCAGCATTTATTGCGGCTGCAATTACGACTCCGAGAACGAGGCCTGCCAGAATGGCTAAGGAGATTGTTCCCGCTAAGCTCAATGTAGACGGGGATTGCGGCAGTTGGGCTGGTGCTACAAGCTTGACGGAAACTGGCGCAATTCCAGCGGGACTTGATGGCCGCTCGAGCTCATCAACAATTCGAGGAAATGCGCTTCCAACGGCATTCGCCAGTGCTACGGCGTCCTCGGGTGTGGCTCCGATGGCATCGATTGCGATAATTACAGAGTTGTTGGCGCTAGAAGCCGAGACTCGTTCTCTAAGTTCGGCAGGAGGGATAGTGTTGCCGAGTTCGGTTCCGACTTCGGTGGCCACTCGCGTGCTTGTTATTAGCTCAACATATGAGGTGACTCGCTGTTCAGATAGCTGCGCTCCTTGATATGCGGCTTGGGGTGTGTCTACTGCATGCGCCGAGACGTACAGTTCCACAGTCGCCGTGTACTGGTCGGGTCGAATAAGCCAGGCGACTGAAGCCGCAGCTGCGACGATGACGATCGAAATCAAGATCACGATCCAATGCTGCGCGATCCCGACAATGGTTTCGCGTAGCGAATGCGCCTCGGATGGGCGGAGATTGAGGTCCCGCATTTAGGGTGTCCGCCTAACTTCGTTGTGGGACATGGAGGCGGATTCCTTTCGCGGCGACTAGTTCGCTGCTGGCCGTGGCTTTTGATGTTGTTCCGGGGGGGGGCTGGTGCGCTTCGCTGTGAGGTGATATCAGGAACGTTTGATGTATCGGGTGATCCGTGCTGGCTAGGCTTTTCGAGCGCGATTCAGTTCGGCGTCAACCATGACGTGGGAGAGCTGGAGTGCGAGCGTTCTTGGCTTCCAGGCAAGAAGACTCTCCGCTTTGGTGGCGTCGCCGATCAGGGCATCCACCTCGGTGGGTCGCAGGTAGCTCTCGTCGAACTTCACGTACTGCTGCCAGTCGAGGTTGACGTGGTCGAAGCAGAACTGGGCGAAATCCCGCACGGTGTAGGCCGTACCCGTTGCCAGTACGTAGTCGGTCGGCTCGTCAGCCTGCAGCATCCGCCACATGCCTTCGACGTACTCCGGCGCGTATCCCCAGTCCCGGACGGCGTCGAGGTTGCCGAGGTAGACGTCCTTGTCCAGACCCAGCGCGATCCGGGCGGCCGCCCGGGCGATCTTGCGGGTCACGAAGGTCTCGCCGCGGCGGGGGGACTCGTGGTTGAACAGGATGCCGTTGACGGCGTAGAGGCCGTGGCCCTCGCGGTAGTTCCTGGCGATCCAGTAGCCGTAGACCTTGGCGGCGCCGTAGGGGGAGCGGGGGTAGAAGGGCGTGTCCTCGTTCTGCGGCGGTGGGGTCGCGCCGAACATCTCGGAGCTGCTGGCCTGGTAGAAGCGGCAGTCGACGCCGACCATCCGGATCGCTTCGAGCAGCCGGGTGGTGCCGACGCCGGTGGTGTTGCCGGTGAACTCGGGCTCGTCGAAGGAGACGCGCACGTGCGACTGCGCGGCGAGGTGATAGACCTCGTCGGGGTGGATCTTCTCGATCAGCGTGACGAGCCGGCTGGAGTCGGTGAGATCGCCGTAGTGCAGGAACAGCTTCGCGTCGGGGTCGTGCGGGTCCTGGTAGAGGTGGTCGATCCGGCCGGTGTTGAAGGTCGACGCCCGGCGGATGAGGCCGTGTACCTGGTAGCCCTTGGACAGCAGTAGCTCGGCGAGGTACGAGCCGTCCTGGCCGGTGATACCGGTGATCAGGGCGCGTTTCGACGCGGCCGGGATCGGGATCGAAGCTGTCATGTGGAGGTTCCCCCAGGGAGCGGCCTGTGCGGTGGGTCGTCGCGTCGTCGCGGAGTGATCACGCGGACGACGCGACGAGTGCCGGTCGTCGTCGCTCGGATGCCTGCCGGTTGGCGGGCAGGCTGGTCCTTGCGGCGGTCACGTCGGACGTGTCGGTCCGGCCGAACGGGCCATTAGCGATCAGGGGACCAGATCGTCAAAGCTGGGGATTACCGACAGTCAGGCTTGTGTCCGCGAGCGTGCACGCGGGCGTTCAGGCCGGCGGGGCGCTCGCCCGTTCCCTTCCGCGGCCGGCGTTCGTGCCGGGACGGTCAGGGTGACTCGTCGCGCTGGATGTAGGGCCGGGCCAGGCCGTGTGCGGTGCCGAACGGGATCCCCGTCTGTTCGCCGAGCTGCGGCCAGGACAGGCGCTCCCGCTGGTAGAGCGCGGCCACCAACCGGCCGACCCGCTCCTTCGCCGCGTCCCGGTCGGCGTCGGCGAGGCGTACCGCACGGATCAGGTCCTCGTCGGACAGCTCGTCGAGCGGGCGCGCGAGGAGGCGGGCGAGTTCGGCGAGCTCCTCCGGGTCCACGGGTCGAGTGTTTGCCGTACCATCTTTCGAATATTCGAAAGCCACTGGAGCGGGGGACGCATGACGACCGATCAGGTCTTCGCTGTGCACACGAGCAAGCCGGACTCGGTGAGCGCGGTGGAGGTCGTGTTCCGGAGCGAGCGGGAGGCCCGTGCGTTCGCTGCCGACCGGTCGACGGATGACCGCGTGTTGTCGGCGTCGGTCACCTCCTACGCGGTCGGGGTGCTGGGCTCGCGCCGCCCCGTCTGCTGGTTCCAGTACGGGAAGGAGCAGGCGGTGCGGTTCGACCGGCCGGGGATCTTCGGATGTTGAGCGGTGCCCGCCTCGGTTCGTGACACCCGAGTGCCTCGATGGCACGGTTGCCCCCGCTCCGGACGGCTGTCACCGGCCGGCCACGGCGATTGCTCGGACGAGGCACGCCACCGAATCAGCGGGCGCCCTTGTCATCGACCGCCTTCGCGCGTCCTGGCCTGGAGACGGACATCGGCTTCAGGCCCTTCAGTCCAGGCCGTCTGCCCACGGGACCCGCGATCGGCCTCGAGGTGAAGGGCAAGCATCTGCGACGACCTGGTGCTCGTGTCGTTGGTAACGTGCTGTGAGCGCCGTTCGGGAGGGGCCGATGTCACGGCTGTTCCGCGTCTTCGTCAGCTCCTCGTTCCTCGACATGGCCCAGGAGCGGCGGGCGCTCACGGAGGGCGTGTTCGAACCGCTTGGTGAGTTCTGCGCGGCCCGCGGTGCATCGTTCCAGGCCGTCGACCTCAGGTGGGGAATCAGCCCCGAGGCTGTTCTGGAGCAGCAGACGATGCCGACGTGCCTCGCGGAGGTGCGCCGATGTGTGCAGGCGTCGCCGCACTTGAACTTCCTCGCA
>Ga0065178_101068_pt1 | contig 13531 bp, 11 predicted proteins | sample FECB22metaG_FD_59210 | JGI IMG/M metagenome (GOLD analysis project Ga0065178, IMG submission 59210) | Cyanobacterial communities from the Joint Genome Institute, California, USA - FECB-22 (version 2) (version 2) | ecosystem: Environmental > Aquatic > Thermal springs > Hot (42-90C) > Microbial...
CGCACCGTGTGGTGGTCGGCGTCCACCTGGCCGGAGACCAGCGCCTCGCCGAGGCCGAAGCACGCCTCGACGGCCACCACCCTCCGGTTCGACGTCACCGGGTCGGCCGTGAACAGCACGCCCGAGGCGTGCGAGTCGATCATCTCCTGCACGACGACCGCCATCCGCGCCGCACGGTGATCGATGCCGTGCTGCGCCCGGTACGCCACGGCCCGCTCGGTGAACAGCGACGCCCAGCAGGACCGGACGTGCCCGACGACCGCCGCCGCGCCGACGACGTTGAGGTAGGTGTCCTGCTGGCCGGCGAACGACGCCGTCGGCAGGTCCTCGGCGGTCGCACTGGACCGGACCGCCCGGCCGGCCCCGTCGACCGGCCCGGCGATCTCCGCGGCCAGATCGCCGGGGACCGGGGTCGACTCCATCGCGGACCGGATCCGCGCGGCGGTCCCGGCCGGGTCGTCCTGGGCGAGCCGGTCGAGCAGCTCGTCGAACCCGGGCACCTGCGCGGTGAACGCCCGGAACGCCCCGGTCGTCACGCAGAAGCCGGCCGGCACCTCGACGCCCTCGATCCGGGACAGCTCCCCCAGGTGCGCGGCCTTGCCCCCGACCAGCGCGATCATGCTCCCGTCGAGCTCCCGCAGATCGCGTACCCAGCGACCGGTCGTGATGCTGCCGGTGTCGGTCATCGTCCCCCCGTGTGCCCGTGCCGCTCGGCGGAGCGGCATCGGCGGGAGAGCCTGCGGCATGATCGGGGGCTTGTGGCAAGCCCCCTGCCGCGCTATAGCTTGAAGTGGGACGGGGGCGGTGCCTCAGCCGGTGGGCGCCGCCGGGCTCAGTGCCGGGTCGTAGGACTGCGCGTTGGACGTGGCCCCGCCGTCGATGGACAGCACCGTCCCGGTGATGAACGAGGCGCGGTCCGAGCACAGGAACACGACCGACTCGGCCACCTCCTCCGGGGTGCCCAGGCGGTGCATCGGCTGCGGCGCCATCAGCATCTCCCGGCCGGCCTCGGGCAGGTCGAGCACCATCCTGCTGGCGATCGCCCCGGGCGCGACGGCGTTGACCCGGATCCCCATGTTGGCGTACTCGCCGGCGGCGGTCCTGGTCAGGCCGATGACGGCGTGCTTCGCGGCGACGTAGGGCCCGGCCATCGGGGTGCCGACGAGCCCCGCCTCGGACGCGGTGTTGACGATGGTGCCGCCGCCGTTGCGCATCATGTGCAGCAGCTCGTACTTCATCGAGAGCCAGACGCCCTTGACGTCGATCTCCATGATGCGGTCGAAGTCGGCCTCCTCGACGTCGGCGGTGAAGCCGGTGGCCAGGACACCCGCGTTGTTGTGCGCGAAGTCCAGGCTGCCGAACTCCTCGACGGTCGCCTCGACCATCCCTCGCACGTCGTCGGCCCGGGCCACGTCGACCGGCCGGAACACGGCCCGCCCGCCGGCCTTCTCGACCAGCCGGACCGTCTCCTCACCGCCGGGCCGCATGGCCTCGATGTCGGCGACGAGCACCGCGGCGCCCTCCCGCCCGAACGCCACCGCGGCGGCGCGGCCGATGCCGCCCGCGGCACCCGACACGATCCCTGCCCTGCCCTCGAAGAGCCCCATCGCTCCACTCCCTGACGTCGTCCGGCCCGGCCGGTTCCGGTGATCCGGCGGTCAGCGTCGCGTCCGGCAGGGGCGGACGGACAGCGTGAGATCACCCCACTCCGTCCGGCGCGTCACCCGGGTGACCCGGCCCGGTGGCTCTGCTCGATCACCCACGTCGCGACCTGGGTGCGGGACTCGGCGTCGAGCTTGCGCAGGATGCGCTCGACGTGGCCGTCGACGGTGCGGCGGGAGATGACGAGCCGTTGCGCGATCGTCTTGTTGCTGAGCCCCTCGGCGATGAGCAGTGCGACCTCCTCCTCCCGGGCGGTCAGCTCGGCCAGGGTGCGCCCGGCCATCCGGGGTGTCCGGTCCGGCCGCCCGGAGCCGGCGGCCGTGATGATCCCGGTGCAGATCCGGACGGCGTCGACCACGTCGGCACCCCCGTACTCGTTCCGGAGGGTCCCGGCGACCGCGGCGCCGAGCGCATGATCGATCTGCTCGCCGCAGGCGCGCCCCTCGGCCGAGGCGTGCGGGCCGAACGCCGCGAGTGAGGTGCCGAGGCGCCGCCAGACCCCCGCGGCGACCCCGGACAGGGTCGCCCCGTCCGCCGCCCGGCCCATCGCGGTCATGATCCACGAGGAGACCTCGACGCTCAGCGCGGTGCAGACGCCGTCCCGGAAGTCCCGCTCGATCAGCAGGGTGCTCAGGATCGCGTCGCGGGCGGCCTCCAGCTCACCCAGGTGCAACCTGGCGATCGCCTCCACCCAGCGGGCGTAGCCGTGGTTCCACATCTCACCGTCGGCGGTCGCCCGCTCTGTCACCGCCGCGACGGTCGACAGGGCCTGCTGCGGCCGGTCGTGATAGGTCTCGGCCATCCCGAGCTGGAAGCCGGCCGCGAGCTCTGCGGGAACGTCTCCGACCTTGCGGTGCAGCTCGATCGCGTACCGGTACCGCTCCACGGCCTCCGGCAGGTCGCCCTCGAACAGGTTCATCAGGGCGGTCCAGTGGGCGGCGTGCCCCTGCATGGCGATGTCGCCGAGCTCCTCGGCGATCGCCGTGCACTCGTCCAGGTACTCGCGGGCCACCGAGCGGTCGCCCTGGATCAGTGCGACCCACGCCACCACCCACAGCGCCTCGCCGCGCTCCGGGGTACGGGCGTCGAGCCGGCGCAGCAGCCGCTCCAGCCAGCGCCGCCCGTAGGTGAGGAAACCGCCGGCGATCCAGTGGTAGCGCAGCAGCGAGGCGAGCCGGGCGCCGGCGACCGCCTCACCGGGTGTGCTCGCGCTGAACCCGAGCGCGGCGAGCAGGTTGGGATGGTCCAGCCGCAGCCGGGCGAGGTCGCGTGCCTGGTGCGGGCCGCACCAGCGGTCGAGCACCGTCGTGGCGACCGCGATGTAGTGGTCACGGTGCAGGCGGCGGATCTCCTCGGTGCACCCCGACGCGTCGAGCTGCTCGGCGCCGTACTCCCGGAGCGAGACGAACTGCCGGTACCGCAGCTCCTCGCCGTCCCGGTCGGCCACCACGACCGACTTCCCGATCAGGCCGTCCAGCGCGTCGAGCAGCCGGTCCCCCGCCAGGTCGCCGTGCCCGCAGACCCCCTCCAAGGTCTCCAGGCCGACCGACGCGGGGAACACCGACATCCGGGCCCACAGCAGCTGCTCGGCCGGGCTGCACAGGTCGTAGCTCCAGGCGATCAGGGCGCGCAGCGACTGCTGGCGCGGCTCGGTGCCGGGGCCGGGTGCGGCCAGCAGGTGCAGGCGCCCGTCCAGCCGCTCGACGACCTGCGAGACGGACAGGGAGCGCAGCCGGACCGCGGCGAGCTCGATGGCGAGCGGGAGGCCGTCCAGCTTGCGGCAGAGCGCCACGACCGCGTCGCAGTTGTCGTCGTTGATCCGGAACTCGGGCAGCACGCCGCGGGCGCGGTCGAGCAGCAGCCGGACCGACGGCACCTCGGTGAGGGACCGTCCGTCACAGGGACCGGTCTCCGGGACGGCCAGCGGATCGAGCCGGTGCACCTGCTCGCCGCGCACCCCGAGCGCGGACCGGCTGGTCGCCAGCACGGTCAGCTCGGGCAGATCGGCGAGCAGCCGCAGCAGCAGCCGCACGGTGCCCTCGACCAGGTGCTCGCAGTTGTCGACGACGAGCAGCGACGGCGCGGCGGCCAGATGCCCGATCACCCGGTCGACGGCGTCCCGGTTCGACTGGTCGGCCACGCCGATCGCGGTGGCCACGGTGGGCGCGATCTGCGACGGGTCGGTGACGCTGGCGAGCTCGACGACGTACACGTCGTCGTCCCACAGCTCGGCGGCGGTCAGCGCGGTCCTGGTCTTGCCGACGCCACCGGGACCGGTCACCGACACGAGGCGGTGCCTCCGCAACTCCTCGTGCAGCCGGGCGATGTCCGACTCGCGACCCACGAAGCTGTCGAGCGCCGTTGCCAGGCGGTGCCGGCCCCGCGGAACCTGACGTTCGCGCCGGTCCTGCCCGGCGACGTCGACCATGACGCCTCCCCATCCCGTGAGTGCCGCCCACGGTGGCACAGAACCCCGCCGACGCTATACCTGATGACGCTCGGTAAGTACCCGGGTAACGCCCGCCGCGGCCGCGGGTGCCGCCCCGGCCGGCGGTGGGGTGCTTCCACGCTGTCGGCCGTCCGCACCCCGCCAGCACGGTGTTGTCGCGACTACACGGCCCGCCGGATCGATCCGGGGGCCGTCACCACGTCACCCGCAAGGAGGCTGGTTCCAGTGGTGTCCCCCACCGCCGAGAGTCACGACGCGATCATCATCGGGGCCGGGTTCGCCGGCCTGTACGCCATCCACGCACTCCGCGACAAGGAGTCCAAGAACGTCATCGCCTTCGACGCCGCCGACGACGTGGGCGGTACCTGGTACTGGAACCGTTACCCCGGGGCGCGCGTCGACATCGAGAGCGTCCACTACTCGTACTCGTTCGACGACGCCCTCCAGCAGGAGTGGCACTGGACCGAGCGCTTCCCGGCGCAGCCGGAGATCCTGCGCTACCTCGAGCACGTCGCCGACCGGTTCGACCTCCGGCGCAGCATCCGGTTCGGCACCAGGATCGTCGCGCTCACCTGGGACGACGACAGCGCGCACTGGACGGCCACCACCGACACCGGCGAGCTGCACACCGCGCGCTACGTCGTCTCGGGCGCCGGCACCCTCTCCGTCCCGAAGGAACCCGAGTTCGGCGGGATCGAGAACTTCGCCGGCGAGACCTACGCGACCGGCAACTGGCCGCAGCACGAGGTCGGTTTCGAGGGCAAGCGGGTCGGGATCGTCGGTGTCGGTTCCTCGGGCATCCAGGCGATCAGCGAGATCGCCAAGACCGCCGGGCACCTCACCGTGCTGCAGCGCACCCCGAACTACGCCACCCCGATCGGCAACTACCCCACCGATCCCGCCGAGGAGGCCGCGGAGAAGGCCGACTACCGGACCCTGCGGGACGCCTCGCGCAACCACTTCCTCGGCGTCCCCTACTCCGAGGTGCAGCCCTCCGCGCTCGCCGCGACCCCCGAGGAGCGCCGCGAGGTGTTCGACGACCGCTGGAACCGCGGCGGGTTCCGGTTGTTCATCGACTCCTTCGGCGACATCCTGTTCGACCACGAGGCGAACGACACCGTCGCCCAGTACATCCGGGACCGCATCCGCGAACGCGTCCAGGACCCGGCGACCGCGGAACTCCTGGCCCCGCGCGACCACCCGTACGGCACCAAGCGGCCGCCGCTGGAGACGGACTACTACGAGGCCTACAACCGGCCCAACGTCGAACTGGTCGACGTGCGGTCCAACCCGATCGACGCCGTCACCCGGACCGGTGTGCGGCTCGCCGACGGCACCGAGCACCGGTTCGACGTGCTGGTCCTCGCCACCGGCTTCGACGCCTGCACCGGCCCGCTGCTCGCCATGAACATCACCGGCCGCAACGGGCTCCGGCTCGCCGACCACTGGGCGGACGGCCCGCAGACCTACCTCGGCCTGATGTCGGCCGGCTTCCCGAACCTGTTCATGATCACCGGCCCGCAGAGCCCCTCGGTGCTCTACAACATGCCGCTCGCCATCGAGGACCACGTCGACTTCTCGGTCGAGGCGATCCGGTACGTCGAGTCCACCGGCAGCTCGGTCATCGAGCCCACCCCGGACGCGGAGCGCGACTGGGTCGCGCACACCAACGAGCTCGCCCAGGCGACCCTGCTGCCCGACTCCCCCACCTCCTGGTACATGGGCAACAACGTGCCCGGCAAGCCGAAACGGGTGCTGGTCTACCTCGGCGGCGCACCCGGCTACCGCGCCCGGTGCGACGAGGTCGTCGCCGCCGGATACGAGGGCTTCGCGATCTCCAGCAGCTCCGACCGCGCGCTCGCGCAGGCCTGAGAGGACCGGTACCCATGCCACTCGACCCCGATGTCAAGGCGCTGATCGACGGCCTCGGCGCGCAGGGCTTCCAGTCCTTCGAGAAGCTCGGCGTGGACGGCACCCGCGCCGCCGTCGACAGCTTCACCGGTCTGCAGCTCCCGGCCCGCGAGGTCGCCGCCGTCGTCGAGGCGGGCTACGGCCCCGATCCCGAGCAGCGGCTGCGGATCCACGTCCCGTACGGCGACGGCCCGTTCCCGGTGGTGCTCTACGTGCACGGCGGCGGTTTCGTCGGCGGCGGGCTGGACGTCGTCGACGAACGCGCCCGCGCCCTCGCGCTCGACGCCGGTGCCCTCGTCGTGACCGCGACCTACCGGCGGGCCCCGGAGGCCCGGTTCCCGGCCGCGCACGACGACGCCTTCGCCGCGCTCCGGTGGACCGCCCGGGAGATCGCCGCGCACGGCGGCGATCCCGACCGGATCGCCGTGCTCGGCGACAGCGCGGGCGCCAACCTCGCCGCGGCCGCCGTCATCCGGGCCCGGGACGAGGGCGGGCCGGCCGTGCGCTCCCAGGTGCTGCTGTACCCGCTCGTCGACCCGGTGGCCGAGACCGCCTCGCGCACCGAGTACGCCGAGGGCTACCTCATCCACCTGGAGGCGCTCGCCTGGTTCGGGGCGCAGTACGTCACCGGACCCGGCGACGTCGCCGACCCGCGGCTGGCACTGCCGGCGAACGACCTGGCCGGGCTGCCGCCGACCCTCGTCATCAGCACCGAGTTCGACCCGCTCCGGGACGAGGGCGAGTCGTTCGCCGCCGCGCTCGACGCCGCGGGCACCCCGGTCACCGCGACCCGGGCCGACGGCCTCGTGCACGCCGTGTACTGGGCGTCCGCCGCCGTCCCGCGCAGCAGCGAGGTCCACGACGCCGTCCTGGCACACCTGCGCGCCTCGCTCTGAGGCACGCGGCCCCACCCATCCCGAGAGGAGGACCGGTGGCGATCGATCCGCGCGAGCTCCGCGCCTGCCTGGGGCACTTCACCACCGGCGTCACGGTGATCACCTGCCGCGGCGCCGACGACCGCCCGCACGGGGCGACGGTCAACGCGTTCACCGCGGTGTCGCTCGATCCGCCGCTGGTCCTCGTCTCGCTCGACCGGCGCTCACGGCTGTGCGGCCTGGTCGAGGCCGAGCACCGGCCGTTCACCGTGAACGTGCTGGAGAGCGCGCAGAAGGACCTCGCGCTGCACTTCGCGGGCCGCCCCAACCAGGACGTCGGCTGGCTTCCCGACAGCGCCTGCGGCGCGCCCCGGCTGGACGGCGCGCTGGCACACATCTCGTGCACCCCGTGGCAGTCCTACGACGGCGGCGACCACGTCCTCTACCTGGGCGAGGTGCAGGAGTTCCTGATCCACGAGGGCGCGCCGCTGCTGTTCCACACCGGCCGGTTCCACCATCTCGGCGGCGACCACGAACCGCTGCTCTGGGGCGACTCCGCCGACGGCCCGGACGGCCAGTCGTGGATCCCCCGGGCGCACACCACCCCGTCCACCCCGGCGCCGACGGTGCCCTCCACCACTCCGAGGAGTCGACGATGACCCTGCAACAGGATTCCGTCACCACCCCCACCGACGCCGACGGCCGGGCCACCCGGCCGATGACCGGCGACGAGTACGTCGAGAGCCTGCGCGACGACCGCGAGGTCTACCTCTACGGCGAGAAGGTCGGCGACGTCACGACCCACCCGGCGTTCCGCAACGCGGTCCGGATGACCGCGCGGCTCTACGACGCCCTGCACGACCCGGACAAGCGCGACCTGCTCACGGTGCCCACCGACACCGGCAGCACCGGGGTCACGCACCCGTTCTTCCGGACCCCGCACTCGGTCGAGGACCTGCGCCGCGACCGCGACGCGATCGCCGAGTGGGCCCGGATGACCTACGGGTTCATGGGCCGCTCGCCCGACTACAAGGCCGCGTTCCTCGGCACCCTGGGCGCGAACTCGGAGTTCTACGACCCCTACGCCGCCAACGCGCGCCGCTGGTACACCGAGTCCCAGGAGAAGGTCCTCTACTGGAACCACGCGATCATCAACCCGCCGGTCGACCGGCACCGCCCGCCGGACGAGGTCTCCGACGTGTTCATGCACGTCGAGGAGGAGAACGACAACGGCGTCGTGGTGTCCGGGGCGAAGGTGGTGGCCACCGGTTCGGCGATCACCCACTTCAACTTCCTCGCCCACTACGGGCTGCCGATCAAGAAGCGGGAGTACTCGCTGGTCTGCACGGTGCCGATGGGTGCGCCGGGGATGAAGCTGATCTGCCGCCCGTCCTACGCCCAGCAGGCCGCGGCGACGGGCTCCCCGTTCGACTACCCGCTCTCCTCACGGCTCGACGAGAACGACACGATCTTCATCCTGGACAAGGTCCTGATCCCCTGGGAGAACGTGTTCATCTACGGCGACGCGGAGAAGGCGTCGACGTTCTTCCCCGGCTCCGGCTTCCTGCACCGCTTCACCTTCCACGGCGTCACCCGGCTCGCGGTCAAGCTCGACTTCATCGCCGGCCTGCTGATGAAGGGCCTGGAGGTGACCGGCTCCAAGGACTTCCGCGGCGTGCAGACCCGGGTCGGTGAGGTGATCGCCTGGCGCAACATGTTCTGGGCGCTGTCGGACGCGATGTGCGCCAATCCCGACGAGTGGGTCAACGGCGCGAAGCTGCCCAAGCTCGACTACGGCCTGGCCTACCGCTGGTTCATGACGCTGGGCTACCCGCGGGTCCGCGAGATCATCATGCAGGACCTCGGCGCCTCGCTGATCTACCTGCCCAGCCACTCCGCGGACTTCCTGTCCCCCGAGGTCCGGCCCTACCTGGACAAGTACGTGCGCGGATCGAACGGCTACGAGGCCGTCGACCGGGTCAAGCTCATGAAGCTGATCTGGGACTCGATCGGCACCGAGTTCGGCGGCCGCCACGAGCTCTACGAGCGCAACTACTCGGGCAACCACGAGGGCGTGCGCGCCGAGCTGCTCTTCGCCGCCGAGGCGTCCGGCGCCGCGGGCGCGATGAAGGGCTTCGCCGAGCAGTGCCTGTCCGAGTACGACCTCACGGGCTGGACCGTGCCCGACCTGATCAACAACGACGACGTCCGCCTGTTCGGCCGCAACGGCCGCTGACGCCCGCACTCGTCCGCACCCGAAAGGTCTCCACCACATGACCACCACCGAGCACCCGGGCTCCGGCGCGGGCCTGGCCGGCGCCAACGCCACTGAATCGGCCCGCCAGGGCCTGTCCAGCCGGCGGGCCGCCACCGGCGCCGCCGACTCCGAGCGCATCGCCACCGTGGTCGGCGCCGCCCTCGAGGGCATCCGCGCCGCGATCCGCGACCACCGGGTCGGCTACGCCGAGTTCGACGCCTTCAAGCGCTGGCTGATCGACGTGTCCGACACCGGCGAGTGGCCGCTGTTCCTCGACGTCTACCTCGAGTTCGAGGTCGAGCGGGTCGCCGCGGACAGCCAGAGCGGCTCCACCGGCACGATCCTCGGACCGTTCTGGCTCGACGGTCAGGCGCAGCTGACCTCCCCCGCCACCCTGCCGATGCGCGACGACGAGCCGGGCACCCCGTTCGTCCTGGCCGGTCAGGTGCGCGGCACCGACGGGACCCCGCTGGCCGGTGCCACCGTCGACATCTGGCACACCGACGACGAGGGCTGGTACTCCGGCTTCGCCGAGAAGCCGCCCGCCGGGAACCTCCGCGGCGTCGTCACCTGCGACGACGAGGGCCGGTTCGAGATCCGCACCCGCAAGCCCGCCCCGTACACCATCCCGCTGGACGGGCCGACCGGGAAGCTGACCCTGGCGGCCGGCTGGAGCCCCTGGCGGCCCGCCCACCTGCACCTGCTGGTCGCCGCGCCCGGCCACCGGACCGTCACCACGCAGCTGTTCTTCACCGGTGACGAGTACCTCGACTCCGATGTGGCGTCCGCGACGAAGCCGGACCTGGTCCTCGATCCGCAGCCGACCGGCAACGGCGCCGAGATCCGTTCGGACTACGACTTCGTCCTCGAACCGGAGTGACGGGGTGCGGGCCCGCGCGGCCCGTACCCCCGTCCACCCCGATCCCGAACCCCGGAGAGTCCCCATGTCACGTCCCACCGTGTTCGACCTGTCCGGCCGGATCGCCCTCGTCACCGGGGCCGGCTCCGGCCTCGGCACCGAGTTCGCCGAGGCACTCGCCGACGCCGGCGCCGACGTCGTGTGCGCCGACATCGACGCCGGCGCCGCCGCCGCGACCGCCGCGCGGGTGGAGAAGTACGGCCGCCGCGCGCTCGCCGTCACCGCGGACGTGTCCCGGGAGGACCAGGTCCGCGAGATGGTCGCCGCCACCACGGCGGAGTTCGGGCGGCTCGACGTCCTCGTCAACAACGCCGGGATCGCCGACGCGCATCCCGAGCCGGTGCACCGGTTCAGCTCCGAGGACTGGCACCAGGTCATCGACGTCGATCTGCACGGCGTGTTCTACACCGCCAAGCACGCGCTCGCGGTGATGGTCGGGCAGGGCAGCGGCAAGATCATCAACGTGGCCTCGATGTGGGGCCTCGCCGGGTCGTCCAGCGTGTTCCCGATCCCGGCCTACAGCGCGGCCAAGGGCGCGGTCGTCAACCTGACGCGCGAGCTCGGCCTGGAGTACGCGACCAGCGGCATCCAGGTGAACGCGCTGTGCCCGGGCTTCTACCGGACCCGGTTGGCCGGCGGCGCCTACGACGACCCGGACTTCGTCTCCGCGATCACCGCGTTCACCCCGATGGGCCGGATCGCGGAGGCCGAGGAGATCCGTGGCCCCGCCGTGTTCCTCGCCTCGGCCGCGTCGGACTTCATGACCGGCCAGATGCTCGTCGTCGACGGCGGATGCCTGGCCAAGTGATCCCGGCGTCCGGTGCGGACCGGCTCCCTGCGGCCCGCACCGGACCTCGGGCGGCCCGGTGCCGCCACCCCGACCGGCCGGGTCCCGCAGGTGGGTCGCGCCCCTGCGGGACCCGGCCACCACGTCCACCCCGGATCGGAGAACGACCATGCCCGCCGCGCTGATCTCCCGGCCCGACCGGCCGGGCACCGGCGTCCCGCTGTGGCGTGGACCCGACGAGGTGCCCGCCGGCTTCGGCCCGTGCGTCGTCAGCCTCGGGGTGTTCGACGGCCTGCACCGCGGACACCGCCGGATCGTCGACCGCGCCCGCGCGGCAGGCCGCCGGCTGGGCCTGCCGGTGCTGCTCGCGACCTTCGATCCGCACCCGGCCCGGGTGCTTGGGCTCGCCAAGGACACCGCGGCCCTCAGCACCGTCGAACACCGGGCCGAGCTCGCCGCCCGCGCCGGGGTGGACGCGGTGTGCGTGCTGCGGTTCGACCGTGACCTCGCCCGGCGCAGCCCGGCGGAGTTCGCCGGTACCGTGCTGGCGCACGGGCTGCGGGCCCGGGCGGTCGTCGTCGGCACCAACTTCACCTTCGGCGCGGGCGGCGCCGGGACCGTGCACACCCTCGCCGCGCTCGGCCGCGATCTCGGGTTCGGCACCGACGCCGTCCCGCTGCTGCACACCGCGCGGACGCCGTGTTCCTCGTCGGCCGTGCGGGCGAGCGTGCGCGCCGGCGATCTCGGCACCGCCCACCGGATCCTCGGCCGCCCGCACCGCGTCGACGGGACCTGCCGGGGCGGGGCGGTGTCCCTCGCCCCGGGCACCGCGCTGCCCCCGGCCGGCCGCTACGACTGTCTGGTCGGCGGGCACCCGCGGACGGTCGTGGTCGACCCGGCCGGCGGCCTGTCCGTCGACGGCGCCGGACCGGACGGGCCCGTCTCGGTCAGCTTCCTCGCCCCGTCGCCACCACCGTCCCCCGGAGGACCCCGATGAAGATCGTCGCCGTCGAGGCGATCCCGTTCGCCGTGCCCTACCGCAAGCCACTGCGGTTCGCCTCGGGCGAGGTGCACACCGCCGAGCACGTGCTCGTCCGGGTGCACACCGGTGACGGCATCGTCGGCGTCGCGGAGGCACCGCCCCGCCCCTACACCTACGGCGAGACCCAGACGTCGATCCGCGCCGTGATCGACACCCTGTTCGCCCCCGGGATCATCGGGCTGAGCGTGTTCGAGCGCGAACGCATCCATGCCGTGCTCGACCGCACCGTCGCCAACCCGACCGCGAAGGCCGCGCTCGACATGGCCTGCTGGGACGCGATCGGCCGCGCGCTGGGCACCGGCGTGTCGGAGCTGCTCGGCGGATGGACCGACCGGATGCGGGTGTCGCACATGGTCGGCTTCGCCCCCGACGACGTCATGGTCGCCGAGGCGCTGCGGATGCGCGACGAGCACGGCGTCCGCACGTTCAAGGTCAAGGTCGGCCGCCGGCCGGTGTCCCTCGACACCGGCGCCTGCCGGGCGCTGCGGACCGCACTCGGCGACGACGTCGAGCTCTACGTCGACGGCAACCGCGGCTGGACCGCGTCCGAGGCCACCCGCGCCCTCGACGAGATGGCCGATCTCGGGCTGACGCTCTCCGAGGAGCTCATGCCCGCCGACCAGGTGCTGGGACGGCGCCGGCTCACCGCCCACACGCGCGTCCCGACCGTCGCCGACGAGTCCGTCACCCGGCCCGGCGAGGTGACCCGCGAACTCCTGGACGGCGCCGCCACCATGATCAGCATCAAGACGGCCCGGACCGGGTTCACCGGGTCGCAGCGGGTGCTGCACCTGTGCGAGGGGCTGGGCGCCGAGGTCGTCATGGGCAACCAGATCGACGGCCAGATCGGCACCGTGTGCACGGTGGCGTTCGGCGCGGCGCACCGCAGCTCGAGCGCCCGCGCCGGTGAGCTGTCGAACTATCTCGACATGGTCGACGACCTGCTGACCGAGCCGCTGCGCATCACCGGCGGCGAGCTCTGCGTGCCCACCGGCCCCGGCCTCGGCATCGAGATCGACCCGGACAAGCTCGCCCGCTACCGCACCGACCTCTGACCCACCGAGCACACCGGGAGTGCACATCGTGACCGAGACACCCACAGCGGACGCCGCCTGATGGCCGCGCGGTTCGCCGTCCGGATGACCGTCGAGCTGCCGCCGGACATGGATCCGGAGGCGCGCAGCGACCTGCTCGCCAGGGAGAAGGCCTGGTCACAGCAGTGGCAACGGTCCGGCGAGTGGGTCAGCATCTGGCGCTGCGTCGGCGAGTACGCCAACCTGTCGATCTTCGAGGTGCGCGACAACGAGCAGCTGCACGAGATCCTCTGGGGGCTGCCGCTGTTCCCGTACATGACGATGCAGGTGACCCCGCTGGCCGTCCATCCGTCCGACATCGGGGCGTGACGCGGGCCGTCAGGCCCGCGGGAGTGCGGTCGAGGCGGCCACCGCGTGCCCGGCCCCGAACCCCTCGGCCCGGGCGACGACCCGCCCCCCGCGCACCCGCACGGCGACCTCGGTGCGCGTCCCCGGCGCGTCCACCCCGAGCGCGGCCGCGACGGCCCCGTCGTCCAGCACGACGCGCAGCCGGGGCAGGTCGGCGGGGGCGAACACCCGGCGCAGGCAGCCGGCG
>Ga0065178_101081_pt1 | contig 13314 bp, 15 predicted proteins | sample FECB22metaG_FD_59210 | JGI IMG/M metagenome (GOLD analysis project Ga0065178, IMG submission 59210) | Cyanobacterial communities from the Joint Genome Institute, California, USA - FECB-22 (version 2) (version 2) | ecosystem: Environmental > Aquatic > Thermal springs > Hot (42-90C) > Microbial...
CCATTGGCTGTCGCCGTGCCCGCGCAGGTCGGGACAGATGATGTGCCAGTCGTCGCGCAGTGCCTGGGCCACCCAGTCCCAGTTCCGGCAGTGATCGCGGCCGCCATGCACCAGCAGGAGCGGCGGCGCATCGGGATTGCCCCAATCGACGTAGTGGAGACGCAGCCGCTGGGAGAAATAGTGCCGGGAGGTCGGTCCCGGCATGCCGTTGAGAGAAGAGGTCATGAAGCCTTGTATAGACTGGCGTTCCGGATGGGTTAATCCCCAGCCTGCGGCGCGCCACCCGGTACGCGATTGACGATAACTATCGTGCTCAATCAAGTCAAGAAGTAATTACCGAAGTGACATGCACGGGACAGATAATTTTTGCGTACCGTAGAGCGCCAAAATCCGCATCTGCAGGCAGTGCTATCACAAGCAGTGGCGACGCGGCACCGTCCACTCCACATAATCGAGACTCGCGAGTCGTAATATGTGCGCCGCTTCCCTTCGGCTCGGCACCGACTCCACCAAGCCTAGCTAGTAGTCTAGACCAGCCGCTCCTTGAGCGCCGTCGCTTCCTTGAGCAGCAACGGCAAGTAGTCGGCAATCATTGCCTTGGCTGATGCCTGCTCCGGTGGCACGCCGATATTGAGTGCGGCGATGAGCCTTCCGTCAAAGCGGACCAGCGGCACAGCGATCGAGCGGATACCTAGTTCGGCCTCCTGGTCAGCCAGCGCATAGCCTTTCTTGCGAACATCGATGATCAGGCGCCGGATCTCGGGCTTGCTGACCACGGTCTGGCGCGTGAAGCGGACCGGCCTCAGCTGCACGAGGAAGGCGTCGAGCTCCGCATCGGCCATGGCGCTCGCAAGCACGCGGCCGAGGGCGCTGCAAAAGAGCGGGAGGCGATAGCCGACGCCGAGGCCGACCGAGACCGGCCGCACCGGCACGGCGCGCGCAATCATCACCGCCTCGTCGCCATCGCGCACCGCCACCGAGCACGAAGCGCCCACCTGATGACACAGGCGCTCACAAACCGGCTGCAGGATGCTGGTCACCGGATCGGACGAGAGATAGGCGATTGCAAGCTTCAGGATGCGCGGCGTCAGCCGGAACAGCCGGCCGTCTGCTTCGAGATAACCCAGAGCCACCAGCGTCGCCAGCGCCCGCCGTACCGTGGCGCGTGGCAGGTCGATGGCACGCGCGACATCGCTCAGCGTCATCTGGCGGCGCTGCTCGTCGAAGGCCCCGATGACGGCGAGGCCGCGGGCCAGCGCCTCGGAGTAGTCGGCGCCGAGGTCACGCTGGGCGCGGGCCTCGGCATCTTGTGGACGCAGTCTGCTCATGTGCTGCTCATGGGGCCTTGCCAGCCGCGGCCGGATTGCCGAATAATCCATTATAGAACGTATGTTCGTTAATGTAACATCTACCACAGGACCTCGTGCTGAGGAGGGCGCGAAGCGCCCGTCTCGAAGCATGGCCGCAAGCACGGTGCCTGTTGCCAACCCACGCGCGCGTTACCGCGCGCTTTCGAGACGGCCCTTCGGGCCTCCTCAGGGTGAGGTGGTGTTTGAACCGCGTTTCCATGAGGATACCCAACCATGATGAACCCGGAACAGAACGAGCTGATCACCCGCGTCGGTCCCGGCACCAAGGGCGGCGCCCTGATGCGCCACTACTGGCATCCGGTGGCGCTCGCCGAGGAGCTGCCCGACGAGCGGCCGGCCAAGGCGGTGCGTGTGCTGGGCCAGGATTTCGTGCTGTTCCGCGACGAGCGCGGCCGGCATGGCCTGCTCGATCGCGGCTGTCCGCATCGTGGCGCCGATCTCGCCTACGGCCGACTCGAGGATGGCGGCCTGCGCTGCCTGTTCCACGGCTGGCTGTTCGACGTCGACGGCAAGTGCCTGGAGACCCCGGCCGAACCGGAAGGCAGCGTGCTCTGCCAGCGCGTGCGCCAAAAGAGCTATCCGGTCGTGGTCAAGAACGGGATCATCTTCGCCTACCTCGGCGACGGCGAAGCGCCGGCCCTCCCCGACTTCGACTGCTTCCTGGCGCCCGGCACGCACGCCTTTGCCTTCAAGGGCATGATCGACTGCAACTGGCTGCAAGCGCTGGAAGTCGGCATCGATCCGGCCCACGCCTCTTACCTGCACCGCTTCTACGAAGACGAGGATCCGTCGGGCGACGGCTACGGCAAGCAGTTCCGCGCCAACTCGGCCGATTCAAACATCCCGATGAGCCGCATGATGCGCGAGTACGATCGGCCCACCATCGACATCGAGGGCACCGACTACGGCCTGCGCCTGTTCACCCTGCGCAAGATCAGCGAGAAGCACACGCATGTGCGCGTGACCAACCTCGTCTTCCCCTACGCCTTCGTGATCCCGATGAGCACGGAGATGACGATCACCCAGTGGCATGTGCCGATCGACGATGGGTCCTGCTATTGGTACGCGATCTTCACCAGCTTCGGTAAGCCGGTCGATCACCAGCAGATGCGCGAGCAGCGACTGAAGCTCTATGAATTGCCCGACTATCGTCCGCGCATCGGCCGTCACAACAACTACGGCTACGACATCGCCGAACAGAAGACCCAGACCTTCACCGGCATGGGCTTCGACATCAACGTGCACGACCAGTGGGCGATCGAGAGCCAGGGCCGGATCCAGGACCGGTCGAAGGAGCATCTGGGCTACAGCGACAAGGCGATCATCGCCTATCGCCGGCTGCTGCTGTCGGCGATAGGCCAGGTCGGACGCGGCGAAAAGCCCTTGATGTGGCTGGACGCGGCGCGCGCCGCCGACATCCGCGGCCCGGCGACGGTCGACGGCATGGGACCGACCGAAGGGTGGCAGTCCTACTGGAAGGAGTTCGACGAACGGCGCCGCAAGGACTCAAGCTGGGCGGCTGACACACGCTCACCGCTGGTGGCCTAGCGCATGACCCTGGTCGAACGGGCGGGTCTCTGGACGGACGAACGCAGGACGGCGACACGCGAGGCCGAGCGGCGCATGCAGGCCGGCGAGATGTCGGTGGTTCGGCTGGCCTTCGCCGACCAGCACGGCGTGCTGCGCGGCAAGACCTATGCGGCGGGTGAGGTCGATGCGGCGCTGAAGAACGGCGTCGGCTTCTCGGCGACGATGCTACTGAAGGACACCGCGCATCGCACGGTGTTCCCGGTCTGGCAGCCGGGCGGCGGCTTCGGCATGAAGGAGCTGGAGGGCGCCGCCGACGTCGTGATGCTGCCCGATCCCGCGACCTTCCGGGCCCTGCCCTGGGCACCGCACTCGGGCTGGATGTTGTGCGACATCTACTTCCCCGACGGCCGGCCGATGCCGCTCGACACGCGGCATGTCTACAAGCGCACGCTGAAGACGCTGGCTGATCGCGGCTACGACTTCGTCGCCGGCCTCGAGGTCGAGTTCCATCTCTTCAAGCTGGAGAAGAGCCGCCTCGGCGTCGGCGACGCCGGCCAGCCAGGTCAGCCCGGCGAGCCGCCCGAGGTGTCGCTGCTCAACCAGGGCTACCAGTACCTGACGGAGCAACGCTACGACGAGATGGATCCCATCCTGGAGATCCTGCGCACCAACATCGTCGATCTCGGCCTGCCGCTGCGCTCGATCGAGGTCGAGTTCGGGCCGAGCCAGGTCGAGTTCACCTTCCGCGCCGGCACCGGCCTCGAGCCCGCCGACGCCATGGTGCTGTTCCGCAGCGCCGCCAAGCAGATCGCCCAGCGGCACGGCTATCACCTCACCTTCATGTGCCGGCCGCGCCTCGCCAACGTCATGTCGAGCGGCTGGCACCTGCATCAGTCGCTCAAGGATCGGAAGACTCACGCCAACGCCTTCATGGACGGCCGTGAACCCCTGTCGGCGCTGGGCATGCACTACATGGCGGGGCTGCTGCATCATGCGCGCGGCGCCGCCGCCTTCTCGACGCCGACGCTGAACGGCTACAAGCGCTACCGGCCCTTCTCGCTGGCGCCGGACCATGCCGTCTGGGGCCAGGACAATCGTGGCGTCATGGTGCGGGTGCTGGGCGGGCCGGGCGATCCCGCCACGCACCTGGAGAACCGGGTCGGCGAGCCGGCTGCCAATCCCTACCTCTATATGGCGAGCCAAATCGTGAGCGGGCTGGATGGTCTCGATCGCAAGCTCGATCCCGGGCCCTCGGCCGACATGCCCTACGACAGCAAGGCCGCGCCGCTGCCGCGCTCGCTCGGCGAGGCGCTGGCTGCCCTTGGCGACGACAAGGCCCTGCGCGCCGGCTTCGGTGACCTGTTCGTCGACTATTACCTCAAGCTCAAGCAGGCCGAGATCGACCGCTTCGACGCCGAGGTGAGCGAATGGGAGCAGCGAGAATATTTTTCGCTGTTTTAAGTCTTCCGAGACCGCGGGCGTCCCGCCCGCTCATGGCGGGGCGCGCGCCACTCCGTGGCGCGTCCATCTCTTGCCTCCACGAATACGCGCCACTGGAGTGGTGCTCCAAGTGGCGCTCCCCCAGCGAGGACCATGAACTCCTGCACCCCAATCCCCATATAGGGGCATGTTCGACTTACACTGCCTCCTCGCTGCCTGACTCATTTTACTGGGCTTTGGCGCAGGATGGCGGGTAACCCTTCCCTACTACCGTCGCCGCCTCCTGATGCCGCTCAAGCAGCACAGCAAGGAGTTCGCCAAGAGCGACTTGAGGGCCGTCTCAGTCGCTGACCGGGATGTGTTCGCGACCGTCGAGGACAACATCTATGCCGCCGCCGCCGACGCGGCGCGCAACCCCGCCACCGTCCCGGCGGGGCATCTGCGGGCGATCAGCGAGACGCGCGGCGGGCATACGTACACCCGCTACTACGGCCAACCGAAGGCGTCGCTGTCGGATTTCATGCCGTCCGGCCGCCGGGTGAAGCGCATCAACGAGATCAGCGAGGGCGGCCGCAAGGTCCTCTACGAGCGCTGAGTTACCCCCGTTCCGGGGAACGGCGAGCGTCATCCCGCTGCTCCCCCGGCAGGGAGCGAGGAGGACATATCATCCCATGGCGAAGGGGCGTGCCGACCCAACCCAATCAGGGGCGCAACTAGCGTCAGGTCCTGAGGATGTAGCTCTCATCCACGCCCGGAACTTCCGACCACGTGTCGCTGGCGCGAAGCATTAGGGCGAAGCACGAAACGCGCTCGTCTTCGTGGAACGGACTCTTGTACCAATAGGCACCGTAGACGACCTCGGCGTCGGGCGGGTCGATTTCAATGTCATCCCTGATCATCCGGTGCCGCGTCCCGGGCGCGATCGGATCATTGAAGTTCCACCTTCGACTGACATCGTTTTGCGTCGTCTGCACCTTCGTCAAGCTGGCGAACCGCACGTCGTAGCAGGTCAGGGTCGCCGCGGTCTTGCCGTAGTTGCCGACTTCGAGGCGGAAGAACCTCTTGCCGTTCTGTTCAAAGACAGACCCATCTGCATTCTTCTTGTAGTCGCCGCCGACCGTCACGACCGGGCGCTCGGTGGCGATGTACGCCTTGGCAGCCTCCTCCGCGGCGGCCAAGGCTTCGGCGCGGGCCTTCTCGGCAAGCTCTACCGCCACTTCGCCCAGCAGCATGTCCAGCGCAGGAGCAAAGAAATAGACCTGAGTGTCCGTGGGCAGCACCTCATTGCGCCGCACATGCTCGTGCAGGAACCTGTCGGCGACCCTGCGCGATGAGTTTTCGAGATACTCCATCTGTCCTTTCAGGCTCTGGCTTCCCTGCGCAGCCACCTCTTTGAAGCTCCGAGCACCGAAGATCGGCGGCACGTGATCCGTGATCGCCCGCACCAGCATCGCCACGCTGTAGTAGTTGCCGGCGCTCCAGTTGGAGTTCAGTTCTTCGCAGAGCCGAATGAGCTTGCTCAAGTCGAATGCAGACGACTTCGCCGCACGCAAAGCGTTGAGCCGGGCCTCGTTCACATAGTCGGGACGAGCCGAAGGCGCTTCGTGCGAACGTCTTGGGCCGTTCGGTGTGGCTTCAATGGCGCGGCCGTTTGCCCTCCCCAACTCAAATTCAGAGAGGGCATGGTCAAGGCGTTCTTGGAAGTTGGCTTTGTACTGCTTCTGATGGGCGCTGGCGTGATCCGGGAAAACAGGCGACTGGATTTGCCCAAGGACATGGGCCGTCATCTTCTCCAGTTCGGGTCTGGCCCACGCCGTCATTTCCTTTGGTGAAGCATCTACTTGCCCCACGTAGCTGGCCAAGCGGTCCATCGCCTTCCCCAACAGTTCGGCGTGCACCTCATCTACTGCCTTGGCGACAAACAACAGCGTCCTAGAGTTCCTTGGGTCGCCCGGAACACCGAGGCGCTTTTCACCCGCTATCTCCTCGGCCTTGCCCACCACGGCCGACAAACTGCGGACCACGGCGTCCTTGTCGGGTTTGTCGAACACAGGCGCGGCCTCCCCATTAGCGCCGGATAGTATAGTGAAGGCGCATTTCTGAGTCCTCGGGCTGCGGTAGAGGCCGGAATGCGAGCGCGAGCACGTCCCATCCTTATCGCGCCAGCCGATCCTCGCGCCCCGGGATCACGATGGGGTTGTCGAAGCTGTCGTGGATGACGCGTGTCCCGTCCGTGCAGGTGTAGTTTCCGAAGCTGTCCTTGATGCAGCGGACGGTCTGCGGCTGCTGCTGGGGCGGCTGCTTGCCCGGCTGCTGCGCTTGAGCGCTCCCGGCAAGGCAGGCGACGGCGAGGACGGACAGCAGGGCGCGCATGGGGTGGAGCTAAGCCTGCCGCCGCGCACTGTGCAAGGGATGCCTAGAGCGTATCTCCCAAGAGTCGCCCCCTAGGTTCCCATCTTTGGCAGGTCCCGGCTCGCTATCAGAGATCGGCTGAACGATGCGGACATCAAGTGGCAGGAAGCCATTTGGTTGTAAATCGTCCCGGTGTACTCTCGTGTGGCTGCGCTTCGCGGCGGGAGTATCCATGAACAGGCTTCTTGCCAGCACGTTGGCGCTTCTTAATGGCCTTTTCGCTTTGCTCATCATCCTTTTTGGCGGCCTGTTCGGCTGGGCGGCGGCGGTGACGGAATTTCAGAGGCTTGCCCGGTCTTGGGGGCTTTCCTACGACCAGGCGGGGTTGGTCGGTGCAATAATCGGATTGGGAATTGGTTTCGTCGCCGCTGTTCTGATTAACGGACCGTTGGCGCTGTTGGTGCACATGCTTCAAGAGTTGAAGGGCATTCGTGAACAGCTAGCGAGCGGCAAGGAAACTGGGCTGGCACGCAAGCCACAAGTCGAACCGCGAATTTAGTGAACAAGGAACTTAATAGGCTACGCCTTACAGAATGATAGGGACTGGATGGGACAGCTTCTCGAAGCATGCCCGGTGCGGCGGCAGTCTTCACGCTTCCCCTTCGGCTGAATTGAATTCGACGTTGATGCGCACGACGTTGGTGAGCTTGGCCATGACGTCATCAACGTCACCTTCCAACATCTTCATGTGGAGCATCATTGAAACGATGGCGGCCAGCGCCGTCATGGTGTCCTCGGGTTCAGGCGCGTGCTTGATTAGCACCCGGATGATGTCGCGAGTTAACGGGCTAAGGCGCTTGTGCTCTTTGGTGTTCGGACGAATGAGTTTGCCTTTCATCGGCTCTCCTAGTCTCCGGCTTCGGCCGCGCCTTGAGCGCTCCCGGCAAGGCAGGCGACGGCGAGGACGGACAGCAGGGCGCGGGTCATGGCGCTGGAGCTAGCGCGCGGCCAACCACCCGGCAAGGGGCTGGCTGGACATTCGGGCTCCCCGTAACCATCTCACGGCGATGCGTGGAACAATCGGGGGACAGCGCCCGGAAAACGCTGTCGCTGCTACCATCTTAGAATTCCAGCCCCTCCTCGGCTCCGACGAGTTGAACCCGTCGGAAGCGAGTTCCCCACCGGAAACCACCCCTGATGAACGGCCATTGTTCGACGCCTATTCCCAGGCCGTCGTCGACGTCGTCGATCAGGTTGGCCCCGCCGTCGTGCGGGTCGAGACACCGCCCGACCGTGAGAAGCGCCAGCGCGGCGGCACCGGCTCCGGCGTCGTGATCTCGCCCGACGGCCTCGTCCTCACCAACAGCCACGTCGTGCAGGGCGCGGCGGCCGTGCGGCTGGCGCTGGCCGACACACGCACCGTCAAGGCGCGCGTGCTGGGCGACGATCCGCACACCGACCTCGCGCTCCTGCGCGTGGTCGACGACGTGTCGCTGCCAGCGGCGCGGCTCGGCAACTCCAAGAGCCTGCGCCGCGGCCAGCTGGTCGTCGCCATCGGCAACCCGCTGGGCTTCGAATCGACGGTGACGGCGGGCGTCGTGTCGGCGCTCGGCCGCTCGCTGCGTTCCTACAGCGGTCGGCTGATGGACGACGTCGTCCAGACCGACGCGGCGCTCAATCCCGGCAACTCGGGCGGCCCCCTGGTCTCCTCGCGGGGCGAGGTGATCGGCATCAACACAGCCGTGATCGCGGGCGCCCAGGGCATCTGCTTCGCCGTCGCCAGCAACACGGCAAGCCACGTCGTGAGCGAGATCGTGCGCCACGGCCGAGTGCGGCGGGCCTTCATCGGCGTCGCCGGCCAGACCGTACCCTTGCCGCGGCGGCTGGCCCTGATGCTGGGCCTCGCCCAGGCGCGCGGCGTCGCCGTGGCCAGCCTCGAGCCCGACAGCCCGGCGGCCAAGGCAGGCCTGCAGCCGGGCAACATCATCTTTGCCCTGGACGGCGCTCCGGTGACGGGAGCCGACGACCTGGTGCGTCTGCTGGGCGGCGAGCGCATCGGCGCCGACACCACGCTGTCGGTGATCGCCGGCAACGAGGTGAAGAAGATCGTGGTCGTACCGGCGGAACGCAGCGAAGGGCCGGCTAAATGACAGCCATCGCCGTCGTCACCACGGTGGCCGGCAAGAAGGAGGCCCGCGCGATGGCGCGGGCCCTGGTCGAGGCGCGGCTCGCCGCCTGCGCCCAGATCTCGCGCATCGAGAGCGTCTATGCCTGGAAAGGCGCGATCGAGCGCGGCAAGGAATACCGCGTGCTGTTCAAGACGACGGAGGAAGGCTACCCCGCTGTCGAGAACGCCATCCGCAGGCTGCATTCCTACGAGTTGCCGGCGATCCACGCCTTCGCCTTCGAGCACGTCTATCCGGCGTATGCCGCGTGGATAAAGGAGAATATGGGCGGATGATCTTGCCGGACCGCGCGCATCCCGCGCGCTCATGATCATGAGGCGCGCAGGATGCGCGCGGTCCGGAAGATGAAGATCATGAGCGGACCTGGAGGTCCGCGGTGCGGCAAGATATTCATCCCAGAACGCGCTTGAGCACCGCCTCCGTCTCGCGCACGACGGTCGCGACGATCTCCCCCGATCCCATCTCACGGGCCAAGGTCGGCGCCTGGCCGCTCCACAGCGGCGTGAAGTCGCTCGAGCCCTTGGCCTCGGCTGCAGACCTCAGCGGCTGTGCGGCGCCCGCAGCCAGCGGGAATGCCGGCGCCTCGGCGCTCATCGGGCCCACTTCACGGATGTAGCGGTTGACGATGCCGCGTGCCGGGCGGCCTGTGAACAGGTTGGTGAGCGTCGTGCTGTTGTCGTTGGCCTGCTTCAACGCCGTGCGGTGCAGCGCTCCGGTCTTGGCTTCGGGCGTCAGCATGAAGACGGTGCCCATCTGGACGCCCGCCGCCCCCAGCGCCAGGGCGGCGGCGATACCGCGGCCGTCCCCGATACCGCCGGCGGCAATCACCGGCACCTTCACGGCGTCGACGACCTGCGGCACCAGCGCCACGGTGCCGGCCTGGCGGGCGATGTCGTCGACCAGGAACATGCCGCGATGGCCGCCCGCCTCGGCGCCCTGGGCGATCACCGCATCGACGCCGTGATCTTCGAGCCACCGCGCCTCCTCGGCGGTCGTCGCCGAGCTCAGGACAACGATGCCGGCATCCTTGACACGCTTCATGAGAGCCGTGTCGGGCAATCCGAAATGGAAGCTCACGACCTTGGGCTTGAACTCGAGCACGACGTCGCACATGGCCGCGCTGAACGGCGCGCGCACCGGGCCACCGACGCCGGCATCGGCGGGCAGCCCGAGCTCGCGATAGTACGTCGCCAGCCGTTCACGCCACGCCTGCTCGCGCACCGCATCGACCTCAGGCGCCTTATGCACGAAGAAATTGACGTTGATCGGTCGGCTGGTGCCCTGCTTGGCGATCTGCAGCTCACCGCGCAGCGAGTCGGGCGTCAACATCGCCGCCGCGACCGAACCCAGGCCGCCCGCTTCCGATACCGCGATCGCCATCGCCGGTGACGTGACGCCGGCCATGGGCGCCTGGAGGATCGGATGCACGATGCCGAACAGTTCCAGCAGACGGCGATCGGACCAGTTCATGGGCAGTTCCTCCGTGCTAGGGTCGACTTCGACAATCCGAGAGCGCCATGATGCACGCGAGCACCACCGTCTTCACGGCAAAAGATGTCATGAACCAGCCTCGCTTATTTTCGCTCTGTGTTCATCTTTGACTAAGACTTCATAAGGCGCATTGAAAGGATCGATATGGAACTCTGGCAATACGACGCGACCGATCTTGCCCGTCTCATCCGCACCGGCCAGGCGTCGGCGCGTGAGGCGGTGGATTCGACCCTGAAGCGCCTGCACGCGGTCAATCCCACGATCAACGCCGTGGTGCGCGTGCTCGAGGCCGAGGCGCGCGCCGCCGCCGAGACCGCCGACGCCGCACGGGCCCGCGGTCACGCCTTGCCGCCGCTGCATGGCGTCCCCGTCACGACCAAGGTGAATGTCGACCAGGCCGGGCTGCCGACCGACAACGGCGTCGTACCGCTGAAGGACTTCATCGCCAAGGAGGACAGCCCGGTCGTCGCCAACCTGAAGCACGCCGGCGCCATCATCGTCGGCCGTACCAATGCGCCGGCCTTCTCGATGCGCATCTTCACCGACAATGCCCTGCACGGCTGCACCTACAACCCGCGCGACCGGTCGGTGTCGCCGGGCGGCTCGAGCGGTGGCGCCGGCGCGGCGACCGCCACCGGCATCGGCGCGATCGCCCACGGCAACGACATCGGCGGATCGGTGCGCATCCCTGCCTATTGCAACGGCGTGGTCGGCCTGCGCACCGGCTTCGCCCGCATCCCCTCCTTCAATCCCAGCGCGGTGCAGGGCCGGCCCATCGGCGCCGTGCTGATGGCGGTGCAGGGTCCGCATACGCGCACCGTGCGCGACGCCAGGCTCGCCCTCGAGGTCATGGCGCGCGGCGATCGCCGCGACTGGCGCTGGAACGACGTGCCCATGCAGGGCCCGCCGCCGGCGCGGCCGATCAAGGTCGCGATCGTCCCCGAGATGCCGGGCGGCGTCACGCATCCGGCGCAGGCCGCGGCGGTTCGGCTTTCCGGCAAGCATCTGCAGAGCGCGGGCTATGTCGTCGAGGAAGTGTTGCCGCCCGACCTCGAGCGTGGCGTCGAGCTCTGGCACATGATCTGCGTCACTGATGTTCGGCGGCCTGTGGCCGCAGATGCAGAAAATGGGTGACCCCGACGCCATCGCCGCCATGCAGGCCTGGCTGCAGTTGCACAAGTCGGTCGACCTGCCGACATACGTCGCGGCGCTGACGGAGCGCGAAGGCCTGCTCTATCGCTGGATGACGTTCTTCCACCAGTGGCCGCTGGTGATCCTGCCGACGCTGTGCGACCTGCCGCCCAAGCAGCGTGGCGACGTCACGGTCGAGGGGCAGAAGGCGGTTCTGGAATCGATGCGCTCGGCCCTGCTGGCGCCGTTGCTCGGCCTGCCCGGCCTCGCCGTCCCGGTCGGCAGCCACGGCAAGCTGCGCACCGGCGTGCAGATCATGGCCATGCGCAACCGCGAAGATCTCTGCCTCGACGCCGGCGAGGTGATCGAGGCGTGCGAGGGAGTCGTGAAGCCGATCGATCCGGAACGCGGTTAGTCATCTTGCCGGACCGCGGGCCTGGAGGCCCACGGCCCGGCAAGAGCGCTACCCCCGCGGCGGCAGGTCGAGCTTGGCGTTGCGCAGCTTTTGCTCGAGCACGGGAATGCCGGCGGCGGTGTTGCCCTTGCTGCACTGGTCGATCGCCACGCGGACATCGGGCGATTCCGGCATCGGCGAGCGGCCGGACTGCATGTTGGAGACGTAAGTCATGTACTTGTCGGCCAGCGCCTTGCAGTAGGCGGCGTCGTTGCCCTGCGCCTGAACCGCCGTCGAAACCACGGCGAGAATCGCCGCAAGACAAATATTCCGCATCGTCATTCCTCCTCCACTGACGCCTTGTTTAGGCGGATCACCTGACAGCGACCTGACAGACATGGACAGCGGCATGATCCCCTCCCAAACTGCCGCGCAAAATCGTTTCGGGGTTTGCATCGTATGAGCAGCAAGGCATCTCACGACATCGGCTGGATCGGGCTCGGCCGCATGGGCGAAGCCATGGCCGCCCGCCTGGTGAAGGCGGGCCACGGCCTGTCGGTGTGGAACCGCACCGCGTCCAAGGCCGACCCGCTGGCCCAGATCGGCGCCGAGGTGGTGACCGACAAGGCGGCGATGGCGCACTGCGCCACCGTGTTCACCATGGTGTCGACCACCGACGATCTGAAGGACATCCTGTTCGGCGCCGGCGGCGTGCTGAGCGGCAACGCCCGGCCCAAGCGCGTGGTCGACATGTCGTCGATTTCCGACACCGGCTCGGCCGAGATCCGCAAGGGCCTGACCGACATGGGCGTGGCCTATCTCAGCGCGCCGGTCTCGGGCAACGCCAAGGTTGCCAAGGCGGGCAAGCTGCTAGTGGTCGCGTCCGGACCGAAGGCGGAGTACGACGCGGTGCAGCCGCTGTTGGCTGCTCTTGGCCGGGCGGCGATGTATGTCGGCGAGGGTGAGCTGTCGCGTGTGTGGAAAATCGCACACAACACGATGTTCGGCGTCATCATCCAGTCGCTGTGCGAGATCACCTTGATGGCCGAGAAGGCCGGCATTCCGCGCCACGTCTTTCTGGAATCGATCAATCAAAGCGTGCTGGGCTCGATGTACACCCGCTACAAGACGCCGGCGCTGGTGAACCTCGACTTCACCACGACCTTCACACCGAAGTTGTTGCTCAAGGACATGGAGCTCGGTGTGGGGGCGGCCAAGCAGTTCGGCGTGGTCATGCCAACGGCCTCGGTGACCCGCGACAGCATCGCCTCGCTGTCGCACCAGTATCCGGGCGACATCGATTTCTCCGTCCTGCTGCTGGAGCTGGCCCGCTCGGCGGGCATGAAACTCGAGCCCGAGAACGTGAAGGTGAGCGATGGGCTGTAATAGTCATTGCTGGGAGCGCGCCACTCCGTGGCGC
>Ga0065178_101084_pt1 | contig 13285 bp, 12 predicted proteins | sample FECB22metaG_FD_59210 | JGI IMG/M metagenome (GOLD analysis project Ga0065178, IMG submission 59210) | Cyanobacterial communities from the Joint Genome Institute, California, USA - FECB-22 (version 2) (version 2) | ecosystem: Environmental > Aquatic > Thermal springs > Hot (42-90C) > Microbial...
CCACACCCCCGCAGCCCGTCGCTGTTCGGGCCGACCGTGTCACCGCGCACCGCCAGGCGGCCGGCAGCTGCCGACCCGGACCGTGCCGCCGACGGAACCCGCGCCCCACCCGCGCGGAACAGCGGCTCAGTCCGCCCCTGGCCACGCCCGGCACCCTGCCGGGGTGATCGTGCGGCGACCCCGGCGCCGGCCGCCCAGCGGCCGATCTGGGGCGCCCTCAGATCCCGGCTGCCGGGCGAACCAGGGGAGGGGTCAGCCCTGGTCGCGCAGCCCCATCATGCCGGTGATCCGCTCGAGGTCCTCCACCGAACCGAACTCGACGACGATCCGGCCCTTCCGCTGACCCATCTCCACCTTGACCCGGGTGTCGAAGGTGTCGGAGAGCCGGTCCGCCATGTCGGTGAACTCGGGCCGCTGCACCCCCTGCTTGCGGGTCCGCGGCTCGCGCGCCGGGCCGTCCTGCCGGGCGAGCACGACGGCCTCCTCGGTCGCTCGGACCGACATGCCCTCCGCGACGATCCTCGTCGCGAGCTCCTCCTGCCGGCCGGCGTCCTCCAGGCCGAGGAGTGCCCGGGCGTGCCCGGCGGACAGAACGCCCGCGGCGACCCGACGCTGCACGGTCACCGGGAGCTTGAGCAGCCGGATCATGTTCGTGACGACCGGGCGGCTGCGGCCGAGCCGGTCGGCGAGCTCGCCGTGGGTGACCCCGAACTCGGCGAGGAGCTGCTCGTAGGCGGCCGCCTCCTCGAGCGGGTTGAGCTGGACGCGGTGGATGTTCTCCAGCAGCGCGTCGCGGAGCATGACGTCGTCGCCGGTGTGCCGGACGATCGCGGGCAGCGTGTCCAGGCCGGCCCGCTGGGCGGCCCGCCAGCGGCGCTCGCCCATGATCAGCTCGAAGTCGCGGCCGGCACGGCGCACCACGATCGGCTGGAGGAGCCCGAACTCGCGGATCGAGTGCTCCAGCTCGGCGAGCTGCTCCTCGTCGAACTGGGTCCGCGGCTGCTTCGGGTTCGGGACGATCCGCTTCAGCGGGATCTCCCGGTACTCGGCACCGCCGTCGACGACCGAGGTCTCCGCGTCGGTGCCGTCCCGGCGCGCGGACCGGTCCGGCCGGTGCAGCGGGGCGCCGGCGGCGCTCGCGGGGCCCGGGCCGTCCTCGGCCGGTGCGGTGGGGATCAGCGCGGCGAGGCCGCGCCCGAGGCCACCCTTGCGTTCGGCCATCTCAGCGCCCGCCCGCACGGTAGGCGCCGGAGGCCCCGTGCTCGGCGATCTCGCGGGCGGCGTCGACGTAGCTCATCGCGCCGCGCGAGCCGGGGTCGTACTCGAGCACGGTCTGGCTGTAACCGGGTGCCTCGGAGACCTTCACGCTGCGCGGGATGACCGTGCGCAGCGCCGTCGGACCGAAGTGCTGGCGGACCTCGGAGGTGACCTGGTCGGCCAGCTTCGTCCGCCCGTCGTACATGGTCAGCAGGATCGTCGAGACGTGCAGCGCGGTGTTGAGGTGCGACCGGACCAGGTCGATGTTGCTGAGCAGCTGGCCGAGCCCCTCCAGCGCGTAGTACTCGCACTGGATCGGGATGAGCACCTCGGAGGCGGCGACGAGCGCGTTCACCGTCAGCAGGCCGAGCGAGGGCGGGCAGTCGATCAGCACGTAGTCGACGTCCAGCTTGTCCAGGTGCTCGTCGGCGAGCGCCTGGGACAGCCGCGACTCCCGGGCCACCATGCTGACCAGCTCGATCTCGGCGCCGGCCAGGTCGATGGTCGCCGGCACGCAGAGCAGGTTGGGTGACGCGGTGCTGGTGACCGCGGCCTCCTCGAGCGGGATCTCGCCGAGCATGAGCTCGTAGACCGAGGGCGTCCCGGTCCGGTGCTCGACACCCAGCGCGGTACTCGCGTTGCCCTGCGGGTCGAGGTCGATCACCAGCACGCGGATCCCGTGCATCGCCAGTGCGGCGGCCAGGTTCACGGTGCTGGTCGTCTTGCCGACGCCGCCCTTCTGGTTGGCGACGGTCAGGACACGGCGTTCGGCCGGCCGGGGCATGCTGTGCCGATCCGGATGCAGCACGCGGGCGGCACGTTCGGCCTCGTCCGCGATGGGGGTCCAACCGAGACTCACGCGCGGCCCTCTCTCCGTCGATTCCCCTGGTGATGTTTCACGTGGAACAGCCGAGGACGGTGTCCTGCTCATCATCGCCGTTGTTTCCTCCGGTTGCGGCGGGGCGCGCCGATACGCGGAATCTCGACCACCGTGGTCAGCGGATCGACGACGCCGGCACCGCACTCGTGGATCCGGGCGTCGCCGCCCCCGAGGAGCCGGACCGCGTCCACATCGCGCGCGATCTCCTCCGGAGCGGAGGCACCCTTCAGCACCAGCATCGCACCACCGGTCCGCAACAGCGGGAGGCACAGCCCCGCGAGCCGGGCGAGTGGCCCGACCGCTCGGGCGGTGACCACATCGGCGCCCTCCCATCGTCGCAGAACGGAAGGCTCCTCGGCACGCCCCCGTTCGACGGCGATGTCGAGACCGAGGTCCGAGACCACCTCGTCCAGCCAGTCGACCCGGCGGGCGAGCGGCTCGACGAGCACGATCCGCAGGTCCGGGCGGGCCAGCGCCAACGGTATCCCGGGCAACCCGGCGCCGGAGCCGACATCGACCACTTTCGCGTCCGGCGGTACCACCTCTGCGAGCACCGCGCAGTTGAGGACGTGCCGGTCCCACAACCGCTCCCGCTCGCGCGGCCCGATCAGCCCGCGCTCGATCCCGGACGTCGCCAGGTGCTCGACGTAGCGGACCGCCGAGGGCAGTCGCTCGCCGAACACCGACGCGGCGACGTCCGGGGTCGGCACCCCGTCGGCACTCACTTCGTGTGGACGACGACCTGCCGGCGCGGCTCCTCGCCCTCGCTCTCGCTGATGACGCCCTTCACCGTCGCGACCGCGTCGTGCACGACCTTGCGCTCGAACGGCGTCATCGGACGGAGCCGGACCGACTGCCCGGACTGCTTGACCTCGCGCGCGGTCTCCAGACCCAGGTCGGTCAGCTCGTCGCGGCGGCGCTTGCGCCAGCCCGCCACGTCGAGCATCAGCCGGCTGCGGCTGCCGAGCTGCTGCTGCACCGCGAGCCGCGCGAGCTCCTGCAGGCTCTCCAGCACCGCACCCTTGTCACCGACCAGCTTCTCCAGGTCGGTGTCGCCCTCGGCGCCCTCGATGCTGACGATGGCGCGGCCGCCGTCGACGTCGAGATCGATGTCGCCGTCGTAGTCCAGGATGTCGAGCAGACGCTCCAGGTAGTCACCTGCGACGTCGCCCTCCTGGATCAGCAGCTCGTCACCGGACGGCTTGTCCTGGACGCCGCCGTCCTGAGCAGTGGTGGACACGGGATCTCCTCTCGCTGGGGTGGGCAGGTGCGCGGCGCCGGGCCCGCGCGGCGGTGGGGTCCGCCGGGGCCGCGGGGCGCCGCGGGTCGGTCAGCGGCGCTTGCCGCGCTTGGACTTCGTTCCCTGGCGGCGCTGCACGGGCTTCGCCCCCGGCTTCTTGCCGCCGGAACCGTTGCCGTTCTTCGCGACGCCGTTCGTGCCCGCACCGTTGCCCGAGCCGTTCGCGCCGGAGCCGTTCGGTGTGGAGCCGTTCGGCGACCCGCCCTCGGCGGAGGCACCGTCCGAGCCCTGCGCGGAATCGGCCTCCAGCGGCTCGTCGGCGATCCGGCGGACGTCCTGCGCGGTGCCCTTCCCGTCCTTGCGGACCGGCTTCTGCCCCGGACGCGGCGCGAGCGCCTTGGCGGACTCGGTCGCCTTCTGCTCCTTCTCCGCCTCCTCGGCGTCGATCCGCTTGTAGACGACCCACTGCTGGCCGAGCGTCCACAGGTTGTTCGCGACCCAGTAGAAGAGGACGGCGAGCGGCAGGAACGGCGCACCGACGACGACGCCGATCGGGAACACGTAGAGCATCAGCTTCTGCATGATCTCGGCCTGCGGGTTCGCCGCCGCGGTGCCGGCCGCGATCTGCGCCTGCTGGCGGGCGACCGAGTGCCGGGCGGTGACGTGCGTGAAGATGCCGGCCATGATCATCAGCGGGACCATGACGATCCACTGCGAGACCAGGTTCCCGCCCAGGTCGGCGACCGACGAGGTGTTCTGCAGCGGCCAGATCGCGGCGCCGAGCTTGGAGCCGAAGAAGTCGGAGTCGACGAACGACGCGTTCTCCGCGGCGTTGAACACGTAGTTCTCGGTCTTGCCCGGCTTGAACTCGCGCAGCACGTGGAACAGACCGATGAAGACCGGGATCTGCACCAGGATCGGCAGACAACCCATGATCGGGTTGGCGCCGTTCTGCTGCTGGAGCTTCTGCATCTCCGTGGCGAGCTTCTGCCGGTCGTTGGCGTACTTCTTCCGGAGCTTCTGCATCTCCGGCGCCATCTCCTGCATCTTGCGCATGGAGCGGACCTGGCTGACGAACGGCTTGTAGAGGATCAGCCGCAGGGTGAAGACGAGGAACACCACCGACAACGCCCAGGCGACACCGCTGTCGTCGCCCAGCACGAAGCCGAACACCTTGTGCCAGACCCACATGATGAAGCTGACGGGGTAGTAGATGAAGTCCAGCACGGGTGTGTTGCTCCTCGGGGTCTCGGGTCGGGCACGCTGTGCGGCGGGCCGCGCCGTCTGGAGGCCTTCGGTTCAGGACGGGTCGGTGGACGCCTGGCCGGGTTCCCGGCCGGTCCGCGGTGTTCCGCGAGGTCGCCGGGGTGGCACGGGGTCCCACCCGCCAGGGTGCCACGGCCCGCAGCGCAGCAGTCGCCACGCGGTGAGCCCGAGGCCCCGGACGAGCCCGTGGGTGCCGAGCGCCTCGACGGCGTAGGCACTGCAGCTGGGGTGGAAGCGGCAGCTGGGCAGCAGGTTCGGCGAGATCCAGACCTGGTACCAGCGGACCATCGCCATCGCCACCCGGGCACCGAGCCCCGCGGGGGGTGCCGGCGGGTCGCCGCCGTCGGGGCAGCCGGGACCGCGGGCGGCGGCTTCGCGCTCCTCGCTCACCACGTCCTCCTCGGCTACGGCAGCGCCGTCGGCGCAGCGGCGGGCTTCCGGGCGTCCGGCTGTGCGGACCTCGGCCGGCGCGGACGGCTCGCCGACCGCAGCGCGGAGTCCAGGTCCGCGCCGAGCTCGGCGGACGTGGCGGTGCCGGCCGGCGGCAACGCCCGTACGACGAGTGCCGCACCGGCCGGGAGCGTGTCCAGCCGGTCCGCCACCAGGTGCCGCAGACGACGGGTCACCCGGTGCCGGACGACCGCGTTGCCGACCGCCTTGCTCACGACGAAACCCGCCCGCGGCGAAGCGTGCTCGGGCACGCCGCCGGGGCGGGTCGGGTCGAGATGCACCACCAGCCTCGACCGCCCGGCACGTCGGCCGTTCCGGATCGTCGAGGCGAAGTCTGGCCGGCGGGTGAGCCGGGCGTGTGCCGGCAACACGGCGCTGGCCGGTCGGGGTGCCGGCCGTCAGGCCGAGACGTTGGTGCGCCCCTTGCGGCGGCGCGCGGCGAGAATCGCGCGGCCGGCACGGGTGCGCATGCGCAGCCGGAAACCGTGCGTCTTGGCCCGGCGGCGGTTGTTCGGCTGGAAAGTACGCTTGCTCACGGTCGGCTCTCCTGGTCGGCGGCTCGCAGGCGCCCTGCGACGCCGATGATCTCTACGGTCACTGGCACTGGTTCGTGGGCCACCGGCCGCCACGCTGCCCGCGTGCGAACGGGTGCGCGCTGGACGTACGTCATGCACGTCCTGACCAGTGTCCGAGTGTCAAGGGTACGCAGCGCGTTTCGAGGGGGTCAAACCGCCCCCGGACCGGCCGCCCCCGGGGCACCGGGGCGGGCCCCGGCTGCTAGCGTCCCCTTTCCCGCTGCTCCGTGGCGGGCGTAACGATCGTCCGCACCAGGACCGAGCCCACTGACGACCCGTCCGGCGGCCCCGCCGCGAGCCGGGCGGAGCGTGCTGCGTACCTTTACGCACAAGTGTGGACAACTCTGGGGATACATCTGCCCGCAGGTGCAGCGGACGCGTCCGAGCGAGTGAGGGCAGGTTGGTCCGGGGGGAGCAGCCGCGGACGGCGGCCGAGCGGGAAGGGGAACCGCGGATGACCGACCAGCCGGGCGATCTCGGCCGGGTCTGGAACCGGGTCATCGCCGACCTGTCGGGTTCCTCGGCGGAATCCGGCGCCCCCGCCCTGTCCCCCCAGCAGCGCGCGTTCCTCCGGCTCACCCGGCCGCTCGGACTGCTCGACGGCACCGCGCTGCTCGCCGCCCCCTCCGAGTTCGCCAAGGACGCCATCGAGCGGATCCTGCGCCGTCCGATCAGCGACGCGCTGGGCAGGCACCTCGGCGTCTCGGTCAACCTGGCCGTCGTCGTCGACGCCTCGGCGGCCTCCGGCGGCACCGAGGTCCCCGATCCGCCCGGGTTCGGTCTCGCGCGGAGCGGATCGGCGGGCGACAGCGCCCGGGACACCGGTGCCGTCGACCGGTCCGGCCCGCAGGCCGGGGAGCCGTCCCCGCGGACCGAGGAGCCGGACACCGGCACGGCCGTGGCGACCGAGCCCACCGCCGGCGAGGTGGCCGCCGAACCGGACCGGGGTCCCGCATACCCGGCCGATCCCGCCCCGGTGTCGCCCGGCGGCTGGGCCCCGCAGGCCACCCAGCCCGATCCGCCGGCCCGGGACACCGGCGGCACCGCGTGGCCCGCCTACACCGCGCCGCAGGCCGGTGACCCGGTCGCGCCGCGCTCGCAGACCCGGCTCAACGAGCGGTACACCTTCGACACGTTCGTCATCGGCGCGTCGAACAGGTTCAGCCACGCCGCCGCGGTCGCCGTCTCCGAGGCTCCGGCGCGGGCCTACAACCCGCTGTTCATCTGGGGCGAGTCCGGGCTGGGCAAGACCCACCTGCTGCACGCCGTCGGGCACTACGCCCAGCGGCTGTTCCCCGGGATGCGGGTCCGGTACGTCAGTACCGAGGAGTTCACCAACGACTTCATCAACTCCCTGCGCGACGACCGCAAGGTCGCCTTCCAGCGCCGCTACCGCGACGTCGACGTGCTGCTGGTCGACGACATCCAGTTCCTGGAGGGCAAGGAGGGGACGCAGGAGGAGTTCTTCCACACCTTCAACACCCTGCACAACGCGAACAAGCAGATCGTCGTCTCCTCCGACCGGCCGCCGAAGCGCCTCGAGACGCTCGAGGACCGGATGCGGACCCGCTTCGAGTGGGGGCTGATCACCGACATCCAGCCGCCCGAGCTGGAGACCCGGATCGCGATCCTCCGCAAGAAGGCCGCCCAGGACCGGCTCGCCGTGCCCGGCGAGGTGCTGGAGTTCATCGCCGAGCGGATCGAGCGCAACATCCGCGAGCTCGAGGGCGCGCTGATCCGGGTCACCGCCTTCGCGTCGCTGAACCGGCAGGCCGTCGACACCCAGCTCGCCGAGATCGTGCTGCGCGACCTCATCCCCGACTCCGCGGCCTCCGAGATCACCGCGCCGACGATCATGGCGGTGACCGCCGAGTTCTTCAGCGTGACGCTCGACGACCTCTCCGGGCCCGGCAAGACGAAGGCGCTCGCGCAGGCCCGGCAGATCGCGATGTACCTCTGCCGCGAGCTGACCGACCTGTCGCTGCCCCGGATCGGGCAGACCTTCGGCGGCCGGGACCACACGACCGTCATGCACGCCGACAAGAAGATCCGCAACGAGATCTCGCTCCGGCGGAAGACCTTCGAGCAGGTGCAGGAGCTGACCGCGCGGATCAAGCTGCGCGCCCGGCACTGACTCCGCGCCGGCCCCGCCTTCGCACCGGCGGCACCGGCGGGCACCGGCGTCGCACCTCTACTCATGGCGTCGCACCCGCGCGCCCGCGTCCGCGCCCGGCGCCGGGTCGGGTCGGAGCCGCACCCCGTCCGTCGCCGGGGGCACGACCCCGCGACCGGACCCCGCGACCGGACCCCGCGACCGGACCCCGCGACCGGGCTCTGCGACCGGACTCCGCGTCCGGACTCCGCGAGCCGCCCACGCCGGCCCCGAACCCCGCGGCCAGGCGGCGGGACCGAGGGCCGACGAGCCGCACCGGCCGAGTTGTCCACCGCCCGCCCCCACGATCCACAGCGCCGCGGACGCCGGGACCGCCGCGCGACCCCGGTCACCGGCCGCGCCGGGACCGATTCCGTCGCACCCACACGGTTACCAGCCCTCAGACGGCCGCTGAGGCCCGTTCCCGGCCGTCCCGGGATGATCAGGTACCCCGGCGACGGCCCGCTCCGGCGCCCGGAGCCGGCACACCCTGATCCCGATCGGGTCCGGCGTGCCGACACCGGCGTGTCGCTCCCACGACTTCCGCTCGCCGTCCGGTAATGGGCGCTGGGCGCACGGCCACCCGAGCAGGTGATCATCCGCGCCGACCGGGTCGTCACCCTCCGTCGACCGGTTTGTGGCGCATGAGGCGAATGTGGGTTCAGAGCGCAACGTCAGGGTGCCGCTCGCCCTGCGGTCTCCATCACCCTGGGTCCACGATCCACCACGTTTCCACCCACATCTGGGGACAACTCTGTGGATGGACCGCGCCGGGCCCGTGGACGGATGCCCCACGATCCGTGGACAACTCCCCCCGGAACCCGGGATGGATCGGGGACGGATGGGTGGACGGGCCGTCCGTCCACCGCCGCGGGAAGCTGTCAACGGGTGCCCCCACCGTCACGTCCCCAGTCGACGCGGCCTGCTGACCAGCGCCGATGAGGTCCATCCACACTGTGCACAGCCCTTACTACTACGTCTGTTTTTCTCTCCTTCTTCTCTACTACTCAAGAAGAGGCGTGTGGAGCGACCCGGACGGGGTCCCTCCACGGGCACACCCGGTCGCCGCCCGTCCGGCCGGTGACCGCCGGGGCGGCGTGGAAACTGTCGGTGGGAGGCTCTACCGTGAGCGTCCCGGCGAACCCCGGGTCCCGATCCCGCAGCAGCCGCCCGGTGGCGGCACGGCACCACCGCAGCGGGGGAGGGCACCGGTTCGCCGTCGCACCGCCGTCCCGCCGGCGGTCCGGGCCCGGCGACGGGCAGCGGGCCGAGGCGCTACCGGGGAAGGTTCTCGATGAAGTTCCGGGTCGAACGCGACGTCCTAGCGGACGCGGCTGCCTGGGTGGCGCGCAGCCTTCCGGCGCGCCCGCCGGTGCCCGTGCTCGGCGGAGTCCTCATCCAGTCCGACGGCGAGGCCGCCGAACGGCTCACGGTCTCCGGCTTCGACTACGAGACCTCGGCCCGGGTGGAGCTCGACGCCACGGTCGGCGAGCCGGGTCGCATGCTGGTGTCCGGGCGGCTGCTGGCCGACATCACCCGGGCGCTGCCGTCCAAGCCGGTCGACCTGGTGGTCGACGGGGCGCGGGCCACGATCAACTGCGGCAACAGCCGGTTCAGCCTCCCGACGATGCCGGTCGAGGACTACCCGCAGCTGCCCGAGATGCCGCAGCGGGCCGGTTCGGTCGCCGCCGACGCGCTCGCCGCGGCGGTCGCCCAGGTCGCCGTCGCGTCCGGCCGGGACGACACGCTGCCGATGCTGACCGGCGTCCGGCTGGAGATCGAGGGATCCCAGCTGACGCTGGCCGCGACCGACCGGTTCCGGCTGGCCGTGCGCGAGCTCGAGTGGGTCCCGGAGGACGCGTCGATCTCGACCGCCGTGCTCATCCCGGCGAAGACACTCGCCGAGGTCGCCAAGACGCTCGCCGGCTCGGGCACCGTCGAGATCGCGCTGTCCGCCGGCGACGGCATGCTCGGCCTGACCGGCGGCGGCCGGCGGTCCACCAGCCGCCTGCTCGACGCCGAGTTCCCCCGGTTCCGCCAGCTGATCCCGGCCGAGCACACCACCGCCGTCGAGCTGGACGTGGCGCTGCTGGTCGAGGCGATCAAGCGGGTCTCGCTGGTCGCCGACCGGGTCGCCCAGATCCGGCTCGAGTTCGGCGAGGACGGTCTGCGGCTGGCCGCCGGCGGCGACGACGTCGGATCGGCCGAGGAGGAGCTCCCCTGCGCGCTGGACGGGAATCCGCTGACCATCGCGTTCAACCCGGGCTACCTGCTCGACTCGCTCGGCGCGCTGCACACCGACCGCGCGCAGCTGACCTTCACCACGCCGAACCGGCCGGCGCTGGTCCGGCCGGTGCCGAAACCCGCGACCGACGACGCCGAGGACGCACCGTCCCCGGAGAAGTCCGGGTACCTGCACCTGCTGATGCCGGTCCGGCTCCCCGGCTGAGCCCGCGCACCGCAGGCACCACCTCCCCCGCCCGCCGGCCGGCGGGGCGGAACGGGAAGACTCGGCCCCGGCGTGATCGACGCCGCCCGCCGGCTCCACGACGCGACCGGTGGCACGGACGGAGGAGCTCACTGTGCAGATCGGTCTGATCGGACTCGGCCGCATGGGCGGCAACATGCGGGAACGGCTGCGCGCCGCCGGCCACGAGGTGATCGGGTTCGATCCCCGGCCCGAGGTCAGCGACGTCGCCTCGCTGCCCGATCTGGCGGCCGCGCTCGACGCACCGCGCACGGTGTGGGTGATGGTCCCGTCCGGCGAGCCCACCCGGAACACGATCGCCACCCTGGCCACCGTGCTGGGCTCCGGTGACCTGGTCATCGAGGGCGGCAACTCCCGCTACACCGACGACCGGCCGAACGCCGCGCTGCTCGCCGAGCACGGCATCGGCTACGTCGACTGTGGCGTCTCCGGCGGGATCTGGGGCAAGGACAACGGCTACGGCCTGATGGCGGGCGGCGAGGACGAGCACATCGCCCGCGCCATGCCGGTCTTCGACGCCCTCCGGCCGGAGGGTGCACGCGAGGAGGGCTTCGCGCACGCCGGCCCGGTCGGCGCAGGCCACTTCTCCAAGATGGTGCACAACGGCATCGAGTACGGCCTGATGCAGGCCTACGCCGAGGGCTTCGAGCTCATGCAGGCCAGCGAGCTGATCACCGACGTGCCCGGCGTCATCCAGGCCTGGTCGCGCGGCACGGTGGTCCGCTCCTGGCTGCTCGACCTGCTGGTCGCCGCGCTGAAGGACGATCCCGACCTGGACGGTCTCGAGGCGTGGGTCGACGACTCCGGCGAGGGCCGGTGGACCATCGAGGAGGCCATCGACCACGCCGTGCCGCTGCCGGTGATCTCCGCCGCGCTGTTCGCCCGGTTCTCATCCCGGCAGGACGAGTCCCCGGCGATGAAGGCGGTGGCCGCGCTGCGCCAGCAGTTCGGCGGGCACGCCGTGAAGCGCTCCGGCCCGGCCGGTGCACCCGGTGACAAGGCGGGTCCGGCGTCCGCGGCGGGAGGCTGACCGCTCGGTGTACCTCAGGCGGTTCTCGGTCACCGACTTCCGGTCCTGGCCGGAGGCCGAGCTGGAGCTCGACCCCGGCGTCACGGTGCTGGTCGGGTCGAACGGCGCGGGCAAGACGAACCTGGTGGAGGGCGTCGGGTACCTCGCCTCGCTCGGCTCGCACCGGGTCACCTCCGACGTCCCGCTGATCCGGCGCGGTGCCGAGCAGGCGGTCGTCCGCGGCGAGGTGCACCATCACGGCCGCATGCTCGGCGTCGAACTGGAGATCAACTCCGGGAAGCAGAACCGGGCCAGGGTGAACCGTTCCCCGGTCTCCCGGCCGCGGGACGTCCTCGGGATCCTGCGCAGCGTGCTGTTCGCGCCGGAGGACCTGGCGCTGGTCCGCGGCGACCCCTCGGAACGACGCCGGTTCCTCGACGAGCTGCTGGTCGCCCGCTTCCCCCGGTACGCCGGCGTCCGCTCGGACTACGACAAGGTGCTCCGCCAGCGGTCCGCCCTGCTCAAGTCGGCGAAGCCGGCGCTGCGGGCCGGGCCGCGGGGGAGGTCGCGGCCGCGCGCCGAGGCGCCCCCGGCCGACGACCTGCCCGACGACCTGACCACCCTCGAGGTGTGGGACGGGCACCTCGCCCGCACCGGCGCCGCGCTGCTCGCCGGCCGCCGTGAGCTGGTCGTCGCACTCGCGCCGTACGCCAGGGAGGCCTTCGCGCAGGTCGCCCCGTCGTCGGACCCGATCGGGCTGGACTACCGGTCCAGTCTCGGCACGGACGGGGTGGCGGACCTGCCGTCGTCGGCCGGGGACCTGGAGGCTCTGCTGCTCGCCCGGCTCGCCGACGTCCGCCGGCAGGAGATCGAGCGCGGGGTGTGCCTGGTCGGCCCGCACCGCGACGAGCTGGAGCTCGCGCTCGGCGAGGGCCCGGCGAAGGGGTACGCCAGCCACGGCGAGTCGTGGGCCTTCGCGCTGGCGTTGCGGCTGGCGTCCTACCGGCTGCTGCACGCCGACGACGTCGAGCCGGTGCTCGTGCTCGACGACGTGTTCGCCGAGCTCGACGCCACCCGCAGGCGGGCCCTGGCCGGGCTGGTCTCCGGGGCCGAGCAGGTGCTGGTGACGGCCGCCGTCGCCGAGGACGTGCCGCGCGAGCTGGACGGCGCCCGGTTCCACGTCGGGGACCGGCGGGTCGTCCGCGAACCGGACGGGGGAGCGGCATGACCGTTGCAGCGACTCCCTGTCGCAGATATCTCGACCGCATCACGGCGACCTGGGGACAAGCCTGTGGATTCTGTGGATAACTCCGGAGCGGCGGGGAACGGGCGGCGCCGCGGCACCTCGAGCCCCCGGACACGGCGTCGTGACGGCGGGGCGAACGGTCCGCGTCTTGGGGATGGACGCCCCGGCGAAGATCCGGCCGCCGATCACGGCCCGGTCACGGGCGGCGGGGTGCCCGGCGAGCAGGGTGATCTCCTGGCGGGGGAGCGGGCCGGTCTGCGCGGCGCCGATCTCGCCAGGGACGCACTGCGTGCCGCCCGGGAGGCGACCGCGCGCAGGGCGGACGAGCGGGCCGAGGAGGCCCGGCCGAAGCTGCGGGTGGTGTCCGGGAAGGGCAGGCGCCGGCGCTGGTCCGGCTCCGGGCCGGACGACCGGGACCCGCAGCCGTTCGGCCGGGTGGTGTCCCGGGTGTCGATGGACCGGGGCTGGTCGTCCCGGCTGACCGACGCCACCGTCCTCGGCCGCTGGCCGCAGCTGGTCGGCCCGGACGTCGCCGACCACTGCATCCCGGTGTCGCTGCGCGACGGCGAGCTGACCCTGCAGGCCGAGTCGACCGCGTGGGCCACCCAGCTGCGGACGCTGCAGCGCCAGCTGCTGACCCGGCTGTCCGCGGCGGTCGGCCCGGACGTGGTGCGCCGGATCCGGGTGGTCGGCCCGAGCGGGCCGAGCTGGCGGCACGGGCC
>Ga0065178_101086_pt1 | contig 13194 bp, 14 predicted proteins | sample FECB22metaG_FD_59210 | JGI IMG/M metagenome (GOLD analysis project Ga0065178, IMG submission 59210) | Cyanobacterial communities from the Joint Genome Institute, California, USA - FECB-22 (version 2) (version 2) | ecosystem: Environmental > Aquatic > Thermal springs > Hot (42-90C) > Microbial...
GGTGCCGGGGCGTTCGCGTTCCGGCCCGCCGACTCCGCGTTCCGCGCCGAGTTCGACCGCGGGCTGACCGCGCTGCAGGAGTCCGGCCGCTGGCTGGAGCTGGCGCGTCCGTTCGGGTTCACCGAGGAGAACCTCCCACCGCCCGATCTCACCGTCGACGACCTCTGCGCGCGCACACCCGAGTCGTGACCCCCCGGACGCCGCCGGGATGCGAGGATCCCGCACATGGCGCTGCGCATCGCCGGGATCCCGGTCCCCGGCCCGTCCGACCTGCTCTCCGGGGCGGCGGCCGTCGTCGACCGGACCGGTGAGCTGGCCGGCACGGTGGTCGCGCTCCCGGCCCGTGCCGGTGAGCTGATCGACGACATCGGGTCGCTGGTGGGCCGGATCGGCACCATCGCGGGCCGGGCGGAGGCGCTGCTGGACCGGGTGGACGGCGTCGTCGACCGGGCCGAGGGGCTGCTCGTCCGGGTCGACGCGGTGGCCGGCGAGGCGACCGGCGTGGTCGAGCGGATCCGGCCGGTGGCCGAGCGCGCGGAGCAGCTCGTCGAGCGCGTCTCCGGCGTCGCGGTGGACGCGGAGTCGCTGGTCACCCGGGTCACCGGCGTCGCCGACGACGCAGGCGAGCTCGTCACCCGCGTCACCACCGTCGCCGGGAACGCCGAGTCGCTGGTCACCCGGGTCACCACGGTCGCCGAGCGGGCCGACGGCCTCGTCGAGCAGGTCACCACGGTGTCCGAGGAGGCGGGCGGGCTGGTCCGCCGGGTCACCACCGTCTCGGAGAAGGCCGAGGGACTCGTCGAGCAGGTCTCGGTCGTCGCCGGGAACGCCGAGGGCCTGGTCGCCCGGGTGGACGCCGTCGCCGACGACGCGGGCGGCCTCATCCGCACCACCTCGACCGTCTGCGACCGGGCCGGCAACCTCATCTCGCAGGTCGAGCAGGTCACCACGGACGCGACCGGCGTGATCGGCTCGGCCCGCCAGGTCGCCGAGCGGGCGAACGGGGTCGTCGACGAGGCGCAGGTCGCCAGCAGCCAGGCCCGCGAGCTGATCGACCTCTACGCCCCGCTCGCCCAGCAGGCGGCGCCGCTGGCCCGCAAGTTCGTCGACGAGCTGTCCGAGGACGAGATCCACGCCGCGATCAAGCTGGTCGATCAGCTCCCGGTGTTCACCGAGCACATGGAGAACGACATCATGCCGATCCTGGCGACCCTGGACCGCGTCGGCCCGGACGTGCACGAGCTGCTGGACGTGCTGAAGGAGGTCCGGCAGGCGATCGTCGGGATCCCCGGCTTCCGGCTGCTCAGCCGCCGGGGCAGCGAGAAGACCGGGGACTGACCGGACCGCCCGCTCACCCCTGGTCGAGCCCCTGCGCCTGCCTGATCAGGGTCACGATCTCGTCCATCATCTCGGTCATCCGGTAGTTCTTCGGCGTGAAGACGGCGGCGATCCCGCCCTCGCGCAGCCGCTTCTCGTCGTCCGGCGGGATGATCCCGCCGACCACGACCGGGATGTCCCCGGCGCCGGCCTCGCGCAGCCCGCGCACCACCGACGGGACGACCTCCAGGTGCGACCCGGACAGCACGGACAGCCCGACCGCGTGCACGCCCTCCTGCACGGCGGCCGCCACGATCTGCGACGGGGTCAGCCGGATGCCCTGGTAGACGACCTCGAAGCCGACGTCGCGGGCGCGCACGGCGACCTGCTCGGCGCCGTTGGAGTGCCCGTCCAGGCCGGGCTTGCCGACCAGCATCCGCAGCCGCTGGCCCAGCTCGTCGCCGGTCGCCCGGACCCGCTCGCGCACCTCGGCGATCTCGGTCGCGGCCTCGCCGGACGCGCTCGCCCCGGACACCCCGGTCGGCGCCCGGAACTCGCCGAACACCTCGCGCAGCGCCCCCGCCCACTCGCCGGTGGTCACGCCGGCCTTGGCGCAGTCGATCGAGACCTGCATCAGGTTCTGCTCGGTCTTGGCCGCGTCCCGCAGCGCGCGCAGCGTCTCCTCGACGGCGGCCTGGTCACGATCGGCACGCCAGGCCCGGATCGCCTCGACCGCGGCCTGCTCGGTCGCCGGGTCGACGGTGAAGATCGCCCCCGCGCCCTCGGCCTGCAGCGGGCTCGGCTCGGTCGTCTCGAACTTGTTGACGCCGACCACGACCTCCTCGCCGGACTCGAGCCGGCGCCGCCGCTCGGCCAGCGAGCTGACCAGCTCGCCCTTCATGTAGCCGCTCTCGACGGCCTCGACCGCGCCACCCATCTCCTGCACCCGGTCGATCTCCGCCCGGGCACCCTCGACGAGCTCGGCGACCTTGGCCTCGACGACCCGCGAGCCGTCGAAGATGTCCTCGTACTCGAGCAGGTCGGTCTCGTAGGCCAGCACCTGCTGCATCCGCAGCGCCCACTGCTGGTCCCACGGGCGGGGCAGGCCGAGCGCCTCGTTCCAGGCCGGCAGCTGGACGGCCCGGGCCCGGGCGTCCTTGGACAGCGTGACGGCGAGCATCTCCAGCACGATCCGCTGGACGTTGTTCTCCGGCTGCGCCTCGGTCAGGCCCAGCGAGTTGACCTGGACGCCGTAGCGCAGCCGGCGCTGCTTGGGGTTCTCGACGCCGTAGCGCTCCTTCGTGATCTCGTCCCAGAGCCGGCCGAGGGCGCGCAGCTTGCACATCTCCTCGACGAACCGGATGCCGGCGTTGACGAAGAACGAGATGCGGCCGACGACGTCGCCGAACTTCTCCGGCGGCACCTGGCCCGAGTCGCGCACCGAGTCGAGCACCGCGATCGCGGTGGACAGCGCGTAGGCCAGCTCCTGCTGCGGCGTCGCGCCGGCCTCCTGCAGGTGGTAGCTGCAGATGTTGATCGGGTTCCACTTGGGGATCTCGGTGACCGACCAGGCGACCATGTCGGTGATCAGGCGCAGGCTCGGCCCGGGCGGGAACACGTAGGTCCCGCGGGACAGGTACTCCTTGACGATGTCGTTCTGGGTGGTCCCGGCCAGCTTCCCGCGGACCTCGGAGTAGTCGAGGCCCTGCTCCTCGGCCTGCTCCTCGGCGACCGCGACGTAGAGCGCCAGCAGCCACATCGCCGGAGCGTTGATCGTCATCGAGGTGTTCGCCTCGGCCACCGGGATACCCTCGAACAGCGCGCGCATGTCGCCGATGTGGCTGACCGGGACGCCGACCTTGCCGACCTCGCCCTTGGCGAGCTCGTCGTCCGGGTCGTATCCGGTCTGGGTGGGCAGGTCGAAGGCGACCGAGAGCCCGGTCTGCCCCTTCGCCAGGTTCCGCCGGTACAGCTCGTTGGTCTTCGCCGCCGACGAGTGCCCGGCGTACGTGCGGATCACCCACGGGCGGTCGCGCTCACGATCGGTCGGGTAGGGCACCGGACACCTCCGCGTCGTCATCGGCACAGTCGGCACAGCCTGCACGGATACTACTGGCGAGTAGCCGCTGGGCGTCGCCGAGTCGGCACTCGTCACACCCCTGTGCGCGGCAAACTACGCGATCCGCGCGGGAAACCGAGCGCTGGATCGGTTCACCCCGTCCGCTCGGCGAGGCGCCCGGCGCCCGCGGGTGCGACGATCGACCGATGAACCTGGACCTCGTCCCCCGGCTGGGCACGGTGATCGGCCTGGTCACGACGCTGGTCCTGATCGGGCTGCTGCTGCGCTGGACGTTCGGCCACCAGCGGAACGTGAAACTGCCCACCGACGACCCGGACGACCCGGTCGCGACCGGGTTGCTGACCGAGGTCTCCCGGGTCCCGGGCCCGGACGCGGCCCGGGTGCTGCGCGACCGGCTGCGCGCCGCCGGGATCCGGTCCACGATCTCCCGCGACGACGGCGGCGCCGGCTACGCGCTGCTCGTCTTCCCGCACGACGTCAAGGACGCCAAGGTGGTGCTGTCCCGCGGGTCGTTCTAGCCGCCGTGGTCCGCGCGCAGCACCGTCTTGAGCACCTTCCCGCTCGGGTTGCGCGGCAGCGCGTCGACCAGCCGCAGGTGCCGGGGCCGCTTGTAGGCGGCCAGCCGCTCCCGGGCGTAGCCCTCGATGTCGGCGTCGGTCGGCGGATCGGCCGGGTCCCGCGGCACGACGACGGCCAGCGGCGTCTCCCCCCACTTCGGGTCCGGGACGCCGATCAGGGCCACGTCGGCGATCTTCGGATGCCCGGCGAGGACGTTCTCCACCTCGGCGCAGTAGATGTTCTCGCCACCGGAGATGATCATGTCCTTCTTGCGGTCGACGACGTAGAGGTAGCCGTCCGGGTCCGCGCGGACCAGGTCGCCGGAGTGGAACCAGCCGCCGCGGAACGCCTCGGCGGTCTCCTCCGGCTTGTTCCAGTAGCCGGTCATCACCATCGGGCTGCGGTAGACGATCTCGCCGACGTCCCCGGGCGGGACGTCGTTCATGTCGTCGTCGACGATCCGGGCCTCGACACCGACCATCGGCGTGCCGATCGACCCGATCTTGCGGATCGAGTCCTCGCCGCGCAGGTTCGTGGTGACCGGGCTGCACTCGGTCTGCCCGAACGCGGTGCACACCTCGGCCTGCGGGAAGGCGTCGATCATGGTGCGGAGCAGGGTGGTCGACGCCGGCGCCGCGCCCCAGGAGATCCGGCGCAGCCGGGACAGGTCGTGGGCGGCGAGATCGACGGCGCAGACCGCCTGCCACTGGGCCGGGACCATGAAGCACGAGGTGACGCCCTCGTCGGCGAGAGTGCGCACGGTCTGCACCGGGTCGAAGCCGCCCGACGGCGGGATCACGACCTTCCCACCGGTGATCAGCACCGGCAGCATCCCGGACAGCCCGGCGATGTGGAACAGCGGCGCCGCCGACATCCACACCCGGTCGTCGCCGGTGATGCCCAGGGTCGCCATCGAGCAGAAGGCGTGCAGGTACAGGTTGCGATGGGTGAGCACCGCGCCCTTCGGGAAGCCGGTCGTCCCGGAGGTGTACATGATGAACGCCGGTGCCTCGTCCGGCACCGGGGATTCCGGGTACCCGGCGGACGCTCCGGGATCGGCGAGCAGCGCCTCGTACTCCTCGCCGAACGTGATCACCGACCGGACCGACGGCGCCCCCGCGCGGGCCTTCGCGACGCCGGGGGCCAGCGCCGGATCGACGAGGACCAGGCTCGAGCCGCTGTCGTCGAGGACGTAGCGGATCTCGTCGGGCGCCAGCCGGAAGTTCACCGGCACCGCGATCGCGCCGAGCCGCAGGATCGCGAGCCAGGACTCGACCACCCCGACGCTGTTCGTCCCGAGCACGGCGACCCGGTCGCCCGGGCCGGTCCCGCGACCGGCGAGCGCGGCGGCGAGCCGGTCGACCCGGGCGTCGAGCTCGCGGTAGGTCCGCCGGTGCACCGGATCGGCCAGCGCCACCGCGTCCGGTGCGATGCGGGCGTGCCGGGCGACGAGATCGCTCATCGTCATCCCCCGGCCGGGGAGCGTCGTCGGGGCGTGCGCGGATGGCGTCGCGGACATCGTCGTCCTCACTTCCGTCACGGTGCTCGGTCCGGCCCTGCCGCTACAGCCCGAGCCGCTCGGCGAGCCGGGCCCGGTGCCCCGCCGGGGACCCCAGGAGCTGCTCGGCGCTCTTGGCCCGCTTGTAGAACAGGTGCGCGTCGTGCTCCCAGGTGTAGCCGACACCACCGTGGTACTGCACCATCGCGGTCGCCGCGGTGAACGCCGCGGGCCCGGTGTAGGTCTGCGCGAGCGCCGCCGCCACCGGCAGCTCGGCACGGTCGTGGTCGGCGGCCCAGGCGGCGTGCCGCACCACCGAGACCGCGTGCTCCCAGGCGCTGTACACGTCCGCGCAGCCGTGCTTCACCGCCTGGTACGAGCCGATCGGGCGGCCGAACTGCACGCGCAGCGTCGCGTACTCGGCGGTCAGCTCCAGCGCCCGCTGCATCAGCCCGGTCTGCTCGGCGGCGAGCGCCACCGCGGCGAGATCGGCGACCGTGCCGAGCGCCGCCGCCGGGTCGGCGGAGGCGAGCGGCCGGGCCGGGGTCGCGTCGAACGTCAGCCCGGCGAGCCGCCGTGTCGGGTCCAGCGCGCCCAGCCGGTCGCGGGTCAGGCCGGGGGCGTCGCCGTCCACCGCGAACCAGCCCGGCCCGTCCGCGGTCCGGGCCAGGACCAGCACCAGGTCGGCGGTGTCCCCGGCGAGCACCGGGGTCCTGACCCCGGTCAGCTCCCACCGGCCGTCCCGCTCGGTGGCGGTGGTCCGCCCGCCGGTGCGGTCCCACTCCCCGCCCCGCTCGGCGACCGCCACGGTGCCGATCAGCTCCCCGGCGGCCAGCCGCGGCAGGTACTCGGCGCGTGCGGCGTCGTCGTCGAGCGCCAGCAGGGTGTCGACGGCGAGCACCGCCGACGCCAGGAACGGCACCGGCGTGAGCGCGCGGCCCAGCTCCTCCGCGACGACGGCGCGCTCCACGTGCCCGGCCCCGCTGCCGCCCAGCTCCTCGGGCACGACGAGCCCGAGCACGCCCTGGGCGGCGAGCCCGGACCAGACCGCCGGATCGTGCCCGGGATCGCCGTCCATCACCGCGCGCACCCGCTCCGAGGGCGCCTTGTCGGCGAGGAAGCGGCGCACCGCGGCGCGCAGCTCCTCGGCCTCGCTGTCCAGGACGAGCGTCACCGGGTCCCCTCCCGCCGCTGGGTCCCGACCGCGAGCTCGCGGAACGGGACGTCCCGATCGACCTGCGGCTCCTTCGGCAGCCCGAGGATCCGCTCGCCGATGATGTTGCGCTGCACCTCGTTCGTGCCGCCCGCGATGCTCGACGACGGCGCGGCGTTGATCGCCAGCGCCAGCTCGTCGCCGGCCGGGTCGGCCGGGTCCCAGGCGACGGCGTCGGCGCCGGACACGAGACCGGCGACCTCGATCGCGCGCCGGAGCTGGAGCGCCCCGGCGAGCTTCAGCACCGAGCCGCGGGCGCCCGGCGGGCGGCCGGCCGCGGTCTCCTGCCGGATCCGGGAGTTGAGCAGCGCGAGCGCGCGCTCGTGCGCGTAGAGCTCGGCGAGCCGGTCGCGCACCACCGGATCGTCGGCGACGCCGGCCGCCCGGGCCCGTTCGGCGAGCGAGGCGAACTCCAGCGGGCTCCGGCGCGGGCGGCGGGCGGAGCCGATCGACACCCGCTCGTGGCCGAGCATCGTCACCGCGGCGTGCCAGCCGCCGCCGATCTCGCCGAGCACGTTCTCCGCCGGGATCCCGACGTCGTCGAAGTAGACCTCGTTGAACGGCGTCCGGCCGGTCATGTCCTTCAGCGGCCGGACGGTGACGCCCGGCGCGTGCATGTCGACGACGAACATCGTCAGCCCGGCGTGCTTCGGCCGGTCCGGGTCGGTGCGGGCGAGGACCGCGCCGAAGTCGGCGAACTGGGCGTTCGTCGTCCACACCTTCTGGCCGTTGAGGATCCAGCGGTCGCCGTCGGGCACGGCCCGCGACTGCAGGCTCGCGACGTCGGATCCGGCGCCCGGCTCGGAGAACAGCTGGCACCAGATCTCCTCGCCGCGCAGCAGCGGGCGCAGGTAGCGGTCCCGCTGGGCGTCGGTGCCCAGGTCGACGACCGTCGGCCCGCACATCCCCATCCCGATCATGAACGGGTACAGCGGCAGCTCGTGCTCGGCGGCCTCGTCGGAGAACGCCTGCTGCTCGGCCTGCCCGAGGCCCTGCCCGCCGACGCTCTCCGGCCAGGTGATGCCCGCGTACCCGGCGTCGTAGAGGGCGGCCTGGAACTCCCGGGAGCGCCGCAGATGCTCGTCGGGCGGCAGGTGGGCGAGTGAGCCGGGGGCGTTGGCGGCGAGCCAGGAGCGCACCGCCCTGCGGTACTCCGACGTCGTGCCCTGGGTCTCGTCGACCACGGTCATGCGCGGCTCCCTCCACGTCGAGGCGGTGTCGGCAACCTACTGATCAATCGTTAAGAACGCAACGGGCGGGACCCTCGGCGACGGGTCGGTGATGTTGCTGTCCGGATCCACACCGGACAGTGATCACCGGCGCTAACCTGGGATCCCCCGCTCCCCCTGGAGGCGCCATGGCATGTCGGACCGTCGGCCGGGCTCTCCTCACGGCGCTGGTGGTGCTTCTCGCCGGGTGCGGGCCCGGGGAGCCCGCCGGTCCGTTCCCGCCCCGGCCGGCCGACATCGACACCGCCACCGTCGATCTCTGTACAGCCCTCACCGCCGAGCAGCAGGACGAGTTGGGCGTCGATCCGGGCGAGAGCTGGGCCGAGCAGCACAGCGACGGTCCGACCCGGATCTGCGGGTGGAGCAACTTCGACGACGGCTACAACTACACCGTCCAGACGCTCCCCACCCCGGCGGCGGCCGCCGTGGGCGCCCCCGGCTCGACGGTTCAGCCGGTCGAGGGTTACGGATCCGTTCGGGTCACGGATCACGAGGAATCACTGCCGCTCTGCGAGCTCTACCTCGACATCTCCGACAGCGCCGCGCTCCGCGTTCAGGTCCAGGCAACGGCGCGGGACGAGAACGGCCGCCACGTCAGCTCCGAGCAGGTGTGCAGCCGGGCGACGACGGTCTCGTCACAGGTCCTGCAGAATCTTCGGGACGCGCCCGCATGATGTTCGACCGACTTCGCGAGTGCGAACCGCAGCTCGCGAGCCGCCACCGCGGACGGGAACGACTCCTACCTTTCCGGCCGTGGACATCGACGCTCGGGTTCCCCGGGGAACCGCATCGGACTCACTCATGACACAGATCAACATCTCCAACGTCCTGGAGGTACACGCCGCGCTGGAACACCAGATCCACTCCATTCAGACAGCGATAATCAAGGCCGCGCCGCTCCGGAACATCCCGCGCTGCGGCGACGACCTCGTCTCCAGGGACGCACAGAAGATGTTCCAGGCAAAGATCGACCACATCCTCGATACCCACGACGTGTACCTGGCCGAACTGCACGAGGCGTGCACCCGCCTCAAGGATGCCGCCGTCCAGTACGGCCTCATCGAGGACGAGACCGCCGAGTCCTTCAGGTGACCCGCACGATCACCGATCGGGAACCAGAACGCCCGCTGGGTGAACGTCTCGGTTCCCGATTGGCGATCATGCCGCCGTCACCGGGGCCGTTCCACACCGGACAGTGACCAGCTCCCGCTAACCTGACCCTCCCCAGGCGCTCGGAGGACCCGTGGCACGACCGGCACTGCGCCGCACCGCCGTCCTGCTCACGATCACAGCCCTGCTCGCCGGCTGCGGGACCAGCGAGCCCACCGGACCCTTCCCACCCCGGCCCGCCGACATCGACACCACCACCGTCGACCTCTGCACAGCCCTCACCGCTGAACAGCAGAACGAGCTGGGCGTCGGACCCGGCGAACCGAGAGTCGGCCGGATCGTCATCGGATCGACCCGGGCATGCCTGTGGAGCAACTTCGACGACGGCCACAACTACACCGTCCAGACCCTTCCGGAGCCGGCTGCGGTCGCGACCGAGGCGCCGGGTACAACAGTCGGCGTCGTCGGCGGCTACGGCGTGGTCGAGTCGACGTCGCACGCGGAGTCGTTCCCGCTGTGCGAATTCTACGTCGATGCCTCCGACGAGCAGGCCCTGCGCATCCAGGTCCAGGCCAGCCGGCGCAACGACGACGGCTCACGCAGATCGCTCGACCAGGTCTGTGACCGAGCAGAGACGGTCACGGCGCAGGTGCTGGAGAACTTGCGCGGTCGGTGACGTTCACGGCTGCGACGAGGAAGTTCCGGTACGCACCGGTCGCGCGATCGTGTCCCTACCGTCCCTGCCCGTGGACATCGACGCACGACTTCCCCGCGGAACCGCCTCCGACTCCCTGATGACCCAGATCGACATCACCAACGTGATGAAGGTTCATGCAGTACTCGAGCAAAGAGCCCTGTCCATCCAGAAGGCACTCAAGGATTCAGCCTGGCTGAGCGACATCCCCCGTTGTGGCGACGATCCTGTATCCGTCGACGCGCAGTCCATGTTCCAGAGGAAGATCGATCAGATCCTCACAACCCACGAGGCCTACCTGGCCGAGCTGAACGAAGCCTGCACACGCCTCAAGGAGGCCGCCGTCCAGTACGGCCTCGTCGAGGACGAGACCGCCGGGTCGTTCAGGTGACCCGGTGGTACCGGGCGTCGAGGAAGCAGAAGACCCCGTAGCAGGCGATCCCCAACCCCACCGCGATCAGCAGGAACACCCCGTAGGGCTGCTCGCGCAGCGTCTTCAGCGCCGAGTCCAGGCCGTTCGCCCGCTGCGGGTCGAAGGTCAGCGCGGCGACGCCGAGCAGAATCCCGAGCACCCCGAACGCGATGCCCTTGGCGATGAACCCGACCTGGCCGGTGCGCGCGTTGAGCCGCCGGGCCCGGGTGTCAGCGCCGGCGAGGTCCTGGTCCTCCATGAACCGCTTCGTCCAGCCGTTCCAGATCATGACGCCACCGCCGATGACGACGCCGAGGCCGACGAGCGCGGTGATGATCTGCCCGCCCGGCAGCCCGAGCAGCCCGGCGGTGGCCTGGCCGCCGCTGCCCGACGACGCCCGGCCGCGGATCGCGGTGGTCGCCGCCGCGATCGCCAGCACCAGGTAGACCACCGCCAGCCCGGCGGAGACCAGCCGCTTCGCGAGCTGCTTCTTCCGGTCACCGAGGTAGCCGAACCCCCACACCGCCGACACCGAGCGCCACAGCACGACGGCCGCGAACCCGACGACGAGCACCCACAGGAACGCCCGGCCGAGCGGCTCCGCGGCGATGGCGCCGAGCGCGCCGTTCTGGTCGGCCTGCCCTCCGGAGCCGAGCGCGACCTGCACGGCCAGCCAGCCGATCAGCAGGTGCAGGACGCCGTTGGCGGCGATCCCGACCCGGGCCGCGATCCGGACCGGGGCGGAGTGGGCCACGTCCCGCGCTCCGCGGCCGGCCCTGGCCACGTCGGCGGTGTCGGGCGTGCGCACCATGGCGACCTCCTCGTCAGTGTGACGGGAAGACTGCCACGATCGGGTCACGGCCGCAGCGCGCGGGGGCGGCCACCCCACCGGCACGGCCGAGCCCTCCGTGGGGTCGCCGGTTCCGCCCGGGCGGCGGGCACCGACCGCTAGCCTGAGCGCCCCCTCACCCGTCCGGAGGACGTCCGTGGCCCGACCGGCGGCATGCCGCATCCGCTCCGTGCTCATCGCCCTCGCCGCGATCACGCTGCTCACCGGGTGTGCCGAGGCGGCCCCGGACTCCCCGTTCCCACCCCGGCCGGCCGACATCGACGTCACCGGCATCGATCCCTGCGCCGCCCTCACCCCCGCCGAACAGGCCGACCGCGGAGTCGGCCCCGGGGAGCCCGGCACCGGCGACCTGGGCGACGGCCCGACCCGGATCTGCGGCTGGAGCAACTTCGACGACGGCTACAACTACTCCGTCCAGACCCTCCCGCTGCCCGCGGCGGTCGTCGTCGGCACCCCCGACTCCACTGTGCACGTCGTGGACGGCTACGGCGTCGTGCAGAGCACCGCCTTCGGCGACTCGTTCCCCCTGTGCTCGCACTACATCGACGCCTCCGACCCGCACGGGATCCGTGTCCAGGTGATGGCGACCGCGTCGAACGAGGACGGCTCGATCAAGGACTTCGACGAGGTCTGTGGGAAGACGACGCTCCTGACCTCGCAGGCGCTGCGCAACCTCCGGCCGGCGGGCTGAGTCCGTTCGCGACGGCGAACCGGAGCCCACGATCACCATCCCCGGCGGCGGTCCACCCCTACGGTCCGCCCGATGGACACCGACGCACACGCGCCCCGGGGCACCGCATCCGACTCCCTGATGACCCAGATCGACGTCACCAACGTGCGTCAGGTGCGGGCCGTGTTGCTGCGCGAGATCGACTCCGTCCAACAGGCCCTGCGGGACGCGAGCGATCTCCGGGCCATCCCCCGGTGCGGCGACGACCCCGTCTCGATCGACGCGCAGCGGATGTTCCAGGCCCAGATCAACCACATCCTCGACACGCACAAGGCGTGGGTGGAGGAACTCCGCGAGGCATGCGAGCGCCTGGACCTGGCCGCCCAGGAGTACGGCCTCGTCGAGGAGCGGAACGCGACGTCGTTCCGTCACCGGTAGCCCGGCACAACGCTCCACGGGCCACGGTGGTGCTACGGAGGACCCGCCCGGCCCACCCGGCTACCGTCCGGGCATGCGCCGGGGAGTACTCGTGGTCGTCGGGCTCGTCGGGATCCTCGCCGTCGCCGCGGTGGTCGTCGGGGTCACCGACCGTCCCGAGCGGGTGGCCCAGCGGATCGCCGACGACGCGGTGCCGGGCGGACTGCGGATCCTGCAGGTCGACGCCCCGGACGGGGACGGCCCGCCGGTCGCGCTGGCCGGCCTGGTCGACGACCCGGACGGCGTCCTGCGCTTCGGGATCGATCCGGACTGCGGCCCGGACTGCCTGCGCCGGGTCGCCGAGCGGGCCGACGAGGCGCGGTCCGCCGCCGCGACGCTGCGCGCGCTGACAGCGGGACCGTGCGGGGCAGCCCTCGGCGGCGTCACCGAGATCTCCTGGTCGGACCGCGGCCGGCCGGCCGCACCGGACGCCGCGTCGCACCTGCGGATCGTGCTGACCGTGCTCGCCGACGTCGACCGCGACGCCGGTGCCGGGCTGCTCCCGCTGCTGGACCGCTGCGCGGCCGCGCTGGTGACCGACCGGCACGGCGTCGACCTGCGGGTCTCGGTCGCCCCGGAGCGGGCCCGGCCGGCCGGTGCCGTCGATCCCGGGCTCCCGGCGGTGCTCCGGTCCGCCGAGCAGGGCCTGGCCCTGGACGCCGAGGTCCGGCACGCCACCCGGGTGCTCGCGGGCGGCGACGGGATCGAGCAGCCCGCCGGCCGGGACTTCGGGCCGGCGCTGACCGACGACCTGCTGGCCACGCTGGAGCCGGTGCTCGACCGGGCCGTGCGCGACCACGTCGTGGCCGGGACCGGGACCGCCCTGGAGCGCGGCCCGTCACTGCGCTCGGCGGTCTACCTGCCGGGCTCGGTGCACCGGCTGCGCGCCTACCTGTCGTTCACCCCGCCGGACGCCACGCAGCGGGGAACCACCCGGATCGCGGCCGTCGACATCGGCCGCGACGGCGGCGATCCGGTCGTCCGCCGGGTGTTCGACGGGTCCCGGTTCGGCGCCCCCTACGAGCCCGCCCTCCGGACGCCCGCCGGTTAGCTCCTAGCGCTCCGGCTCGCCGGCGACCCGGGCGA
>Ga0065178_101088_pt1 | contig 13165 bp, 12 predicted proteins | sample FECB22metaG_FD_59210 | JGI IMG/M metagenome (GOLD analysis project Ga0065178, IMG submission 59210) | Cyanobacterial communities from the Joint Genome Institute, California, USA - FECB-22 (version 2) (version 2) | ecosystem: Environmental > Aquatic > Thermal springs > Hot (42-90C) > Microbial...
GAGTGCCCGTCGCGGCAGATCGCGGTGTGCCTGCTCGACGGCCGGCCCCGGCCGGTCCGGCTCGCGCACCTGGCCGAGGTGATCCCCGGCGCCCGCACCGGCCGCGACACCGCGGCCGAACGGGACGAGCAGCGCCGGATCGAGGACGGGCTGCTGGGGCTGTTCACGGCCCCAGCCCGAGCCCCGGAGCGGGGACAGCCGTGAACGAGCAGCAGCAGACGCAGGAGATGGGACGGCCCGGCGACGGGATCTTGGCGGAACACGACCGCCGGGCCGCTCTCACCAACCAACACATGGAGGTAGGAGAGGTGTTCACCGTAGACCCGGTCCCCGCACGGGGCGAGGAGCTGGACTGGCCGGCCCGCGCGGCCTGCCGGGACGTCGAGCCCGATCTGTTCTTCCCGACTCCGACCCACGGTGCCGCTCTGGCGGCGGCGGAGCGGCGGGCGCTCGCTGTGTGCCGGGTGTGCCCGGTCTTGGCCGCATGCCGGGCGTGGGCCAACGTCGAGCAGCCGCACGGGATCGCCGGTGGGCTGACCGAGGACGAGCGCCGCCGCGCCCGCCGGGCGACGCCCCGCCGACCCGGTCGAGCCGAGCGCTCCGCTGTGGTGCCCGGCCCGTCGCCGCGTGCCGACCGGGCCCCGGTCATCGCCGCGGGCCACACGGCGCTCACCGCCGGGGCCGACCGCGGCGACATCGCCCGCACGCTGGGCGTGACCCGCCGGACCGTGGACCGCTGGGCCGCCGCCCTTGCGATCCCCGCCGGGGGTGGTCGGTGATGAGCGAGACGTTCGGGGTTACCGAGTCCGGGCAGGCCGCCGGTCGGATCCGGGAGCTGGTCCGCCGGATCGCGGTCGAGGTGCTCGGCACGACCGAGTCCGAGGTCCCGATCCCCGGGTTCACGATCTTCCCCGACCGCAGGCTCGACGACCCGCTGGCCGGGGTCCGGGCCGCGCTGCTTACCCGCACGGTGGCCGAGGCCCAGCTCTACGACTACGCCCGCTCCGCGCGGGCGGCCGGGCGGTCGTGGGATGAGATCGGCGCGGTCCTGGGCCTGCCGACCGGTGGGGTGCCGGTGGGGGAGGCGGCGTTCGACTGGCTGGTGTGCGGCCGCGTCCCGGACCCCGAGCGCGAGGGGATCCGGTCGTGGCGGACGCCGTCGGCGTACTGGCGCTGCACCACGTGCGGCGAACAGGTGACCGACGACGGCCCGTTCGAGTCCCACCCGACCGACAACGAGACCGGCCACGCCGACACCTGCACCCGCCACCGGGCGGACGTCGCGGCGTGGGTCGAGCGGACGGGGGTGGAGGACTGATGAGCATCCTGTTCAGTTCCACCGCTCTGGTCTTGGCCGCGTTCGCCGGAGGCGCGCTGCTGGCCTGGTCGCGCGGTGCCCGCGGTCTGGCCGCCGGCCTCGCCGCGGTCGCACTGCTCCCGGCAGCGACGATGGTCACCGCTCTGTCCTGGCCTGCCCTCGTCGCCGTGGCCGCGCTGGCCCTGGCGATCGTGTGGCACCGCTGGACCCGCTCCTCCGCCACCGTCTCCCGCTGGGCGTCCCGGTCCCGCCGCAAGGTCGGAGTGGCCTCGTCGCTGGACATCCTCCGCCACGCAGGGACCCTCGCTGTCCGCCGCCGTACCGGCACCGTCCGGCCCTCGCTGGCCGAGCTGCCCCGAATGCAGCGGTGGCGGCTCGCGACCACCGAGGCCGCGGTCGAGCTGTGCCGCACCGGGGCGCTGCGGGTGTGGGCGTTGGTCGAGGACGTAGTGATCGTCGTCGGCGGTCCCCGGACCGGGAAGACGGGCTGGCTGGCCGGGCGCGTCCTCGACGCCCCCGGCGCCGCCTTGGTCACCTCGACCCGCACGGACTTGCTGGATCTGTGCGCGCCGCTGCGCCGCCAGTCCCGGGGTGAGGTGTTCGTGTTCAACCCCGCCGGGCTCGGCGACCGCACGAGCACGATCACGTTCGACCCGCTCACCGGCTGCACCGACCCCGTAACGGCCACGGAGCGGGCGACGGACATGCTCGCCGCCGTCGCCTCCGGTGGTGGTGGGGATCGGGAGTTCTGGGACGGTCAGGCCCGCCGCGTCCTCGCAGCCCTGCTGCACGCCGCCGCACTCGGCGACCGTCGGATGGCCGACGTCCTCGGGTGGGTCGCCGACCCCGACGCCGCCGGCCGCGAGGTCCCCGCCCTGCTGCGCCGCTCCGGGGTGACCGCGTTCGAGCAGGACGCGATGCAGTTCGTCACCACCAACGAACGCACCCGTAGCTCGATCACTTCCAGCGTGATGCCCGCCCTGGGCTGGCTGACCCATCCGGCCGCTGCGGCGGCGGCCGAGCCGGGCGCGGGGTTCGACGTCGCCCGCCTCCTGGAGGAGCGGGCGACGGTGTTCCTGCTCGGCGCCGAGGAGGCCCAGACCGCACCCCTGGTCTGCGCCCTCACCGGCCACATCGCCCGCGAAGCCCGACGGCTGGCGGCCGGGCAGCCGAAGGGCCGGCTCGACCCGCCGCTCGGACTGTTCCTCGACGAGGCCGCCCTGATCAGCCCCGTCCCGCTGGAGTCCTGGACCGCCGACATGGGCGGGCGTGGGGTGACGATCCTGTGCGCGTTCCAGTCCCGCGCCCAGCTCCTCGCCCGCTGGGGCGAGCACAAGGCCGCCACGATCCTCAACAACACCGCCGCCGTCATGATCTTCGGCGGGACGCGGGACAAGGCGGACCTGGAGTTCTGGTCCACCCTCGCCGGAGAGCGCGACGAGCGCGTCTCCACCACGGACGAGCACGGCCGGGTCGCCTCCCGCAGCGTGCGGAAGGTACCGGTGCTCGCCCCGGCCCAGATCGCGAACCTGCCTGCCGGGCGGGTGGTGGTGATCCGGCGGGGGATCGCCCCGGTCATCGGCCGGGTCCGGATGGCGTGGAAGCGCCTGGACGTCCGTCGTCGGGCGCGGCTGATGCGCCGCGTCGAGGCCGAGTCCCGCCGCCATCGCCGCAACGAGGCGATCCGGGTGTGGGCCGACGCCCAGCTCGAACGCGCTCTGGTGGTGCTCGCCGCGCACTGGCCGCAGCGATTCCGAGAGACGTTGGAGCGGGTGCGGTCGTCGAACCGGATGTTCGCCGAGCTGCGTGCGATCCGCCGCGGCAACGACGTCGACCAGGTCGCCGAGGAGGTCGTGCTGCACGAACCGTCTCCGAGCGACGGCCCCGACGGCCCGACCGGTGACGGGCGGTGGCAGCGATGAACGACCGCTACGAGCTGTGGACCCCGGCCCAGGCCGTCGACCGCCTCGCCGCCGAGCTGCCCGGGGGCCGGGCGGACGCCGAGCAGGTCGTCGCCTCCTACCTGCGCGACGCCACCGGTGCCCACGGGCGGCCGTCGTCGGGGTGGCACCTCGACGAGTTCGATCTCGACGACGCCCGCGCCCGCTTCGGCTGGGTCGACTTCACCGGTGGGGAGACCGTCGCCGCCGCCCGCACCCGCGCCGGCGCCGCTGCGATCGCGGCGCTGCGCGAGGCGCGTGGGACGTCGGCGATCACCGAGCGGGACCGGCTGGCCGGGCTGCACTCGGACGCGGAGATGTGGGGCTACCGCGCTCACCGGGTCGGCCTGGACGAGCTGACCAACCGGACCGCGTGTGATCCGCAGCCCCGGTTGGTGATCGTCGCCCGGGAGCGGTCGCACCGCGAGGCCACGGCTGCGCACGACGCCCGTGTCTTGGCCGCCGAAGCGACGGCCGAGGCCGCCGCGCTCGACCACCGCACCGACCAGCGCCCCAACCACGGTCCCGACACCACCGAGCACCAGGACGACGAGGAGGACCGCGTGAACACCCCCGACGACGGCCACCCGCGCGAGGATGTGTGCACCGACGAGCGCAGTGACCGGGGCCGGGTGCTCGACGAGGGCCCGGGGGCGTTCGCGGGCGGGCTGTGGCTCACCCCCGACCACGCGGCCGAGGGCGGGGTCTGGCCGCTGACCGAGGCCGAGATGAACCGGGTCTGCGAGCTGGTCCGCCAGACCCAGGCCGACGCCGTCGAGTTGGCAGGGTCCGAGGAGCGGCCCGCGGGGCGGGCCCCCGCGGCGGACGTAGACGGGGCGGGGTGGGAGCGGTGATGCCCCCACCCCCGCAGACCCCCGAGGGCTCGGCGAGTGAGGTCGTCGTGGCCGGTCTGGCCCGCGAGGTCGACTCACTCCGCCGCCGGGTCGACGGCCTGGACCCGCTCACCGCCCGAGTGGACCGGCTCGACGAGATGGCCGCCCGGACCGCAGACACGTTGAAGACCGTGATTGGCAGGAAGACGAAGCCGCCGGCGCCGTCGTGGCTGCTCGCCCCCACCGACCCCGGCGAGGTTGCCGGGCTGGTCGACGAGCTGACCGCGTGGCTCGGCGTGGTGTTCCTGCGCTACCCCGACGGCGCCTCGGTGCTGCCCGAGTGCTGGCTCTGGCACCCGGACGTGGTCGAGGAACTGCTGTGGCTGATGCACGCCTGGCTCGCCGCCTACCAGGGCCCCGACGCCTCGGTCGCCGCGGCCGGGGACTGGCACGACCGCCAGCGCCCCGGCGTGACCGCCCGGATCCGCAAGAGCGCGGGGTCGTGCTCGATCGAGGCCCACCAGACCCGCCCCGGCTGGTCGGCCCCCGGTGGAGCGCCGGTCCCGGTGCCCGGGCTGGAGCACGCAACCGCGATCACCGGCTGGTGGGCGCAGCACCGCGACCAAGCCCCACCCGAGCCCGCTCGGGCCGTCGCGAGCCCGATCGGGGGTGCGCTCGGATGACCACCAGTAGTGGTGCGGGGCGGTGGGGTCAGGCGGCGGTGTGGCTTCCGGGCCTGGCCGTCGCGATCGGCGCCGCGGTCGCGACGGCGCACGGCCTGTTCGAGGTGGCGGTGGCTGCGCGGGTCCCGGTCGGGGTGGCGTGGATCTACCCGCTGATCACCGATGGCCTGGCGCTGGTCGCCTACACCGCGACCGCTCGGCTGCGGGGCGGCGCGGCCCGCTACGCCTGGTCGGTGGTGATCGTCGCCGCCGGGCTGTCGGGTCTGGCGCAGGCGATGTTCCTTGCGGGGCCCGCCCCGGCGCCCGGGGCGCCGCCGGTCGAGGCGGACGCGGTGCTGCGGTTCGGTGTCGGGGCGTGGCCCGCGATCGCCGCGGCCGTCGTCGCGCACCTGCTCTACCTCCTCGCCGACACCCGCTCCGCCGACGCGCCGGCCGCCGAGGCCGGCCGGGCGCAGACCGCGCCCGGCGAGGTGTCCGGAGCCCGTGTTCAGGCGACGATCACCGTCCCGCCGTCCGGTCCGGCACCGGTGGAACGTCCGGACACGGTGGGACGCGGGATAGGTGTCCCACCCGCGCTGGACGGGCCGGTGATCCCGGGCCCGCCGCGGCCGGTATCCCACCCGGCACCCCGTCCGGCGGTCCGGCGGGACCGGTCGACGACTGGTGGGACGGGCGGGTCGGGTGCGGGCGCGCAGGAGCGCGCCCGCACCACCGCCCTCACCCACCGCCAGCACAACGGCGCCCTCCCCACCGTCCGGGAGCTGGAAGACCTCGCCCAGGTCGGCCGGGGCACCGCCGCCCGAGCCCTCCAGCAGCTCCGCGACACCCCGCAGCAGGCGCCGAGCGGCCTGCACCTCGTCCCCGACGAGCCCCAGAACAGGACCCAGCCATGAACCCGAGCAGCCTGACCAGCAGCGGCCACGCCGAGACGAGCAGTACCAGCAGCGAGAGCGAGCAGAAGACCAGAACCGAGAGCGACTACACCGATCAGACCAAGAACACCCCAAGATCAAGAGAGTCACACCGAGGCATCACGATCCGAGGGGGCGGGCCGGCCTCCGGCCGGCCACGCCGCACCCCCACCGCTTCCGACTGTCCGGCGGCCGTCGCCGACGGCTCTGCAGCCGTGTTCATGATCGTTCGGGGGTGGTCGGGGTGTTGAGGATCGCCACCGGCTACTCACCGGACTACCTGCTGAAGGAGGTCGCGACGGGGCGGGAGAACTACTACACCGGCGCCGTCGCCGAGGGCGAGCCCCCGGGCCGCTGGTGGGGTGCGGGGGCCGAGCAGCTCGGCCTCGCCGGCCTCGTCGACGCCCAGGACATGCGCGCCCTCTACGAGCGGTTCCTCGACCCCCGCGACGCCGGGTTCGGTGATCCGTCCCGGTGGGACAGCGTCCCAACGCTGGGACACACCGGACGCAAGTACCTGTCCGAGGACGACCTGTACGCGGCAGCGTTGGAACGGGAGCCGGATGCGGCGGCGGAACGCCGCGCCGAGCTCCGTACCGAGGCGGGTAAGGCGGCCCGGCACAACGTCGCCTTCCTCGACGCGACGTTCTCGGTGCAGAAGTCGGTGACGCTGCTGCACACCGCGTTCGAGGCCCGCGAGGTCGCCGCCCGCCAGGCCGGGGACGAGGCCACCGCGGCGGCGTGGGGCGAGTTCCGCCAGGCAGTCGAGGACGCGATCTGGGCGGGCAACAACGCCGCGCTGGCTTACCTGGAGGACAAGGCCGGGTACGCCCGGGTCGGGCACCACGGCGGAGCCGCGGGCCGTTGGGTCGATGCGCACGCGTTCACGGTCGCGTCGTTCTTCCAGCACGACTCCCGTGACCGGGACCCGCAGCTGCACATCCACAACGCGATCCTGAACCGGATCCAGGGCCCGGACGGGGTGTGGCGAACCCTGGACTCCCGCGCGATCCACCGCTGGCGCGCCGGGGCCGGGGCGGTGGGGGAGCGCACCACCGAAGAGCGGCTGGCCGCGACGATCGGGACGCTGGTCGCGACCCGCCGGGACGGGAAGTCCCGCGAGGTCGTCGGCGTGTCCGCGGAGGCGATGTCGCTGGTGTCGAACCGCCGTCACGCGGTGACGGCGAAGGCGGCGGAGCTGATCGAGGCGTTCGAGACCCGCTACGGCCGCGCCCCGAACGGGGTCGAGCGCGACCGGCTGGCCCAGCAGGCCACCCTCGCCACGCGGGCCGCGAAGTCGCACGACGGGGAGACCCGCGGGGACATGCTCGACCGGGTCGCCGCCCGGTTGCAGTCCGATATCGCTGGCGGGCTGGCCGGGATCGCCGACACCGCCCTGGCTGCCCGCCGAGACGGCGTGACCCCGCAGGCGTTCAACCCGCAGGCCGTGATCGAGATAGCCCTGGAGGATGTGGCGTCGCGCAAGTCGGGGTGGACCCGCTCGGATCTGGTGCGGGCGGTGAACGCGGCGTTGCCGGACTACCTCGGGGTCCCCGACGGCGGTGACGTCGCGGTGCTGCTCGATCAGATCACCGACCACGCTCTCGTCTACGCGATCGCGCTGGAGTCCGAACGACCCGGGTCCGGGCTGCTGCCCGACGAGCTGCGCGTGGCCAACGGCGAGTCCGCCTACATCGCCCCGGGCGGGCGGGTCTACTGCACCCCCGACCAGGTCCGCTCGGAGCGGATCCTGCTCGCCGCCACCAGCGCCCGCGACGGCGCCGCCCTGACCGGGGCGCAGGCGGAGCGGTTCCTGCGCACCCTGCGCAGCGAAGGCCTCGAACTGGGTGTCGACCAGGCCGCCGCGGTGCGCGGGATCCTCACCTCCGGCGCCCGGGTCGAGACCCTCGTCGGCCCCGCCGGGACCGGGAAGTCCTACGTCGTGGGAAACCTCGCCCGCGCCTGGACAGACCCTGACCTACGCCCGCCCGGCGGGCCGGGCGGTGGTGCGGGGCGGGTGTTCGGGCTGGCGACCAGCCAACGCGCCACCGAGGTCCTCACCGCCGAGGGGCTGACGGCGTCGAACATCGCCCGCTGGCTCACCACCCAGGACCGCCTCGCCGCCGCCCCGGCCGAGCGCCGCACGGTCGACGGTGACGAAGCGTGGCGGCTACGAGAGGGGGACCTGCTGGTGATCGACGAGTCCGGAATGACCGACACCGCCGCACTCGCCGCCATCCACCAGCGGGCCGACGAGGCCGGGGCGAAGCTGCTGCTGGTCGGGGACCACCGCCAGCTCGCCGCGGTCGGCGCCGGCGGCGGCATGGACCTGCTCGCCACGGCCGGGTCCCGCTACGAACTCACCGACGCCCGCCGGTTCAGCTCCGAGTGGGAACGCGACGCGTCCCTGCGGCTGCGTGAGGGCGACCAAACCGTGCTCCGCGCCTACCACCAGCAGGGTCGCCTGCTGGACTCCGGCACCCGCGAAGACGCCGAGACCTCGGCGGCGCGGGGCTGGCTGGCCGACCACCTCGCGGGGCGGCGGTCGCTGCTGCTGGTCGACACCAACGAGCAGGCAGCCCGCCTCTCCAGCTCGATCCGCGCCGAGCTGATCCGCCTCGGGCGAGTCACGGAGGCAGGGGTTCGGCTCGGGTTCGACGGCACCACCGCCGGGGTCGGGGACCTGGTCGAGGCCCGCCACAACGCCCACCACCTGGCCGGGTTCGAGGGCAACCGCCGCGGCCCGCACAACCGCGACCTCTACCGAATCACCGCGGTCCGCGACGACGGCACCCTGGAGGTCACCACCGACACCCACGGCGGCGGCGTCGACTCTGCCCACGGTCCGACCGTCGGGGCCCGCTTCGTGCTGCCCGCGACCTACGTGAGCGAGCACCTGGCCCTCGGCTACGCCGGGACGACCCACGCCGGGCAGGGCGCCACCGTCGACACCACTCACACCGTCGTAACGCCCACGACCCGGGCGAACGCGCTCTACGTCGGGATGTCCCGCGGCCGCGTTCGCAACACCGCTCACGTCACCACGCGAGTCGCGCCGGAGGACCCGGCCGACGGCACCGCCGCCCGCCACGAGTTGCACCGCGACCCCGTCGCTGTCCTCGCCGGAATCCTCGACACCGCCGACCAGGCCATCGACCGGTCCGCGGTGGCGATCGCGACCGAGTCGGCCGAGGAGGCCGGGAGCGCGCGGACGGTGGTCGAGCTGCTCGCCGACGCCGCCCAGCTCGCCGCGACCGAGCGCACCGCCGCCTCACTGGACCGCCTCGTCCACGACGGCACGCTCACGACCGAGCAGCGGGCTCGGATCGCGGCCGAGGACGGCACCGCCGCCCTGACCCGGGTCCTGCGCCGCGCCGAGCTCGCCGGACTCGATCCGCACGCCGTGCTCGCCGAGGCCGTTGACCGCGGACCGCTCACCGGGGCGCGCAACGTCAGCAACGTCGTCTACTCCCGCATCCGCGACCAGCACCGCCTCGACCCACTCGGGGAACGCTGGACGGACTGGATCCCCCAGACCGACAACCTCCAGTGGAGCAGCTACCTTGACCGGCTCGCCGTCGCCGCCGACCAGCGTGCTGACGACCTCGGCGCCGCCGCGGCCGTCGAGCCGCCCGCGTGGGCGTTCCAGGCGTTCGGCGACGTCCCCACCGACCCGATGGCCCGGCAGCGGTGGTGCGACGACGTCGGACGGGTCGCCGCCTACCGCGAGGTCCGCGGCCACGACGACCCGACCGACGCACTCGGTCCGGCTCCGAAGCCCGGGCAGGTGGAGGAGTTCGCGGCCCACCGGGCGGCGTGGCGGGCTCTTGGGCGGCCCGAGATCGACCGCGAGCACCTGGAGCTATCCAACGGACAGCTCCGCATCCGAGTCCGCGCCTATGACCGCGAACTGGCGGCTGCGCCCCGCTACGTCGCGAACGAACTTGCAGGGACCCGGCAGGCGGCTGAGGCCCAGCGGCAGGACGCCGCGGTCACCCGAGCCGCCCTCGACACCACCCCCGACCCGACCGAGCGGAACCGGCTCGCCGAGCGCGCAGCCGGGGCCGAGGCGATGGCCGCGCTGCTGGAGCAGCGAGCCACCCAGCTCCAGGAGATCGACGACGCCCGCGGTGCCTGGCTCGCCCACACCGCACAGACCCGCGTGCAAGCTGAGTTGTCCAAGGCCGAGTTGTCCGCCCGCGACGCCGCCGACGACCCCGACGACCGAGTCACCGCAGCGGAGTGGAAGGCCGCCCACGACGCCGCCCTCTCCGAGGACGAGCAGTACCGGGAGATCACCGAGAACGACATCCACGACCAGGCCCCCGACGACCGCAACGCCTTCCTGGACGAGCAGCAGAACGCCGAGACGGCCGACAGCCGTCGCGACGACGTCCGCGAGATCGCCGACGCCCGCCCGGCCCCAGTGCTGGAAGACGCGGTGCGAGTGCCCGAGGCCGCCGAGACGACCGACTACCTCGACCACGCCGGCCGGATCCTCGACGAGATTCGCTACCGCGACACCGCCGAGGATGGCCAGGAGGAACGAGCCGGACTCGCTCGCTCGCATACCGAGCAGCACAGCGAGTTCGACGACGTCGCCGACGGGTTCGACGAGCGGGAGCTGCCCGACAGCCGGTGGTGACGGATGGTCGGTGGCGGGAGCTATCCCGCCACCGACCATCCCTCGACGTCAATCGGCGGCGTTCCCTCACCGCGCCAGGCCCACCGCAGCGTCGCTCGCGCGCCCTCAGCCCAACCGGGCTCCCGCTCCGCCCGACGAGGATGCAGCTCCTCGAACCGCTCCGCGGCGAGGTACTCGGCCTCGATCAGCTCCTCGTACGCCGACGCCCGCGTGCGGGAGACCGGCGCCTCCGCGGGGTGCGGCCGGCCCCACGGCGGTCGATAGATCGCGCACGCCAACCACATGCACGTCGCGACCACCGCCGCGGCGTACCAGTCGAGAACACCCCGCTTGGACTGCTCGAACGACCGCCGCTCCGCGGCTGCCCAGACAGCCGCGAGATCCCCTGGTGGGACCCGAAGGTTTCCCGCCGGGATCCGCGCTACCTGCTCAGCAGTCGCCACCATACAACTCAGGGTGACAGCAACCACCGACAGCAACACAGGCGCGGCCTGCTCGTCGGGAGCCGGACGGAGCCCCGTTTCCGGCCCTGTGGGAGCCGTCTGCAGGCTCTCGGCCCGGCACTTGCCGGCCCTGGTTCCGCTGTTCCGGGCGACGGAGTCTGATTCACGATCAGCGGGCTCGCCTATTGAAGCGGCGCTAACCGACCCCAAAGCCGGGGATTTTGAAAGCCCGCCGCCAGGTCCACCCGTCGCCGGGTGCGTCGACGTCTTCGCACACCGCGACTACCTCGACCACGACGTCCGATTCTCCTCGTGGCGGTTCGAGGTCGACGACGATCTCGCGTTCAAGATCGCGAACCATCCGGGACCGTTCACCCCCTGACACCGTCGCTGCGATGCCCTCGCGCGGTTTGAGCACGGCGACGTCCAGGGTGACGTACTGCTGCTGGGGGCCGCTCGTCATCGTCACAACGATCGGGTGTCCGGGCTCTCTCACGCGCCCGTGCTTGATGATGAAGTCCGGCCGGTCGCGCGGATCCACCGGTAAGGTCACGTTGTCGCTGTGCGCGACGACTGTGTTGCCGCTCCCGGTGGTGGTGATCGACTTGTCGACGGTCGTTCCGCCGCCTCGCTCGACCTCTGCCCATGTGGCCTGCTTGGTTACGTTCCCGTCATGGTCGATCACGCAGATTCGCCCGGCGTCAGTGAGTCGAACCCGGATGGGGATATCGCTGCCCCACGCGCCGGGCCCATCGACGAGGCCCTTGGCGACGAGCAGACGAACTGCCTCGGACATCAGCTTCTCGTCGATCTGGTAGTTCGCGATGAGAGACCGCGGAGCCTGAAGGAACTTCTGCGGTGTCGGCTGCTGGCTTTCGACCGGATATAGCCAGAGCAGGAACGCCCGCGCCACGATCTGAACGGTCGGCTTCTCGCCGGCGCTCGGCGTCGCAGCCTCCTGCTCTACCCATCCGTCCTGCTCGACAACCATGAGGCGACCCGCGGTGGTCAGGGCAAGCCTGACGGGGTACGGGACCTCGTCGACCTCAGGGCCCTCGATGAGCTTCCGGTCGTGGAGCCACCGGACCGTGCGGACGAGTTCGTCGTTGCCAACGCGCTCGCCCCCGATCTCGCCCCCTGCTGAGGCGAGGAAGTCCTCAACGAGGGGGTAGCTGCCGTCCTCCTCATAGAGCCACCGCAGGATCGCCCGGGCGACGGCGTTGCGCCGCTCCTTCGGTTCCACGTCAGGCCGCCATGCCGATGAGCGGGAGGAGGGCGTCCATGAGCCTCTGCGCAAACTCGGCGCCGACCGCCGTGCCGAGGAACATGCTGAGCACGGAGTGAAGCTTCTTCGCGAGTTTCGCGATGCGGCCGGGTTCGGGCTCGCCCTCCGCGGTCTCGGCGAGCACCTTCTCGGCGGCGGCCCGAACGTCGGCGGCCTCGTCCTCGTCGATCTCGTAGGTGCCAAGTCCGGCGAGCGCCTGCTCCGCAACGTTACGGAGGGTGTGAACCTTCTCCATCGTGCTGCGCTGCTGCTGGCTGATGTTCGAGCTGAACGCCGAGACCTGGTTCTGGTTCCCTGTGACGGTGACCGGCTGGTTGACGTAGGTCACGAGTCTGCTCGCCTTCCACTTCTGCACGTCGGCGTCGTAGTCGAGGACGCAGGAGAACCCGTCCGGCGTCAGCTCCGCGGGGTTCGGCTGCGGCTCCCCGAACGAGACCGGTCCGTCGACGAGGCCCCGTTGATGCAGTAGCTCGACGACGTCCTCAAGCTCGTCTGGTGTGACCTGCTGACCGTTGACGAGCGACTCCCCGTTCGTGAGGAAACCGTGGTTGGGGGGTGAGGTCCGCCGGTTCTGATACGACCACTGGAGGAACGCCTGTGACACGGCGTCGATGCGGTTCATGCAGATCACCCGTCTGATCGTCCGTGGGGAGCGGAACTCCAGGAAGGCTAGTGGACGGGGCCGACGGAAAGTGACGACGTTGCCACAGACGGGCGTTCCGGCAGCTCGGGGCAGGAGGCGATGTCCCTGTCGCTCAGGCGGTGGATGAGTACGTACCGCAACGTCTGCTCGATTCGCCTCGTCATCCGCGAGCAGCGCGCAATTCTGAAGACCGCGTTCTGACGGCGGACGCCGTCGCGTGCCTGGCGGTGTGCTGGCCGCGCCGCCGGGCAGACGCACACCTCGCTCGCTTGAGGAGTCGACCGGTCATCGACGGGGTCCGTCTCACCGCGGCAGCTGCGGCCCGTTCACCCGATCGAGACGAACCGGTGGTCGACGGATAGCCCTCTGAGCTGCGGAGAGTCAAGCGCGAACAGGAACACTCGGAGGGTGGCATTCTCGATCGACACGTCGGCGCCGTTCCTCCGGCCGAGCCAGCTCGAGGC
>Ga0065178_101089_pt1 | contig 13152 bp, 11 predicted proteins | sample FECB22metaG_FD_59210 | JGI IMG/M metagenome (GOLD analysis project Ga0065178, IMG submission 59210) | Cyanobacterial communities from the Joint Genome Institute, California, USA - FECB-22 (version 2) (version 2) | ecosystem: Environmental > Aquatic > Thermal springs > Hot (42-90C) > Microbial...
GGGCCAGCCCGGTCCAGCCGGTGCCGGAGCCGGGCACGGCCGGCCACACACTCGGATCGCCGTCGGCCACCCGGGACGCGACCGTCTCCTCCGCCAGGTCGCCGGCGATCCGGCGGGCCGCGGTCGAGAACGGCTCCCCGGCCAGCACCACCCGGACCGGGGCGGCCGGTGCCGGTACGGAACCGCCGGCGGCGGCGGAGCCGAGATCGGCCCCGTCGCCGCCGGGCGTGTCGGCCACCGGCTACCTGGCGGCGTCGAGCTGCGAGCGGACCGTGTCCTGCAGCTCGGTCCACGACTTCTCGAACTTGTCCACGCCCTCGTTCTCCAGGACGAGGTAGACGTCGTCGAGGTCGATGCCGACGCCCTCCAGGTCGGTGAAGACCTGCTGCGCGGCACCGGCGGTGTCGGTCACCTTGTCGCCGTCGACCTCACCGTGGTCGGCGAACGCCTCCAGGGTCTTCTCCGGCATCGTGTTGACGGTGTTGTCCACCACCAGCTCGGAGACGTAGAGGGTGTCCGGGTAGTCCGGGTTCTTCACCCCGGTGGACGCCCACAGCGGACGCTGCGCGTGCGCGCCCTTCGCCGCGAGCGCGTCCCAGCGGGCGCCGGAGAACGCGTCCCGGTAGGCCGCGTAGGCCAGCCGGGAGTTCGCGACCGCCGCCTTCCCGCGCAGCGCCAGCGCCTCGTCGCCGCCGGCCGCCTCCAGCCTGCCGTCGATCTCGGAGTCCACCCGGGACACGAAGAACGAGCCCACCGAGTGGATCGAGGCCAGGTCCTGGCCGTTCCCGACGGCCTGCTCCAGCCCGGTCAGGTACGCGTCCATGACGGCCTTGTACCGCTCCACCGAGAAGATCAGCGTGACGTTGACGCTGATCCCCTCCGCGGTGGCCCGGGTGATCGCGGGCAGGCCCGCCTCGGTCGCCGGGATCTTCACCAGCAGGTTCGGCCGGTCGACCGCCTTCCACAGGTCCAGCGCCTGGGCGACGGTCTTCTCGGTGTCGTGCGCCAGGCGCGGGTCGACCTCGAGCGAGACCCGTCCGTCGACGCCGCCGGTGCGCTCCCAGACCCCGGAGAACACGTCGCAGGCCTGCTGCACGTCGGCGACGGTGATCTCGCGGATCGCCGAGTCGACGTCCGCGCCGCGGGCCGCGAGCTCGCGGACCTGCTCGTCGTAGGCGGCGCCGTCGGACAGCGCGCCCGCGAAGATCGTCGGATTGGTGGTGACCCCGACGACGTGCTTGTCCTCGATCAGCTCCGCGAGGTTCCCGCTGGTCAGCCGCTCCCGGGACAGGTCGTCGAGCCAGATGGACACACCCGCCGCGGAGAGCGCGGCGAGACGATCGTTGCTCATGGTTGTCTCCTTGTGGCTCAGGAGTGGCTCAGGACGACTTCTCCACCGCGGCGAGCGAGTCCCGCGCGGCGGCGGCGACGGTCTCGCCGGTGAAGCCGAACTTCTCGAACAGGGTGGCCTGGTCGGCGCTGGCACCGAAGTGCTCGATCGAGACCGAGCGGCCGGCGTCGCCGACGTAGTCCCGCCACGGCATCGCGATGCCCGCCTCGACCGAGACGCGGGCCCGCACCGCAGGCGGCAGGACCGACTCGCGGTACCCGGCGTCCTGCGCGGCGAACCACTCGACACACGGCATGGAGACCACACGGGTTCCGACGCCGTCGGCCTCCAGGATCTTCCGCGCGGCGACCGCGAGGTGCAGCTCCGACCCGGTGGCGATGATCACAACCTGCGGGACGCCGGACGACGCCTCCTCCAGCACGTAGCCGCCGCGGGCGACGCCCTCGGCGGAGGTGCCGCTCAGCGTCGGCACGTTCTGCCGGGTCAGCGCGAACCCGATCGGGCCGTCGGACGGCCGCTCCAGGGCGGCCTTCCACGCGTAGGCGGTCTCGTTCGCGTCGCCGGGCCGCACGACCGACAGGCCCGGGATCGCCCGCAGCGCCGCGAGGTGCTCGATCGGCTGGTGGGTCGGCCCGTCCTCGCCGAGGCCGATCGAGTCGTGCGTCCACACGTACAGCGGGTTGGTCTTCATCAGCGCGGCGAGCCGGACGGCGGGCCGCATGTAGTCGGAGAAGACCAGGAAGGTGCCGCCGTAGGCGCGGGTCGGGCCGTGCAGCGCGATGCCGTTCAGCACCGCGCCCATGGCGTGCTCGCGGACACCGAAGTGCAGCGTGCGGCCGTAGGGCTGGGCGTTCCAGGTGCTGGTGGTGGCCGACTTCGGGCCGAACGAGTCGGCGCCCTTCATCGAGGTGTTGTTCGACTCCGCCAGGTCGGCCGAGCCGCCCCACAGCTCCGGCAGGACGTCGGCGACCGCGGCCAGCACGGCACCGGACGCCTTGCGGGTGGCCAGGCCCTTCTCATCGGTGTCCCAGTGCGGCAGGACGTCGGCCCAGCCCTCCGGGAGCCGCTTCGCCAGCAGCCGGTCCAGCAGCTGCTTGCGCTCCGGCTCGCGCTGCGCCCACTCGTCGAAGGTGCCCTGCCAGGTGTCGTGCGCGGCGCGGGAGCGCTCGCCGACCGAGCGGGTGTGCGCGAGCACCGCCTCGTCGACGTCGAACTCCTTGTCCGGGTCGAACCCGAGGACCTCCTTGACGGCCCGGACCTCGTCGTCGCCGAGCGCGGAGCCGTGTGCGGCGCCGGTGTTCATCTTGTTCGGCGACGGGTAGCCGATGACCGTGCGGAGCACGATGAACGACGGCCGGGAGGTCTCCGCCTTCGCGGCCTCCAGCGCGGCCAGGATGCCGCTGACGTTCTCGCCGCCCTCGACGACCTGCACGTGCCAGCCGTAGGACTCGTACCGCTTGGCGGTGTCCTCGTTGAGGGCGATGTTGGTGTCGTCCTCGATCGAGATCTCGTTGGCGTCGTAGATCACCGTGAGGTTGCCGAGCTCCTGCCGGCCGGCCAGCGAGGACGCCTCCGAGGTGACGCCCTCCTCGATGTCGCCGTCCGAGGCGATCACGTAGATCTGGTGGTCGAACGGGCTGGCGCCCTCGGGGGCGTCCGGGTCGAACAGGCCGCGCTCGCGGCGGGCGGCGATCGCCATCCCGACCGCCGACGACAGGCCCTGGCCGAGCGGGCCGGTGGTCATCTCGACCCCGCGGGTGTGCCCGTACTCCGGGTGCCCCGGGGTGAGCGAGCCCCACTGCCGGAGCTGCTCGAGGTCCTCCCGCTCCAGGCCGTAGCCGGCCAGGTAGAGCTGGATGTAGAGGGTGAGGCTGGAGTGCCCGGCGGAGAGCACGAACCGGTCCCGGCCGAGCCACTCGGGATCGGCCGGGTCGTGCTGCATCACGCGCTGGAACAGGGTGTAGGCCAGCGGGGCCAGGCTCATCGCGGTGCCCGGGTGACCACTGCCGCACTTCTGGACCGCGTCCGCGGCCAGGACCCGGATGGTGTCCACGGCCTTGCGGTCCAGGTCGGTCCAGTCGTCGGGCACGTGCGCGCGGGTGAGCGCGGCGACGGCGCTGTCCCCGGCGTGGGGGGACGTGGCGGTCTCGGACAAGGCGGTGGCTCCTGTACTCGCGTCGGCATCTGACGGTGCTGCCGTGGGCGGCTGGTCGGCGGGGGAGCGCGTCCGGCGACGCCGTCGGAGGACGCCGCCGCGTGCCGGCCCCGTTCGGGCCCGGTGCACTGCGACCCGGATCACCCGGTGGCATCGTCGCCACCCCCGGCCCGGCACACCCTACTGCGGACGCCGGGCCTGCGGGTTTGCCGACCGTCGCGGCACCGGGCCCGGTCACCCGACACGGGTGTACCCCGGCGCCCCGCACGGCATGCCACCGGTTAGCATCGACGCGCTGTAGAACGTGGCGCCCTGCTACCGCGAGCACCTCGGCTCTAGAGCCCAGCCCGAACACCGAGCCGAGCGAGGTACGAACAGGTGAGCGCACCCGCGTCGCGGCCGAGCCGGACCGTCGAGCCCGTCCCGCAGGACCGGATCGTCGCGCCCGCCGCGGACCGCCCGGGAGCCGAGGCCCCGGCCGCCGCCCCCACCGGACGGGTGGCCCGGATCCGGGCCACCGTGCTGGCCTACCTGGGCCTGACCAAGACGCGGATCATCGAGCAGCTGCTCGTGGTCACGGTGCCCGCGATGTTCCTCGCCCAGCGCGGGATCCCCTCGCTCTGGCTGATCGTGGCCACCCTGGTCGGCGGGGCGATGGCCGCTGCGGCGGCGCACGCGCTGAACTGCGTCGTCGACGCCGACATCGACAAGAAGATGCAGCGCACCGCGCGCCGCCCGCTGGCGCGGGGGCAGGTGCCCACCCGCAACGCGCTGGTCTTCGGCCTGGTGCTCGCCGCCGCCAGCTCGGTGTGGCTCGGGTTCACCACGAACTGGTTGGCCGCGGCGCTGTCGCTGGCCGCGATCGCGTTCTACGTGCTGGTCTACACGCTGGTCCTGAAGCGGCGGACCGCGCAGAACATCGTCTGGGGCGGCGCCGCAGGCTGCATGCCGGTGGTGATCGGCTGGGCCGCGGTGACCGGCACCGTCGAGTGGCCGGCGCTGGTGATGTTCGGCGTGATCTTCTTCTGGACGCCGCCGCACTTCTGGGCGCTGGCGATGCGCTACCGCGAGGACTACGCCGCGGCCGGGGTGCCGATGCTGCCGGTGGTCGCGCCGGCGCCCGCGGTCTCGGTGCGGATCGTCGTCTACAGCTGGGTGATGGTGGCCTGGAGCCTGCTGCTGCTGCCGGTGACCTCCTGGGTGTACCTGGCGGTCGCGCTGCTCGGCGGGGCGTACTTCGTGTTCCGGGCGCACCGGCTGCACGCCCAGGTCCGCGCGGGCGGCGAGGTGTCGCCGATGCCGCTGTTCCACCTGTCGAACATCTACCTGTGCGTGCTGTTCGCGGCGATCGCCGTGGACGCGGCGCTGGGCCTGCCGGTCCTGTTCTAGGAGCTCCCGGTCCCGCTGTACCGGCCCGGCGTCCGGCCGGTGGTCTCGCGGAACGCGCGGACGAAGGCGCTCGTCGTCCGGTAGCCGACGGCGTGCGCGGTCTCGGTGACGTTCGCGCCGCCCGCCAGGATCCGGACACCGGCCCGGATCCTGGCGTGCGTCCGCCACTGCACGTAGCTGAGCCCGGTCTCGGCCCGGAACCGGCGCAGCAGGGTGCGGCTGCTCCAGCCGATCCGCCTGCTCCACTGCTCGGCACCGTGCGTCTCCTGCGGGGCCTCGACGATCGCCCTGGCGACCTCGCACAGCCGCGGGTCCGCCGGCATCGGCAGGTCCGGCGGCCCGCCGTCGGCCGGTTCGACCGAGTCCAGCGCGACCTCCTCCGCGCGCCGCCGGGCCTGCGGTGTCAGATCGGTGCGCCCGAGGTGGGAGATCAGGCCGGTCCACGCCGGGCCGAGCCGGACGAGTGCGTGCCCGCGCAGCGGGACCGACGGCCCGGGCTCGACGAAGGTGCACCGGTAGCCGGTGCTCCCCGAGATCACCCCGCGGTGCGGGGTGCCGGCCGGGATCCAGATGCCGGCCCCGACCGGGACGACCCACATGTCGCGGTCGACCTCCACCGTGCGCGGGCCGGTGGTGCCCCAGATCAGCTCGTGGCACGGGTGCTGGTGCTCGCGCACCCGGACCGGGCCGGGCAGCGGGTCCACCGGCCGTGTCCACACCCGGTCCCCGGGACGGTCCGGTCGCTCCGCCTTGACGTGCACGCCGACGGTCAGGCACCGGTATCGGGAACGGGACAACATGTGTCCGATTATGAGCACAGGCAAGGCTGCCCACACTCCTACCGTGTCGAGCGTGATGATCACGGACCTCCCGACCGCTCCACCGGCCTGCGCGGCCATCTCGCGCCGGCTCCGCGAACCGTTGCGCGGCACCGCCGCGGTCACCCGGGGATGGCTGCTGGTGGAGCACCGGGGCGCCTGGGGCGACGGCGGGCTGGACCGGGCCGGTGCCGGTCCGGGGGTGGCGATCGAGGCGCGCTGCGAGGCGGCGGGTGTCCGCGTGGTGCTGGTCCGCGAGCCCGGCCGGTCCCGGGAGCAGGGCCCGTTCCGGGTGCAGCTCGCCCACTCCGGGCGCGCCGGGGAGTGGCTGGAGGAGCTGCGGGTGACGGGCCTGGACGAGCTCGCCGGCCTCGATCCCGCGGTGACGCTGTCCCCGGTGCCCCCGGGTCTCGGTCGGCGGGTCGCCCGGCCCCGGTTCCTGGTCTGCACGCACGGCCGCAAGGACGCCTGCTGCGCCGTGTTCGGCCGTCCGGTGGCCCGCGCGCTGGCCGCCGGTGGACGCGTGTGGGAGTCGACCCATCTCGGCGGCGACCGGTTCGCCCCGGCGATGGTGTGTCTGCCGCACGGGGTCTACTACGGCCACGTCGACCCTGCGGACGCCGGTGCGCTCGCCCGGTCCTTCGACGACGGCCTGCTCTCGCTGCGGCACCTGCGGGGCCGTTCCTGCGATCTGCCCGAGCAGCAGGTGGCCGAGCACGCGGTCCGCGACGCGCGGGGACTGACCGGGATCGACGACGTCACCCCGCTGGCGGTGCGCCCCGGCCCCGGTTCCGGTGACGGTGACGGTGTGATCGTGCCGGTCCGGCATCCGGGTGGCACGGACACCGTGCGGGTCCGCCCGGCGCCGTCGGCGGAGCGGCTGACGTCGTGCACGGCGGGGGAGTGGGGCAGGCCCGATCCACGCGCGGTCACGATCGTGCCCGCCCTGGCCGGCGGAGCGGCCCGGTGAGGGGGCCCGCGGTTCCCCGGCGGACGGTGCTGGGGGCGCTCGGCGCGTCCGTCCTGCTCGGTGCGTGCGGCACCCGGGCACCGTTGCCACCGGCCGACGGCGGCGGCCCGCGGGTGGTGACGATGGTCCCGGCGCTGCTCGACGCGGCGCTCGCGGTCGGCACGGTGCCGGTGCTCGCCGCGGTCGTCGGCACCGACCCGCCGGCGCATCTGGACGGCCGCGCCGATCGGATCGAGCTGATGAACGGGATGCTCGGTGTCGATGTCGAGCGGGTGGTCGCGGCCCGGCCGGACCTGATCCTGACCCAGGCCGGGGAGGGCAACGAGGTGGAGGGCCTGCGCCGGGTCGCCCGCACCGTCGAGATCACCCTCCCGCAGCCCGCCGGGCGCTGGAAGGAGTACGTCGCCGCGGTCGCCGGGGCGCTGGACGGCACCGGGGCGCTGCCCGCTGTGGAGTCCGAGCACGCCGGGCGGGTCGACGCCGCCCGGGAGGTGCTCGCCGCGCTCCCCGGGACCTGCTCGGTGCTGCAGGTCGACAGCGACCGGGTGCGCTCCTACGGGCCGGACTCGTTCGCCGGCTCGCTGCTCCGCGAGGCCGGGGCGGCCATGACGGACGCGCCCGCGGGCGCGCAGTGGAACGCCGACGGCTACCTCGACGTCAGCCGGGAGCAGCTCGCCGCGGTCGCCGGGGACACGCTCTTCCTGATGGTCCGGGTGATGGAGGGGGAGGACGACGCCGAAGCCCGGCGGGACCCGCTCTGGAGCCGGCTGGACGCCGTCGTGCAGGGGCGGGCGCACGTCGTCGACCGTGGGACGTGGGTGCACCGCGGGTACTTCTCCGCCGCGCACGTCCTGGACGACGCGACCCGTGCCGCCGGCGGCTGACCGGCCGGCCGGCGTTCACGACACCGCGCGGGCCAGCGCCTCCCGGATCCGGCCGCGGTCCGGCAGCGGGCTGGGGCGGCCGTCCGGGAGCAGGTAGAGGCGGCAGGTCAGCGCGGGCGGCGTGGTGTCCGGTGGCGGATCGATGTCGGCGCCGTCCACCCGGATCGTCGGTGAGCCGGTGAAGTGTTCCCGGGCCGCCTCGTCGTCGGTGAGCACCGGGCGGGACTCTACGGTCGCCGGATCGAGGCCGAGCGCGGTCATCTCCGCGCCCAGCAGCTCCAGCGCCCGCGGGTGCGACGGGCAGCCCGGCCACCACAGCAGCTCCACCACCGGTGCGCCGTTCACGACGACCACTTGATCGAGCAGCCGAGGACGTCGGTCTCCGGCCGGTCGGGGGCGCGGCCGTCGAGCACCGCGGCGAGCGCGTCGCGCAGCAGGTCCGCGGCCAGGTCCGGTTCGCCGACGTCGGCGTCCGGCGCGCCGTGGTACGCGACGGTGCCGGCGGCGTCGAGCACGAACACCTCCGGGGTGTACCGGGCGCCCCAGCTGCGGGCGACCGACTGGTCGGCGTCGACCAGGTAGGGCCCGGCGAACTCGCCCGCGGCGACCCGTTCCCGGGAGCGCTCGACGCCGTCGAGCACGGTGCCCGCGGCCGGGTCGTTCGCGTTGATCTGCAGGAACCGCACGCCACGGTCCGCGTGGTCCCGGGCGACCTGCTGCAGCCGGTCGTGCCAGCCCAGCGAGTAGGGGCAGTGGTTGCAGGTGAAGATCACCACGGTGGCGGGCCCGGCGGAGGTGCCGCTGCGCAGCGGGACCGGCGTGCCGTGCACGTCGGGCAGCACGAAGCCGGGCGCCGGGTCGCCGGGTCGCAGCGCGCGGGCGGTGCCCTGCGGGTGCACGTGGTGTGCCCGGCCGGTGATGCGGGCGATCCGGCCCGTGCCGTCGAGGGAGAACAGCAGGTCCATCGCGGCCATCGGCTCCGGCGGCACCGGTAGCCCGGGCACCCGCACGTGCACCGGGCCGCCGCCCGGGCCGGTGGCGCGCAGCACGACCGGATCGGCGCCGGGCTCGGGGAGGGCCCACTCGACGTCGTCGCCGAGCCAGCCGGGCGGCATCACCATCGAGGACTGGGCGAGCACCGCGTCCGGCCCGACCGAGGGGGTGGGCGGGAACTCGAACACCACCTCCGGTGCGAGCAGCGGACGGCGGGCGGCGGCCGGGTCGGCGGCGGTGTCGGCGTCGATCCAGCCGCGGACGGCCTCGGGTGCGGCGGCGGGTGCGGTCACGGACGGCTCCAGTTGATCGAGCACCCGACGACCGGGGTGCGGGCGGGATCGGGGGTGCGGCCGTCGAGCACGGCGTCGATCGCGGCGCGCAGCCAGGCCGCGTCGAGCGCCGGATCGGTGGCGTCGGCGTCCGGGGCGCCGTGGTAGGCGACGACGCCCGCCGGATCGAGGACGACGACGTCGGGGGTGTTGCGGGCGCCCCAGCTGCGGGCGACCGACTGGTCGGCGTCGACCAGGTAGGGGCCGGCGAACTCGCCTGCGGCGACCCGCTCCCGGGAGACGTCGAGCCCGTCGCGCGGGTTGACCGCCGGGTCGTTCGCGTTGACCTGCAGGAAGCGGACGCCGCGCGCGGCGGTGTCCCGGGCGACCTGCTGCAGCCGGTCGTGCCAGCCGAGCGCCCACGGGCAGTGGTTGCAGGTGAAGACGACCACGGTGGCCGTCGCGGCGGCCGGGTCCAGGACCGTCTCGGTCCCGTCGGTGCTGGGCAGGACCAGCCCGGGTGCGACGTCGCCGGGCTCCGGCGCGGCGGCCAGCCCGGGCGGCTCGGGATGGTGCGGCTGCGGCGCGATGAGCGCGATCCGGCCGTCGTCGTCGAGCACGAACCGGATGTCGAAGGCGCTCATCGGGCCGCCCGGGCTGGGCAGCGGGGCGCCGGCCGGGCCGGTCGCCCGGACGGTGGCCTCCGCGCCGGTGGCGGAGACCAGGCTCCACTCCGCGTCGCCCAGCCAGCCCGGCGGGATCATCAGGCCGATCCGTTCCAGCACCGGATCCGCGCCCTGCACGCGGTGCGCGCCGAACTCCAGGACGGCGGTGTCGGCGAGCAGGTCGCGGCGGCCGCCGGCCGCCTCCGGGGACCGTTCGGCGGAGATCCAGTGGCGGACCGCGGACGGTGCGTCGGCGAGGGTGGTCATGGGCGCTCCCGATGTCGCTGGTGTGACATCAGGATAGTCGTTAGACGCTTAACGTGTCACATGACGGTGATGCAGCCGGTCAGCCGTCCCCGGGGCCGGTCCGGCGGGCCCGGTCGGCGAAGTGGCCGTGCGCGGCCGGCCGCCACGCCGACCGGCACCGCAGCACCAGCTCCCGGGCCCGCTCCCGGGGCCAGTCCGCGGGCAGCGCGTCCTCCGGCAGTCCCGGATCGGCCAGCGCGCAGTCCCGCCAGGCCCGGCTCAGCGCGGTCCAGGCGGCGAAGCAGCCGGCCGGCCCGTCCGCGGTGCGATCGGCGAACCCGGCGAGCAGCGCGTCGTAGTGCCGGGCGACCGCGTCGAGATCCCAGGCCCCGGCGACCACCGCCGCTGCGTCCGGGTGCACGATCTGCGAGCGCAGCGCGGTGACGGCGGCCCCCTCGGACTCCAGCGCGGCCAGCACCAGATCCAGGTAGCGGCTGCGCGGCGCGAGCCACACGCCGTCGCCGAGCCGGCCCCAGCCGGCCAGCAGCAGCGCCGAGCGCGAGCGGTCCCGGGCCCGCCGGTCGGCGTGCGGGCCGACGACGACCACGTCCCAGGAGCCGTCACCGGGCCCGCCCGGGGCGTCCGGGGCGAGATCGACGGAGCCCTGCAGCAGGGTCTCCCGCAGCTGCGGGGTGATGCGGACCTGCGAGTGCCTGCCGTGCCGCGCGGTGGTGAGCCCGCCCTCGCGCACGGTGCGCGACACCGCCTGCCGGACCGCGGCGGGGGAGTGGCCGAGGGTGCCCAGCACGTCCACCAGCGTCGCGTGCCACACGGTCCCGTCGCCGGGGGCGACGTACTCGATCAGCACGTCGACCAGCGCGGCCACCGCCGATCCGGCCCGGCCCGGCTGCTCCCCGCGTGCCCGGCCGTTCACCGCAGCAGCTCGGGCGTCTCCCACGGCTCGCCGAGCACGTGCTCGCCGAGGAACGCGTACACCGTGCGGTACCAGAGGATCGAGTGGTTCGGCGAGAGCACCCAGTGGTTCTCGTCCGGGAAGTACAGGAACCGGTGCGGGTTCGCCGCCGGATCCGGCTGCCGGGACACCAGGTCCCACCACAGCCGCAGGCCCTCGCCGATCGGCACCCGGTAGTCCTTGTCGCCGTGGATCACCAGCATCGGGGTGACGATCGCGTCCGCGTGCCGGTGCGGGCTGTTCGCCTCCGCCATCTCCGGCGTCATCTCGGTCAGCCAGTACTCGGCGTGGTCGGTGGTCGGGCCGAACTGGTCGAGCGCCCACAGGCTGGCGTGCGTGACGATCGCGGCGAACCGGTCGGTGTGCCCGGCGATCCAGTTCGCCATGTACCCGCCGAACGAGCCGCCCATCACGGCGACCCGGGTGTCGTCGACGTCCGGGCGGGCCAGCGCGGCGTCGGTGGCGGTCATCAGGTCCTCGTAGGGCGGCCCGCCCCACCGGCCCCAGCCGCGCTGCACGAAGTCCTGCCCGTAGCCGGTGGACAGCGCCGGATCGGGCAGCAGCACCGCGTAGCCGCGGGCGGCGAGCAGCCACGGGTTCCACCGCCACGCCCAGGCGTTCCAGCTGGCCAGCGGGCCGCCGTGGATCCACAGCAGCAGCGGCGCCGGCCGGTCCGGCCCGGCGCCGTCGGGCAGCACCAGCCAGCTGCGCAGCCGGGTGCCGTCCGGTGCGGTCGTCTCCACCTCGGTGAGCCCGCCGGGCAGCTGCACCGCGGGCACCGGGCCGCGCAGCTGCACCGGTGCGCCGTCGCGGGCGGTCGCGTCCACCCGGACCGGCGCGGGTGCCGCGTCGACGGCGTTGCGCAGCGCGTACACCCAGCGGCCGTCCGGCGACGGGCAGGGATCGGTGTAGCAGCCGTGGTCGCCGGTCAGCCGGGTCACCGTGTCGGCGCCGGGCGCCAGGTCGATCCGGAACAGCGGGCCGCGGCCGCCGTCGTCGGCGGTGACGATCAGCGCCGACGAGTCCGCGGTCCAGCGCACCGAGGTCGGCCAGCGGTCCCAGCCCTCGGCGACCGGGCGGGCCGCGCCACCGGCCAGCGGCACCAGCACCAGATCGGTGCGCGGCGCCACCTGCGGGGTGGAGACCCGCTCCCGCCGCACGACGACCGTCCGGCCGTCCGGGCTGATCCGCGGGTCGCCGTACTCGTGGCCGTCGTCGGACAGCAGATCGCGGTGCTCGCCGGTGACGGTGTCGATCGCGACGATCCCGGGCCGCCAGCTGCCGTGGCCGTGCGCCCGGTGCCAGCCGGTGACGACGGTCGAGCCGTCCGGGGAGACGTCGAACGCGGTCTCGTCGAGCGCCCGGCCCGGCGCCGGGGTGAGATCGGTCCAGCCGGACTCGCCGGGCCCGTCGCCGTCCGCCGGGGCCACCAGCAGCCGGTTCCCGGCCGGGCCGAGATCGTGGTCCCAGTGCCGCACCGGGTAGCCGGTGTGCAGGATCGCGGTGACCTTCGCGTCGGAGCGGGCCGACCGCCGCTGCTCGTCGTCGGCCGCGGTCACCGCGCCGGGCAGCGTCGGCGACGACGCCACCAGGGTCCCGGCGCCGGTGGCGACCGCGACGTCGGCGATCCCGCCCGGCCGGCCGCCGATCTGGCGGGCCTCGCCACCGCCGGCCGGGAGCAGCCACAGCGCGGTGGCCGGATCGGTCTCCTGGCCGGCGTCCAGGTCCGGGCGCGACGACCGGAACAGCAGGTCACCGGCCGGGGTGAACACCGGACCCGACTCGCCGGCGGCGCCCCGGGTCAGCCGCCGGGCGGGTGTCCCGCCGTCCGGGTCGACCTCCCACAGCGCCGTCCGGTAGCGGGTCGCGTCGGACTCCAGCTCGGCGACGCCGGTCACCAGCCGGGAGCCGTCGGGCGAGAGCGCCAGCCCGCCGAGGCGGGGCAGCGCGACGTAGGCGTCGAGATCGTGGAACGGGGTCTTCGGGGCGTCGTCCGTCGGCACCCCCGGTTCATAGCATCCCGGGTGCCCCCGCTCCCGGCCGATCCGCCGATCAGGAGGGCAGCAGCAGGAGTTTCCCGGTGGTGCGCCGCCCCTGCAGGTCCTCGTGCGCGGTCCTGGCCTCGGTGAGCGGGTAGCGGTGCCCGATCCGCACGTCCAGCCGGCCGGCCGCGACCTCGGCGTAGACGGCGGCCGCCCGGGCCCGCAGGATCTCGGTGGTCTCGACGTAGTCGAACAGCTTCGGCCGGGTCAGGTGCAGCGAGCCGCCCGAGTTGAGCCGCTGCGGGTCGACCGGCGGGACCGGGCCGGACGCGGCGCCGTAGAGCACCAGCGTGCCGCGCCTGCGCAGCGCGGCCAGGCTCGCGTCGAAGGTGGTCCGGCCGACGCTGTCGAACACGACGTCGACGCCGGTCCCGCCGGTCAGCCCGCGGACCTC
>Ga0065178_101092_pt1 | contig 13123 bp, 11 predicted proteins | sample FECB22metaG_FD_59210 | JGI IMG/M metagenome (GOLD analysis project Ga0065178, IMG submission 59210) | Cyanobacterial communities from the Joint Genome Institute, California, USA - FECB-22 (version 2) (version 2) | ecosystem: Environmental > Aquatic > Thermal springs > Hot (42-90C) > Microbial...
TCACCCCCGGGACCCGGGCCGCGACGTCCTCGACGTCGAAAGGGTCGAACTTGTAGCCGCCCCGGTTGATCCGGTCACCGACCCGGCCGCGGATGACGTAGGCGTCCCCCCGCCGTTCCACGACGTCGCCGGTGTGGACCCAGCCGTCGCGGACCCGCTCGGCGGTGAGATCGGGCCGGTCGAGATAGCCCTCCATCATCCCGAAGGACCGCATGACCAGCTCGCCCTCGCGTTCGACGTCCCGGCCGTCCGCGTCGACCAGCCGGATCTCGACCCCGTCGAGCGGCCGGCCGGCGCCGTGCGCGTCGGAGTCGATCGCGACCGTCATCCCGGCACACGTCTCGGTCAGCGCGTAGGCGTTGACCAGCCGGGCGCCGCCGGGGCGGGCGAGGAACCAGTCCACGTCCACGCCGGCGGGCGACTGGCCGATCACCACGTAGGTGCGGGCGGAGGGCACGGCGTCCGGCTCGGCCTGGCGCCACAGCGCGAGATGCGCCGGTGCGCCGTAGAACACGGTGCCCTGCACGCTGCGCATGAACTCGCCGAACGTGGCGGCGTCGAACTTCGGGAGCACGTGCATCCGTGCCCCGGCGTCCAGGCCGACGTTGAGCAGACCGTTGGTGGTGGCGGCGCTGCCCGCCGGGAACGCCGAGACGATCGTGTCGTGCCCGCCGATCGGCTCGCCGGGCTGGTCGAACGACACCCGCCCGGCGAACGCCAGCTGGGTCGCCATGACGGCGGCCCAGGCCAGCGCCCAGTGGCTGAGCAGGATCCCCTTCGGCTCGCCGGTCGTACCGGAGGAGAACGAGATCTCGGCCATCGGGTGCCCCCACCGGTCGAGCAGCGGCTCCCCGCGCGGTGCGGCGGCCGGCCGGACGGTCCGGCCGGCGCTGCCCAGGACGGTGCCCGCCCCGGCGAAGTCGATCTGCCGGCGCAGGTCGTGCGCGGGCACCTTCGGGTTCAGCACGAGCGCGGGACGCCCGGCGGCGTGCGCGGCGACGTAGCTCACCGCGAACTCGGTCACGTCCGCGACGTCGTAGAGCAGCGCGACCGGCGAGACGTCGCCGCGCAGCGACCCGGCGCGCCGTCGGGACCGCTCGTGCCACTCCGCATAGGTCATCCACCGGCCGGCGTAGCCCAGGGCGGGCCGGTCGGGGTCCGCTGCCGCCCAGTGCGCGACCCGCTCGTGCGAACGGACCTCGCGGACGTCGTCGGGCGTCCGTCTCACTGCTCGTCCGACGCCCAGACGAACTCCTGGAACTCCACGAGCATGCCGTGGAAGGTGCGCGGGTTCGTCCACACGACCCGGTTGGTGAGGTAGCGGCGGCCGGCGTACTCGCCGTTCTCGAACAGCCGCGGCTCGTCCTCCACCAGGCCGACGCCGGCCGCGCGGAGCCGCTCGATGGTGGCGTCGAGGTCGCTCACCTGGATGATCGAGTTGAAGTACCCCTCGCCGCGGCGCTTCACGGCCCGGCCGATCGGCCCGGTCCCGTCGACCATGTCCTGCATGAGGTTGATCCGCTGGTCGCCGACGTGCACGTAGGCGAACTTCATCTCGATCCCCGGGTCGGGGGCCTCGATCACCGGGCAGGCCTTCGTCCCGAAGACGGCCTCGAACTTGGCGATCGCGGCGTCCAGGTCCTCGACCGCCAGGCCGAGCTCCTGCACACCCAGGAACACGCTCTCGTCACTCACTGGTCGTTCTCCTCGGTTCGGTTCCGGTCAGAGCTGGTAGGTCAGGCCCGGCGCCATGGCGTCGGTCAGTGCGAAGGACTCCCGGGCGAGGGAGAGGTCGGCCAGCGGTGTCACGTTGAGCAGCACGACGTGCTCGAGGCCGGCCCGCACGTAGGGCTCGAGCTGGCGGGTGATGTCGTCCGGGGAGCCGTGCAGGACGTGCTCCCGCACCACCTCCGGCGGGATCGAGTCGATCATCTTGAGGATCTCGTCCCGGCCGTACCGGCCCGGGATGTACTCGGTGATCCCGACGGCGGACGCGCCGAGCGGATGGGCCGCGCCGTGCCGTTCGTAGGCCGCGGCGGGCAGCGTCAGGCACATGCCCTTGACGAAGGGGTGGTCCAGCAGCGGTTGCGCCGCGTCGACGTCGGGGGCGACGGCGGTGAAGCCGAACAGCCCGAACGTGAAGGGGTCCTGCTCCCGGCCGGCGCGGGCCCGGGCCGTGTCGATCCGGCCGACCCGGTCGGCGTAGTCCTCCGCTGTGATCATCGCCGGCAGCCAGCCGTCGCCGAGCTCGCCGGCCACCCGGCACATGCGCGGGCCGGTGCCGCACAGCCACAGCTCGGGGAAGCCGGACTCCGGGGCGGGCAGACCGAACACGGCGTCGTCGAACCGGAAGTGCTCGCCCTCGAAGGCGACCGGCCCGTCGCTGCCCCAGAGGGCGCGGATGACCCGGATCGACTCCTCCATCCGGCCGACCGGCCGGTCGAACGGGAGACCGAAGGGAAGGATGTTCTCCCCCTCGCCGCCCCCGATGCCGAGGATCGTGCGACCGCCGGCGATGTGCTGCAGGGTGAGGAACTGCTGGGCCAGCGCGACCGGATGGCGCCGGATCGACTCGGTCGTGATGCCGATCGAGATGGTCGAGGTCACCGAACCGGCGACGGCCATCGCGGCGACCGGGTCGAAGAAGGTGTCCGGGTTCGTCCCGGGGCGCGCGACCGCGCTGATGTCCGGGGTCCAGATCGACCGCGGGACCCAGCCCATGTAGTGGTCCCCCCACCACATCGACGCGTAGCCCGCCTTCTCGGCGGCCTGCGGGCGCGCGGTGAGCATCGACGCGGGTGGGCCCATCGGGCCACCGATGCCGACGGCGACGGTGCGGGTGGTTGGCTCGCTCATGAGGTCTCCCGGGGGGTGAACATCGGGATCTGGTGGCCGTCGACGGTCGGCTCGAAGACCACCCGGACCGGCAGGCCGATGTGGACGGAGTCGGGCTCGCAGCCGACGATGTTGCTCTGCACGATCAGGCCGCCCCGTTCGTCGCCCAGCTGCACCATCGCGGCGACATAGGGCACGATCTTCTCGAAGCCCTCGGTGTCGTTGCGGTGGATCGTGCTGTGCGTGAAGACGGTGCCGGTGGTCGCCTCGCGCTCGTCGAGCTCGGTCGACCAGCAGTGACAGCAGAAGCCGCGGTACGGGAACTGGAACTCCTGGCAGGAGCGGCACTGCTGGACGACGAAGCGGCCGGCGTCGGCCGCGTCCCAGAACGGCCTCGTCTCGGGCGTGTGGGTGGGCAGCGGGCGTTCCCACGACATGGCGCTCACCGGTCCTTCGACAGGATGGCGACGGCCGAGCCCTGCACGCCCATGTAGGCCGAGCCGGTGCCGTACACGAGGGCGAACTCGGGATCGGCGACCTGGTAGCCGGGTGCCTCGCCGCGCAGCTGGCGGACCGCCTCGATCAGCAGGAACAGGCCGCGCCGGCCGGGGTGGTTGGAGCAGAGGCCGCCGCCGTCGGTGTTCACCGGCAGCGGCCCGCCGGGGGCGATGCCGCCCGCCTCCACGAAGGCCCCCGCCTCGCCGGGCGCGCAGAGGCCGAGCCCCTCCAGGCCGAGGATGGTGGCGATGGTGAAGGCGTCGTAGACCTGCGCCACGTCGACGTCGGACGGCCGGATCCCGGCCATCGCGTAGGCCCGGTCGGCGGACTCGCGGGTGATCCCGGCGAAGTCCCGGTTCCAGTCGGCGTAGCCGCCCGAGGAGTTCGCGACGGCCTCGCCGAAGCCGAGCACCCAGACCGGTTCCTTGCGCAGCTTCGTCGCCCGGTCCGGTGTGGTGAGCACGATCGCGCCGCCGCCGTCGGTGATGACGCAGCACTCCAGCCGGTGCACCGGCGAGGCGATCACCGGTGAGGAGAGCACCTCGTCGACCGTGATCGGGCGGCGCGCGAAGGCGTCCGGGTTCAGCGCCGCGTACTGGCGCGCGGTGACGGCCACGGCGGCGGACTGCTCCGGCGTGAGGCCGTACTCGAACATCTGGCGCTGCATCAGCATGCCGATGTAGCCGATGATCGTGGTGCCGTAGGGCTCCATGAACGCGTCCGGGAACGGCATCGTCGGCCGGCCGATCAGGTCGCCGAAGTTGCGCGTGCCGACCTTCACCGCCTGCGACCGGGTGCACGCGCCGTAGCTGATGACGGCCGTCTCGATCACCCCGGCCTGGATCGCCATCACCGCGCGGTTGAGGAACAGCCCGAACGCCGCGCCGCCGATGTCGGTCTCGTCGACGAACCGCGGCCGCAGGTTCAGGTAGTCGCACATCATCGACGCGGCCGACTCGCGCAGGTAGCCGGCCTCGGGCGAGGTGGCGACGGTGAAGAAGGCGTCGACGTCGGACCGTTCGAGGCCCGCGTCGGCCATCGCACCGATGACGGACTCGGCCTGCATCAGCCACTCCGACTTCTCCGGGGCGACCCGGAGCGGGTGCTCGTACGCGCCGACGATGGCGGCACTCCCACGGAGCTCACTCATGTGAGCCGACCGGGGTCTCGAAGGCTGCTCTCATGGTGGCAGACCTTACTGAAACTCCGATGACTTGTCAAAGTTCTGCAAGGTTCTCGCAGTGCTGCTGGGGCGGCTCGTGGCCGTTGCGCGTCGGGGTGCATGTGCGGTTAGGACGAGGAAATCTCGGTGGGAGCATCGCACGGGATCGACCCCGGGGCGGGCCGGCCCGCGGCGGAGGTGTCAGGATTTCACAGGCCTACCGCTGAGACGTAGCCCCAGTGGATACGCAGACGCCGCGCGCCTCCCCTCCCGGCGCGTCCGCTCCGGGTCGCCCCGGGCCAAGGGCTCCCGCCCGCCGCTCCGGGGCCGCGACCTCGTGTCAGACCTGTGCTTGCCGGTCGAACAGGCCGGCGGGGTCGACGCTGTAGGCGATCATCCAGCTGGGTTCGATGCGGTACCAGATGCTCTCCTCCCAGAACGGCCCCTCTCCGTCGTCCTCGTAGTGGTCGACGAGGTGGTCGCGGACCGCCGGCCAGGCCGGGTCGTCGTCCGCGCCGTCGGGGTTCAGCGCGACGGCGTGCCCGTGCGTGAAGATGCCGAGCTCCTCGCCGCGCATGAAGGTCGCGCTGATGCCCGGCCGCGCCGCGAGATGACGGGCTTTCGCCGCCCGGCGGTGCGTGCCGACGACCCAGCGGCCGTGCAGGAGGTGCCCGTCGGCGCCGCTGATCCGGGGCTCGCCCCGGCGGGTGACCGTGGCGATGGCCAGGGTGCACATGCCGCGGCAGACCCGGACGACCTGCTCGGCGTCCAGGGTCCGCTCGCCCTGCCGGACGATCGACCTGAGGTGGCTGCTGGAGCCGGCCAACGAGGTGTCGAGGAGGACCTGGAGATCGTGGAGCTCGTCGGGCGTCTCGAACATGCGGTCAGGTAAGCAGAGGCCACCGACAACACCGGTCCGGCGCAGCCGGGTTGTCCTCGGGGCGCTGCCCTCGATGCTCGCACGGCACGTCCCACCCTGCGGGTCCGGCCGCCCTCCGGGACCGGCCGGGGCGGGCTGCCGCCCTGCTCCCCCGGCTCCGGCCCGCGCCGTTCCGGACACCCGACCGCCCGGCGAGGGCGGGGGCACGTTCCGCGCGGAAACGTCGCCGCGGACCCACGACAGTTCTACCGTCGCGACATGGTCTCCGTACTGGTCGAGGATCTTCCGCCCGCGACGTCCGAGTTCCTGAGCCGCCGAGCCCGGCGCTCCGGTGCACCGTCGGTCGCCGAGCACGTGCGTCATGAGCTGATCACGCTGGCGCGGAACCACGATCCCGTCGACCAGGTCGTACAGATCATGGAGGAGACCCGCCCGCACGCCCTCGAGCCCGAGATCGACGCGGACGCGGTGGTGCTCGCCGACACCTACCGGCTGCCGGCCGACGTCTGGACCACGCTCTGCCGTCGGGCAGCCGCCTCCCATGCCGCCGTCAGCGAGTACGTGCACGGCGAACTCGTCAGAATGGCTCGTCACCCCACGGTCGACGACGCCATGTGGGAGCTCGGCGAGATCCAGGCTGCAGACCCGAGCCTGGAGATCGACGTCGACGAGGTCCACAAGGCGATCCGCCACGCGCGCGGGCTCGACTGAGCACGACCTGTGCGAGCAGCAATGCTTCCGGCAGTCCGACCTCGGTCACTGCAGGCTGTCATCCGGCCACCGACGAGGCTTCGGTCCACTCCGGATTGCTGCGTGCAGGCCGTCGCCGCGTGCTGGTACCTGCGTCGCTCCTTCCCTGTCTACCGGACCCAGCGGGAGGCGATCGGCCCAGCGCCACCAGCTGGCCGCAACGTCCGCAGTGCCGACACTGTCCGAGCGCTGGGTCCTGCAAACGATGCAGGAGCTCCGAGACGGGGACCGGCCTCGACGCGGCCAACGTCCGCCGCGGCCTCACCGGGTCCGGTATCGACGCAGCTGGGTGGAGGCCGCGCGAGCTACGGCACAGCTTCGGGTCCCTGCTGTCCGACAGCGGCGTGCCGGTCGACCAGGCTCGTCGGCCACGCGAGCGGCATCTCGGTCACCGAACTCGTCGACCGCAAGCAGATCCGGCCCGTCATCGACGAGGGCGCCACCGCGATGAACGACCTCCTCCAAGAGGAACAGCGATAGTCAGGCAGTTCGACACGCAGCACACCCGAAACGACGAAACGCCTGGTTACATCCGGCTACCTGAGCCTGTGACCGGAGGTTTTGACTGTGGGCGATATTGGGATCGAACCAGTGACCTCTTCGGTGTGAAGGGCGCTCCGATCTGTCAGCGACTGCCGGGTAGTCCCGATCCGTGCAGGTTGACCTGCTGCTACGTGTCCGCCTGTGCCGCGTCGCACCGGCGCGCAGCGACGCTCCCGCTGCTGAAATGCTGCCTCTCGGTCCACCGAACCCTAGGCCCTTGGCCACCCTCATCGGCGCGAGTGATGTCCGGCCTGGAGGTGGTTGCTGCTGACACGCGCTGTCAGACCACCGACGCGAGCGACGGCTGTGCCGCCCTTCCGAGGTTCGAGCAACAACAGCCATCATCAAGTTTGGCGAAGTCGTGGGCACTTGTCCGTCTAGCAGTTAACGGGAACGACGATCTCTGCGACGAACGGGCGTACGCCCCAAGCCCGGGCGGAATGCCACTGAAACCATGCATCGCAAAGTGGAGGTACACCGATGGGCCGAGTCCAGCCAGCCAGCACTACCTACAAGGATTGGGTGGGTACGGCCGCTGCCGAGGACAGCATCATCACCGGAAGCGGTGACCTGTACGAACTCGCGGGTCTCAACCGCGATCAGTGGTCCATTCTCAGCATAGATGCATTTGCCCACAGCCACGGTCAGGAGCCAAGCTGGCACGTACACGTATACGCGTTCGACCGGGCTGCGGCCGAGGTCACCTCGCACGCCGACCTAAAGCGGCTCGCCGCTGAGCGTGGATCCCTCCCTGTAACGGATATCCTGCTGCACGACGTCGACCTGGATGCAGTCATCCGTTGCACGAAGGTCATCCATGTGCAGCTCAGCTCTCCCCACTTCTCTGATCTGGACATCGTCGAGACACGCGACCATCCGATTCAGAGGTAGCAGTCGGTGAGCTATGACAGCACAATCCAGTTGTGGCGCTGTGATATCTGCTGCCGACCGCAGAACGACAGCGCGGTTCTGACGACCGTCTGCAGAACAGGGCCAGGGCAAGCGATACAGATCTGCGGGACGGACAGTTGCGCCGAGGCGGCGAGCACTCGCGGCTACTCCATTGGCCTGCACGAGCGGCACGTCACCGAAGGTGAGTGACATCGGTCTGCATTGTGACCCGTGTGATCCATGCGTCGTGTGCACGGTGGTCCCTATGGTGCACCGTGGGGACCCACCGTGCACGTATCAGCAGGTAGGATATGGTGCGGCCGTCGTCGGTGATTCTCAAGTAGTTGCTCGTAGTGAATTTGAGACCCCAAGGCTGGTCCGCTTTCCTCGAGAGCGTGGGATCAGTCGTGGTGCGGACCACGGGCGTGTGGAGCGAGGGACGGTGATGCCGAAGCGTGCGCCTGCACTGGTGATGCTGGTAGAGGCATCTCGACGGTCGCCTCTCAGGCGCCCCAGCCAGAGCGTCGAAGAACTGACCAGCTCCGATTGAGGTTTGCGACCGAGAGATTCCGAGTTGGCAGTCCTGGACGGTGCGGAGAAGTGCGTGTCGGCGCCTCTGAGCTGGGGAACGTCTCGGGACGGTCGTGGGTGGTGGATTCTGTTGATGGTGGTTCCAGGTAGGTAAACGTGGGTTCGATCATGGGGCGACCGGGTGAGGGGTTGGGCCCACACCTCCCCGGCTCCCTCGTCCTGACCCCGCACCTCGTCGTGGTGGCGGTGTCCAGGGGCGGCGTAGCCGCTCGCGCAGCGACGCGGAGCGCCCTGGACGCCGGCGCCGCGGCGTGGACACTCCTAGGAGAGGGGCGGCGACAGTCGGTGGACTCTGTGGGCCTGAGCAACTTGCACCGACGGGTTGTCGACCAAGGTCAGCCTCCGGGCAAGCCCAACGCAAGCAAGTCCTATTGCGACGTCGACTGTTACACCGCGAGCCATCCGGCGACCTTCGAAGTACAGAGTGCCCGGACGGGCACCCGGTCGACTACTCTTCGCGGTCATGTCGCTCAGGTCACATCGACTCGAAGCACTCCTCGGCGCGAAGTTCGAGGACTTAGAGTATTCGCATTTTATCGCACTAGAACTCAATCAAGATTCGATTGAATCAGATGACATTGACTGGAAGATCCAGTACAGCGGGGATAAGGCGAGTTTCGAGCGCGCCAAGGACGTCGCAGCCTTAGCGAACAAGTCGGGCGGAATACTTGCATTGGGCGTGGCTCAGGATAAGGTTACGTCGAAGATTCAGAAAGTCGTGGACCACCCGATCACGGATATCGCTGAACGTGAAGTTCATCAAGCGCTGGCCGCCAACATTTTCCCGCTACCGGACTACGCTATTCGGCGCTTACCTAACCCCGACAAAGACGGAACAGAAGGGATACTGCTCGTTGGAGTTTCGGCGAGCGCCCGGAGGCCCCATGCAGTTCTTACTGAACAGCGTCCGACCTTCGCCTACCCTCAGCGGATAGGGAATAAGACAGAGTGGCTTGCAGAGCCTGAGATCGCAACGATGTACCGAAATCGCTTTGCAGGCAGCGCCGAGCGCGAGAATCGGGTGGACGAGATTGAGTTCGACTCGATTCGGTCATTCGAACACGGCGGGCAGTACGGCCCTATCCTGACGGTCTCACTTGTGCCGGAAGTAGCTGGAAGCTTCAAAATTAATCGCGCCGCTCTCAAGCAGTTTGAAGAATCTGCACCCAGTCATCCGCCAATTGGGCAGAATCTCCAGACCACGATGGAGAGGGTAACCGTTGGATCGTCGCGTCTGCAGCTTACAGATGCGAGTCCGGGAGCCACCCGTCGTCCATCCATTCATTGTGAGTTCCACTCGGACGGATCAGGAACCTGGGGGGTCGTTCCTCGGACCCACAGTTTCCGCGGCAGTACCGAGGACAGCATTGGGTACGTCCCGACAGATTATCTGAGTCTCCAGGTTCTTAACGCTCTTCTCCTCCTCAGTCAACACGCAACGGAGAACGCTGGAACTTCGGGGACGGCGCTAGTCCGAGTTTCGCTCCGCGGATCCATATACGACCATCACCAGATCTTCCGAGACATGAGTGCCTCCCCGGAGTTCGACTATCTGAGGCTGGGCAAGTGGGACCCTTCTGGGCGGAGCCGATTTCAGCCGCAAGGAGAGCGGTTGTCAAGCTACGCGGAAGCGAACTCAGTCTGCGTTCTTGATTCCATGAACTCCATCGGTCCCGGACTGCTCCAAGCTGCCGCGTTCGCCACGAGGGGAGTGATGCAGGAGTTCGGCCTTATCGAGAACCCGCAATTCTCGGAGAACGGAACCTTCAATGCTTACGAGTTTCCTCATTCCGAAGAGAGGGAGTGGAATCTCTGGTGTGAATCACATGGAATATCGTTTCGGCGGAGCTGAACGCTGGCGTTGCGTCAGGTGATGCTTCCTAGCGTGTCGAGATGGTTGACGGTGGCGGGCGTGCGCGCGCCGGCCGCCGGGCCGGAGGCAGGAGGCGGACGCAGCGACGCCGCCCGTCCGGCCCGTCAGGGCCGGCTTGAAGACGTAAAGAAAGTCCTCACCGACCGAGCGGGTGGATTTCGGTCGGCTGCGGTCAATGGTGCGGGCAGACGCCCGGACGGCCTCCTAGGCTCGGAGATGTGATGGTTCTCGACGCAGCTCGCTCGGTGGCTGAACATCACCTAGCCGAGACGCTGCCGCGTCGCTGGGACCACGTCCAGGGCGTCGCCACACGCGCTGAGGTCATCGGCCCACATTTCGATGGCGGCCCGGTCCTCGTCGCCGCCTGCTGGCTCCACGACGTCGGCTACGCGCCGGACCTCGGTGCGACACGGTTCCATCCGCTCGACGGTGCCCGTGCACTCCGTGACTGGGGTGCGGACGACCTGATGTGCGGCTTGGTCGCGTTCCACTCCGCTGCGGCCCACGAGGCTGACGTCCTGGGCCTGCTCGACGAGCTGCGTGCCTTCGACGATCCGCAGGGCCTCGTCCGTGATCTGCTCTGGTACCTCGACATGACCACGGGCCCGGATGGTGACCGCGTCTCGTTCGACAACCGCATGGCTGAGGTGCGGGAGCGCTATCCCGCTGAGCACTACGTGAGTCGCGCTCTCGACGGCAGCATGGCCGACCGCCGTGGTGCCGTGGACCGCGCCGAGTCATGGCTGTCGTCCGTCGGTCTGGCTGGTCAGGTGTAGTACGGGTCCCGCCGGCTGAATCCGTGCTCGATCCGCAGTCGGATCGACGGGTGGACGTCGATGCCGTCCAGCTTCGCCCGCTCGACCCACAGCACTTCCGAGGACTCGTCGCTCGTCCTCGGCTCGCCGCCTACCGGTCGGGCGCGGAAGCAGATGGAGAACTCCTGTCGGACCTCGCCGTCGGTGTAGGCCATGACGTGGTCGGGGTTGCTGTAGATCCCGACCAGGCTGGTGACCTCGATGCGGATGCCGGTCTCCTCTTCGGTCTCGCGTACCGCGGTCTCGGTCATGGTCTCGCCGAGCTCGTGGCGTCCGCCGGGGAGCGCGTAGAGGTTGTTGTCGGTGCGCCGGATCATCAGCAGCCGGTCGCGCTCGTCGGTGACGAACGCGCTCACGGCGATGACGATGCTGGTCGCCTTCGGGGCGTCGGGGTCGTGGAAGTGGTCGGTCCGGGCCACGCGCCGGTCACCAACGCGCTGGGGTCGAGGTGCTCCACACGTCGACGAAGCTACGCGCATAGGTGTCGAACAGGTCCCCGGCGCCGAGCTTGCGCAGGTGCAGCGCAGGGGCGTGGGCGCCGGGCACGCCGTAGACGTGGGTGTTGATGATGGCCTGGTCGTCGAACCGGAAGATCGAGTTGTAGAGCGTGGTCGTGTGGAACCGGAACTCGATGCCCGGGGTGTCCAGTAGCGGCCGGTACGCGGCCAGCCCATAGCGGATCCTCGCGGCCAGCGTCCCGGTCCCGAGGCGTTCCTCCTGGCTGCGCAGCTCGACCGCGTCGCTGTCGGGGTCACCGAAGTTGATCCGCACGGTCACTCCGGCGCCGGCCTTCTCGGCCACGGTGCGGATGAAGTCCGGGCGCTCGATGAGGAACTGGCCGGCGTGGACCAGGACGTCGATCCGGTCGGTCGCCGAGGCGAGCAGCTCGTCCCACAGCTCGGCCGGGACCGCGCCGCGGTGCGGGTAGGCGGCGACGATCTCCGAGGCCGCGATTCTCGCCTGACGCTCCGGAGGCACCGCTGCGGGCCACAGATAGGACTCGCTCTGCCCGACCAGCGCGGACAGCGCGGCCCGGTGCCGGGCGTACGGGGTGCGGCCCTGGGTGGCCCACCGCTCGACGGTCTTGGCGTCCACGCCGATCTGCTCGGCCGCCGTCGCGGGCGTCAGGCCGGCGCTCATCAGCGCATCACGCAGTCGCTCGTTCGCCATCGCCACACCCCCTCCACGAGCACGAGCCGGGACGTCTTGAGCCTATGCCGCGACGTCCTTGGACGTCCCTCGGTGGTCGGACCGTCCCGCTGTTCAGCACACAGCTGGTCAAAGTCGACGCCGAGAGGGCGTGGCGGAGATCCTCACGATCACCACCCCGGGTGCTCCGCAGGTCGAGCAGGGCGAAGAGGTCCGTCCGGCGGACCGACGACTCGGCGCACCCTCCGGGCCCTCGACGACGAGGACCCGGACGACGGCAGCGGAGCCGCAGGCATCGGGCAGCGTGCCTGATGACCGCTGCTGCCTCCTCGACCCGGGGAACGAGAAAACCCCCGGTCCCGAACCTCTTACGAGGCTGTGACCAGGGGTTTTGACTGTGGGCGATACTGGGATCGAACCAGTGACCTCTTCGGTGTGAACGAAGCGCTCTCCCCCTGAGCTAATCGCCCTCAGCGGTGTCCCGTACTTTACACAGCCCGCTCCCCCACCCACCGCGGGGGGTCGGTCCCGATCACCGCACCTCCGGCACGACCCCCGGTGCAGGCATCCCGCCCGGCGCCGGCCCGACCGGCGGCGGCCCCATCATCGGCTTGAGCGGCGACTCCAGCCAGGCCCACTCGATCCCGACCCATCCGCCGACGGTGTCGAACACCCCGAACAGCCACGCGCACACCGCGACGACGCCCAGGATCAGCGTCATCACCAGCAGCTGCACCGGCCGGGTCTGCCGGTGCATCCAGGCCACCCAGGCGTCGTAGCGCACCCGCACCCAGTGCAGCAGCCGCTTGGCCCAGCGGAACTCGGCGGCGAGCACGCCGAGACCGAGGAAGATGATCGCCCAGCCGGGGCCGGGCGCGGGGAGCGCGATGATCCCGAGGATCACGATGGCGGTGCCGAGCACGCCGGCGGTGATCCGGTAGCTCAGGTCGAGCACGGGCCGGCAGGCGACCTCGGCGCGGAAGGCCCGGTAGCGGACCTTGGTCCGCCGGAACCACTTGCGGATCCCGGTGTACCGGCGGCGGCTCTGCTGCCCCGCCGCCGGTGCACCGGCGTCGTTCTGCTCCGTCGTACTCAGGTCCCCACCTGCCCAGCCGCGACTACTGCCGTGGGCTCGG
>Ga0065178_101096_pt1 | contig 13053 bp, 9 predicted proteins | sample FECB22metaG_FD_59210 | JGI IMG/M metagenome (GOLD analysis project Ga0065178, IMG submission 59210) | Cyanobacterial communities from the Joint Genome Institute, California, USA - FECB-22 (version 2) (version 2) | ecosystem: Environmental > Aquatic > Thermal springs > Hot (42-90C) > Microbial mats...
CGGCTGCGGGACCGGGACGGTCGCCCCGGTCCCGGCGGTCAGCGCGGCGGCCAGCGCGGCCGCGTCCGGCGGGCGCCGGTCCGGGTCCTTGGCCAGGGTCCACAGCAGTGTCTCCTCCAGCGCGGGCGGGATCCCCGCGCGCAGCGTGGAGGGGCGCGGCGGGGCGTCGCGCAGGTGTGCCAGCACCACGCTGAACGCGTCCGGGTCGGTGAACGGCGGGCGTCCGGTGAGCGCGGTGAACAGGCAGCAGGCCAGCGCGTAGAGGTCGGCGCGGCCGTCCACCCGGCCGGTCGCGCGGCCCTGCTCGGGGGCCATGTGCAGCGGGGTGCCGATCACGTACCCGGTGCGGGTGCGCCCGGCGCCCTCGCCGAGCCGCGCGATGCCGAAGTCGGTGACGGTCACCCGGCCGTCCGGGCCGAGGACGATGTTGCCGGGCGTCACGTCGCGGTGCACCACCCCGGCCCGGTGCGCGGCACCGAGCGCGTCGCACACCGCGACGCCGATCCGCACCACCTCGGCCGGGTCGAGCGGGCCGTCGCGCTCGATCCGCTGCCCGAGCGTCTCGCCCTCGATCAGCGACATGACCAGGTAGACGCCGTCGGCGGTGCCACCGACGTCGTGCACGGTCACCACGCCCGGATGGTCGACCGCCGCGGCGGCGCGGGCCTCGTCGCCGATCCGGGCGATGTCGTCGGGATCGGTGGAGTGCAGCAGCTTGACCGCGACCGGCCGGTCCAGCTCACGGTCGTGCCCGAGGTGCACCCGGGACATGCCGCCCTCGCCGAGCACCCCGCGCAGCTCGTAGCGGCCGCCGAGCAGGTCGCCCTCGACGGCCGGGAACCGGGTGGTCGGCTCGCCCGGTCCGGTCACGACGCCCGGAGATCGCGGTGCGTGCTCTCCGGGTGCCCGGCCCCGATGAGCTCGTCGAACAGGTACCGGTAGTCGACCATCGCCTGCCGCAGCTGCTCGGTGTCGGCCTCCTCCTGGGTGTCGGCGACGGCGACCGCGTGCGCGGCCCGGTAGTGCGCGACCAGATCGGGATGGTCGACCGAGACCATCGCCTCGCGCTCGGAGAAGTGCTCGACCGGGAACCCGCGGCTGCGCATCACCTGCTGCACCAGCAGGTCGGTGTCGCGCAGGCCGGTCCGCGGCGTCTCCACGAAGGAGTTCTGGGCCTGCTGGAACCGGGCCGCGAACTGCTCCCGCTCGTCGGCGTCGAGCTCGCGCACGTCGAGCTCGTTGCGCCGGGACAGCCTGCGCCGCAGCTCGGCCTCGCCCTGGGTGCGGCTGCCGGAGACCTCGACCACGTGGTCGTACTCCGGGCCGAAGTGCCTGCGCAGCGCCGCGGTGCGGCGCCGCCCCCGCAACCGTGCGCCGATCACCAGCACCGCGCCCAGCACGAGCAGCACGACCGCCGCGATCACGACCCACATCAGTACGTCCGGTGTCACCTGAGCCCCCTCGTTCCGTCGTGCCCGGCGGCGATTCCTGCGTCACTCCGCCGGGTGACCGGGCCGGAGTACCACCGCACGGCACGTGTCACACACGGCGGCGGTGTCACCCGGGCGAGGGTGATCGGCCCCGGCGCGGCCGCAGCGGCTGCTCCGGACGGCGGTCGTCGCGCGGACACGCCGGGGCCCGGTGCGGCAGCCGGGTGAGGTGCTTCCGATCCGGAACGAACCGGCCCGGCCGGTGTCACCGAGATGGAGCAATGCCCCCTCGCCAAGTCGGGTCCGGCGCTCTGAGACGGTGGACCCCGCTCCCGAGCACCACCCCGAGCAGTACCGAACCCCCGTGGAGGACACCCGATGAAGAAGGCCGGTCGAAAGCTCTCCAAGGCTGCCGAGTCGTTCGTCGAGGCCATCGGCATCCTGGGCGGCTGGAACCGCGGCCGTCGCGGCAGCAGGTCCCGGTCCCGCCGCTGATCCGCCGGTGCCCGCCCGGGTCGGGGCGGGCGGGCACCCTCACCAGCGGCCGCGCCGGTTGGGCAGGCGGGCCGCGACCAGCGTGATCCCGGCGAGCAGCGCCGCGAGCACGACCAGCGCGACCGCGCCCGCGATCCCGGGCGAGCTCGCCGCGGCGACCGCCGCCGTGGTCGCCGACACCGCGGCGATGCCGCCCACCTGCCGGAACATGATCCGCAGCCCGGACATGGCCGCGACGTCGCCGGGCACCAGGTGCATGCCCGCGTTGTTCGCCGCCGGGGCGGTCAGCCCGGTGCCGATCCCGAGCAGCGTGGCAGCGACGAGCAGCCAGATCTCCGGCGTCGTCCCCACCGGCGGTGCGGCGGCCAGCAGCAGCCCGGTCACCACGATCCCCATCCCGCAGAGCAGCAGCGGCCGGTGCCCGGTGCGGCGCAGCAGCGCGACCGACACGCCGGACGAGACGACCGAGCCGGCCGCGCGCCCGGCCAGCAGCGCACCGGCGGCCAGCGGCGCCATCCCGTACCGGGTCTGGGCGTAGAGCGGCAGCAGCGCGCCGAAACCGATCATCGCGGCGCCCAGCAGCAGGTTCGTCGAGTTCATGATGCCCAGCCCGCGACCGGCGATCAGCCGCCACGGCACCACCGCGTCGGTCCGCCGCCGGGCGTGCCGGACGAACAGGTACCCGGCGGCGACGGCGAGCAGCGCGGCGGGCACCACGACCGCGATCCCGGCCGGCTCGAGCCCGGCCGCGCCGAGCACGGTGATCGCGACCATCCCGGTGACCAGCGTGCCGAGCAGCAGGGCGATGCCGCGCACGTCGAGCCGCCCGGGTGCGGACCGCGGCGGGTCGAGGACCAGGAACGCCCCGGCGACCACGACCACGATCCCGAGCGGGGCGTTCATCAGGAAGATCGCGTGCCAGGACCAGATGGTCAGGACCAGGCCGCCGAGCAGCGGGCCGAGGATCGCGCCGATCGGGAGCACGCTGGTGAACAGTGCGAGCGCGCGGTCGCGGTCGCGGCCGTAGTGGTGGGCGACGATCGCGTTCGCGGCCGGGAGCATCACCCCGCCCGCGACGCCCTGCAGGAACCGGCAGGCGATCAGCGGGCCGATCCCGGGGCTGAGCGCGCACAGGCAGGTCAGGACGGTGAACGCGGCGATCGCCAGCAGGAACACCCGGCGGGCGCCGAACCGGGCGGAGAGCCGCCCGCCCAGCGGCAGCGCCAGGATCTGGCCGACCGCGTACCCGGTGATGATCCAGCCGGTCCAGGCCAGGTCGGTCCGCAGGTCGGCGCTGACCGTGGTCAGCGCGGTCGCGACGGCGGTCTGGTCCTGGGCGGCCATCAGCAGCGCCAGCGCGACGACGGCGAACACGGCGTGCCGGCGGGGGAGCGGCTCGGCGGCGGTGTGCGGCGTGTCGCGGACGCTCTCGGTCACGGTCGGCGTGCCCTTCGTCGGGGTCGCCCACCATGGTAGTTATCTTGAAGCAAGCAAAACGACTGGGGCGCCGGGACGCCCCGCCGCGGCGGACCGGCGCGGCACCGGACCCGGTGCCGCGCCGCCCGGCCGGTCCGTCACATGTTGCGCCGGTACTGCCCGCCGACCTCGAAGAACGCCGTCGTGAGCTGGCCCAGCGAGCACACCCGCGCGGCCTTCATCAGCTCGTCGAACACGTTGCCGTCGCCGGTCGCCACGTCCTGCAGCCGGCGCAGCGCCTGCTCGGCCTCGGTGCGGTGCCGGGACTGGAAGTCGGCCAGGCGCTCCAGCTGCGAGCGCTTCTCCTCCTCGGTGGCGCGGGCGAGCTCGATCTCCTGCGGCTCGTCGTCGCCGTCGGGCTTGAGGAAGGTGTTCACGCCGACGATCGGCAGCTCGCCCGAGTGCTTGCGGTGCTCGTAGAGCATCGACTCGTCCTGGATCTTGCCGCGCTGGTAGCCGGTCTCCATCGCGCCGAGCACGCCGCCGCGCTCGGCGATCGACTCGAACTCGCGCAGCACGGCCTCCTCCACCAGGTCGGTCAGCTCGTCGACGACGAACGAACCCTGCAGCGGGTTCTCGTTCATCGACAGGCCCCACTCCTTGGTGATGATCATCTGGATGGCCATCGCGCGGCGCACCGACTCCTGGCTCGGCGTGGTGATCGCCTCGTCGTAGGCGTTGGTGTGCAGCGAGTTCGCGTTGTCGTAGAGCGCGCACAGCGCCTGCAGCGTGGTCCGGATGTCGTTGAAGTTCATCTCCTGCGCGTGCAGCGAGCGGCCGGAGGTCTGGACGTGGTACTTCAGCTTCTGCGAGCGCTCGTTCGCGCCGTAGCGCTCCTTCATCGCGACCGCCCAGATCCGGCGGGCGACCCGGCCGATCACGGTGTACTCGGCGTCCATCCCGTTGGAGAAGAAGAACGACAGGTTCGGCGCGAAGTCGTCGATGCTCATCCCGCGGGCCAGGTAGCTCTCGACGAAGGTGAAGCCGTTCGCGAGGGTGAACGCGAGCTGCGAGATGGGGTTCGCCCCGGCCTCGGCGATGTGGTAGCCGGAGATCGAGACCGAGTAGAAGTTGCGCACCTGGTGCGCGATGAACCACTCCTGGATGTCGGCCATCATCCGCAGCGAGAACTCGGTGGAGAAGATGCAGGTGTTCTGCCCCTGGTCCTCCTTGAGGATGTCGGCCTGCACCGTGCCGCGCACGTTCGCCAGCGCGTAGGCGGTGATCTGCTCGCGCTCGGCGGCGTCCGGCTCGCGGTCGTGCTCCTCGCGGAAGCGGTCGGTCTGCTGGTCGATCGCGGTGTTCAGGAAGTAGGCCAGGATCGTCGGCGCCGGGCCGTTGATGGTCATCGAGACCGAGGTCGTCGGCGAGCAGAGGTCGAAGCCGTCGTAGAGCGCCTTCAGGTCCTCCAGCGTGGCGATCGAGACGCCCGAGGTGCCGACCTTGCCGTAGATGTCGGGGCGGGTGTCCGGGTCGTGGCCGTAGAGGGTCACCGAGTCGAACGCGGTCGAGAGCCGCTTGGCCTCGGAGTCCTGCGACAGGTATTTGAACCGGCGGTTGGTGCGGAACGGGTCGCCCTCGCCGGCGAACATCCGGGCCGGGTCCTCGCCCTCCCGCTTGAACGGGAACACCCCGGCGGTGAAGGGGAACCGGCCCGGCAGGTTCTCCCGGCGCAGGAAGCGCAGCAGCTGCGCGTCGTCGTCGTAGCGGGGCAGCGAGACCCGGCGGACCTTGTTGCCGGACAGCGTCTCGCGGGTCAGCCTGGTGCGGAACTCCTTGTCCCGCACGGTGTAGACGTACTCGTCGCCGGAGTAGTCCGCGACCACCGACGGCCAGCCGTCCAGCAGCGCGGCGCCCTCGGCGGGCAGCTCCCGCTCGGCCTTCTCCAGCGCCGGCGCGACCTGCTCGCCGACGAGTTCGCGGGCGGTGCGCAGGTGCTGGCGGGTGCGCGCGGCGAGCGCCTGCCGCTCGGTGTCGGCGTGGTACCCGCGCACCGTGTCGGCGATGTCGGCCAGGTAGCGGCTGCGCTCCGGCGGGATCACCGCGGCGTGGTGCGACGAGGTCTTCGTGTCGACCCGGGGCAGCCTGCCCTCCCCGACGGGCAGCCCGCCGGCCGCGAGCAGGTCGCGCAGGTGCTGGTAGAGGGCGGTGACGCCGTCGTCGTTGAAGGTGGCGGCCGAGGTGCCGAAGACCGGCATGTCCTCCCAGCTCGCGCCGAACTCCTCGCGGTTGCGGACGAGCTGGCGGCCGACGTCGCGCCGGGCGTCCTCGGCGCCGCGGCGCTCGAACTTGTTGATCGCGACGACGTCGGCGAAGTCCAGCATGTCGATCTTCTCGAGCTGGGACGCGGCGCCGAACTCGGGCGTCATGACGTAGAGCGAGTGGTCGACGAACCCGACGATGCCCGCGTCGCCCTGGCCGATGCCCGGCGTCTCGACAATGACCAGGTCGAACCCGGCGCTGCGCAGCACCGCGATCGCGTCGCCGAGCCGCTCGGGCAGCGAGCCGCCGTCGCCGCCGCGGGTGGCGAGCGACCGGAAGTAGACGCTGTCGTGGCCCCCGCCGCCGGCCGGCCCGCGACCGGAGAGCGCGTTCATCCGGATCCGGTCGCCGAGCAGCGCGCCGCCGCCCCGGCGCCGGGTCGGGTCGACCGCGAGGACCGCGATCCGCAGCTTGTCCTCCTGGTCGAGGCGGAAGCGGCGGACCAGCTCGTCGGTCAGCGACGACTTGCCGGAGCCGCCGGTGCCGGTGATGCCGAGCACCGGCACCGTCCGCTCGGGTGCGGCGATGCGCCGGTGGACCTCGGCCGGCAGCCGCCCGGTCTCGGCGAGGGTGAGCGCGCGGGCGAGCGTTGCCGTCTCCCCGGAGAACAGCCCGTCGTACGACGCGGGCGGCTGCTCGCCCAGGTCCGTGTCGCACTCCCGGATCATGATGTTGATCATCCCGGGGAGGCCGAGGCGCTGACCGTCCTCCGGGGAGAAGATCCGGGAGACGCCGCGCGAGTGCAGCAGCTCGATCTCCTCGGGGACGATCACGCCGCCGCCCCCGCCGTAGACCCGGACGTGGCCGGCGCCGCGCTCGCGCAGCAGCTCGACCAGGTAGGAGAAGTACTCCACGTGCCCGCCCTGGTAGGACGAGATGGCGATGCCCTGGACGTCCTCCTGGATCGCCGCGGTGACGACCTCGTCGACGGACCGGTTGTGCCCCAGGTGGATCACCTCGGCGCCCTGCTTCTGCAGGATCCGCCGCATGATGTTGATCGCGGCGTCGTGGCCGTCGAACAGGCTCGCCGCGGTGACGAACCGGACGGGATGGGTGGGGACGTGCAGCTCGGTGTCGGTGCTCGCTCCGCGGCTGTCGGCCATGACCCGCTCCTCCCGCCGGGTGTGCGGACGACGGCCCCGGCCCATTTAGTTTGACATCCTAGTATTGGACGTACAAGAAACGGGTCGCGGGTCACATTGCGATCACTCCCGGTGCCGGCCGCACACCCCACGGCCCCGCCGCACACCCGTTGCGGCAGGTGTGTGGCGGGGCCGGGGGGTGTGGCGTCGGTCAGGCGGCGCTCTGTTCGGCCGGCTCCTCGGCGACGGCGGCCGGACGGGCGGGCGCCGGGGTGTGCGGCTGCCGGGTGCGCCGGGCGTGCCGGCCGGTGGGCCAGGCCGCGGGGCAGGGATCCGGGCGGGCCCCGGTCCGGTCGGCGCCGTCGGCCGCGGCATCGGCCTGCTGCCCGGCCGGCTCGTCGGTCCCGGGCGTCACCTGGTCGGCCAGCTCGGCCAGCGCGCGCCGCGCCTTCGCGAGTCGCCTTGCGCGCCAGCGCTTCCCGGCGAAACCGCCGACGAGGCCGAGGAACAGCAGGGCGAACCCGGATACGATGACGAGCGGCACCGCGACGGCAGGGAAGGCCGCCACCAGCAGGAAGGCCACCAGCGGCCAGTACAGCAGCGCGCGCCCGACTCCCCGTCGCGTCCAGTCGCGGTGCGGAGGCATGATCTATACCTACCCGACCGGCAAGATCGTCATGCGCGACTCGCCGGTACGACCTCGTCAGTTCTTCGAGTGGAGGCCCGAGTTCATGCCGGGGACATCCCAGGGCAGCACCATCGACCCCTACGCCGGGCTCCTGATCTCGGAGAACGACCGGCTCGCCGACCTGCTGCAGACGGCCGACCTGACCGTCCCGGTGCCGACCTGCCCGGGGTGGAGCCTGCTCCAGCTGGAGCGGCACGTCGGCCGCGGGCACCGCTGGGCGGCGCAGATGATCGCCGCGGGGGCCACCGAGATCCTGGACCCGCGCGCCGTCACCGGCGGCAAGCCCGCCGAGGACGGCCCGGAGGCCGGTGCGCAGTGGCTGCGCGACGGCGTCACCGAGTTGCTCGACGCGGTGACGGCCGCCGGCCGGGACGCTCCGGTGTGGACCTTCACCGGGCCGAGGCCCGCCGCCTGGTGGATCCGGCGCCGGCTGCACGAGGCGACCGTGCACCGGGCCGACGCGGCGATCGCGCTCGGCGCGCCGTTCGAGATCGCGCCGGAGGTCGCGGCGGACGGCGTCGCGGAGTGGCTGGACCTGCTGACCGCCCGCCCGCCGGCCGCCGAGCCGCCGCTGCCCGACGGCGTGACGCTGCACCTGCACGCGGTGGACGACGAGCTGGGCGCCGCGGGGGAGTGGATGATCCGGACCGCCGGCGGCCGGGTGGTCTGGGAGAACGGACACGGCAAGGGCGCGGCCGCCGTCCGCGGGACCGCCGCCGACCTGCTCCAGGGCGTGCTGCGCCGGATCCCCGCCGACGACGACCGGCTGCAGGTGTTCGGCGACCCGGCGGTCTGGACGACCTGGCTGTCCCGCACGGACTTCTGAGCGCGGCGGCCCGGGGCTAGCGGCGCGCGCCCAGCGCGACCTCGGCGGGCGAGCGCTCCGGCGGCGCCTGCGGCGTCAGCGCCACCTCGGCCGCCAGGTCCAGTGTGGATGCCGACCGCGGGCGTTCGAAGCGGACCGCGGCCCGCCGCCCGTCCAGGGTCAGGGTGGCGATCAGGTTCCCGAACAGCGGGCCCGCCGTGCGCTCCCAGGAGACCCCGGCCCGGTCGGTGTCGTGGTCGCGGGCCCACCGGTTGCTGGCCCGGGCGATCAGCCGCGACCAGGTGACGCGGAACAGCACCCGCATGAAGCCGGGCACCACGTTGTGCACCGGTGAGCAGGTCAGCTGGTGCACCCGGGTGCCGTCGACGCCGCGCCCCGGCCGGTCGCCCGGCGCGTCGGCGTGCACGTCGGCGACGGCCGCGTAGGAGTGGTGCACGTCGCCGGACAGCACCGACACGGTCGCCGGCGGCGGGTCCCCGGCGCGCGGCAGGCAGGCGTCGCGGACCAGATCGGCCAGCCGCGCGAAGGAGTGCCCGAACGCCGGCCAGTGCTCCAGGTCGGCCTCCTGGCGGAGGAACTCGGCCGCCCGCCCGATCCGGCCGGGCCGGTTCGCGCTCGTCTCCACGCCGGCCTGCAGGTCGGAGATGACCTGGGGCAGCAGCCACGGGATGGACGACCCCAGCACCAGGTGGTCGATCCGGCCCGGCGCCAGCGCGCGCTCGCGCACCCAGTCGAACTCGGCGTCGGAGACCATCTTGCGGGGCAGCGACTCGACGATCCGGCCGTTCCGGGAGTCGATCACGATCAGCCGGGTGCCGCCGAGCTCCCAGCAGAAGGAGAACCGCTCGTCCTTGTGCCGGTCCCCGCCGTCGCCGACCTCGCGGTCCCAGCGGTCGGCCCGCTCCGCGAGCAGCGGCCACACGTCGCCGCCGGACGCCTGCACCGCCTGCCAGTCCGGATCGGCGGCGAGCTCGGCCGGGGTGAGGTTGCCCAGGTGCTGGTGCACCCAGTACGACGCCAGACCGGCCCGGATCCGCTCGCGCCACCAGGGCAGCTCGGCCATCCGGGCCCGCCAGACGCCGGAGGTGTTCCAGTCGTCCCGGACGTCGTGGTCGTCGAAGATCATCGCGGTGGGGACGGTGGACAGCAGCCACCGCACCTCCGGATCGGACCAGGTGTCGCGGTAGAGCCCGGAGTATTCCTCGAAGGACACGATCTCGTCGTCCGGCCACTCGGGACGGCGGTCCCCGCGCCCGGCGATCCGGCGCCGGGTCTGCGGGGTCAGCTCGTCGGCGTACACCTGGTCGCCCAGCATCAGCAGGACGCTCGGCCACTCCTGCGGCGGCAGCCCGGCCATCCGGGCGGCGTAGACGTCGAGCGCGTCCAGCCCGTAGCTGCGGGCGGTCCGCGGGTCGGACAGCTTGACGTAGCGGCAGGAGCCGAACACGATACGCTGCCGCCGCTCGGTGGACGGCCCGCGGGTCGGGATCACGCTCGCCGGGAACGGGGAGTGCGGCTGCGGCCACACGACGGTCCCGTCCAGGTGCACCTCGTACGGGTACCGGGTGTCCGGCTCCAGACCGGTCACGACGACGACGGCGTAGTGCAGGCCCGCGACCTCGAAGGTGCGCGCGGTGCACCCCAGCACCTCGACCGTGCACGACCGGTCGGTCTGCACCCAGACCAGGGCGGAGGTCTCGTCGACGTGCCGCAGAACCGGCCCGAGCAAGAGGGTCACCCGATCGAGGGTAGACCTGCCCGCTCCGGGCCGGCGGTCTCCTCCAGCGCGAGCAGCCCGGCGCCGATCTTCCCGGCGTCGCCCTTGTAGGTGGCGGGCAGCACCTGCGGGATCGGCCGGACGTGCGGCGGGCCGTAGTGGAACTCGCGCGCGGCGCGCCGGGCCGGGCCGAGGAGCAGCTCGCCCGCGTCGACCAGGCCGCCGCCGATCAGCACCACCTCGAACTCGAAGATCGCGTTGAGGCCGGCGATCCCGGTGCCCAGCGCCCGGCCGAGCCGCTGGAACAGCGACTGCGCGGTCGGGTCGCCCGCGGTGGCCGCGGTGGTCACGTGCCGGCCGGTGACCTCGCCGCCGTCCTCGGCGGCGAGGCCGGCGAGCATCCCGTCCGGGTCGTGCGCGGCGGCGGTGCGGCCCATCCGGGTCAGTGCGGTGCCGGACGCGACCGACTCCAGGCAGCCGAAGTTGCCGCAGCCGCACTGCGGGCCGTCCGGGTTGACGTTCATGTGCCCGACCTCGGCGCCCAGGCCGTGCGCGCCCCGGTAGATCCGGCCGCCGAGCACGATCCCGGCGCCCACCCCGGTGCCGACGGTGAGCAGCAGCATGTCGTCGTAGCGGCGCTCGCCGAGGCGGGCCTCGGCGAGCCCGGCGACGTTCCCGTCGTTGTCGACGACGGTCGGCAGCCCGGTCGTCCGCTCCAGGTCGCCGCGGACGTCCCAGTTCTCGTAGTTGTTGTTCGGCGCCCAGCGGATCCGCCCGACCGGCCACTCGACCGTCCCGGCCGCGCCGACGCCGATGGCGCAGACGCCCTCGCCCGCCTCGCCGGAGCACAGCTCCTCGACCATCCCCTGGAGGAGGACGTTCATCGTGCCCGCGTCGGACGTGTCCGGGGTGTTGCGCCGCAGTTCCGCGTGGACCGTGCCATCCTCGCCCACGATCGCTCCGGCGACCTTCGTTCCTCCGATGTCGAGCCCGATAGCCCGCCGTCCGTTCGTCACCCGGGCATGATTGCGGCACAGCCGCTGTGATGCCAGCGCACCCCGGGGTTTGCGGACGCGGTGAACCGGGGAAAGGTGACCCATGCCAGTCTTGCGACGAGTTGCCCGGCCGATGCTCGCGGCCGTTTTCATCTACGGCGGCGTGACCGCGCTCCGCCAGTCCGAGGGCCACGCGCAAGCCGCCAAGCCCGTGCTGGACCAGGCCGCACCGGCGATCGACAAGGTCGTCGAGAACGCGCCGCTGGACCGCCGACCCGACTACGAGACCCTGGTGAAGGTCGACGCCGGCGTGAAGATCGCCGCCGGATCGCTGCTCGCGCTGGGCAGGTTCCCGCGGCTCGCGTCGACCGCGCTCGCCGCCACCGTGATCCCCACCACGCTCGCCGGGCACCGCTTCTGGGAGGAGACCGACCAGCAGAAGCGCACCGAGCAGCAGATCCACTTCCTGAAGAACGTCGGGCTGCTGGGCGGGCTGCTGATCGCCGCGTCCGACACGCACGGCAAGCCGTCGAACGCCTACCGCGCCCGCCAGGCCGCGGCGAAGGCCCAGGCCCGCCTGTCGTCCGCGTCCGACTCGGACACCGGGGCGCAGCTCGCGGCCGGCCTGGCCGGTGCCGGGACGTCGATCGCGGCCGCCGCCGCGGGCACCCGGGAGAAGCTGCACGACGCCGCCGAGGAGTACGGCCCGGTCGTCCGGGAGCGGGCGAGCGAGTGGAGCGGCAAGGCGTCCGAGCAGGCCGCGCACTTCGGTGAGGTCGCCTCCGAGCGCGCCTCCACCTGGTCCGAGCAGCTGTCGGCGGCCGCCCAGCGGGCCGCGAAGAAGGCGGAGAAGAAGGCCCAGGCCGCCGAGAAGAAGGGCGCCAAGCTCGCCAAGGCCGCCGCGAAGCAGGGCGACAAGCTGGAGAAGGCCGTCGACAAGCGCGGCGCGCAGTACCGCAAGGCGGCCGGCAAGACCGGCGACCGGTGGCTCAAGGAGGCCGAGAAGCGGCGCGCCCGCTGGGAGAAGCAGGCCCAGAAGGCCGTCGCCCGCGCCGAGAAGCGCGCCCCCGAGTACGCCGACCGGCTGAGCACCCTGGCGAGCCAGGCGCAGGCGCAGGCCGCCCGCTTCGGGTCGGACCTGGCCGATCGCGCGTCGAGCGCCGGTGCCGACGCCGCGAAGCAGGCCAAGGGCGCCGCGAAGGACGCCCGCAAGCGGGCCAAGGCCGCCGCGCGCTGAGCCACCCGCACCGGCACGAACGGGCCCTCCGTGGGCCGGACCGCCACGGAGGCCCGTTCGTGCGGGTGCTCAGGCCGGGCGCAGGATCTGCAGCTCGCCGGTCGGCAGCGCCCGGACCTCCACCGCCACCTGGCCGCACCACGACGGCGGGTGCAGCGCGTTCGCCATCCTGGTGAACAGCGCCTGGGTGCGCGCGTTCGTGGTCGCCTGCTCGGCGATCAGGTTCGGCAGCATCCCGCCGGAGCGCTTGCGCACGGTCAGCGGCAGCACCGACAGCGTGGTCAGCAGCCGGTGCAGCCGGGCGATGTCGGACGCGCGCCCGGCCAGGTCCGGCTCGATCAGCGGGCGCAGCGCGGCCAGCGGCCGGCTCGGCGAGCGCAGCAGCTGATCGGCTGCGGAGAGCAGGATCCGCCGCGCGTCGAGGACGAGCGCCTGGTAGGCGCCGTGCACGGCGGCCGGGAAGCCGTCCCAGCCGAGCCTGCCGACCTCGCCGAGCTGCTCGCGCAGCGCGATCCCCGGGGTCCCGGCCGGATCGGCGGCGGCGACCACCCGCTCCCAGCCCGAGAGCCGGGCGTGCGTCTGGTGCCGCAGCACCGACAGGTTCGCGACGGCGGTGTCCAGCCCGGAGCCCGCCCCCACCCCGCCGTGCTCCAGCAGGTCGGTCTGGGCGGCCCGCAGCGCCTCCTCGGCGGCCCGCAGCCGGGAGTCCGGCCCGGTGACGCCGGACCGGGTGAGCGCGGCGGCCGCCGAGGTGATCGCGTCCAGCACCCGGTGCTGGGTGCCGGTGGCGGCGATCTCCACGGCGACCGAGAGGACCAGCGCCCCGAGCGGGGCGCCCGGGGCGG
>Ga0065178_101142_pt1 | contig 12123 bp, 10 predicted proteins | sample FECB22metaG_FD_59210 | JGI IMG/M metagenome (GOLD analysis project Ga0065178, IMG submission 59210) | Cyanobacterial communities from the Joint Genome Institute, California, USA - FECB-22 (version 2) (version 2) | ecosystem: Environmental > Aquatic > Thermal springs > Hot (42-90C) > Microbial...
TTGCGCAGCCACGCGCCGATCGGGGTGACCCGCGGGTCCTGCCGCATCTTGAACAGCGGGCCGGCGCCGTCGTTGCGCTGCGCCAGCTCGGCGAGCCGGGCCTCGGCGTCCGTCACCATCGACCGGAACTTGATCATCCGGAAGGTCCGGCCGTTCGTGCCGACCCGTTCCTGGGCGAAGAACACCGGTCCCCGGTCGTGCAGCTTCACCAGCACCGCGAGTGTCAGGAACACCGGGGCGACCAGGAGCAGCAGCAGGGCGGCCACGAGCTTGTCCGCGGTGTGTTTCACCGCTCGCGCGACACCGGAGAACCGTGGCTCGGACAGGCGCAGCAGGGGCAGGCCGTCCACCGGGGTGATGTGCATGCGCGGACCGGCGATCTCCATCAGGCCCGGGTCCACGGCGAGCTCGGTCCGGCTGCCCTCCAGCTGCCAGGCGAGCCGGTGCAGCCGGGCCGGGCCCCAGCCCGGTGCGCGGCACACCGCGACGACGCCGTGGGTGCCGTCCGTCGCGAGCGACGGCACCGAGTCCAGATCGCCCAGCACGGGCACGTCCTCGATGCTGTGCCCGTCACCGGTCGGGGTGCAGACCCCGGTCACGTTCCAGCCGAAGTACGGGTCCCGGCGGGTGCGCCGGATCAGGTCGGCGACCGCCTCCTCGGACCCGACCGCGAGCACCGGCAGCAGCCCGCGCCCGCGTCCGCGCTGGTGGTGCAGGCACTTGCGCAGCGCGAACCGGGTGCCGAGCATCGCCAGGCCGGTGAGCGGCACCAGCAGGAACACCCATTCCCGCGACGACTGGACCAGCAGCGCCAGCCCGCCGAGGGCGAGCGCGACGTCGGCCAGCACCACCGCCCGTCCCAGCCGGACGAACTCGGCCGATCCCTGGCCCAGCACCCTGCCGTCCCAGGCCCGCAGGATCGGCAGGGCGAGCGCGAGCAGCCCGGCCGCCAGCAGCCCGGTCCACAGCCGTGCCCGGTCGGCGGCCTCCTGGCCGGTGAGGCCGGCGAGCACGCAGACCGTGACGACGACGGCGATCGTCGTCAGGTCGCCCACCGCGACCAGGCGGGAGAAGCGCCGTTGCCAGCGGGCGCCGGGTGCCGGGGGCCGGGGGTGCCGGCGTTGCTCGGGGAGGGCGATTCGCATCCCGCGGGTGCGGGGCACGGTGGCCTCGGGCCCGCGGGATACGTCCGGGAAGGTGCTCACGAGTGGGAAACGGCTCCTTCGGGGCAAATGGGGACCGGACGCCTTTCTCGTCGCTGGGACGTCGCTTGGCGTTACCCCGTCGGGTGATCGCCCGACAACGTTCCGTGCTCGCCCGCCTGCAGCGCCGGACCCGTCGAGCCGCGCGCCCGGCGGCCCGTTCCGGGGGTTCGGCGATGCCGGTGTTTCCGGGCCGGCTTCAGCCCGCGGGCGTCAGCGCGAGCAGGAACTCGACCTCGCCGGTGTCGTCGACCGTCACGACGTCGCCGAAGGCGGGCGGCTCGATGCCGAAGTCGGTGAACGTGATCGGGATCGCGCCGGAGGCGTTGACGGTGTCGCCGTCGCGCGCGGCGGCGAGCGGGAAAGTGACCTCGCGGGTCACGTCCTTCACGGTGAGCGTGCCGGTGGCGGTGACCTCGGCCGGGGTGCCGTCGGCGAACTCCGGGCCGAGATCCAGCGGACCGGTCAGGGTGAACACGGCCGTCGGGTACCGGTCGGTCTCCATGAGGTCGCCGAGGAAGTACTCGTCGCGGCGGCCGTCGTCGCTGGTCACGGTGCTCATGTCGACGGTGACCTCGCCGGAGGTGACCTCGGTCCCGGACAGCTCGACCGGGCCGGAGACCCCGGAGGTGCGGCCGACCGCCTCGACGCGCTGACCGAACAGCAGCTCACCGACGCGGTAGCCGGCCTCGGACCCCGGCCCGACGGTGTAGCTGCCCGCCAGCTCCCCGGCCGCGGTACCGGAGCCCGGGGTGATGGCGAGGGGTGCCGCCGCGTCCGGGGCGATCCAGCGGGCGTAGGCGAACGGGACGGCGACGACCAGCAGCGCGAGCAGCACCCCGGCCCCGACGAGGTAACGGACCTTCCGGCTCATGCTGCTCCTGAGGTGCGTTCTGTCCGGTTTCGGCCGACCGTAGCCGGGGCCCCGTGAGATCGGTGCGTGGTGCGGCCGGCGACGTTCCGTGTCGCAGCGACCACGCTGGGCCGACAGGCTGCGTTGCACCCGTCACGATGTGGAGGCCGGACGCAACCCCGGGACCCCGATGGGCGACGCTGAAGGTATGGACATCCACCCGACCCCGCTCGCCGGATCGGCCCTGATCGACCTCAAGAAGCTGTCCGACGACCGCGGCTTCTTCGCCCGCTCCTTCTGCGAGCAGGAGTTCGTCGACGCCGGGCTGGACCCGACGATCAGCCAGTGCAACCTGTCGTACAACCACGAGGCGGGCACCCTGCGCGGCTTCCACTACCAGCTGGAGCCGAACGCGGAGGTCAAGGTCATCCGCTGCGTCCGCGGCGCGGTCTACGACTTGATCGTCGACCTGCGGCCCGAGTCCGACACCTACCTGCAGTGGTTCGGTGCGGAGCTGTCCCAGGACAACTACCGGGCCATGTACGTGCCGCGGAACTTCGCGCACGCCTACCTGACCCTCACCCCGGACGCGACCACCATCTACCAGGTCTCCACCCCCTACACCCCGGGTGCGGAGCGCGGGCTGCGCTGGAACGACCCGGCGCTGGACGTCGACTGGCCGGTCGAGATCGCGCACATCTCGGACAAGGACGCGAACTGGCCGCTGCTGGCCGACAACGCCGACTTCCCGGCCGTGTCGAGCGGGGCCCGCTGATGCTGATCCTGGACACCGCGCTCGCGAAGCGGGCCGCGGAGAACCGCCCGATCCGGGTCGGCCTGGTCGGCGCCGGCTTCATGGGCCGCGGCCTGGTCAACCAGATCGTCAACTCGACGCCCGGGATGGACGTCGTCGCGATCGCCAACCGGACCGTGCCGACCGCGGTGCGCGCCTACACCGAGGCCGGGCTCAGCCCGGTCGAGGTGTCCACCACCGGCGAGGTCGAGGCCGCGATCGCCCAGGGCACCCCGGCCGTCCTCGGGGACGCGTTCGCGCTGCTCGCCGCCGAGAACATCGACGTGCTCGTCGACGTCACCGGTGCCGTCGAGTTCGGCGCCCGGGTCACCGTCGCCGCGATCGAGCGCGGCCTGCCCGTCGTCACCATGAACGCCGAGCTGGACGGCACCGTCGGACCGCTGCTCGCCGAGAAGGCGCGGCAGGCGGGCGTCGTGCTGACCGGGGCGGACGGCGACCAGCCGGGCGTGCAGGCGAACCTGCTGCGGTTCGTGAAGGGCATCGGCATCACGCCGCTGGTCGCGGGCAACATCAAGGGCCTGCAGGACGAGTACCGCAACCCGACCACGCAGCAGGGCTTCGCCGAGAAGTGGGGGCAGGACCCCTACATGGTCACCAGCTTCGCCGACGGCACCAAGGTGTCGTTCGAGCAGGCGATCGTGGCGAACGCGTTCGGCTTCACCGTCGGCAAGCGCGGGATGTACGGCCGTGACCACGCCGGCCACGTCGACGAGCTGACGAGCGTCTACGACGTCGAGGAGCTGCGCGAGCTGGGCGGCGTCGTCGACTACGTGGTCGGCGCGAAGCCCGGCCCCGGCATCTACGTGCTCGGCACCCACGACGACCCGAAGCAGCAGCACTACCTGAACCTGTACAAGCTCGGCGAGGGCCCGCTGTACAGCTTCTACACCCCGTACCACCTGTGCCACTTCGAGGTCCCGAACACCATCGTGCGGGCCGTCGACTTCGCCGACGCCGCGCTGACCCCGCCGGGGGCGCAGCGGGTCGACGTCGTCGCCACCGCCAAGCGGGACCTGAAGGCCGGGCACACCCTGGACGGGCTGGGCGGCTACGACAGCTACGGCGTCGCCGAGGCGTCGCCGGTGACCCGGTCGGAGAGGCTGCTGCCGATGGGGGTCGCCGAGGGCGGGGTGCTCACCCGGGACGTCGCGAAGGACGAGGTGCTCACCTACGACGACGTGACGCTGCCGCCGGGGCGGCTGATCGACGCGCTGCGGGAGGAGCAGGAGAAGCTGTTCGCGTGACCGGATCGCATCGACGACGGGGCGTGACCGGCCGGCAGGCGCGGCGCGTGCCGACTGTCACGCTTCGTATTCAGTCGATCGACCAGACGAGACCTCTGCTCTGCTCGGCGTCATCACAATTGATGATTGTCGGTTAGTGATCAGAATCCGGGGGCAGCCGGGCTAACGATGCTTGTGTGAGCACCGAGACCCAGGACGTATTTACAGACGTCGGGGGGTGGCGCGCATGCAGACAGACGATCGCGGCGGGCCGTTCGGTCGCCTCGATCCGGCATTCGTCCGTACCCTCCGTGATCTGGGGTGTACTGCGATCGTGGTCGGGCTGCCCGCTCTGCTCGGGTTGCTGCTCACCGACCGGGCCCCGGCTCCGGTACTCACCGTTCTCTTGGCGCTGCTCGCCGCGTCGGCGTGCGCTGCCGCCGCACTACTCATCGTGACAGCCGGCGACGCACGTCTCGCCTGGATCGGATGGGCCCTGGCCTGTTACGGCCTCGTCGCCGTCCCGACCGGTCTGGTCGGCGCAATCGACTTCGTTTCGGGCCCGACGGTCAGCGGGGTGGTCCTGCTCGCACTGACCGTGGGCGTGGGTGCACTCGTGGCGGCCACGACATCCGTGCCGCCGCCGGCCGGAGCGTCGGTGATCGCCGCGGCAGCGGTCGCCGCCGTTCTCGTCGCCCTCGTGGTCCGCCTCGGCGTCATGTTCCCGATGGCCGTGCAGGCGGTCACTGCCTTCCGTCCGCTCGTCCTCGTCGTCGCGGTCGCGCTGGCGGGTATCGGCGTCCTCGTCGCCTCGCGCGCGAGGGACCGAGCCGGGTGGATGATCGGAGCGGGACTCGCGACCGTCGGTGCGGCGCACGTGGTGATGGCGGCCGGACAGGGCGTCCCGTTGCTCGGCGACGGCCTGATCTTCTCCCTGTTGCGTACCGCGGGGGCCGTCGTCATCGCCGTCGGAGCAGCCCTCCTGGTGTGGGGGGCGGTGCGGGGGCTCGACGACCAGCGCGCGGAGCGTGAGGAGGAGCTGCGGCTCGCCGAGATCCGGCTCGCCCGGGCCGCGGAGCGGGACCACGAGCTGCGCAACGGGATCGCCGGGCTGGCCGGAGCCGCCGATCTCCTAGGGACGCAGCAGGATCCACAGTCGGCCCTGCTCGAGACGGTCGTGGTCTCCGAGCTCCGGCGACTCGACGACCTGCTCCGCTCGCCGATCGATGTCCCGCGTCGTCCCGGGCCCGCAGCCTATGCCGTCACTCCTGTGCTCAGAGGCCTCGCCGCGCTGCGCAGGACGTCGGGAATGGACATCGACACCGACGTCGCGCCGGACCTGCGGGCGATCGGCTCGCCGAGCCTGCTCGCCCAGGTGATCACCAATCTGCTGGCGAACGCGGCCCGCCACGCTCCGGGCAGTCCGGTCCTGGTCCGTGGTCTGGTCCGGGAGGACGTGGTGGTCATCGAGGTGAGCGACTCGGGGCCGGGTCTGCCGCCCGGAGCGGAGTCGGAGGTGTTCGACCGGGGAGTGCGTGCGAACAGCGGCACCGGCCTCGGTCTCGGTCTGCACATCTGCCGGGAGTTGCTCGCGGATCAGGGGGGCACGATCTCGATCGGTCCGGCCGACGGGCGTCGTCCCGGCTGCACGGTCACGGTGACGCTGCCTGCTGCGCCGACCACGGTCGCATCGAAGGCTCCGGACTCGGTTGCGGTGGGGAGGTGTATCGCATGACCCTGTCGCCACCGACCGGCCGGCCCGTCGTGGTGATCGACGATCACGAGCTCTTCAGCACGTCGCTCACCTTCACGCTCTGTGCACGCGGGTTCGAGGCCGTCGCGCTGCCCCTCGCGGGGTTGTGGGACGTGTTGCCCACCCTGCCGATCGGCAATATCGGGCTCGTCGTGCTCGATCTCGATCTCGGGGAGGACGCCGACGGGAACCGGATCAACGGAGCGGACCTGGTCGAAGGGCTCCGGCAGCGCGGCTGGACCGTCCTCGTGGTGACCGGCTCCACCGATCCGACGGCGATCGCGGCGGCGATCGCAGCCGGAGCGGTCGGGTCGGTGGCGAAGGCCGGATCGCTCGACGAGCTCGTCCGGACGGTGTCCGCGGTGCTCCGCGGCGAGCAGGTGATGACCGAGCCGGAGCGGCACGAGTGGCTCGAACGGAATCGCCGCCGTGCGGTGCAGGATCACGATCTGGCCACCCGGCTGTCCCGGCTCAGCCCGCGTGAGCAGGAGGTGCTCGCGCTGCTGACCGAAGGAATGCGGGCGTCCGCGATTGCGATGCACTTCGTTGTGAGCATGCCCACGGTGCGGTCTCAGATCAGGTCGATCCTGGTGAAATTGCAGGTGACTTCTCAGCTGGAAGCGGTAGCAATGTTCCACCGCTTTTCCGGCATGTCCCAGAACTCGGTCGAGCGTGTATGACGTGAATAACTTGCCGACGAATGGGGGCGCTGTCCGTGCCGGGCGTGTCACTGAGTTCACGAGTGTCCCCGACGGTGCTCGGCAGAGGTGGCCGGATACCGGCGACGGTGGCCGTCCTGATCGCCGGTACCGGCTTGGTCGCGCTTGCCGTCCACTACCGGGGAGTTGTCGGACCGGGACCGTTCGAGGCAGTTCTCGCGGTCGCACTGCGGGAGTCCCTGGGCGGCTGGACGGGAGCTCTCCGGGCACTCGTCGTGCTCGGCCGTCCGAGCACGGTGATCCTCGCCGCGCTGCTGATGGCGGTGGTCGCGCTGATCGCCGGGCAGCCCAGGATGGCCATCGTCGCGGCGATCGCACCACCCCTGACCGGCGGATTCGTCCTCATCCTCCAGCCGTTGATCAGTCGGACACTGGACGGTCACGTCGCGCTCCCCAGTGGTCACACGGCCGGAGCCACCTCGGTCGCGCTGGTGGCGGCCCTCCTCGCGGTGAGCCTGGCCGGCCGGTATCGCCGATCTGTCGCCGCCATCGCCGGAGTACTTTCCCTGACTGTCGCGGGAACCGTCGCCGTCGCCTTGGTGGCGAATGGTCTGCACTACGTGAGCGACACGGTCGCCGGGTTCCTCGTCGCTGTGACGGTCGTGTTCGCGATGGCTCTCGTCGCCGATGTCCGGGGAGTACATGACCGGGCTGTTACGGGCCGGTATCACCAATCGTGACGATGCTGGCGCCGTCGATGTCCAGCGAGGCTGAGGCCCTCGAGGGCGCATTCTCATCGGTGCACCCGTCGCTTGCGTGCGAAGGTGGACAACCCCGGAATTGCCTGGCTCGAAGCCTTCCGTGTCGGTTATGCCCCAAGGGAGATCGTGAATGTCGGAATCGTCTGCGGAGACGGCCAGCACCAGGATGCGGCCCCCGCTCCTGGACGGAGCGTGGTGGGCACTCGCCGTACCTGTGGCGACCTGGCTCCGCTTCGACGGTGATCTCGCCGGTGTGCAGCCGGCTCCGGTCGTGTGGTTCGCGCTGCTCGCGGTCGCGCTGCACCTGGTGGTCGGGTTGCTCTCGTGGCACTACCGCGGGAACCACGTGATCGGAGCCTTCGACGACGCCGTCGACGTCTGTATTGTCGCCGCCTCGGTCGGGGTGCTGCTGTTCGTGGTCGGGCTCACCGGGCTGATCGAGGTGCCCCGTTCGCTGGCGGTCATCGCCACGCTCGCCGTCGTTCCGCTGATTCTCGGTACCCGCCTGGTGCGTCGTGCGGTCCGGGAGTGGCGGGCCCGTCCCGATGCCGGATCCGCGCAGCGTGTGATCGTCTTCGGTTCGGGCTGGGGAGGTCAGCAGATCGTCCGCTCGATGCTCGGTGACCGTCGCAGTGGCTACCTCCCGGTCGGCTTCCTCGACGACGACCGGTCCGTTCGCAACCGGCGGATCTCCGGTGTCGCGGTTCTGGGGTCGAGAGCGGACCTGGCCCAGGTCGCCGAGGGGACCGGGGCCGAGGTCCTGGTGGTCGCCATCCGGGATCTCGATCTGGTCGTCCTGCGTGAGGTCAGCACGGCGGCGATCGCGGCGGGCCTGCGGGTCAAGGTCGTGCCGGTGCTGACCGATCTGCTGCGGCCGTCGATCGGGTTCGCGGACCTGCGCGACATCGACCTGGCGGACCTCATGGGGCGGCAACCGGTCGACGTCGACATCGCGGCGATCGCTGACTACGTCAAGGGCAAGATTGTCCTGGTGACGGGGGCCGGGGGCTCGATCGGCTCCGAGCTCTGCCGGCAGATCCACCGTTACGACCCCGCCGAGCTCCTGATGCTCGACCGCGACGAGTCGGCCCTGCACGGGCTCCAGCTGTCCCTGCACGGCCACGCCCTGCTGAACACCCCGGACACGATCCTCGCCGACATCAGGGACGCTGCGACGATCACCGGACTGTTCCGGGAGCGCCGCCCCGACGTCGTGTTCCACGCCGCCGCGCTCAAGCACCTCCCGATGCTGGAGCAGTACCCGCACGAGGCGTGGCTCACCAACGTCGTCGGCACCTCGAACGTGCTCGACGCAGCCACGGCGGTCGGTGTCCGCACGTTCGTGAACATCTCGACGGACAAGGCGGCGAACCCGACGAGCGTGCTCGGTGCATCCAAGCGGATCGGTGAGCGGCTGGTCGCGCACGCCGGTGCCGCGGGCGACCGCGACTACCTGTCGGTCCGCTTCGGCAACGTCATCGGTAGCCGGGGATCGGTCCTGACCACGTTCGTCGACCAGATCGGAGCGGGCGGACCGGTCACGGTCACCCACCCGGACATCACCCGGTTCTTCATGACGATCCCGGAGGCGGTCCGGCTGGTCATCCAGGCCGGTGCCATCGGCCGTCCCGGTGAGGTCCTGGTGCTCGACATGGGTAAGCCGATCAAGATCATCGACGTGGCGCGCCAGCTGATGGTGCTCGCCGGACGCCCGGTCCAGATCCTCTACACCGGGCTGCGGGACGGCGAGAAGCTGCACGAGGACCTCTTCGGCGACGGCGAGGCCGACCACCGGCCGATCCACCCCTCGGTGTCGCACGTGTCCGCCCCGCCGCTGGATCCGATCCGGCTCACCGGTCCGGAGCAGGCCGGCCTGGCCGCCGAGCTGATGCACGCGTTGGCGGTCGCAGAACCCGAGATGCTCGACGCCGCGACGGCCGCGATCGCGAGCGTCCTGCCACGCGCACCACGCCAGCTCCGATCGGTGCGTCTGTCGAGTGGTCAGCGATGACGGCCGCGAGCACGAGCGAGCACGCGCTCGCCTCCGACGGTGGCCGCCCCGTGCGGCAGGTCCCGCTGCCGGGCTGGCCGGTGTTCGGCGACGACGACGTCGCCGCGGCGGCAGCCGTACTGCGCTCCGGCCGGGTCAACTACTGGACCGGCGAGCAGGGGCGTGCGTTCGAGCGCGAGTTCGCCGCGTGGGCGCAGGTTCCACACGCCGTCGCCGTGTCGAACGGGACGGTCGCACTCGAGCTCGCGCTGAAGGCGCTCGGGGTGGGCGCGGGCGACGAGGTCGTCGTGCCGTCGGCGACCTTCATCGCGACCGCGAGCGCGGTCGCGGCCTGCGGCGCCCGCCCGGTGGTCGCGGACGTCGACCCCGACTCCCAGGGACTGACCATTGACTCCGTGGCGGCCGTGATCGGTCCGCGGACGGTGGCCGTCGTCGTCGTGCACGTCGGCGGGTTCCCGGCCGATGTCGGGTCGCTCGCGGCGCTGTGCGCATCCCGGAAGCTCGACCTGGTCGAGGACTGCGCCCAGGCACACGGTGCCCGCCGGGCCGGGCGACCGGTCGGGCACCTCGGCCGGATCGCCGCCTGGTCGTTCTGCCAGGACAAGATCATGACCACCGCCGGTGAGGGCGGTGCCATCACGACGGCCGACGCGGGACTGGCCCGTCGGTGCTGGGAGCTGAAGGACCACGGCAAGGGCTTCGCGGCGGTCCACGAGCGGGAGCACGCTCCCGGGTTCCGCTGGCTGCACGAGAGTTTCGGCACCAACGGCCGGATGACCGAGTTGCAGGCGGCGGTCGGGCGGCGCCAGCTGCTGCGGCTCGACGGCTACGTCGCCCGCCGGCGGGCCAACGCGGCCGCACTGCGTGCGGCGCTCGCGGACCAACCGGCGCTGCGGCTGCCCGACGTGCCGGATGACGTCGAGCCCGCCTATTACCGCTTCTACGCACAGGTCAGGCCGGAGCGCCTGCGGACCGGGTGGGATCGGGACCGGGTCGTCGCGGCGATCACGGCGGAAGGCGTGCCGTGCGGACCGGGCGGATGCACCGAGATCTACCGTGAGGTGGCGTTCGACGGTGCGGGGCGTCCGCCGTCGCCGCTGCCCGTCGCACGGTGGCTCGGTTCCACCTCCCTCGTACTACCGGTCCAGCCGACGCTGGAACCGGCAGACGTGGCCGATGTCGCCCGCGCAGCCGTCAAAGTACTGACGGAGGCGACGGCATGACCCGGCGTGCGGTGGACGTCGTGGTCGCCCTCGTGATCCTGCTGCTCGGCCTGCCGTTGATCCTGCTGGTCGCGCTCGTGGTGCTGGTGGGACTCGGGAGGCCGGTCCTCTTCCGGCAGGAACGGTCGGGCCGCGACGGAACCACCTTCACCGTCCTGAAGTTCCGGACGATGCGGCCTCCGGCCGCCGCGGCTGAGAGCGACGGGGCACGGACCTCGCGGCTCGGGTCGGTCCTGCGGGCGATCAGCGTGGACGAACTCCCGCAGCTGTGGAACATCCTGCGCGGCGACATGAGCCTGATCGGGCCCCGGCCGACCCTTCCACAGCAGGTGGCGCGGTACGGGCCGCACGAACGCGGCCGGCTGGCCGTGCGGCCCGGGGTCACCGGCTGGGCCCAGGTGAACGGCCGCAATGCGATCAGCTGGGAGACCCGGATCGAGCTGGACCTCTGGTACATCGCGAACAGGTCGGTGTGGCTCGACCTCAGGATCGTCTGGATGACGTTGGTGCAGATGGTCCGCCCGAGCGGCGTCGTGGGTGACGGCGGAGTGAACCCGGACTACGTCGGGAGCCGGCCCGTCCGCGACATCGTGGTGCCGAGTCCCGCGACCGAGCCGATCCCGCTGCACCCGGTGGAGCGTCGGTGATGGGCGGAATCCGGCACTATGAGCCCGCCGACGCGGCCGAGGTGCTCGCGCTGCACGCGAAGACCATGCCCGCACAGACCCCGGCCGCGGCGGACTACCACGAGGGCCTGTACGGCAAGTCGATGTTCGACAACCCCTGGTCGACCCCCGACCTCCCGTCCCTGGTCTACGAGCACGACGGCGTGCTGGTCGGGTTCCTCGGGGTCGTGGCACGGCCGATGACCTTCGCAGGACGACCGGTCCGGGCCGCCGTGTCGGTGCGTTTCATGGTCGATCCCGCCAGCCGTGCCGGTGCGGTGGCAGCAGCGGCGCTGCACCGGCGGTTCCTCCGGGGCCCGCAGGACCTGTCCCTGATCGAGAACGCCAACGTCGCGGCCCGCCGGGTGTGGGAGGGGACCCCCGGCGTCGTCGTCGTTCCGCTCGGCAGCATCTCGTGGAGCACCACGGGTGGTCCGGGGCCGGACCCGGGTGGGTCCGATCACGCACTGGACACCGCGGCGCTGCTGGAGCGCATCCGGTCCTCGGCCGCGGCGTACGCGCTCGCGCCGGTCTACGACGAGCAGTCGCTGGGCTGGCTGACCGGCTTCCTGGAGGCGGCCGACTACCGGGGCACGCTCCGCTGCCGCGAGGTACTGGACGAGCGGGGCGGAGCCCGCGGCTGGTTCGTCTACCACGCCAATCCGGACGGTTACAACGGTGTGCTGGCACTGCGCGCCGTCCCGGGCGGGGCCCGGCAGACCTTCGCCGGGCTGCTGCGCGACGCACACGTGAGCGGTGCCGCGGAGAGGACGGTAGGCCGACTCGACGCCGACCTGCTCGGTGCCGTGGCCGACCGCGGCGCCACGCTCACCCCGGGCCCGTGGACGTTCGCGTACTCCACCGATCCGCGCATCGCCCAGGCCCTCGTGGCCGGGGACGCCTTCTTCACCCGATTGGACGGCGAGTTCTGTTGAGGCGATCCTCCGCGGAGGCGACGA
>Ga0065178_101146_pt1 | contig 12093 bp, 9 predicted proteins | sample FECB22metaG_FD_59210 | JGI IMG/M metagenome (GOLD analysis project Ga0065178, IMG submission 59210) | Cyanobacterial communities from the Joint Genome Institute, California, USA - FECB-22 (version 2) (version 2) | ecosystem: Environmental > Aquatic > Thermal springs > Hot (42-90C) > Microbial mats...
GGTGCGCTCCTACCGCAGCGTGCCCGCGGTGGTCCGGGTCAACCGGGAGCTGACCTCGGGCCGCGGGCCGCGCTCGGTGCGGCACCTGGAGATCGCGCTGCCGGCCGGCACCGGCTACCGCACCGGTGACCACCTGGGCGTGCTGCCCCGCAACGACCGGACCGTCGTCGAACGGGTGCTGCGCCGGTTCGGGCTGGACGCGGCCACCTACGTCACCGTCGGCACGTCCGGCCCGGCGCCGACGCACCTCCCGACCGGCGAGCCGTACCCGCTGCTGGCCGTCCTGACCGGCTGCGTGGAGCTGCAGGACCCGGCCGGCCGGGCCGGGATCTCCGCGCTCGCCGCGCACCTGCCCGACGGCGCCGGGCGGGCCGCGCTGGACGCGCTCACCGGCACCGACGAGGAGTCCCGCGACCGCTACCGGGAGCGGATCGCGCTCCCCCGGCGGACCCTGCTCGATCTGGCCGAGGAGCACCCGGCGTCGACGCTGCCGTTCGCCGAGTTCCTGGACGCGCTGCCGCCGCTGCGCCCGCGCTACTACTCGATCTCGTCGGCACCGGGCACCGGCCGGGACCCGTCGATCACGGTCGGGGTGCTGGAGGGCCCGGCCCGGTCCGGCGACGGCGTCCACCGCGGGGTCTGCTCCACGCACCTGCGCGACGCCCCGGTCGGCGGGACGGTGTTCGTGCTGGTCCGCGAGCCGGGCATCGCGTTCCGGCCGCCGGAGAACCCGCACCTGCCGATGATCATGATCGGGGCCGGGACCGGGATCGCCCCGTTCCGCGGGTTCTGGCAGGAGCGGGCCGGGCTGCAGGCGCAGGGGGTGCCGGTGCCCGAGTCGCTGCTCGTGGTCGGCTGCCGGGACCCGCAGGACGACCTGCTCTACGCCGAGGAGCTGCGCCGGCACGTGGCCGGCGGGACGCTGCGGCTGCTGCCCGCCTGCTCGCGGGTGCCCGGGCGTCCCCGCTACGTCCAGCACGTCGTCGCCGCCGAGGCGGAGCTGGTCTGGTCGCTGCTCGGGGCGGGCGCCGTGGTGTACGTCTGCGGGAACGCGGCCACGATGGCGCCGGCCGTGCGGGCCGCGCTGATCGAGGTGTACCGCGACCGGACCGGCGCCGACGCCGCAGGCGGCGAGCGGTGGCTGGCCGGGCTGCGGGCGGAGGGCCGCTACCTGGAGGACATCTGGGGCGAGACCGCGGCGCCCGGCTGACCGGCCGGCCGGCTCACGGCCCGTCGCGCCCCTCGGCGAGCCGCCGGTGGTGGGCGTTGCGGATCCGCAGCACCACCGTCGCCAGCAGCACCGCGGTCAGCGACCCGGTCAGCACGCCGATCTTGACGTGGTCGTCCTCCGGGGTGCCGGTGCCGAACGCCAGCTCGCCGACCAGCAGCGACACGGTGAACCCGATCCCGGCGAGCTGGGCCAGCCCGAGCAGGTCCCACCAGCCCAGGTCGTCGGAGAGCCGGGCCCTGGTGAACCGCTGCACCAGCCAGGTCGAGCCGAGCACGCCGACCGTCTTGCCGAGCACCAGCCCGGCGACGATGCCCTGGGTGACCGGGTCGGCGAGCGCGGCACCGATCCCGTCGCCGTCGACGATCGACACGCCGGCCGCGAAGAAGGCGAACACCGGCACCGCGATCCCGGCCGAGATCGGGCGGACGGTGTGCTCGATCCGTTCGGCGGGCGAGCGCTGCCCGGGGCCGGGCCGTTCGCCGCCCCGGGCCAGCACCGGCACGGTGAAGCCGAGCAGCACCCCGGCGACGGTGGCGTGCACGCCGGACTCGTGGACCAGCACCCAGGTCAGCGCGGCGAGCGGGAGCAGCAGCCACCAGGCCCGGACGCCGCGCTGCACGGCCAGCGCGAACAGCGCGAGCGGGACCAGTGCCAGCAGCAGCGGCGGGAAGGACAGGTCGTCGGTGTAGAAGATCGCGATGATGGTGATGGCCAGCAGGTCGTCGACGACGGCCAGGGTCAGCAGGAACATCCGCAGCGCGGACGGCAGGCTGCTGCCGATCACCGCGAGCACGGCGAGTGCGAACGCGATGTCGGTCGCGGTCGGGATCGCCCAGCCGACCAGCGCGTCCGGGTTCGCCAGGTTGATCGCGACGTAGATCAGCGCGGGGGCGACCATCCCGCCGACGGCGGCGGCGACCGGCAGCAGCGCCTTCGCCGGGTCGCGCAGGTCGCCGGCCAGGAACTCGCGCTTGAGCTCCAGCCCGACGACGAAGAAGAAGATCGCGAGCAGCCCGTCGGCGGCCCAGGCGGCGACCGTGAGGTCCAGGTGCAGCGCGGCCGGGCCGACGGTGGTCCCGGCGAGCCCGAAGTAGGCGTCGCGCCACGGCGAGTTCGCCAGCACCAGCGCCAGCACGGCGGCGCCGACCAGCAGGAACCCGCCGACGGACTCGCCCCGGAGGGCGTCGGCGGTGCGGGCGAGCGGGTTCGAGGTCTTCACGGGGCTCCGGGGGTCGGCGGGCATGCGTCGTCCATCGCCGACCAGACTTCCCGGCACACCGGGCAGGACCCTATCCCAGCGCCGCCGCGGCGGCCGCGAGGGACCGGATCCGGTCCCAGTCCCCGGCCGCGACCAGGTCGGGCGGGGTGAGCCAGGAGCCGCCGACGCAGGCCACGTTCGGCAGCGCCAGGTAGCCGGGCGCGCTGTCGGCGGTGATCCCGCCGGTCGGGCAGAACCGCAGGTCCGGCAGCGGTCCGGCGACCGCGGAGAGGAACGGGCGGCCGCCGGCGGCCTCGGCCGGGAAGAACTTCATCGCGGTGAGCCCGCGCTCGGCGACGGCCAGCATCTCCGAGATCGTCGAGGTGCCCGGCAGCAGATCGAGCCCGGAGTCCTCCATCGCGTCCAGCAGCCGCGGGGTGGCGCCCGGGCTGACCAGGAACCGCGCCCCGGCGTCGACCGAGAGCCGCACGTCGGCGGGCGTGCGGACGGTGCCGGTGCCGACGACGGCATCGGGCACCTCGGCGGCGATCCGGCGGACCGCCTCGGCGGCGGCCGGGGTGCGCAGGGTCACCTCGATCACCGGCAGCCCGCCGTCGACCAGCGCGCGGGCCAGCGGGACGGCGGCACCGGCGTCGTCGAGCACGACGACCGGCACGACGGGGGCCAGTTCCAGCAGCTTCTCGCTCATGGTTCCTCTCAGGATCCCGGGGCGGCGACGACCGCGCCCTCGTCGGCCGGTCCGACGGCGGCGCGGAACACGCCGAACAGCTCCCGGCCGGTGCCGAAGGCCGGCCCGGACGGGGCGGCCGGGCGGGCCGGCTCGCGGGCGTCGAACTCGTCGGCGTCGACGAGCAGGGACAGTGTGCCGTTGAGCGTGTCCAACCGGATCGGGTCCCCGTCGCGGACCTTCTGCAGCGGGCCGCCGCGGGCCGCCTCCGGGGTGACGTGCAGGGCGGCCGGGACCTTGCCGGACGCGCCGGACATCCGGCCGTCGGTGACGACGGCGACCCGCTGCCCGCGGTCCTGCAGCACGCCGAGCGCGGGGGTGAGCTTGTGCAGCTCGGGCATCCCGTTGGCGCGCGGGCCCTGGTGCCGGACGACGGCGACGAAGTCCCGCCCGTCCAGCTCGCCGGCCCGGTAGGCGGCGAGCAGGTCGTCCTGGTCGTCGAAGACGACGGCGGGTGCCTCGACGAACCGGTGGTCCGGCTCGACGGCGGAGGTCTTGACCACCGAGCGGCCGAGGTTGCCGTGCAGCACGCGCAGTCCGCCGTCCGGCGAGAACGGGTCGCCGACGCCGCGCAGCACGGACTTGTCCAGGCTCTCGGCCGGGCCCTCCCGCCACACCGGCCGCCCGTCGTCGAGGAACGGCTCGCGGGTGTAGCGGTGCAGGCCGGGCCCGTCGACGGTGCGCACGTCGTCGTGCAGCAGGCCGGCCCCGAGCAGCTCCCGGACCAGCAGCGACATCCCGCCCGCGGCCTGGAAGTGGTTCACGTCGGCGTGCCCGTTGGGGTAGATCCGGGCGAGCAGCGGGACGACCGCGGACAGGTCGGAGAAGTCGTCCCAGGTGATCCGGACGCCCGCCGCCGCGGCCATCGCGACCAGGTGCATGGTGTGGTTGGTCGAGCCGCCGGTGGCGAGCAGCGCGACGATCCCGTTGAGCACCGCCCGCTCGTCGACGATCTCGCCCATCGCCCGGTCCGGGTCGTCGGCGGCGGCGAGCGCGCGGCGCGCGGTCTCGGCGGTCAGCGCCGCCCGCAGCGGGGTGCCGGGATTGACGAACGAGGAGCCCGGCAGGTGCAGGCCCATGACCTCCATGAGCAGCTGGTTGGAGTTCGCGGTGCCGAAGAACGTGCAGGTCCCCGGCCCGTGGTAGCTCTGCGACTCGGCCTCCAGCAGCTCGTCGCGGCCGACCTCGCCGGCCGCGAACGCCTGCCGGATCCTGGCCTTTTCCTTGTTCGGCAGGCCGGACGGCATCGGGCCGGCCGGGGCCAGCAGCACCGGCAGGTGGCCGAACGACAGCGCGCCCATCACCAGCCCGGGGACGATCTTGTCGCAGACGCCGAGCAGCACCGCGGCGTCGAACATGTCGTGGCTCAGGGCGACCGCGGTGGACATCGCGATGACGTCGCGGGAGAACAGCGACAGCTCCATCCCGGCGCGGCCCTGGGTGATGCCGTCGCACATGGCGGGCACGCCGCCGGCGACCTGGGCGACCCCGCCGGTCTCGCGGACGGCCGAGCGGATCAGCTCCGGATAGCCCTCGAACGGCTGGTGCGCGGACAGCATGTCGTTGTAGGCGGTGACGATCGCCAGGTTGCGGGCCGGGGTGGCGGTGAGGGTCAGCTTGTCGGGGCCGCAGGCGGCGGCGCCGTGCGCGAGGTTCGCGCAGCCGAGGCTCTCCCGGCCGGGACCGGCCGGCGCGGCCCGCCGGGCCGCGCGGATGCGCTCGAGGTAGGCGGCGCGGGTGGTCGCCGAGCGGGCGACGACCCGCCGGGTGACCTGGTCGAGGACGGGATGCGGTTCCGGGATGACGGTCACGATGCGTCCCTCTCCTGGGGGTGGTGGGCGGAGGTGCCGGACCGGGCGGAGCGTGCCCGCGATCTGCACTCTAACGAGGTAGTTAAGTACTCACAAGACGTTAGTGTCAGCCGATCGGCGTTTTGCCAGCTCAAAGCCCTGTGGTTGACTGGACGAATGCGAGGACGCACCCCGACCAGCGCGCCCGCGACGGCGGGCGAGATCTTCCGGCTGGTCCGGGACGGCACCGCGGCCACCCGGACCGAGATCGGCCGGGAGACGGGGCTGTCCCGGACCGCGGTCGCCGCGCGGGTCGACCGGTTGCTCGCCGACGGCCTCGTCACCGAGGTGGTGGGCGCCGCGGCGACCGGCGGGCGGCCCGCCGCGCGCCTGGAGTTCAACGCTGCGGGCGGCACCGTGCTGGCCCTGTCGGTCGGGGTCAGCCGGAGCAAGGCGGCGGTCTGCGACCTCACCGGCGCCGTGCTGGCGGAGGCGGTCGTCGACCTGCCCGCCTCGGTGGGGCCGCACCGGCTGCTCGGCGACGCCGTCACCACGCTGGAGAAGCTGCTGCTCGACGCGGGCGCCGACGACGCGGGGATCCGCGGGCTCGGCCTGTCCGTCCCGGGCACCGTCGACGACCGCAACGGCTGGTCGGTGGGTGTGCCCTCGCTGCCCGGCTGGGAGCGGATCGCGCTGCCGCCGCTGCTGACCGAGCGCTTCGCGGTGCCGGTCCGGGTGGACAACGACGTGAACGTGATGGCGCTCGCCGAGCACGCCGCGCATCCCGACGTCGACGACCTGCTGATGGTGAAGATCGGTTCCGGGGTCGGCGCCGGGCTGGTGTCCGGCGGGTTCCTGCAGCGCGGGGCCTGGGGCGCCGCCGGGGAGATCGGGCACATCCCGGTGCACGACGGCCCGGGGATCGGCTGCGGCTGCGGCAACATCGACTGCCTGGAGGTGCTGGCGTCCGGCCGGGCGCTGGTGCGGGACCTGTCGGCGGGCCGGCCGGACGGCGAGGTGACCTCGATCGCCGACGTGGTGGCGCTGGTGAAGCAGGGCGACCCGGACGCGGTCCGGCTGGTGCGGATCGCCGGTCGCAGGCTCGGCGAGGTGCTGGCCGCCGCGGTGAACCTGGTGAACCCGGCGCTGGTGGCGATCGGCGGTGATCTGGTCGGCGCGTTCGATCCGCTGGTCGCCGGGGTGCGCGAGGCGATCTACCGGCGGTCGATGGCGACCGCGACGCAGAACCTGCGGATCGAGCCCGGCCTGCTGAGCGGGCGCAGCGGCGTGATCGGCTGCGCGATCCTGGTGCTCGACGAGGTGCTCTCGGCGACCGCGGTGGACCGCGCGGTGAGCGCCCCGGCGGGCCGCGCCGGGTGACCCCGGCCGGCCGGGGTCACCCGCCGTCCGGGGTCCGCAGCAGGTCGAACCGCATCTCCCGGCTCACCTCGAAGCCCATCTGCCGGTACAGCCGGATCGCGCCGGTGTTCACCGCGGAGGCGTGCAGCAGCGGCCGTTCGCCGCGCGCGACGATCCCGGCGATCACCGCCCGGACCAGCCGCCCGGCCAGGCCCTTGCCGCGGAACAGCGGATCGGTGCAGACGGCGCTGATCTCGGTGGCGCCGGCACCGCCGGGGCCGCCCAGGCGCATCCGCTCCCCCGCCATCGCGACCAGCCTGCCGTCGTGCCGGATGCCGAGGAACCGGCCGAGCTCGGCGGTGCGGGCCAGCCACGGGCCGGGCTCGGTGCGGGCGGTCAGGTCGGCCATCTCGGCGCGGTCGGCGGGGCCGAGCGCGATCGCGTCGTCGTCCGGCTCGCCGGGCGCGGCGGAGCCGTCCATCTGGACGCCGGGGAAGGCCCGTTCCAGCCGCCAGCCGATCGGCAGGGCGGGCGGCCCGTCGCCGGCGCGGACCAGGACGACCGGCTCGCCGGGCCCGCAGAGCGCCGCGAGATCGGCCCAGTCGCCGTCCTCGGGGTGCAGCGGCATGCCACCGAACGGGGAGACGTCCGGCGCGAAGCGGGCGGCCCGGCCGCGGACCGTGCCGAACTCGCGCAGCCGGCCGTTCAGGGTGTCCGGGACCGGATTGCGCAGGGCGGCGTCGAGATCGGCTGGCACGCCCCGATCCTGCCCCGGCGGCGCCCGCCCCGGGCCCGCGGGGCATGCTCGCCCGCACCCGTCGCAGTGAGGAGCGTCGCGATGTCCACCGAGGCCGCGCCGTCCGGGGTCTGGTTCGCCCCCGGCCGGGTCAACCTGATCGGCGAGCACACCGACTACAACGACGGGTTCGTGCTGCCGTTCGCGCTGCCGCACCGGGCGGTGGTGACCGCGTCGGCGGTGTCCGGCGGGTCCAGCCGGGTGCGGTCGGCGCAGCAGGACGGCGTGGTGGAGTTCCGGGCGGCCACGGTGGCGCCGGGCGAGGTGACCGGCTGGGCGGCGTACCTGGCCGGGACCTGCTGGGCGTTCCGGGAGGCCGGGTTCCCGGTCGGCGAGGTCGACCTGCGGTTGGACTCGGACGTGCCGGTCGGGGCGGGCCTGTCGTCGTCGGCGGCGGTGGAGTGCGCGGTCGGGGTGGCGCTGGCCGGGCTCGCCGGGGTGCCGGTCGACCCGACCGGGCTGGCCCGGATCGCCCGCCGCGCGGAGAACGCCTTCGTCGGCGCGCCGACCGGCGGGATGGACCAGATGGCGTCGATGCACGGCAGGCCCGGCCGGCTGGTCTTCCTGGACACCCGCGACGACACCGTCGAGCTGGTGCCGTTCGATCCGCCCGCGCACGGCCTGGAGCTGCTGGTGATCGACTCGCGGGCGCCGCACGCGCACGCGGACGGCGAGTACGGCGCCCGGCGGGCCGACTGCGAGGCGGCGGCCGCGGCGCTCGGCGTGCCGGCGCTGCGCGACGCGCGCCCGGCGGACCTGCCGCGGATCGCCGACGAGCGGATCCGGCGCCGGGCCCGGCACGTGGTCACCGAGAACGAGCGGGTGCTGCAGGTGGTGGCGCTGCTCTCCGGTGGCGCGGATCCGCGGGAGATCGGCCCGCTGCTGGACGCCTCGCACGCGTCGATGCGCGACGACTTCGAGATCACCGTGCCGCACGTGGACGTGGCGGTGGCGGCGGCCCGGGCCGGCGGGGCGGTCGGGGCCCGGATGACCGGCGGCGGTTTCGGCGGGTGCGTGATCGCGCTGTGCGACACCGGCCGGGTCGGCGCGGTGACGGCGGCGGTGCGCGCCGCGTACGCCGAGCGCGGCTGGCCGGCGCCGGTGGTGTTCCCGGGACGGCCGAGCGAGGGCGCGGGCCGGCTGCCCGGTTAGGCTTTTGAAAGTCCGATCGGAATCGGTACAGTACGGAAGGGCTGCCCTGAGCGGCGCTCCGACAGGCACCTCTGTTCCCGATCGATCGAGGAGACGGCTCGTGCCGCATCCACATCCCGTCATGGATCCCGCCGACATCGTCGTGTTCGGCGGCACCGGCGATCTCGCCATGCGCAAGCTCCTGCCCTCGCTCTACCTGCGCGACCGCGACGACCAGCTGGCGGCGGGCACCCGGATCGTCGCGGTGTCCCGGTCCGGTCTCGACGACGCCGGCTACCGGGACAAGGTCGATGCCGAGCTGCGGGCCACCGCGCCGCGCTGGGCCGGTGTGGACGTGTGCGCCGACGACGCGGTGCACCAGCGGTTCCTCGGCCGGCTGCACCACGTGACGCTGGACGTCGCCGACGACGACTGGTCCGCGCTCGCCGACCTGCTCGGACCGCAGGACCGGCGGATCCGGGTGCTGTACCTGGCGTCGGCGCCGCAGCTGTTCGGCCGGATCTGCGTGGGCAGCGCGGCGGCCGGCATCGTCGACGACCGCACCCGGGTGGTGCTGGAGAAGCCGCTGGGCCACGACCTGGCCTCGGCCCGCGCGATCAACGACGAGGTCGGCTCGGTGTTCGCCGAGGAGCAGATCTTCCGGATCGACCACTACCTCGGCAAGGAGACCGTGCAGAACCTGCTGGTGCTGCGCTTCGGGAACTCGCTGTTCGAGCCGCTGTGGAACGCCGGCCAGATCGACCACGTGCAGATCACCGTGTCCGAGTCGATCGGCGTCGGGAACCGGGCCGACTACTACGACGGCAGCGGCGCGCTGCGGGACATGGTGCAGAACCACCTGCTGCAGCTGCTGTGCCTGGTCGCGATGGAGCCGCCGGCCCGGATCGACGGCGAGGGCGTCCGCGACGAGAAGCTGAAGGTGCTGCAGTCGCTGCGCCCGCTGGACGGCCCGGACGTGGTGCGGGACACGGTGCGCGGGCAGTACACCGAGGGCCTGGTCGACGGCGCCGCGGTGCCCGGCTACGCCACCGAGCTGGCCGAGTCGCGGGCCGGCACGGCCCGCGAGCGGGAGCGGTCCACGACCGAGACGTTCGTCGCGCTGCGCGCCGAGGTCGCGAACTGGCGGTGGGCTGGGGTGCCGTTCTACCTGCGCACCGGCAAGCGGCTGGGCACGCACGCGTCGGAGATCGTGGTGCAGTTCAAGCCGGTCCCGCACTCGATCTTCCCGGCGTTCGGCGAGGAGCTGCCGGCGAACCGGCTGGTGCTGCGGCTGCAGCCGGACGAGGGGGTGCGGCTGCACATGACCGCCAAGCAGCCCGGCCCCGGCGGGATCCGGCCGATCCCGGCGCCGCTGGACCTGTCGTTCGCCCGCACCTTCGGCGACCGGCTGCCGGACGCCTACGAGCGGCTGCTGATGGACGTGCTGCGCGGCAACCCGACGCTGTTCATGCGGCGCGACGAGATCGAGGCCGCCTGGACCTGGGCGGAGCCGATCCTGCGCACCTGGGAGGCGACCGGCCAGCACCCGCGTCCGTACGCGGCGGGGAGCAACGGCCCGGCCTCGGCCACCGCGCTGGTCGAGCGGGACGGCCGGGCCTGGCACGAGGACTACTGAGGCAGGTCCCGGCAGCGGTCGTTCGAGTACAGGTGCGAGTCGGGGAAGTGCCGGGCGGCCAGCGCCTCCCCCACGATGATCACCGCGGTGCGCTCGATGCCCGCCTCCCGGACCGCCTTGGGCATCCCCTGCAGGGTGCCGCGCAGCACGATCTCGTGCGCCCGGGAGGCGTGCGCGACGACCGCGGCCGGGCAGTCGCCGCCGTAGGCGGGGGCCAGCGCGTCGACGGCCTCGTCGATCCGGTGCACGGCCAGGTGCAGCACCACGGTGCCGCCGGCCTTCCCGAGCGAGGCGAGGTCCTCGGCGGGCGGCATCGGGGTGGCGCGGGCGGCGACCCGGGTGAGGGTGACGGTCTGCGCGACCGTCGGGACGGTCAGCTCCCGGCCCAGCGCGGCGGCCGCGGCGGCGTAGGCGGGGACGCCGGGGCACACGTCGTAGGGCACGCCCGCGATCTCCAGCCGGCGGATCTGCTCGGCCATCGCGGAGAACACCGACGGATCGCCGGAGGCGAGCCGGGCGACGTCCAGGCCGTGCCGGTGCGCCCGGACCATCTCGTCGAGGATCTCGTCCAGGGTCATCAGCGCGGTGTCGACGGTGCGCGCCCCGGGCGGGCAGATGTCCAGCATCTCCGGCGGCACGAGGCTGCCCGCGTACAGGCAGACCGGCGCGGCGGCGATCAGGTCCCGGGCCCGCAGGGTCAGCAGATCGACCGCGCCCGGGCCGGCCCCGATGAAGTGCACCGTCACGGCGCGTCCCCCTTCTCGTACGTCCAGATCGTCACCGGCATCGACGGCCGCCAGCCGTGGAACCCGGCCCCGCCCGGAGCGGCCGTGCCCCGGCCGATCGGCTCGGCCACGGCCACCTGCACCCGGACCAGCTCGCCGCCGTGCCCGGCGTGCGCGGCGGCGAGCAGCGCCTCGGTCTGCACGGTCACCGCGTTGGCGACCAGCCGGCCGCCCGGGCGCAGGGCGTCCAGGCAGGCGTCGAACACGCCGTCCCGGGTGAGCCCGCCGCCGACGAAGACCACGTCCGGTTCCGGCAGCCCGGCCAGCGCGCCGGGGGCGCTGCCGGTGACCACCCGCAGGCCGGGGACGCCGAGCGCGGCGGCGTTGCGCACGATCCGCTCCGCGCGTTCCGGCCGGGACTCGACGGCGATCGCGCGGCACGCCGGATGGGCGCGCATCCACTCGATCCCGATCGAGCCGGAGCCCGCGCCGACGTCCCACAGCAGCTCGCCGGGCCGCGGCGCCAGCCGGGCCAGGGTGACGGCGCGGACGTCGCGCTTGGTGAGCTGGCCGTCGTTCTCGTAGACGCCGTCGGGCAGGCCGGGGGTCTCGCCGGGCGGGTGCAGGCCGTCGTCGGGGACGCACTCGAGCGCGACCACGTTGAGCGGGTCGCTCCCGCCGCGCCAGCCGGCCGCGGTGCCGCTGACGGTCCGCTCGTCGCCGGCGCCCAGCCGTTCCAGCACGGTGAGCCCGGACCGGCCCCAGCCGGCGCCGGTGAGCAGCGCGGCGATCTCGGCCGGTGATCCGGCGCCGGCCGAGAGCACGAGCAGCCGGGCGCCGGGCGCGAGGGCGCGGCGCAGCGCGTCGAGCGGGCGGCCGACGACGCTGAGCACCCGGACGTGCTCGGCGGCCCAGCCCAGCCGGGCGCAGGCCAGCGCCACCGACGACGGGTGCGGCAGCACCCGCAGCCGCTCCGGCCCGGCGATCCGGGCGAGCGTGGCGCCGATCCCGAAGAACATCGGGTCGCCCGAGGCGAGCACCGCGATCCGGCGGCCGGCGAGCCCGTCCAGGATCCCGGGCAGCGCCGGGACCAGCGGGGACGGCCAGGGCCGCCGCTCCCCCGCGACGTCGGCGGGCAGCAGGTCGAGCTGGCGCGGTCCGCCGAGCAGCAGCTCGGCGTCGCGCAGCGCCGCCCGGGACGGCTCCGCCAGCCCGGCCCACCCGTCGGCGCCGATCCCGACGACGGTGATCGGCGGCTCACCCATCGGTCTTGTCCGTGACCCCTGCGCTGTCGAAGGTCGCGACGTCGGCCATCGCCCGGGCCGCGCCCTGCAGCACCGGGAGCGCGAGCAGCGCGCCGGTGCCCTCGCCGAGCCGCATGTCCAGCTCCAGCAGCGGGGTGAGGCCCAGGTGCCGCAGCGCGGCGGCCCCGCCCGGCTCGGCGGAGCGGTGCCCGGCCAGGCAGTAGCCGGTCGCGTC
>Ga0065178_101147_pt1 | contig 12082 bp, 8 predicted proteins | sample FECB22metaG_FD_59210 | JGI IMG/M metagenome (GOLD analysis project Ga0065178, IMG submission 59210) | Cyanobacterial communities from the Joint Genome Institute, California, USA - FECB-22 (version 2) (version 2) | ecosystem: Environmental > Aquatic > Thermal springs > Hot (42-90C) > Microbial mats...
GCGGGCGGACGCCTCGGCGGCCATGCCGAGCACCGGGCCGTCGTTGCTCTGCAGGGCGGCGTCGGCGGCGGCGTCGAGCAGCACCCGGGCGGCGTCGATCCGGCCGAGGTCCAGCTCGGCCGCGGCCGCGAAGACGTGCTGCAGGGCCACCCGCTGCATCCGGCCCGCGCCGGGCCCGTCGGCGTTCCACGACTCGGCGAGCAGTGTCCGGGCGTGCACCGGCCTGCCGAGCCGCCGCTCGACGTCGGCGCGACCCCAGTCGATCCAGCTCGCGGGGCGCTGGTGCGGGTGCTCGCGCAGGTCGCTCGCGGCGAGCTCCAGATGTTCCCGGGCCCCGGCCTCGTCGCCCCGGCGGGCCGCGAGACCGGCCAGCTGCATCCGGTAGTGCGGGAGGTCGTCGAGGTTGCCCAGCTCCGCGGTCAGCGCGATCGACTCGGTCCAGGCGGTGCAGGCGGCCGTACCGTTGCCGGCCAGGTCCTCCAGCTCGCCGAGCGAGGCCACGGTCAGCCCGAGCCCGAACCGGTCGCCGACCGAGCGGAACAGCGGATGGGCGACCCGCAGGTAGGCGCGCTGCTCGTCGAGGTCCCCCTCGTTCTCCGCGTGCACCGACGCCAGGAACGCGGCCGCGCCGCGCAGCCACGGGTCCGCACCCCGGGCGACCAGGGCGCCGAGCTCGGTGCGGTCGCCCGAGCGGAACGCCTCGGCGACCGGCCCGGCCAGGACGACGGCCGGGTGCCGGGGATGCGGCAGCCCGGGCAGCGCCGACCCGACGGCGTCGATCTCGGCGGGCGCACCCTCGACGGAGACGTAACCGGCGAGCAGCAGCGCCCGGATCGCCCGGTTCGTGGTGACCGCCGGCACGTCCGCCGGCGCGTCGAGCGCGGCCACCAGGTCCGACCAGTGCAGCAGCGCGATGTTCTCGCCGCGGATCATCCAGCTCCACGACACCGCCGCCAGCAGCCGGTGTGCGTGCTCCGGCCGCGGATCGGTGACGGCCCGGTCGAGTGCCCGGAACGCCTCGCCCTCGACCCGGCGCACCGTCGCCAGCGTGTCCAGCTGCGCGCGGGTGCGCAGCTGCGGCTCGGCGGGTTCGAGCACCGCCAGCAGCCAGTCGGCGTGTGCCCGCACCATCCGGCCGGACCCACCCGACTCGGCGAGCCGGGCCGCCGCGTACTCCCGGATCGTCTCCAGCATCCGGTACCGGGTGGGCCCGCCGCCCGGATCCTGGGTCGCGACGACCAGCGACTTCTCGACGAGCGCGTCGAGCAGGCCGAGCGGGTCGCCGTCCAGGCCGCCGCCCCCGCACACGGTCTCCACCGCGTGCGCGCCGACCGGCCCGGCGAACACCCCGAACCGGTCGGCCAGGGTGCGTTCGGCGGCGCCGAGCAGGTCCCAGCTCCAGTCGACGACCGCGCGCAGCGTCTGGTGCCGGGGCAGCACGGTGCGGCTGCCGGTCACCAGCAGCCGGAACCGGTCGGCCAGCCGGTCGGCGATCTCGCGCGCGCTGAGCGTGCGGGCCCGGGCCGCGGCCAGCTCGATCGGCAGCGGCTGCCCGTCGAGCCTGCGGCAGATCTCGGTGACGGTCGCCGGATCGGCGGTGAACCCGGGCGCGACCGCCGCGGCGCGGTCGGTGAACAGCCGGGCCGCCTGCGCGTCGTCGAGCGCGCCCAGCGGGTGCAGCACCTCGCCGGGCACCCCCAGCGGCTCCCGGCTGGTGGCGAGCACCGTCAGCCCCGGCACCGTGCCCAGCAGGTCGTGCACCAGCGTCGCGACCGGGTCGATCAGGTGCTCGCAGTTGTCCAGCACCAGCAGCAGCTCCCGGCCGGCCAGCGCGGTCCGCAACCGGGCCAGGGTGCCCGGCCCGGTGCGGTCGCCGAGGCTGAGATCGGGGCCGCCGACGGCGTGCAGCACGGTCGCCGCGAGCTGCTCCGGCCCGGCCAGCGGTGCCAGCTCGGCCACCTCCACCGGGCGGTCCAGGTCGCGCACCACCTCGGCGACGATCCGGGTCTTCCCGGCCCCGCCCGGCCCGGTCACGGTGACCAGGCGGGCGCCCGCGAGCAGGGAGCGGAGCCGGGCCAGATCGTCCTCCCGGCCGATGAACGAGGTCAGCGCGGGCGCGCGGTGGCGCGGGGTCCCCGCCGGGCCGGCGCGGGTGGCCGGTGCCGGTGCCGCGACCCGGCCGTTCCCGGCGGGGGCGTCGTGCAGCAGCTCGGTGCGGGCGGCCCGCAGCTCCGGGCCCGGGTCGACGCCCAGCTCCGCGGCCAGCGCGGAGCGGGTGCGGTCCAGCACGGTGAGCGCGTCGGCGCGGTGCCCGGACGCGTGCAGCAACCTGGCCAGCGCGACGGCCGAGGTCTCCCGCAGCGGCTGCTCGGCCAGCACCTCGGTGAGCACGCCGCGCAGCGTGCCGGGGGCGGGCACCCCGTCCTCCAGGGTGCGGCGGGTCAGCTCCTCGGCCGTCGCGGCGCGGGCCTCGGCCAGCCGGGCCGCCGCCGGCCCGGCGAACGCGACCTCGCGCAGGTCGGCCAGCGCCGGGCCGGACCACAGGCCCAGCGCCCGGTCCAGCAGCTCCCGGGCCCGTTCGCGGTCCGCGGTCGCGGCGGCCTCCCGTCGCAGCCGGGCGAACCGCAGCGCGTCGACCGCGTCGGCGCCGACGTCGAGCCGGTAGCCGCCGGGCGCCGAGCGCACCCGGTCGGCGCCCACCGACCGGCGCAACCGGGACACCAGCGACTGCAACGCGTTCGCCGTCGACGGCGGCGCCTCACCCCACAGCGCGTCGACCAGGGTGGCGGCGTCGACCGGGTGACCGGCGTCCAGCGCCAGGCGGGCCAGCAGCCCGCGCAGCCGCGGACCGGCGGGCAGCAGCTCCGCACCGGACCCGTCGAGCGCGGACACGGTGCCCAGCAGCCGGATCTCCATCGGCGCTCATTCTGCCCGGAATGTGCGAGGCTCCGCCGGTGGATATGGACGAGGTGTACTCGGTCGACGGCCACCGGGTGCGATGGACCTCGCGCGGCGCGGGCCCACCGGTGGTGTTCTGCCACGGCACGCCGTGGTCGTCGCGGCTGTGGGCACCGGTCGCGGCGGCCCTCGCCCCGTCGCACCGGGTGCTCCTGTGGGACATGCCCGGCTACGGGACGTCGTCGAAGAGCGACGACGTGTCGCTCGGCGTGCAGGGCCGGATGCTGGCCGCGCTGCTGGACCACTGGGGGCTCGACGATCCGCCGCACGTCGTCGCGCACGACTACGGCGGCGCCGTCGCGCTGCGGGCGCACCTGCTGCACGGCGCCGCGTACGCCTCGCTGACCCTGGTCGACGTCGTCGCGCTCGCCCCGTGGGGCTCGGAGTTCTTCCGGCTCGTCCGGGACAACGCGGCCGTGTTCGCCGCGCTGCCCGCTCCGCTGCACGAGGCGCTGGTCCGCGCCTACGTGCGCGGCGCGGCGTTCCGCCCGCTGCGCGCCGACGACGAGGACATGCTGGTCGGGCCGTGGCTCGGCGCGGAGGGGCGGGCGGCGTTCTACCGGCAGATCGCGCAGGCAGACCAGCGCTTCACCGACGAGATCGAGCCCCGCTACGGCGAGCTCGACCTGCCGGTGCGGATCGTGTGGGGCACCGAGGACACCTGGATCCCGGTGGACCGGGCGCACCGGCTCGCCGCCGCGATCCCGGGCGCCGAGCTGCACCTGGTGCCCGCCGCCGGGCACCTGATCCAGCTCGACGCCCCGGAGGCGCTGACCGCGCTGGTGCTCGGCGCGGTCAGCGGGCGCCCTGCGCCACCCGCGTCACCTGCGCCAGCTCGTCCAGCTTCGTGAGGGTCTCCGACTCGGGCAGCGTCGGCAGCAGGAACGTCACCCGCTCGATCCCGGCGTCGGCGTAGCCGGCCACCGCCGCCGGCTCCGGCGGGACGGCGAACACCGTGGTCGGCACGTCCGGCCTCCCGCGGTCGGCGAGCTCGGCGCGCACCCGCCGGATCTCGTCGATCGGCAGGTGCCCGCGCGGCAGCCACCCGTCGCCGACCTCGGCGAGCCGGTTCAGCGCGGCCCCGCTCTCCCCGCCGAGGTAGATCGGCGGGTGCGGCTCGCGGACCGGCTTGGGCCGGCAGAACGACCGCTCGAGGTGCACGTGCTCGCCGTGGAACTCGGCCTCCTCCTGCGTCCACAGTGCCTTCAGCGCGTGCAGCTGCTCGGTCATCAGCGGGCCCCGGGTCGCCGGGTCGACACCGTGGTTGCGCATCTCCTCGCGGTTCCAGCCGGCGCCGACGCCGAACAGCAGCCGCCCGCCGGACACCAGGTCCAGGCTGGCCGCCGACTTCGCGGTGTGGATCACGTCGCGCTGCGGGAGCAGGACGATCCCGGTGCCGAGCAGCAGATCGGTGGTCGTCGCGGCCATCGCGGTCAGCGCGACGAACGGATCGAGCGTGCGGTAGTAGACCCGCGGCAGGTCACCGCCGCCCGGGTACGGGGACTCCCGGCTGGACGGGATGTGCGAGTGCTCCGCGAGGAAGACCGAGTCGAACCCGCGCTCCTCGAGCGCGCGGCCCAGCGGACCCGGCCGGATGCCCTCGTCGGTCACGAACGTGGCGATGCCGAACTTCATGGTCCGTGGATACCCGATCCGGCCCCGGCCCAGTCGGCGGGCCCGGCCGGGTCACCGGCGCCGGCCGGGGCAGGTCCGGGTCAGTCCTGCCCGCCGAGCCGGCTCAGCAGCAGCGCCTCGGCGAGCACGCCGCGGCCGAACATGCCCAGGTGCAGGCTCTCGTCGATGCCGTGCCACCGGCTGGCCGGGTCGCCGACACCGGTGACCAGCACCGCGGCGCCCGGGAAGGTGCGCGCGAACTCGGCGATGAACGGGATCGAGCCGCCGATGCCGGTCTCCACCGCGGAGTTGCCGTAGGCCGAGGAGAAGGCGGCGCGGGCGTGGTCGTACACCTCGCCGGTCGCGGACAGGCTGAACGGCTCGGCGACCCCGGTGCCGGGGGTCACCGTCACGTGCGCGCCCCACGGCACGTTCCGCTCCAGGTGCTCGGCGAGCGCCCGCTGCGCCTGCGCCGCGTCCTCGCCGGGGGCGAGCCGCATGCTCACCATCGCCCGGGCCCGCGGCAGCAGCACGTTCGAGGCCTCGGCGACCCGCGGCGCGTCGATGCCGAGCACGGCGACGGCGGGCTTGACGTTCACCCGCTCCGGGATGCTGCCGGAGCCGATCAGCTCGACGCCGTCGAGCAGGCCGGCGTCGGCCCGGTAGGTCGCCTCGTCCGGGTCGGGGGCGTCCGAGCTGCCGTGCACCAGGCCGGGCACGGCGACCTCGCCCTTGTCGTCGTGCAGGGTCGCCAGCGTGCGGCAGAGCGCGGTGAGCGCGTCGCCGATCGGGCCGCCGTAGACCCCGGAGTGCACCGGCCGCTCCAGCATCGACACCTCGACGACGACGTCGACCAGCCCGCGCAGGCTGGTGGTCAGCGCCGGCACGTCGACCGCCGGGTTGGCCGCGTCGGCGATCACGATGACGTCCGCGGCGAGGCTCGCGTGGTGCTCGGCGAGCAGCGCGGTCAGCGTCGGCGAGCCGGACTCCTCCTCGCCCTCGATGAACAGCACCACCCCGACCGGGGGCCGCCCGTCGTAGGCGCGCAGCACCGCCAGGTGGGTCATCACGCCGGCCTTGTCGTCGGCGGCGCCGCGGCCGTAGAGCCGGCCGTCCCGCTCGGTCGGCTCGAACGGGGGCGTCGTCCAGTGCTCGTCGCCGCCGGTCGGCTGGACGTCGTGGTGGGCGTAGAGCATGACGGTCGGCGTGCCCTCCGGGCCCGGCCAGTGCGCGACGACGGCCGGCGCGCCACCGCCGGCGGAGATCACCTGCACGTCGGCCGCGCCGGCGTCGCGGGCCAGCGCGGCGACCGCGTCCGCGGAGCGCCGGGTGTCGTCGGCGTGCGCCGGATCGGCCCAGATGCTCGGGATGCGGACCAGCGCCTCCAGGTTGGTGCGCGCCCCGGGCAGGACGGCCGTGACCGCCTCGGCGAGCTCGGCCGGCGGGGTGCTGATCTGCTGGTCCGTCATGGGCCCGGATGCTACGCCCGGGCCCGTTCCGGATCAGCCGGTCACCGATCGCGGCGGCGCGCGTGCCCGGTTCGTCGCTAGGGTCGGGCGCATGTCCCGATTCCTGGCGACGTTGCTGGAGTCCGCGACCGGTCCCGACCGGGATGCCCGCGGGATGACCACCGGGGAGCCGCGCGAGCCGACCCGGCGCAGCTGGGCGGAGGTGCACCGGGCCGCCCGGGGCTGCGCGGACGCACTGCGCAGGCCCGGCGCGGACGGCGCGCCCGCGCTACCGGCCGGCGGGGCGGTCGGGGTGCTCGCCGGCGAGCCGGCGGCGATCGCGCCGACCGCGCAGGCGGTGTGGCTGCGCGGCGGCAGCGTCACGATGCTGCACCAGCCGACCCCGCGGACCGATCTCGCGGAGTGGGCGGCGGACACCGTCACCACGCTGAAGATGATCGACGCGTCGATGGTGCTGCTCGGGGCGCCGTTCGACGCGCTCGCGCCGGTGCTGATGGAGCAGGGCATCCCGTTCCGCACGCTGGACTCGCTGGACGGCGACCCGGACGCGTTCGCCGCGGACGCCGCCGTCGCCGACGAGGGCGACACCGCGCTGCTCCAGCTCACCAGCGGCTCCACCGCGGCGCCGAAGGCCGTCCGGATCACCCACGCCAACCTGCACGCGAACATCGGCTCGATGGTCACCGCGTCCGAGCTGGACGTCGCATCGGACCGGATGGTGTCGTGGCTGCCGCTGTTCCACGACATGGGGATGGTCGGCTTCCTGACCATCCCGATGACGGTCGGGCTGGACCTGGTCACGGTCACCCCGGTCGACTTCCTCGGCCGGCCGCGGCTGTGGGCGGAGCTGATCTCGAAGTACCGCGGCACGGTGACCGCGGCGCCGAACTTCGCCTACGCCGTGCTGGCCCGCCAGCTCGCCCGGGTCGACGACGGCGAGCTCGACCTGTCGTCGCTGCGGATCGCGCTGAACGGCGCCGAGCCGGTCGATCCGGCGGCCGTCGCGGCGTTCACCGCGGCCGGCGCCCGGTTCGGGCTGCGCCCGGAGTCGGTGCTGTGCGCCTACGGGATGGCCGAGACGGCGCTCGGGGTGTCGTTCGCGCCGGTCCACACCGGACTGACGGTGGACCGGGTGGACGCCGCGTCGCTGGAGACGCACCGGCGCGCCGAACCGGCCTCGGACGGGCCGGTCCGGGAGTTCCCCGAGCTCGGGCCGCCGCTGCCCGGTCTCGAGGTGCGGGCGGTCGGCCCCGGCGGCCGGGTGCTCGGGCCGCGCGAGGTCGGCGTGCTGCACCTGCGCGGCGAGGCCGTGACGCCGGGCTATCTCACCGTCGACGGCCCGCGGTCCACCCAGGACGCCGAGGGCTGGTTCGACACCGGTGACGAGGGCTACCTCACCCCGGACGGCGCGGTCGTCGTGTGCGGCCGCACCAAGGACGTCATCATCATGGGCGGCCGCAACATCTACCCGACCGACATCGAACGCGCGGCGGCCGCCGCCGACGGGGTCCGGGCCGGGAACGTCGTCGCCGTGCGGCTGGCCGCAGGCGAGGGGCGGCACCGCGAGTCGTTCGCGGTCGCGGTCGAGGCGAAGGGCGCCGACAGCCCCGAGGCGGTCAAGGCGATCCGGGACGACGTGGTGCGCCGGGTGGTGTCCGCGGTCGGGGTGCGCCCGGCCGAGGTCGCGGTGCTCGCGCCGGGCACCCTGCCGAAGACGCCGTCGGGCAAGCTGCGCCGGGCCGCCACCGCCGACCTGCTCGGCACCCCCGGCTGACGCCGTCGTGCCGCCCGGCCCGGCCCGGTCAGCCGGGCCGGCGGCGCAGGTGCCGCCCGTAGGTGAGGACGACCCCGACGATCACGATCAGGCCGCCGACGAGCTGCGCGGACGTGTACGGGTCGCCCACCGCGATCGTGAACGCGGCGGTGAAGACCGTGATCAGGTTGAGGAACACGCCCGCGCTGCCGGCCGGCAGGACGAGCAGGGCCCGGGTCCACAGCAGGTACGACAGGACCGACGGGAACACCACGATGAACAGCAGCGAGCCGGTCGACGACGGGCCGTCGGGCAGGGTGACCCCGGTGAGCAGACCGGCCGGGGCGAGCAGCAGCACCGCCACCGCGGCCTGGGCGGCGGTCGAGGAGATCGGCGGCAGCGCCGGGGCGCGCCGGCCGACGACGGCGTAGCCGGTCCAGGACAGGATCGCCCCCAGCATAAGCAGCTCGCCCGCGCCGAACCCGGTGCGCAGCACGGTCGCCGGGTCGCCGTCGGTGACGACGATCAGCACGCCGAGCAGTGCGACCAGGATCCCGGCGACCGCGACCGGGGTAAGCCGCTCGCGCAGCAGGACCGCACCGGCCAGCGCGATCAGCGCCGGATTGAAGGCGTTGATCAGCGAGGCGTTGAAGGCGGTGGTCGCCGCCAGCGCGGCGTAGAGGAACCCGGTGTAGGCGAGCATCCCGAACAGCGACAGCGCCAGCAGCCACGGCCAGGCGGCGAGCACCCGCCGCCAGTCCGGGCGTTCGACCAGCTGGGCGAGCGCGACCAGCAGCGGCAGCGCCAGCACCCACCGGAGCAGCGTGAGGCTGAACGGGTCGATGCTGCGCACCGCCTCGGCCCCGACGATGTAGTTGCCCGCCCAGAACAGCGTCGCACCGACCAGCGATGCGGCGGCGCCGACGAGGCCGGGACGGGACACGCGCGGGACGCTCCGGGGCGGCCGGCGGTCAGCCGGACAGCGGGTGGAAGCGGTTCTGCGCCGCCTCCAGCCCGTCGGCCAGCAGTGCCTCGGTGGCGTCCGCGGCCAGGTCGATCCCGAGATCGAGCTCCTTCTTCTCGGCGCCCGAGAACCGCTTCAGCACGTAGTCGGCCGGGTCCTGCCGGCCGGGCGGGCGGCCGATGCCGAACCGCACCCGCAGGTAGTCCTTCGTGCCCAGCGACCGGCTGATCGAGCGCAGGCCGTTGTGCCCGCCCTCGCCGCCGCCGCGCTTGAGCCGGACGACGCCGAACTCGAGATCCAGCTCGTCGTGCACGACGATCACCTCGGCCGGCGGGATCGAGAAGTACTGCACGAGCCCGGCGACCGGGCCGCCCGAGAGGTTCATGTACGTCCTCGGGACGGCCACGGTCACCGGCCGGCCGGAGAGCCGGCCCTGGGCCACGTCGGAGTTCGTCCGCTTGTGGACCGAGAACCGGCCGGCGCCGGCCCGCGCCGCCAGCAGGGCGGCGACGCGGGTGCCGACGTTGTGCCGGGTCTCGGCGTAGTCCGGGCCCGGGTTACCGAGCCCGACGACCAGCGCGGGCCCCGGCACGGGGCTCACTTGGCGTCGTCGGAGGACTCGTCCGAGCCCTCGGAACCCTCGGCGGACTCGGCGGCCGGCTCGGCGGCCTCCTCCTCGTCGGACGGCTCCTCGACGACACCCGCGCCCTCGGTGTCGATCTCGGCCTCGAGGTCCTCCTCGGTCGGGGCCGGGACGACCTGGACGACCAGGTACTCCTCGTCGGTGCGCAGCTCGACGCCCTGCGGCAGGCGCAGGTCCTTCGCGAAGTACTGGGTGCCGATCTCGGCGTCCTCGACGGAGATCTCGATGTTCTCCGGGATGTTCAGCACGTCGGCCTCGACCAGGACGGTGTTGAGGTCCTGGGTGACCAGCGAGCCCGGGGCGGCGTCGCCGGTGACGACGACGTCGAGCTCGACCTCGACCTTCTCGCCGCGCTTGATGACGAGCAGGTCGACGTGCTCGATGTAGGGGCGCAGCGGGTGCACGACGACGGTCTTGGTCAGCGCGAGCTGCGGCGCGCTGCCGGCGACGTCGAGCTCCAGGACGGCGTTGCGGCCCTGCTCGCGGACGACGGCGGCGAACTCCAGCGACGGCAGCGACAGGTGCACCGGGTCGGTGCCGTGCCCGTAGAGCACGGCGGGGATCTTGCCGGCGCGACGGGTGCGGCGGGCGGCGCCCTTGCCGAACTCGGTCCGGTTCTCGGCGGGAATGCGGGTCTGGGCCACGGGGGTGCTCCTCGGTTCTTGCTGCGTTCTGCGCTGTGGAAGGCGTGCGCGCGGCGAGGAGCCGACCGGGATCGGCCCACGTCGATCACGGCGGGTCAGCGTGCACCCGCCCTCGCCGCGGAGATGCCGGGAAGTCTACGGCACGGCTGCCCTACACCCTGTGGCACCCACCCGCAACGCCCGGAACGTGCATGCGACGGGACGGGCGGCCGTGTTGCATTCCGCCCCCGATTTCGCCGGACAACGCAACACAACTGCCGATAGTGTTCAGTTGTGCGCGTCGAGGAGTTCGGTCCGGACAGTCCGGGCATGCTCGTTCCGATCAGCGGGGAGAGCATCCGCTACGGCCGCTGGGAGCACGTCGCGTTCGTCCCGGCCGCGCTGCCGCTGGAGTCGCCCGCTCTGTCGGCCAGCACGTTCAACGCGGTGGCCGACGCCCGCGCGGCGGTGGCCGCGCTGGACAGCTCGGCCCGCCGCCTGCCGAACCCCGCGCTGCTCCGCAGGCCCGTCCTCCGCCGTGAGGCGCAGAGCACGTCCGCCCTCGAGGGGACCTACGCCCCGCTCCCCGTGGTGCTCGCCGCCGACGAGCGGGAGGACCAGACGGACGCGGGGCTCCGCGAAGTGATCAACTACGTCCGCGCGGCGGAGCACGCCTTCGCCTGGCACGGGGAGGGTCGGCCGTTCGGGATGACCCTGCTCACCGAGCTGCACGCCGCGCTGGTCCGCGGCACCTCGGTCGACGGGGACCAGACGGGCCGGCTCCGCTCGAACCAGGTGATGGTGGGTGGCGATCCCGGCATGCGTGTGCAGGACGCCCGGTTCGTCCCGCGGCCGCCCGGCCCGGAGCTGGAACAGCAGGTCCGCACCTGGATCGACTGGTTCACGCGGAGCCGGGACGCCGACATCGATCCCGTCGTGGCCGCCGGGATGAGCCACTACCACTTCGAGACGCTGCACCCGTTCCACGACGGGAACGGTCGTATCGGGCGGTTGCTGATCGTGCTCCAGCTCCTCTACGCGGGAGTCCTGGTGGAACCGACGCTCACCGTCTCCCCGTGGTTCGAGGCCCGCCGGGCGGACTACTACGACGCGCTGATGGCGGTCAGCACCCGTGCCGACTGGGACGGCTGGATCCGGTTCTTCGCCCGCGGGGTCGCCGCGGCGGCGCGGGACACCGAGCAGCGGCTGGTGGAGCTCCTGGCGGTGCAGGACGACCTCAAGCGCCGGGTGCGGGCGGGCGGGCTGCGCGCGGACAACGCGACGCTGCTCGTCGACTTCGCGCTCGGCCGGCCGATCTTCACCGTGCGCCAGGTGCAGGAACAGCTCGGTGTCACCTACACACGGGCCAACGGACTGGTCGGTCAGCTCGTGGAGCTCGGCGTCCTGCGCAGGTACGACGAGTCGGCCTACGCGCGCGAGTTCACCGCACCGGACATCGTGGCGATCCTGCTGCGGGCCTGACGCACACGACGGCGCCCCACCGAATCGGTGGGGCGCCGTCGTGCGCTGCGTGGACCGCTCAGGCGTTGCCGTCGAACAGGCTGGTCACCGAGCCGTCCTCGAAGACCTGGTGGATCGCCTCGGCCAGCAGCGGCGCGATCGGCAGCACGGTCATCCGGTCGAAGCGCTTCTCGGCCGGGATCGGCAGCGAGTCGGTGAAGATCACCTCGTCGGCGCCGCAGTTGGCCAGCCGCTCGGTGGCCGGGCCGGACAGCACACCGTGCGTCGCGGCGACGACGACCTTGGTCGCGCCCTCGGCCAGCAGCACCTCGACCGCCTTCGCCACCGTGCCACCGGTGTCGATCATGTCGTCGATGACGACGCAGCAGCGGCCCTCGATGTCACCGACCACCCGGTTGGCGACGGCCTCGTTGGGCTTGAGCGGGTCCCGGGTCTTGTGGATGAACGCCAGCGGGGTGCCGCCGAGGGTGTCCGCCCAGCGCTCGGCGAGCCGCACCCGGCCGGAGTCGGGGGAGACGACCGCGAAGTCCTCCCCGGGGCGGGTGCTCTTGATGTGCTGGGCCAGCACCGGCAGCG
>Ga0065178_101155_pt1 | contig 11939 bp, 12 predicted proteins | sample FECB22metaG_FD_59210 | JGI IMG/M metagenome (GOLD analysis project Ga0065178, IMG submission 59210) | Cyanobacterial communities from the Joint Genome Institute, California, USA - FECB-22 (version 2) (version 2) | ecosystem: Environmental > Aquatic > Thermal springs > Hot (42-90C) > Microbial...
GCAATGAGCGTGGTGCGTCGCGGTAGACCGCGACGTTGGAGGCCCGCGGTCCGGCAAGATCAATTCGCCGGCTGGTACTGTTCCAGGAAGACCGCGACCTCGGCCACCGGCAGGATGTCGGCATATTTCAGCGCCATGTCGTAGAGGTTGGCGAAGTGCGGGCTTTCGTGGCGGTCGGCGACGCATTCCTCGGGCACGACGGTGCGAAAGCCGCGCGACAGGCTGTCGACGACGGTGGCGCGCACGCAGCCCGAGGTCGAGCCGCCGGTCACGATCACCGTGTCGACCTTGTGCCAGGTGAACAGCGAGCCGAGGTTGGTCTCGAAAAAGGCCGAGGCCATGCGCTTGTTGATCACGATGTCGCTCTTGGAGATCTCGCAGCGATCGTCGATCGCCGCACGGCGCGAGCCCTCCTTGATGTTCTGCAGTGAATCCGGCGTGTCGCTGCGCGTGCCCCAGACGCCGCAATCCTCGCCGCTGGCCAGGTAGGCGACGTAGGTCCAGATCACCGGGCAATCCTTGGCACGGCAGAGTCGGGCCAGTGTGTTCACATGCTCGATCTGGCGCGGGTCGGTCTCGTAGGCCGTCGGAAACTCGTCGGGCCGCGTATAGGCGTTCTGGAGATCGACATTGACCAGGGCGGGCTTGCGGCCAAAGCCGAAGCGACGGCGCGTCTTGTCGGCCTTGACGATCTCGTAGAGCTCGCGCGCCGACTTGTTGGATAATTCCATGTCAGCCGGCGGTTGCCATTGCCGTGCCGGCGGGTGCCGTCTCCTCGGCGATTGGGCCATCCGCCAGGAGCTTCACATCGGACGCCGACCAGCGCGCCACGACGCGCTCGCCGATGTCCAGCGGCTGGGTGAAGAAGGTCTCGTCGAGCACGTGGGCCACGAACTCTTCGCTGTCGCCGAGGTCGAGCGTCACCTTCACATAGGAGCCCTGGTTCTCCAGCGTATGCACCTCGCCCGCCACGGCGTTCAGTCCGGAAGCAGGCTTGGCGCCGGGCGCGATCTTCTCGATGGCAATGCGATCGCGGCGGATCGAGCCCCACAAGGGCGAGCCGCGCATCGGCCGGCGCTCGCCGACCGGGATGGCGTAGCGCATGCCGTTCTTGCCGGCGACGGCCGCCGTGCCGTTCATGACGCTCTCGACCGAGCCCGCCAGCACGTTCTGGCCGCCGACGAAGCGGGCGACATAGGCATTGCGCGGCGCCACGAAGATGTCGCGTGCGCTGGCCGCCTGCTCGATATGGCCCTGGGCCATGACCACGACCATGTCGGCCACGGCGATGGCCTCGAGCTGGGTGTGGGTCACATGCACGAAGGTGATGCCGAGTTCCTTCTGCACGCGCCGCAGCTCGCCGCGCATGCGCAGCCGCAGGTATTCGTCGAGCGCCGACAGGGGCTCATCGAGCAGCAGCACGCGCGGATTGGTGATCAGCGCGCGGGCCAGTGCCACACGCTGCTGCTGGCCGCCCGACAGCTGGGCCGGCAGGCGGTCGGCGAACTTCTCGAGCTGGACCTTGGTCAGAAGCTCGCGGGCCTTGGCGTGGCGCTCGGCGGCGCTGGCGCCGCGCATCTTCAGCGCAAAGGCCACATTGTCGAGCACGCTGCGATGCGGGAAGAGCGCATAGCTCTGGAACATCATCGCGGTGCCGCGCTGCACCTGCGGCAGGCCCAGCACCGACTGGCCGCCGATGCGGATGTCGCCGCTGGTCGGTTTCTCGTGGCCCGCGATCATGCGCAGGATCGTGGTCTTGCCGCAGCCCGAGGGCCCGAGCAGGCAGCAGTAGGAGCCGTGCGGGATGGTGAGGCTGAGATCCCTGACCGCCGTGGTCTCGCCGAAGCGCTTGGTGACGCCGACGACGGCAACCTCGCCGTTTGGCGGTGGCGTTGATGGGGCCATATTCGTTACTCCGTACGCGCGCCGGCGGCCGCGCGCCGGCGTTGGACGAGGGCGATCGAGCCCAGCGACAGAACGATCACGATGAAGGACACGATCGTGGTGACGGCGCCGACGGCATAAAGCGTCGGCGAGGTGACGTTGGTGGTCATCGCCCAGATTTCGAGCGGCAGGGTGTTCTTCGCGCCGGCCGCGAGCGCCGTGCGGGCGATCTCGTCGTAGGACAGCGTGAAGCCGAACAGCGCCACGCCGATGATGCCGGGCAGCAGGATCGGCAGCGTGACCTCCTTCACTTTCTGCCAGTTGCTGGCGCCGAGATCGATCGCCGCCTCCTCGTAGGAGCGATTGAAGCGGCCGAGCACGGCGAACATGATCAAAAGCCCGAACGGCAGCGTCCAGGTAAGCTGGGCGCCAAGGCCGGTCGTGAACCACTCGGTCGGCAGGCCGAGCAGGCGGAAGGTGAGCGCGATGCCGAGCCCGACGAACAGGCCGGGCATGATCAGGCTGGCGATCGCAAGATAGAAGGCGAAGGCCGAGCCGCGGAAGCGGCGGCGGAAGGCAAGACCCGCCAGCACGGCGAGGACGACCGTGATCACTGCGACCATGGCGGCAAGACCGAGCGAGCGCACGAAGGAGCCGGCGATGTCGCCGACGCGCGTCTGCGACACCAGGGCGGAGAACCAGTGCAGCGACACGCCGTTCATCGGGAAGGTCATGCCGCCGTTGGGGCCCTGGAACGACAGTATGTAGATCACGATCATCGGGCCGTAGAGGAACAGCACGAACAGCGTGAAGAACGCAGCGAAGGCGTAGAAGGTCCAGGGCCTTGTGTCGTCGCCGTGCATGGCCTACCCCGCCCCCTTAACCGGCCAGTTCCTTGCGCACGTCGACCACGCGCAGGATCGCCGCCACCATCAGGGTGACGATGATCACCATGATGACGGCGCTGGCCGCGGCCGGCGGATACTGCAGCGCCGCCACCTCGTTCTGCAGCGCCGAGACGACCGAGGCACTCTGGCCGCCGCTCATGGTGCGCACGACGAAGGAATCGCCCATCACCAGGGTGACGACGAAGATCGAGCCCAAGGCAATGCCGGTGCGCGACAGCGGCAGGACGACCTCGGCGACGACCCGGAAGCGGCCGGCGCCGGCGTCGCGCGCCGCCTCGAGCAGGCTTTTGTCGATGCGCGCCATCGAATTGAAGATCGGCACCACCATGAACAGCGTGAACAGGTGGACGTAGGCCACGATCACGGCGAAATCGGAGAACAGCAGGAACTCCAGCGGCTGGCTGGTGATGCCGGCGCCCTGCAGCGCCTGGTTGAAGATGCCGTTGCGGCCCAGGAACGGGATCCACGAGATCATGCGGATGATGTTCGAGGTCAGGAACGGCACGGTGCAGAGCAGGAAGAGCCCGATCTGAAAGAGCAGCCCGCGCACGTGAAAGACCAGGAAGTAGGCGATGTTGAAGCCCAGCACCAAGGTCACCAACCACACGATCAGCGCGAACTTGAGCGAGCTGGCGTAGAGCCGGAACGTCACCTCGGAGCGGAAGAGGTCGATGTAGTTGTCGAAGATGAAAGCCGGAATGATCTCGGTGCGGCTGAAGTCGAAGAAGCTCACGGCCAGCACCACCAGCATGGGCAGGCCGAAGAACAGCAGCAGCACGACCACCAGCGGCGCGACCTGGAACCACGAGGCGCGCTCGCCGCTATTGTCCTCCGCCACAGCCTGGGTAGGCGGCGGCGCCATGAATCCGTCTGCTGCCTGATCTACGAGGGCCATGGCGGCACGACCGGATGCTTTACGAAGAGACGAACTCGTTCCAGCGCCGCGTCAGGTAACGGTCCTCGTCCATGACCGTGTTCCAGCAGGCGATGTTGCCCATGCGGTCCCAGATGCCGCCGCCGTCGCGCGTGCTGCCCTTCTTCTCCATCAGGGTGCCGTACGGGTCCTTGATGTCGACCGCCGCAGGCTTGCCGTCGTACCAATAGTCCCATTCCTCGGGCGTCAGGAACTTCTTGGCCGTCGACGGCACCGCCGAGTAGTAGCCCTGCTTGGCGATGAAGCCGCCCTGCCAGCCCGAATTGAACCAGTTCATGTATTCGTAGGCGCAATCGAGCTTGAGACCGCTGAGATGGGCCATCGGCGCGAGGCCGACGAACCAGCCGCGATAGCCTTCCTTCAAGGGCACGTAGTAGCAGTCGATGCTGCGCGAGCGCACAGCGGTCACCGCGGGCGACCACATCGACTGGATCACGACCTCGCCCGAGGCCATCAGGTTCACCGACTGGTCGAAGGTGCTCCAGAAGGAGCGGAAATGGCCGCCCTTCTTGAGGTCGATCATGATCTTGATGGTCTTGTCGATCTCGTCCTTGGTCATGTTGCCCTTGTCGGCGTACTTGAAGTCGCCGCGCGCTTCGAGCGCCATGGCGACGTCCATCACGCCGACCGGCGCATAGTCGACCAGAGCCGTCTTGCCCTTGTACTTGGGATCGAGCAGATCCTTCCAGCTCGTGACCTTGTCGCGGCCGCCCACCAGGTCGGGCCGGATGCCGAGCGTGTCGGCATTGTAGATGGTCGGGATCATGGTCAGAAACTCGGTCGGCTTGTCCGCGAGCTTCTTGGCGTCCTTGTCGGTGTAGAACATCGCCTCGATCGGCGACAAACCCTGGGTCGAGGCCATCTTGCCGTTGGGATACGAGCCCTTGGTGAAGAGCGGCACGGTCTCGCCCCAGAGCTTGTATTTCGCGACCGGAATCGGCGCGATCGCACCCTTGCCCAACAGGTAGGGCAGCTTGGTGCTGTCGATGTTGTTGATGTCGATGGTCTGCGGCTGGGTCAGCGAGCGGTTGAGCTGCACGTCGTCGGTGATCGCCTGCATCACGATCTTGAAGCCGAGGTCCTTGCTGGCCTGCTCGCCGATCTCCTTGATCGCCGCGTAGGAGCCGCCGGCATGAACCAAGGTCACGTCCTTGGTATTCTGCGCCCACACGGTGGGAAATCCAGCGATGCCTTGCGTGGCCACGACGGCGCTGCCGGCGGCGGCACCCTTGAGTAGCGTTCTACGATTGACCTTCTTGCCGGTTTCAGAAGAGCTGCGGGTCATCTGTCACCTCTCTCGACACCAATCACCGTGGGTCGCGACAAGAATTCGCAAGAAACATGCCACGCGAGAATTTCGTGGCGATAGCAGCGGGACGACGCACGCGCTGATCCAAAGTTGAGCGTTGTGGCTCGTCGACTGATCCACGTTTAAGCAATTCGCCACAAACCAACACCTCACCCTGAGGAGCGCACGAAGTGCGCGTCTCGAAGGGTGGCAACACTCGTGGTGTGCCCACCCTTCGAGACGCGGTCCTGCGGACCGCTCCTCAGGGTGAGGTCAGCTCCAAACGGCGCTCCATATGACGGTCCGGGAATTGCACATCGCCCGGAGGTTCACAGAAGGGCGACGCGCATGGAAATCGGCGTCTTCATTCCCATCGGCAGCAACGGCTGGCTGATCTCGACGACCTCGCCGCAGTACAAGCCGAGCTTCGAGCTCAACAAGCAGACGACGCTCAACGCCGAGCGTTACGGGCTCGACTTCGTGCTGTCGATGATCAAGCTGCGCGGTTTCGGCGGGAAGAGCGAGTTCTGGGACCACAACCTGGAATCTTTCACCCTGATGGCAGGATTGGCCGCCGTGACCGAGCGCATCCGCCTGTTCGCCACGGTGCCGACGCTCGCCGTGCCGCCGGCCATCGCCGCGCGCATGTGTTCGACCATCGATTCGATCTCCAACGGCCGCTTCGGCCTGAACGTCATCACCGGCTGGCAGCGGCCCGAGTATTCCCAGATGGGGCTGTGGCCGGGAGACGAGTATTTCGGCCATCGCTATCGCTATGCGACAGAGTACGTGCAGATCCTGCGCGATCTCTGGGAGACCGGCGTATCGGACCGCAAGGGCGAGTTCTTCACCATGAGCGATTGTCGCTTGAGCCCCCGACCGCAGGCCGACATGAAGATCATCTGCGCCGGCCAGAGCGATGCCGGGCTGGAGTTCACCGCCAAGTATGCCGACTACAATTTCTGCTTCGCCAAGGGCATCAACACGCCGCTTGCTTGCGCCGACACGGTCGAGCGCATGCGGTCCTACGCCAGCCAGACCGGCCGCAAGGTCGCCTCGTACGCGCTGACGATGGTGATCACCGGCGAGACCGACGCCGAGGCCGAGGCCAAATGGGAGCTCTACAAGGAAGGCGCCGACCTCAAGGCGCTGGCCTGGCTGGTCGAGCAGGCGATGGCCGACAAGAACCCGGCCGGCGACAGCAATGTCCGCCACGCGATCGACCCCAAGTCGATGGTCAACATCAATATCGGCCTGTTGCTGGGCTCGTATGCCAAGGTGGCTCGGATGCTGGACGAGATGGCCACCATCCCCGGCCTGGCGGGGGCGCTGCTGACCTTCGACGAGTTCATCACCGGAACCGAGGTCTTCGGCGAGCGCATCCAGCCCTTGATGAAGAGCCGGCAACATGTCACGCCGACGGCAAAGGTGGCCGCATGACCGAACCCGTCAGCTATTTCCCGTCCGACGACCCGTCCGCTCGTTACCTGCCGGCCAAGCCCGAGCCGATCATGCTGCGGCCGCAGGAGACGGCGCTGATCATCGTCGACATGCAGAACGCCTACGCCTCGCCCGGCGGCTATACCAGCTTGGCAGGCTTCGACGTCTCGGGCGCGCCGAGGGCGATCGCCAACATCAAGCAGGCCGCCGCGGCAGCGCGCGCGGTCGGCATGCCGGTGATCTATTTCCAGAACGGCTGGGATCCCGACTATGTCGAGGCCGGCGGCCCGGGCTCGCCCAACTATCACAAGTCCAATGCGCTGAAGCTGATGCGGCGCAAGCCCGAGCTACAGGGCAAGCTGCTGGCCAAGGGCGGCTGGGACTACGAGTTGGTGCAGGAGCTGCCGCCGCAGCCCGGCGACATCGTCGTGGAAAAGCCACGCTACTCGGCGTTCTTCAACACCAACCTCGACAGCGTGCTGCGCAGCCGCGGCATCCGTTCGCTGGTCTTCACCGGCATCGCCACCAACGTGTGCGTCGAATCGACCCTGCGCGACGGCTTCTTCCTCGAATATTTCGGCGTGGTCCTGCACGACGCCACGCATCATGCCGGGCCCGACTTCATCCTCGACGCCTCGCTCTACAACATCGAGAAGTTCTTCGGCTGGGTGTCCTCGACCGAGGAATTCCTCGCCGCGCTCAAGACCAACAGCAATCCGTTAGCGAAGCCCTAGGGAGAAACCCGATGCCCAAGACAGCCATCTTCCCGCCCGGCTCCGGCCCGACGCTCGCCCCCTACTCGCCCGGCACGTCGGCCGACGGGGTCGTCTACGTCTCGGGCACGCTAGCGCTCGACAAGGAGTTCAACGTCGTCCATGTCGGCGACGCCGCCAAGCAGACCGAGTTCGTGCTGGAGCAGATCAAGGCCGTGATCGAGAGCGCCGGCGGCACCATGGCCGACGTCACCTTCAACCACATCTTCATCACCGACTGGGCGAACTACGCCGCCGTCAACGGCGTCTATGGCAAGTACTTCCCGGGCGACAAGCCGGCGCGCTACTGCATCCAGTGTGGCCTGGTGAAGAAGGAAGCCCTGGTCGAGATCGCCACGATCGCCCACATCGGCAAGTGACGATCGGCAAGTGACGGTCGTCTTCGACGTGCATGACGGTCCGCGGCCCGACGCCGAGACGGTCCTGCTCTCCTCGGGACTTGGCGGCGCTGCGGGGTATTGGACGCCGCAGCTCCAGGCGCTCCGCCAACGCTACCGGGTCGTCGCCTACGACCAGGCCGGCACCGGCCGCAATCGCAGCGACCTGAAGACCGGCCACAGCATCACCGCGATGGCCGACGAAGCCGCGGCCGTGCTGGACGCCAGTCGGACCGCGACGGCCCACTTTGTCGGCCATGCGCTGGGCGGCCTCGTCGGGCTGGAACTGGCGCGACATCGGCCGGATCGCGTCCGCTCGCTGACCGTCGTCAACGGATGGGCGACGGCGAACGTCCACACCCGACGCTGCTTCGAGATACGACTGGCCCTCCTCAAGCACGAAGGGCCGGCCGCCTACGTGAACGCGCAGCCGATCTTCCTCTATCCCGCCGACTGGCTGGCGAAGAACGAGGCGCGCGTCGCCGAGGAAGAGGCGCACGGCGTGGCCGGCTTCCAGGGCGCCGGCAATCTTCACGCCCGCATCGCGGCCCTGCTCGCCTTCGATGCCCGGCCGTGGCTCAGGTCTCTTGCGCTGTCGACGCTGATCGTGGCAGCGCGCGACGACGTTCTGGTGCCGAGCGCAATGTCCGAGGAATTGGCGGCCGCCATCCCCGGCGCCCGCCTTCATGTCGCCCCTTGGGGCGCGCATGCCATCAACGTCACCGAGCCCGCGGCGTTCAATTCCCTCCTGCTGGACTTCCTGTCATGCGCCCAACCGAAGGCCTTGTAGCGCTCGAAGCGCAGATCGCGCGCGACCTCGAGCTGACCGCGCACCCACATGCCGACTGGATGGTGCCGCGCCTCCACCAGGGCAAGCCGGCGCTCGACGTGCTGATCGTGGGCGCGGGCCAGTCGGGCCTGGTCACCGCCTTCGGGCTGATGCGCGATCGCGTGCACAACATCCTGGTCATCGATCGCGCGCCCTATGGCAAGGAAGGTCCGTGGACCACCTTCGCCCGCATGCCGACCTTGCGCAGCCCCAAGCTGCAGACCGGGCCGGACCTCGGCATCCCGAGCCTCACCTTCCAGGCTTGGTACGAGGCCCAGCACGGCGCGCAGGCCTTCGCCGACATGAACCTGATCCCCAGCATCGACTGGCAGGAGTACCTGCTGTGGTACCGCCGTCTGCTGAAGCTGCCGGTGCGCAACGAGGTCGCCGCCACCGCGATCGCGCCCGGCCGCCTCAACGACGGCGGACCGTGCCTGCTGGTGACGCTGTCGACCGGCGAGGTCCTGGCCACGCGCAAGCTGGTGCTGGCCACCGGCCAGGATGGTACCGGCGAATGGTGGATGCCTGACTTCGTGCGCAAGCTGCCGGCCGATCGTCGCGCCCATACCTGCCAGACCGACATCGACTTCGAGCACCTGCGCGGCAAGCAGGTAGCCGTGCTGGGCGCCGGCGCCTCGGCGATGGACAACGCAGCGGTAGCGCTGGAGCACGGCGCCACCGTCGAACTCTTCTGCCGGCGGCGGCCGACCGGCGTGCAGCGTTATCGCTGGCTCACCTTCGCAGGCTTTCTGCGCCACATGAGCGACGTGCCCGACCTGTGGCGCTGGCGGATCATGGGCAACATCATGCGCGCCCACGAAGGCTTCCCGCCCGACACCTATACCCGCGTGATGGTCCACGCCGACACCTTCACCATGCACACCGAGCGCGGCTGGCTGGACGCGCGCATGGAGGGCGATCGCGTCCGCATCGAAACCACGCGCGGTCCCTTCCACGCCGAATTCGTGATCTGCGGCACCGGCATCCGCCAGGACGTGCGGCTGCGGCCCGAGCTGGCGCCCTTCGCCGACAAGATCGCGCTGTGGAGTGACCGCTTCACGCCGCCGCCCGGCGAGGAAGACCCGTTGCTCGCGGCCCATCCCTATCTCGGGCCGGACTACGCGTTCCTCGAGAAGACGCCCGGCGAAGCGCCGTGGCTTTCCGACATCCATGTCTTCGGCATCGGCTCGACCTTGAGCTTCGGCGTCTCGGGCAGCAGCATCAACGCCATGAACGCCGCCGTGCCGAAGCTGGTCGCCGGCCTCACCCGCGGCCTGTTCACCGGCGACCTGCCGCGCCATTGGCAATCGCTGCTCGCCTACGACACCAGGCTGCTCGAGATGGACTGGAGCAAGGTCAAGACGGGAACCCCCACCTCATCCTAGAGACGCGGCCCTGTGGGCCGCTCCTCAGGGTGAGGTTGTCTTTGGGGTGATGACAGCGTTGTCCGCCTCATCCAGCGCCATGGTCGCTCCGGCGCGGATCAGCTCGGCCAGGCCCTCGTTGGGCACCATCACGGTGAGGCAGTAAAGCCTATCCGACCCGGCATTCTCGACGACGTGCTCCATGCCGGGCGGCAGCACCAGCGTGTCGCCCTTCTCCAGCTCATGGACCTTGCCGGCGCAGCGGGCGCGGCCGCGGCCGGACAGCACGTAGAACATTTCATGCGCCTGGTCATGCTTGTGCAGCGGGGTCTTGCCGCCCGGCTCGAAGATCTCGACCACCGACAGGAACGGCGTCTTGTCGACGACGGGATCGACCGTCATCACGAACTTGTTGGTGTCGGCGGGTGAGATGCGCGAGACCCGGCAATCGCGGGCGCGGCGGATGAGTGGCTGGTCCATGTACCGCAATGAGCAACATTCGGGCTAAAGCCGCAAGCACCTGGGGTGGCAAAAGCCGCCGGCCGGTGGCACGCTCTCTGCATCCTGTCTCGCCAACTCGAATGGTGGTGGCCCAATGACCGCGGCCAAGCGGCAGTTGCGTTTCGGAGCGTTCTTCAGCGTACCTGGATGTCATCCGACAGGATGGCGCCATCCCGACGCGATCTGCGAAACCGATCTCGACTTCCGCCTGCTCGCCGACATGGCGCGCATGGCCGAGCGCGGCAAGCTCGACTGCATGTTCTTCCAGGACAGCGTCGCCATTCCCGGCAGCACCGCGGTCTACGGCGCCAAGCCGTTCCGCGTCAGGAACGGGCGCCAGGCGCACATTGAGCCGGTGAGCGCGATCGCCGCCCTCGCCGCGATCACCAAGCATATCGGTCTCGTCTCGACCTGCACGACCTCCTACAACGAGCCCTACAACGTCGCGCGCCGCTTCCTCACCATCGACCATATCAGCGGCGGGCGCGCCGGCTGGAACCTCGTGACCTCGCAGGCCGAGGACGAGGCGGTGAATTTCGGCCGAGACCAGCATTTCGAGCACGCCATCCGCTACGACCGCGCGTCGGAGTTCCACGACGTCGTGATCGGCCTGTGGGACAGCTGGGAGGACGATGCCTTCCTGCGCGACAAGCAGAGCGGCATGTGGTTCGACTACGACAAGATGCACATCCTGCGGCACAAGGGTCAGCACTTCACGGTGCGCGGTCCCTTGAATGTCGCGCGCTCGCCGCAGGGCCGGCCGGTGGTGGCCCAGGCCGGATCGTCGGATGTCGGCATGGAGCTCGCGGCGCGCACGGCCGACATGGTGTTCACGGCGCAGACCACGATCAAGGAAGGCCAGGATTTCTGCAACGACATGCGCTCGCGCATGGCGAAGTACGGCCGCGGACCGGATGAGATCCGCATCTTCCCCGGCATCATGCCCATCGTCGGCCGCACCGAATCGGAGGCGCAGGAGAAGTACGAGGAGCTGCGCTCGCTGGTCGACGACAATGTCGGCATCGCCGGCGTGGCGCGGCTGGCGGGCGGCGTCGACATCTTCGCCTGCGATCCCGACGGGCCGCTGCCGCCGCTCAAGCCCAGCAATGCCGCCCGCGCCCGCCAGGAGATGATCATCGCCATGGGCAAGCGCGGCATGACCATCCGCCAGATCGGCCGCGTGCTCGCCATGAGCCAGGCCCATCGCGTGCTCTGGGGCACGCCGAAGTCGCTGGCCGACGACATGCAGGCCTGGCTGGAGGCCGGCGCCTGCGACGGCTTCAACCTGCTCTTCCCGCACTATCCCAAGCCGCTCGAGGAATGGGTGACGATGGTCATCCCCGAGCTGCAGCGCCGCGGCATCTTCCGCACCGAGTACGAGGGCAAGACCTTCCGTGAGAATCTCGGCGTGCCGATCCCGAAGAACATCCATACGGTGAATCGAACGACGGTCCAGGTGCCGGCGGCGGCGTCCAATGATTAGAGCTCATGTTCTTCCGGACCGCGGACCTCCAGGTCCGCTCATATCTTTGCCGGGAGCGCGCCACTCCAGTGGCGCATCATATCCTGTTTCAACACCGTATGAGCGGCACTGGAGTGCCGCGCTCCCGGCAATGAGCGGACCTGGAGGTCCGCGCTCCC
>Ga0065178_101157_pt1 | contig 11934 bp, 12 predicted proteins | sample FECB22metaG_FD_59210 | JGI IMG/M metagenome (GOLD analysis project Ga0065178, IMG submission 59210) | Cyanobacterial communities from the Joint Genome Institute, California, USA - FECB-22 (version 2) (version 2) | ecosystem: Environmental > Aquatic > Thermal springs > Hot (42-90C) > Microbial...
CGGGCCCGCCGGATCGTGCGTGTGGCTGCGGTGCATGCGACCAGCATCCCCGGTCCGTCCGCGCTCGTCCGAGCGGGTGACGTGGGTCGTTGCTCACGCGGCACCGATGAGAACGCCGTCCCGGCCCGGTCGGGGATGCATGGACACGCACACCCTCGACGTCGGTGACGCCGTCATCGCCTACGACGTGCACGGCCCCGATCCAGCGCCGGGCGACCGGCCGCTGCTCGCGATCGCCCAGCCGATGGACGCCACCGGGTTCCGCTCGCTCGCCGCGCAGCTGCCGGAGCGCCGGGTCGTCGCCTACGATCCGCGCGGGATCGGCCGGAGCACCCGGCGGGACGGGCGCACCGATCACGACCCGCAGGTGCAGGCCGCGGACGTGCACGCGCTGATCGGCGCCATCGGCGGGCCGGTGGACCTGCTGGCGAGCAGCGGGGGTGCGGTCACGGCGCTGGCGCTGGTCGCCGCGTACCCCGCCGATGTCCGGGTCCTGGTCGCGCACGAGCCACCGCTGATCGACGAGCTGCCGGACGCGGCGGCCGCCCGGCGGGCGTGGCGCGGGGTGCGGGAGGTCTACGACGCGAAGGGCCACGGCGCCGGGATGGCCGCCTTCATCGCGCTGACCTCCTGGTCCGGCGAGTTCACCGACGACTACTTCGCCGCCGGGCCGCCGGATCCGGCCGCGTTCGGCCTGCCCACCGACGACGACGGCTCCCGCGACGACCCGCTGCTGTCCGATCTGTCGGCGTCGGTCCTCACCCACGTCCCGGACGGGGCCGCGCTCGCCGCGGCGCCCACCCGGGTGCTGATCGCCGCCGGGGAGGAGTCCGGGGACACCCTCACCGCGCGCACCGCGCGGGCGCTCGCCGCGCGGCTCGGCCGGGAGATCGTGCTGTTCCCCAGCCACCACGGCGGATTCGCCGGCGGCGAGTTCGGTTACCCGGGCGATCCGGCCGGGTTCGCCGCCCGGTTGCGCACGGTGCTCGACGGCGGCTGAGCGGCCACCGGATCAGCCGGTGGCGTGCGCCCGCAGCACGGCCCGCTCCTCGTCGGGGGTGAGCCCGGACCGGCGGTGCCGGGCCACGCCCAGCTCCCGCTCGCGGTCCAGCGCGGCGCGCGCCGTCTCGCCGACCGACCGGACGCCGAGCCCGGCCGCCAGGGTCGCGGTGACGTCCCGGTCGGCGATGCCCCAGTGCGACTCGGGCAGCCACAGCGGCAGCGACCGCGGCCCGGCCCAGATCGCGACGTCCTCGGAGACCAGCGTCTCGGCCGGCACCCGCACCAGGTCCAGGTCCGGGGCGCCGACGGCGTCGGCGACCTGTTCCAGCACCCGGGCCAGGGTGGAGCGCGGCCCGGTGCCGTCGAAGACGCCGGTGGCGCCGGCCTCGGCGGACCGCACGATCCACTCCGCCAGATCGCGCACGTCGATGATCTGCATCGGGTGCCCCGGCACGTCCGGCACGACGGCGCGCCCGCCCCGGGCGAACCGGTTCGCCCAGTACCCGAACCGGTCCGACAGGTCCCCGGCCCCGCAGATCAGCCCGCCGCGCACGATCAGCGCCCGGTCCCCGACCCGTTCGCGCACGGCCTGCTCGCTCGCCACCTTCGCGGCGCCGTAGACCTCCGGGTCGTCGGAGTCCGGATCGGGACGGGTGTGCAGCGGACCGAGGGTGGGCTGGCCGACGGTCCCGCCGCGGACCGACGGATCGGCGTAGGCGTTGATCGACGAGACGAACGTCCAGTGCGCGGCCCGGTCGGCGAGCGCGTCCAGGGCGTCGCGCACCCAGGGCGCCGACATCGTCGCGACGTCGATCACGGCGTCGAACCCGCCTCCGGACGGCTCACCGGCCAGCGCCGCCGCCAGCGCGCCGGGCTCGGAGCGGTCCGCCTTCACCGTCGCCGCACCCGGCGGCGGCGCGCCGGAGACGCCGCGGGACACGCAGGTCACGGCATGTCCGGCGGCCAGCGCGGCCTCGGCGATCGCGCGCGAGAGGAAGACCGTCCCACCCAGCAGCAGAATCCGCATACCCGATGGTGGGGCCCGGCCCGGTGGGCTGTCATCCCCGTTCGCCGTGGGACGAGCAAGTGCCGCGGAACGAACCTCTACCCTGGTGCCGTGGCCAGAGTGGTGGTGGACGTGATGCCCAAGCCCGAGATCCTCGACGTCCAGGGACAGGCGGTGACCCGGGCGCTCGGCCGGATCGGGATCTCCGGGGTGAGCGGGGTGCGGCAGGGCAAGCACTTCGAGCTCGAGGTCGACGAGGCGATCGACGACGAGACCCTGCACCGGCTCGCCGGCTCGCTGCTGGCGAACCCGGTGATCGAGGACTGGACGGTGACCCGGCTGTGAGTCGTGTCGGCGTGATCACCTTCCCGGGCACGCTCGACGACGTCGACGCCGCCCGTGCGGTCCGGCGCGCCGGCGCCGAGGCCGTCCCGCTCTGGCACGGCGACCACGACCTGCGCGGTGTGGACGCCGTCGTCGTCCCGGGTGGCTTCTCCTACGGCGACTACCTGCGGGCCGGCGCGATCGCGTCGCTGGCGCCGATCATGCGCGAGGTCGTCGACGCGGCCGGGCGCGGCCTGCCGGTGCTCGGCATCTGCAACGGCTTCCAGATCCTCTGCGAGGCGCACCTGCTGCCCGGGGCGCTGGTCGCCAACGCCGGGCTGCACTTCCTGTGCCGGGACCTGGTGCTGACCGTGGAGAACGGCCGGACCGCGTGGACCGCCGACTACGCGGCCGGCGACCAGCTGCTGGTCCCGCTGAAGTCGCAGGAGGGCCGGTACGTGGCCGACGCCGCCACCCTCGACGAGCTGGAGGGCGAGGGCCGGGTGGTGTTCCGCTACCGCGACGGCGCCCCGAACGGCTCGGCCCGCAACATCGCCGGCGTCACCAACGCGGCCGGGAACGTGGTCGGGCTGATGCCGCACCCGGAGCACGCGACCAGCACCCTGACCGGTCCGTCCGAGGACGGTCTGGGCCTGTTCACCTCGGTGCTGAAGGCGACGGTGGCCGCCGGTTCCTGAGGCGCTGACCGGGCGGGCTGTGCTTCCGGGCACGGCCCGGCCGGGTGCCGGGACCCCGCGATTACCCTGGTGCCGTGACGCAGTCCCAGGTGCAGGTCGATTCCGTCTCCCACGCCGAGGCGACGCCGGAGGCGCCGCAGCCCTACCGCGAGCTGGGCCTCAAGGACGACGAGTACGCCCGCATCCGGGAGATCCTCGGTCGCAGGCCCACCGACGCCGAGCTCGCCATGTACTCGGTGATGTGGAGCGAGCACTGCTCGTACAAGTCGTCGAAGGTGCACCTGAGCTACTTCGGTGAGACGACGACCGAGGAGATGCGCTCGGCGATGCTCGCCGGGATCGGCGAGAACGCCGGCGTGGTGAGCATCGGCGACGACTGGGCGGTCACGTTCAAGGTCGAGTCGCACAACCACCCGTCCTACGTGGAGCCCTACCAGGGCGCGGCGACCGGCGTCGGCGGCATCGTGCGCGACATCATGGCGATGGGTGCCCGCCCGATCGCGGTCGGCGATCCGCTGCGCTTCGGCCCGATCGACGCCGAGGACACCGCCCGGGTGCTGCCCGGGATCGTCGCCGGGGTCGGCGGCTACGGGAACTGCCTGGGCCTGCCGAACGTCGCGGGCGAGGTCGTGTTCGACCCGTCCTACGCGGGCAACCCGCTGGTCAACGCGCTCTGCGTGGGGGCGCTCAAGCGCGAGGACCTGCACCTGGCGTTCGCCTCCGGTACCGGCAACAAGATCATCCTGTTCGGTGCGACCACCGGGCTCGACGGCATCGGCGGCGTGTCGGTGCTGGCGTCGGAGACGTTCGGGGAGAACACCGGCCGCAAGAAGCTCCCCAGCGTGCAGGTCGGCGACCCGTTCACCGAGAAGGTGCTCATCGAGTGCTGCCTGGAGCTGTTCGCGGCCGGGCTGGTCGTCGGCATCCAGGACCTCGGCGGGGCCGGGCTGTCCTGCGCCACCTCCGAGCTGGCCAGCGCCGGTGACGGCGGGATGAGCGTGGACCTCGACGCCGTCCCGCTGCGCGCCACCGGGATGACCGCCGCCGAGATCCTCTCCTCGGAGTCCCAGGAGCGGATGTGCGCGGTGGTGAAGCCCGAGCACGTCGAGGCGTTCCTGGCGGTCTGCGCGAAGTGGGACGTGCTGGCGTCGGTGATCGGTGAGGTCACCGAGGGCGACCGGCTGGTGATCACCTCCGGCGGCGAGACGGTGGTCGACGTGCCGCCGCGCACCGTCGCCCACGAGGGACCGGTCTACCGGCGCCCGGTCGCCCGCGACGAGGTGCAGCAGGACGCGCTCAACGCCGACCTGCCGGACCGGCTGCCGCGCCCGGAGACCCCGTCCGAGCTGCGCGCCGAGGTACTGCGGATGGCGGGCTCGCCGAACCTGGCCAGCCGCGCCTGGGTCACCGACCAGTACGACCGCTACGTCCGCGGCAACACCGTCGCCGCGCACGGCGCCGACGCCGGTGTCGTGCAGGTCGACGAGGAGACCGGCCGCGGGATCTCGGTCGCCACCGACTGCAACGCCCGGTTCGTCGCGCTCGATCCCTACACCGGCGCGCAGCTCGCGCTGGCCGAGGCGTACCGCAACGTCGCCACCTCCGGCGCGGTGCCGCTGGCCGTCACCGACTGCCTGAACTTCGGCTCGCCGGAGGACCCGCACGTCATGTGGCAGTTCCAGCAGGCCATCCGCGGCATCGCGGACGGCTGCGCGGTGCTCGGCACCCCGGTCACCGGCGGGAACGTCAGCTTCTACAACCAGACCGGTTCGACCGCGATCCTCCCGACGCCGGTGGTCGGCGTGCTCGGCGTGATCGAGGACGTCCGGCGCGCCGTCCGGTCCGGGTTCGCCGGCGCCGACGGCGACGCGGTGATCCTGCTCGGCTCCACCGCCGCCGAGTTCGGCGGCTCGGAGTGGGCGCACGAGGTGCACGGCCACCTCGGCGGATACCCGCCGGCCGTCGACCTGGAGCACGAGCGCCGGCTCGCCGGCCTGCTCGCGGCCGCCGCCGCGGACGGCGAGCTCACCGGCAGCCACGACCTCTCCGACGGCGGGCTCGCCCAGGGCCTGGTCGAGGCCGCGCTGGCCGGTGGCCGCGGCGCCCGGATCGACCTGGCCGAGGTGCACGACGACGCGTTCACCGCGCTGTTCTCCGAGTCCGCCGGCCGGGTGCTGGTCACCGTCGCCGCGGACGCCGCCGACGCCCTGCTGGCGCGGGCCGCCGACGCCGGGGTCCCGGCCGTCCGGATCGGCGGGACCGGGGGCACCGCGCTCGACCTCGGCGACGCCGCCGGGACGCTCGCGCTGGACGAGCTCCGGGCCGCCTGGGAGGCCACCCTGCCGGCCCGGTTCGGCCCCGTCTCGGTGTGACCGGCCCGCTGCACGACTGGCTCGACGGCGGCCCGGAACCCGACCGGGCCACCCGCCGGGCCGCCGTCAAGGAGTCGCTGGCCGAGCTGGCGCGGCGGGCGCCGGGGCACAGCGTCGAGGTGCGGGTCCCGCCGTTCGGCGCCGTCCAGTGCATCGACGGGCCGCGGCACACCCGCGGCACCCCGCCCAACGTCGTCGAGACCGATCCGCGGACCTGGCTCGCGCTCGCGCTGGGCCGGACCTCCTGGGGCGACGCCGTCGCCGACGGTTCGCTCCGGGTGTCCGGTTCGCGGGCCGCCGAGGTGGCGGCGCTGCTGCCGGTGCACGGACCGCGGAGTGACCCTGCTCCCCGAACCTGAAGGAACCCGCTGACGCGGCGTACGATCACGATCTGGTCCCGGTACGCCGCCAGCCGAGGAGCGCCGCGTTGAGTTCCGTCCGGAACACCCACGTCAGCACCGCCCCCACCCCGATTCCCGCTCCCGAACCCGACGAGACCGGCCCCCGCGAGGAGTGCGGGGTCTTCGGCGTCTGGGCGCCCGGCGAGGACGTCGCGAAGATGACGTACTACGGCCTGTACGCGCTGCAGCACCGCGGCCAGGAGGCCGCCGGGATCGCCGTGTCCGACGGCCAGCGGATGGTCGTGTTCAAGGATCTCGGCCTGGTCAGCCAGGTGTTCGACGAGCAGACCCTGTCCTCGCTGCGCGGTCACCTCGCGATCGGGCACTGCCGCTACTCCACCACCGGCGCGACCACCTGGGAGAACGCCCAGCCGACCTTCCGCACCACCGCCACCGGATCCGGGCTGGCGCTGGGGCACAACGGGAACCTGGTCAACACCGCCGAGCTGCGCGAGGACGTCGCGAAGCTGGAGAACCGCAACCGGTCCGGGCTGCGCGCCACCACCGACTCCGACCTGGTCGGCGAGCTGCTCGCCGCGGGCGCCGCCGATCTCGGCATCTTCGAGGCCGCGCTGCGGCTGCTGCCGCGGCTGCGCGGGGCGTTCTCGCTGGCCTTCGCCGACGAGACGACCCTGTTCGCCGCCCGCGACCCGCAGGGCGTGCGGCCGCTCGTGCTGGGCCGGCTGGAGCGCGGCTGGGTGGTCGCCTCGGAGACGGCCGCGCTGGACATCGTCGGCGCCTCGTTCGTCCGCGAGGTCGAGCCCGGCGAGCTGATCGCGATCGACGCCGAGGGCATCCGCAGCCAGCGCTTCGCCGCGCCGGAGCCCAAGGGCTGCGTGTTCGAGTACGTCTACCTGGCCCGCCCGGACACCCAGATCGCCGGCCGCTCGGTGTACGACACCCGGGTCGAGATCGGCCGCCGGCTCGCCGAGGAGCACCCGGTCGAGGCCGACCTGGTCATCCCGGTCCCGGAGTCCGGCACGCCGGCCGCGATCGGCTACGCGCAGGGCTCCGGCATCCCCTACGGCCAGGGCCTGGTGAAGAACGCCTACGTCGGGCGCACCTTCATCCAGCCCAGCCAGACCATCCGCCAGCTCGGCATCCGGTTGAAGCTCAACCCGCTGCGCACCGTCATCCGCGGGAAGCGGCTGGTCGTCGTCGACGACTCGATCGTGCGCGGCAACACCCAGCGCGCCCTGGTCCGGATGCTGCGCGAGGCCGGCGCCCTGGAGGTGCACGTGCGGATCGCGTCGCCGCCGGTGCGCTGGCCGTGCTTCTACGGCATCGACTTCGCCAGCCGCGCCGAGCTGATCGCGAACGGCGCCGACACCGAGGGCGTGCGCCGCTCGATCGGCTCGGACTCGCTCGGGTACGTCTCGGTGGAGCAGATGGTCGCCGCCTCCGAGCAGCCGCGTTCCCGGCTGTGCTGCGCCTGCTTCGACGGGGACTACCCGATCCCGCTGCCGGACGAGGCGAAGCTCGGCAAGCACCTGCTGGAGGACATCCCACCGGCCGAGCGGGCCCGCACGGCGCCCGCCCCGGAGCCCGGCCCGCTGTCGGTCGGATACGGTGCCGGTGGGGCGCTGTCCCGGCCGTAGGCCCGGCGACACGCCCCGCGCACGCCCCGTCACGATCCCCGTACTGGAGAACCGACCCATGCCCTCGACCGAGCCCGGCCCCGCCAGCTACGCATCGGCGGGGGTGGACATCGACGCGGGGGAGCGGGCGGTCGAGCAGTTCCGCCCGTTCGCGGAGAAGGCGACCCGTCCCGAGGTGATGGGCGGGATCGGCGGCTTCGCCGGCCTGTTCGCCGCCCGGTTCGGCAAGTACAGCGAGCCGGTGCTCGCCGCGTCCACCGACGGCGTCGGCACCAAGGTCGCGATCGCGCAGGCGATGGACAAGCACGACACCATCGGCCAGGACCTGGTCGCGATGGTCGTCGACGATCTGGTGGTGTGCGGCGCGGAGCCGCTGTTCCTGCAGGACTACATCGCCGTCGGCAAGCTGGTCCCCGAGAAGGTCGCGACCCTGGTCCGCGGCATCGCCGAGGGCTGCGAGCAGGCCGGCTGCGCGCTGCTGGGCGGCGAGACCGCCGAGCACCCCGGCCTGATGGACGCGGGCGGCTACGACCTGTCCGCGACCGGCGTCGGCGTGGTCGACGCCGAGAAGATGCTGCGCCCGGAGCGGGTCCGCCCCGGTGACGTGCTGGTGGCGCTCGGGTCGTCCGGCCTGCACTCCAACGGCTACTCGCTGGCCCGGCACGTGCTGCTCGACATCGCCCGGCTGCCGCTGGAGGGTGAGCTGGAGGAGTTCGACCACTCGCTCGGCGAGGAGCTGCTCGTCCCGACCCGGATCTACGCCAAGGACTGCCTGGCGATCGCCGCCGAGACCGGCGTCCGCACGTTCTCGCACATCACCGGCGGCGGGCTCGCCCGGAACCTGGAGCGGGTGCTGCCGGACGGCCTGGCCGCCACCGTGGAGCGCGGCTCCTGGACCCCGGCCCCGGTCTTCAAGCTGATCCAGAGCCGCGGCCGGGTGGACCGCGCCGAGATGGAGAAGACGTTCAACATGGGTGTCGGCATGGTCGCCGTGCTCCCGCCGGAGGACGTCGACCGGGCGCTCGCCGTGCTCACCGCCCGGCACGTCCCGGCCTGGATCCTCGGCGAGGTCGCCCGGATCGGCGACGTCGACGGTGCCGGCTCCGGCGGGATCGGCGCCCGGGTGCAGCTGCGCGGGGAGCACCCGCGCTTCTGAGCGGGACCGGCCGGCGCGGGATCAGCGCGCCGTCGCGGACCGCTCGTGCGGGCGGTGCGACTCCCGCAGCATCGGCGGGTGCAGCGCGGTGGCCGGGCCCCGCCGGAACAGCCGGGGCGGCCGCCCGCGGCCGCCGGTGACCAGCGTCGTCGTGGGGACCAGGAACCCCTCGGTGGAGGTCACCTTCCGCTGGAAGTTCCGCGGATCGAGCGTGGCGTCCCAGACGGCCTCGTAGACCCGGCGCAGGTCGGAGACGGTGAACTCGGGCGGGCAGAACGACGCGGCGAGCGTGGTGTACTCCAGCTTGGACCGGGCCCGCTCGACGCCGTCGCCGAGGATCCGTTCGTGGTCGAAGGCGAGCGGCGGGATCCGGTCGACCGGCCACCACGCCGACTTCGCGGCGCCGCCGCCGGGCGTCGGCTCCGGCATGTCCGGGACGAACGCCAGGTAGCCCACGGACAGCACCCGGCCGCGCGGGTCGCGGTCCGGGGCGGCGTAGCTCGCGAGCTGCTCGAGATGGCCGACGACGGCGTCACCGGTGGCGGCCCCGGTCTCCTCGCCGAGCCGGCGGCTGGCGGTGTGCACCAGGTCCTCCTCGGGGCGCACGAAACCGCCCGGGAGGGCCCACTCGCCGAGGAACGGCGGTTCGCCCCGCTCGATCAGCAGCAGGTGCAGCTGGTCGGACCGGACCGTGAGCACGACGAGATTGACGGCGACCGCGAAGAGGTTGCCGCGCATGTCGTGAACACCTCGGACAGGACGGGGACCGGTGAGCGCGCCCCTCGCGGAACGCGTTGGTGATCTTGCCCTATCCGGCCGGTCGGGCGAAACCGCCGGGTACGTCCGGCGTAGCGCTCGCAGCGGCGAGCGGGTGAGGAGAGGTCGCGCACGCGACGACGCCCGGTCGGGGAACCGGAGTCCCGACCGGGCGCCGGTGCGCGGGTCAGCGGCGAGGGTGGTCGTCCTCGTCGTTGTACTTGGCGGCGAGGTCGGCGTACTCGCCGTACTCCTCGTCGCCGTTGTCGGTAGTAACCGCCGTCCCGCTCCCGATCTCGCGCTGCAGCGCGTCGAGATCCATCGCGGGGGAGCTGTACTTGAGCTCGCGGGCCACCTTCGTCTGCTTGGCCTTGGCTCGTCCGCGCCCCATGGCTGGTCCCCCTTACAACAGGGAAGGGGCGGCCCGGTCACCTGACACGACCCGGCGGCCCCTCTCGTCTCATCAATGTCGTGGGTCCAACCGTACCCTGCGCACCCCGGGGCGTGCGATGCGGCACCGTCGTCGTCACAGGGGTGGGCGCGCCGGTGCGGTGGCCCGACGGCCGGCGTTCACCCGGTGGACACCACGGACGGGGTACGCCGGACCGCGCAGGTCAGCCGCGGCGCCCCGGCCCGCGCCCGGTGCGCTCCCGGGCGGCCCGTCCGGGTGGCGGCTGGTCCGGGTCGGGCTCGTAGGAGTCCGGGTCGATCGTGACGGGGGACACGCGGTCGTCGGCGCCGGCCGTCAGCTCCGCGTCCACCGGGACCGAGCGCTTCACCAGGGCGAGCGCGATCGGGCCGAGCTCGTGGTGCTGGACGACGGTGCCGATCCGCCCGACGGCGCGGCCGTCGCGCTGGACCGGGTCGCCGGTGCGCGGCAGGTCCTCGTCGCCCGCGTCGAGGTGCAGCAGCACCTGGCGGCGCGGCGGGCGGCCCAGGTTGGCGACCCGGGCGACCGTCTCCTGCCCGCGGTAGCAGCCCTTCGTCAGGTGGACCGCCGGTCCGATCCAGCCGACCTCGTGCGGGATCGTCCGGTCGTCGGTGTCCCGGTGCAGCCGGGGGGCCCGGGACTCGACCCGCAGCGCCTCGAACGCGATCGTGCCGGCCGCCCGCGCGCCGGCCGCGGTGAGCGCCGACCACCGGGCGTCGCGCTCGGCGCGCGGCACGACGACGTCGGCGGCGTCCCTCCCCGGCCACGGGGTGCGCCGGACGAACCCGCCGCCGTCGAGCCCGGCGACGCCGTGCGGTGCGGTGGGCACCGGCAGCCCGGCCCGTTCGAGCACCTCGGGAACGTCCGGCCCGACGACGGTGAGCACGGCCAGCTCCGCGGTCGCGTCGCGCGGCTCCACCTTCGACCAGAACACCATCTTCTGCAGGTAGTCCAGCAGCGGGGTGCCCTCGCCGGGCTCGGTGTCGAGGTACACGGTGTCGCCGGTGGCGGCGACGGCCATGTGGTGCAGTACCCGGCCCTGGATGTCCAGGACGAGCGCCTCGGTGCCGGTGTCCGGCGGGAGCTCGCTCACGTGCTGGGTGAGCAGCAGGTGCAGCCAGGACAGCCGTTCCGCACCGGTCACCGCCAGCACGTCCCGGTGGCTGCGGTCGACGACGGCGGCCGAGCGGGCCATCGCGCGCTGCTCCGCGGGCGGGTCGCCGTGATGGGCGGCGACGGCGGCGTCCGGGTCCGGCGGCTCCGTCGCGCCGTCGTGGGCCTCGTCGTTCTCGGGTGCCGTCTGCGGTCCGGTCGTGCTCACCGGTCTCCCTTCGCGACGCCCGGTGTCGCCGGGGCCGCGTCGCCGTGCTCGGTGCTGCTGTGCTGGGTGCTGCCGTGCTGGGTGCCGTGCTGCTCGCCGGTCTCGTCCGCCGCGCAGTCGGCGCAGGTCCCCGACAGTGCCACGTGTGTCGCGTCGAGGTGGAAACCCAGGTCCGTGAGGGTGCGTTCGGCCACACCGGACAGCAGCTCGGCCGGTGCCTCGTCGACCCGGCCGCATCGGTGGCAGACCAGGTGCACGTGCCGGTGCCGGTACTCGGAGTAGGTCGGCGCGCCGTGCCCCAGATGGGCGTGCCGGACGACGCCGAGCCCCTCGAGCAGATCCAGCGTCCGGTAGACGGTCGTGATGTTGACGGCGGGCGCCGTCGCCTGGACACGCGTGCACACCTGCTCGGGCGTGGCGTGCCCCAGTTCGCGCACCGCGTCCAGGACGAGTTGGCGTTGGGGGGTCATCCGGAGACCGCGCTTGTGCAGCGTGCCCTTCAGCGAGGAGTCCACACCGTGATGGTATTCGCTCCGGCCCGGTAGGCTGCGGTCGCGAGGACGGTAGCCGCGCATCGTGTCACGGGAGCGTCCTTCGCGGGGGACGCCACGCCGGTGAGTGATCATTGCGGGTCGCGGCGTTCGCCGTGACGGCGCTCCCGTGGCTACCCTGACCGGCGGGGTCGGATCGGTGTCGCCGGTTGCGTGGACCTCGCAGTGGTGTCTCACCGGCACTGCGCCGGACGAACTGTGAGGAGTGAGCGATGACGGCAGACGGGGCGGACCGCCCGGGCGGTTCCCCGCGGTTCGACGTCGTGCTCCGCGGATACGACCGCAGGCAGGTCGACGAGCACATCGTCGGGATGCAGCG
>Ga0065178_101163_pt1 | contig 11836 bp, 12 predicted proteins | sample FECB22metaG_FD_59210 | JGI IMG/M metagenome (GOLD analysis project Ga0065178, IMG submission 59210) | Cyanobacterial communities from the Joint Genome Institute, California, USA - FECB-22 (version 2) (version 2) | ecosystem: Environmental > Aquatic > Thermal springs > Hot (42-90C) > Microbial...
CAGGCCGTCGAGAACGCCGTCAAGGTGTTCAGGACGCTGGGCGCGAGGGTCGTCGAGGATTCGCCCGACCTGATGGGGCTCGATCCGCGACAGATCCTCAACGCCCATTGGCAGTCGAACGTCGCCATCCTGGTGAAAGGCTTCAGCCCCGAGAAGCGCGCGCTGATGGACCCCGGCCTCTTGAAGGCGGCCGAGCACGGCGCGAACCTCGGCCAGGAGGCCGTGGTGACGGCGATCCATCAGCGCCAGCAGGTGGCGGCGATCATGAACCAGTTCATGGCCAAGTACGACCTGCTGCTGACGCCAACCATGCCGATGACGGCCTTCGCCGTGAACGAGAACGCGGCGTGGGGCGGCGATGGTGTCGACATCGGCTGGACGCCCTTCACCCTCACCTTCAACCTGACGCGCCAACCCGCCGCCACCATCCCCTGCGGCCTCGATCGCGAGGGCCTGCCGATCGGCCTGCAGATCGTCTCCGGCCATGCTCGCGACGCCCTGGTCCTGCGCGCCGCCGCCGCCTACGAACGCGTGCGCCCGATCCCGGCCCCACCGATGGCGCATCAGATTTAAGGGAGCGTCATTGCCGGGAGCGCGCCACTCCAGTGGCGCGCTCCCGGCAATGACCTCAATCGTCGAGCCCGTAGAGCTTGCGGCACTCGTAGGTGAGCTGGCTGGTGCGCTGGTCGTCGCACGGGCGCTGGCGCTCGATGGCGAGCGAGACGGCGTAGAAGACGAGCCCGCCCGCGATCCAGGCCATGATCGAAATGGTGAGCACCTGATCGAGCGTCGCGTCCATCTTGCGCGCGAAGCGGCCGGAGGGCGCCAGCGACGCGAGAAGACGCACGGCCAGCAGCGTCAGCGGAAAGGTCACCGCGCCGCAGGCCAGAAACATCAGGACAAGATCCCCAAGCGCCATCGCGGGCGGCAAAATGATGTCGCCGACGGGCACGGTCAAGGACCCGCGATCGTCGCCCCGCCGCGATATATACTCGCAGCGCGCAAGGAGAGAGCGCCATGACGCTGGGGCGCCGCACGATGGTCAAGCTGGGGCTGGGCGCGGTCATGCTGGCCGGCCTGGCAGGCCTTGCCATGCTCGCCGAGCGGCGCGTGGCCCTCGGCCCGACCGACGGCGCGGGCTTCCATCCCATCCCTTGGCCGTTCCCCGCCGACGCCTGGCCGGCCGGCCGTGGCTGGAGCGGGCACGATCTCGACATCTATGTCCGGCTGAAGCTCGACGTCTGCAGCGACTGTGAGACCGGCGTGGTGAGCGATGAGGCCGTCGATCGCGTCGTCGACATCGATCGCCTGGATACGCGCTTCGTGCCGGCCGAAGCCGGTCGTCGCGTGCGCATCACCGACATGGTCGGCCGCAGCCGTCTTTACCGCCACAGGATGCACAATGGCAGCACACGCTACGCCGAGGGCTTCGTCGTCTCCTACAAGTGCGATCTGATGGTCGCCATCGTCGACGGCACCATGACCGACGAAGCCAAGCGCCGCCTGGCGCGACGGTTCCTGGAATCGAACACCGTGCAGATGTGGGTGAACAGGCAGCTCGAGGGGCGGTAGGTGAGCGGCCCCGACGAGACGGACAACATCGCCAGGGCTAAACGTCACCGGCGGCCGTTCGCGCGCCCCGGCTTTGAGCGTATAGTCCGGCCAAACCGGGAGAAAACACCATGACGCGGCAGGCACTGCTCATCGTCGGTTTCTTGGTCGCGGCGTACCCTTCGCTTGCCCAGCAGCAGAAAGTCGGCGACCCGCCGGAAGCTTCGAATATGAAGCTGGTCGGCTGGACCGACCTGCAGGCGCGCAGCGCCTACCAGCCCACCATCCATCGCCAGGGCGATCGCTGGATCGCCTATATCGGCCATCACGGCGGCACCGATGACATTCCGACACCGATCAACGCCATGACCGGCAAGCCCGAGAACAACGGCACGTCGATCGTCGATGTCACCGATCCCGCGAACCCGAAATACCTGCGGCATCTGCCCGGCGCGCCCGGCACCTACGAAGCGGGCGGCGCGCAGATGGTGCGCCTCTGCGACGGCGCCGCCTTGCCCAGAGCGGACAAGTCTGCCGTCTACATGCTGCGCACCTTCGGCGGCGAGGCGCATGAGATCTGGAACGTCGCCAATCCCGCCGAGCCGGTGCTGGTGACGCGCATCGGCGGCCTGAAGGACACGCACAAGAGCTGGTGGGAATGCGACACCGGCATCGCCTACCTGGTCGGCGGCGCCCCCGACTGGCGCACCAAGCGCATGACGCAGATCTACGATCTCTCCGACCCGAAGAATCCGGTGAAGATCCGCGACTTTGGGCTGCCGGGCCAGGAGCCGGGCGCCACCGGCACGGTGCCGACCGACCTGCATGGGCCGATCTCGACCGGACCGCAGGGCAACCGCGTCTATTTCGGCTATGGCACCAACAAGGGCGGCGTGCTGCAGATCGTCGATCGCGAGAAACTCCTCAAGGGGCCCAAGGAGCCGACGCCCGCCAACCTGATGGCGCCGGAAGTGTCGCGGCTGGTGATGTCGCCGTGGAACGGCGTGCACACGGCCTTCCCCATGCCCGGGATGCCGATCGCGGAGTTCGCGCGCGACAAGGATGGTGCCACGCGCGACATGGTGATGATCGTCGACGAATCGATCCTGAACGAGTGCACCGAGGCGCGGCAGATGGTGTGGTTCGCCGACCTCTCGATCGAGAAGGCGCCGATGATGGTGTCGAACTGGACGGTGCCGGAGGCCAGCGGCAATTTCTGCCAGCGCGGCGGCCGCTTCGGGTCGCACTCGTCCAACGAGAGCATGGAGCCGGTGTACTACAAGAAGATGGCCTTCATCGCCTTCTTCAATGCCGGCGTGCGCGCCCTCGACATCCGCAATCCCTTCCAGCCGAAGGAAGTCGGCTACTTCATCCCGGCGATCACCGACAAGACCGACAAGCGCTGCGTGAAGGTCGACGGCAAGGACCGCTGCAAGACGGCGATCCAGACCAACAATGTCGAGACCGATGCGCGCGGCTACATCTATATCGTCGACCGCGCCAACACCGGCATGCACATCCTCGAGCTGACGGGCGAGGCGCGTACGGTGGCCGCGTTGAAATGAGACGACGGGCGGTCGTCCAGGCATCGATCGCCGGAGCGCTGGTCGCGGCGACGGCCGGGCTTGCCATGGTGGCGCATGAGCGCTTCGTGCCCGGTCCGGCTGACGAGGAAGGCTGGCGGCCGATCGCCTGGCCCTTCCCGCGCGATGGCTTCCCGCCCGGCCGCGCCTGGCGGCTTGGCTCCACCGAGGTCTATGTCCGGCCCAAGCTCGGGTTCTGCGGCAACTGCGATACCGGCGTGGTGACGGACGAGGAGGTCGACCGCGTCACCGACGTGGACCTGCTCGATCAGCGCTTCGCGCCGGTCAAGGAGGGCCGTGCCGCGCGCATCGGCGCCCTCCCCGGCCGTTCGCGGCTGTACCGCTACGGCACGAGCACGCCCCACCACGCCGAAGGCGTCGCCGTGTCGCAAAAGTGCGATCTCGTCGTCGCGGTCATTGCCGGCGAGCTCACGGACGAGCAGCAGCGCACTGCGGCCTATCGCTTTCTCGACTCAAGCACGGTCCAGGCCTGGTTGGCTGAACACCTCGACGGCCGTTGACCCGTTCATTGCTGGGAGCGCGCCACTCCGTGGCGCATCTTCGTGGATCACACATCCCATGAGGGCCACGGAGTGGCGCGCTCCCGGCAATGAGGTCCGGCGAGACTAACCCCACACCTCGCGCGCGACCTCGACGCAGCGCGCGAGCTTGGCCCACTGCTCGTCCTCGGCCAGCAGGTTGCCCTCCTCGGTGCTGGCGAAGCCGCATTGCGGCGACAGGCAGAGCTGGTCGAGCGGCGCGAACTTGGCGGCTTCTTCGATGCGGCGCTTGAGCTGGTCCTTGCTCTCGAGCGCGCCAGTCTTGGATGTCATCACGCCCAGCACGACCTGCTTGCCCTTGGGGAGAAACCGCAACGGCTCGAAGCCGCCGGCGCGGTCGGTGTCGTACTCCATGAAATAGGCGTCGACGCCCATCTGGTTGAACAGGATGTCGGCCACGCGCTCGTAGCCGCCCTGCGCCATCCAGGTCGAGCGGAAGTTGCCGCGGCAGAGATGCATGGAGATGGTCATGCCCGGCGTGCGGCCGGCGCAGGCTGCGTTCACCAGGTCGGCATAGACGTGCAGCAGCCGGTCGGGATCGTCGCCGCGGCCGCGCAGGTACTCGCGTTGCGCCTCGTCGCAGAGATAGGCCACGTAGACTTCGTCAAGCTGCAGGTAGGTGCAGCCCGCCTCGCCGAACGCGCGCACCGCCTTGGTGTAGGCCCGGCCGAGGTCGGCGAAGAACGGCTCCATCTCGGGATAGACCGATTTCTCGATCGCCTGCCGGCCGCCGCGATAGTGCAGCGCCGTCGGCGACGGGATGGTCATCTTGGGAACCGCCTTGGCGACCGACTTCAGGTACTTGAAGTGGTCGATCATGGGATGGCTGGAGAAATCGATCTTGCCATGGACGTGCAGCCCCTCGGCCTTGGTCTGCGTCCCTTTGAACTGCAGGCCCTGCGCCACGCTCACCAGCTCGACGCCGTCGAGATGGCTGAGGAAATCGTAGTGCCACCACGAGCGGCGGAACTCGCCGTCGGTCACCGCCTGCAAGCCGATCGATTCCTGCTTGGCCACCAGCTTCTTGATCTCGGCGTCCTCGACCGCCTTCAGCTCGGCGGCCGTGATCTCGCCGGCCAGCCGCTTGGTCCGCGCCTCCTTGACCGGCGCCGAGCGCAGCAGGCTGCCGACCTGGTCGGCGCGGAACGGGGGCTTGGTGCGTTGCATTGTCTTCTCCTTGCTTAGGCGCGCCTTATTGCTGTCTGTCATCCTGAGCGAAGCGCAGGATCTCATGCCAGTGGCAAGCGGCGATGAGGTCCTTCGCTTCGCTCAGGACGACATCAGGCGGCGACGCCGAGGGCGCTGCGGATCGAGCTGTGGAAATGGACGAGCGACGGCTCGTTGCGGCCGTAGATCACCTCCTCGGTGGCGCCCGATTCGAAGCCGATCTGCATGCGTTCGCCGAGCGGGAAGTCCTCCTCCATCACCGTGCGGATGGCGATATCGCGGTTCTTCTCCCAGTAGGTGTCCGGCCGGTCGCTGCCTTCGGGCTTGTAGATCGTCATCTCGACGTCGCAGCGGCCGGGATCGTCGCGGTCGGGAAAGGCGCGCCAGATCTCGATGTGGTCGACCTGCCAGATCAGCAGCGAATTGGGGAAGAGCTGGTAGATCGAGATCACGTGCGGCCGGTAGTTGCGCTCGCCCTCAGGCAGCGGCCGCACCACGTCGATCGAGGTGCGGGCCACGCACATGCGGCCGTGCAGTCCTGCGCCGTCGAAGGTGCCGACATTGCCGATGAAGTACGGCGCGATCGTCTTCCGATGCAGATGCGGGATGTGATAGCCCTCGAGGAAGGTGTCGACGGCGAACTTCCAGTTGATGCGCGGCGCGACGCGGTCGGCGGAGAACATCGGGTAGCCGCTGAGCTTCAGCGCCTCGAGATCGGGCACCAACGCGCCGAGCTCGGCGTCGATGTCGATGATGGCGTTCTCGCCCGGGACAATCGGCTTGGGCCGTACAAAGAGCAGGCCGTGGCGCTCGGCCGCCGGCAGGCGGACCAGGCCGTGGCTGGCGAGATCGATGCCGGCGAAACCCACCTTGTCGGTGGTGCCCAAAAGCTTGCCGGCGCCATCGTAGGTCCAGCCGTGATAGGGGCAGACGAAGGCCCGGGCGTTGCCGCAGCCTTGCGCTACCGGCGCAGCGCGATGGCGGCAGATGTTGGCGAAGGCCCCCACCTCGCCGTCGGCGCCGCGCGTCATCAGCACCGGCATGCCGGCGACGTCCTCGGTGAGGTAGTCGCCGGGCTTGGGCAGGCGCGTCGACAGGCCCATGAAGATCGGCCGGTCGCGGAACAACCGGTCGCGCTCCAGCGCGGCGCGCTCGCGACAGGAATAGGCCGAGACGCGATTGCGGAACATCGCCTCGGCAAGGTCGGTGGTGCGGCCGTCGATATGGCCCAAGAGCCGCCTCCCGACGGCCAGTTCCTCTTGTCTGTTCATGGTTGAATCTTAGGCCGCGGCGTCGGCGGCCGCCAGTGCGCGGTCAATGACGTCCCGGGGCGTCATGCCGCTCTCGCGCATGGCACGGATGGTCATGTCGCGGTCGCGCTTGGCGAAGCGCCGGCCCGAGGCGTCGGTCAGCAGCTTGTGATGGGCGTAGCGCCGGGTCTCGTAGCCGAGAAGCTTCTGCAGCAGGCCGTGCACGTGCGTCGAGGGCAGCACGTCGACGCCTCTCGTCACCAGCGTCACACCCTGCAGGTGATCGTCGACCGTCACCGACAGGTGATAGCTGGTCGGCGTGTCCTTGCGCGCGATCACGAAATCGCCCATCAGCAGCGGCTCGCCTTCGACGCGTCCCAGTGTCTCGTCGACGAAATGATAGGGGCCCGCCTGTTCGGCGGCACGCCGGGCGTCGAGGCGCATGCAGTGCTCGTGTCCTGCCGCCATGCGCTCCCGCCGCTCGGCTACCGAGAGATGCCGGCAGGTTCCCGGATATAGTGCCCCATCCGGGCCATGGGGTGCATTGGCCGAAGCCGCGATCTCGCGCTCGATGTCGGCGCGGCTGCAGAAGCAGGGATAGATCAGGCCGCGCCGGTCGAGTTCGTCCAGCGCGCGGCCATAATCGGCGAAGTGATCGGACTGCCGGCGCACCTCGCCATCCCAGTCGAAGCCCAGCCATTTGAGGTCGGCCAGCATCGCCGTCTCGTACTCACGCTTGCAGCGGCGGATGTCGATGTCCTCGATGCGCACCAGGAAGGTGCCGCCCACCTCGCGGGCACGATGCCAGCCGGTCCACGCCGAATAGGCCGAGCCGAGATGAAGCTCACCCGTCGGGCTCGGCGCAAAGCGCGTCACCAATTTCATGCGCGCGGTTGCTTGCCGTCAATGAAATCGAGCAACAGGCCGGGCATGTCCTTGACCGGCGCGGCGGGCGGCTCGGCCGTGCGCAGCTCAACGTAGAGCGCTGCCGACCGCTTCAGGGCCTCGGCGATCGAGCGCGCGCCGGTGCTGGGCAGCGTCGGCGCCAGCAGGGCCCTCGCACCCTCCACGCTCTCGACCCGGCGCACGCCGCGCGCATGGCGGCCTGCATTGCGCTGCAGCATTGCGCCCAGGACTTGGTCGCGGAAGAAGTCGAGGCCGCCAATCGCCTCGAACAGCTCGCCGCGCAGGAGCTTGGTCGCCACATAGTGCAGCCACACCCAGGCGCGGTCCTCGTACCACTGGGCATCCCTGCCCCGTCCCGACACCGTCATGCCGGCCAGTCGCCGCTCGAGATCCCCTGGGTTGCGCGCCCACAGCACCACAGGGTGCTCCGACAGCGCCGGCAAGTCGGCCGGCGTGATGAATTTGAGATCGACGTGCAACAGCGGCGGCCCGAACAGGCAGATCAGCAGGCGCGGTTCGCCGACATGCTCGCCGCTGAAGGCCGCCAGTAGCGAACCGAGGCGCCGGGCGAAGGCCTGCCGGCCGGCCATCGCCGCGGCATGATCGTCGGCCCGCACCACGATCACGAAATCGAGGTCGGAATGCTCGTCAAACCCGCCATAGGCGAGCGACCCGGTGCCGAGCAGCGCCTCGAAGCGCTCGTCGGCGCGCACCGCCGCGACCACGCGATCGATCATGCGCGCGTGCAGGGCGGGAAGGTCGCGCTTGCCGGTATCCATGCGGCGAACTTACAGTTCCCCCGCGCCGTGTGCTATGCCCGCCGCATGGCTCAAACGGTTCTCGACGCCACCAATCTCAGGAAGGCGATGCGGCATCTGGCGAAGGTCGATCCTGATTTCGCACGCGCCATCAAGGAGGTCGGACATCCTGAGCTTCGCGAGGTGCCGACCGGCTTCAGCGGCCTGATGCGCTCGATCGTCGGCCAGCAGGTCTCGGTCCACGCCGCGCGCTCGATCTGGCTGCGCCTCGAGGAGGCCGTGCCCAGCATGGAGCCGTCGGAATTCCTGCTGCTCTCGGACGAGCAGTTGCGCGCCGTCGGCCTGTCGGGGGCCAAGATGCGTTACGGCCGCAGCCTCGCCAGCGACATCGTCGAGGGGCGCATCGACTTTGCCGCCCTCGATGCGCTCGACGACGAGGCCGCGATCGCCATGCTCTGCCAGGCCAAGGGCATCGGCCGTTGGACAGCCGAGATCTACCTGATGTTCGCGCACGGCCGGCCCGACATCATGCCGGGCCTCGACCTCGGCCTGGTGATCGCTGCCCAGCATCTCAAGAAGCTGCGCAAGCGTCCCGATGCGAAACGGCTGGTCAAAATCGCAGAGCAGTGGCGGCCCTGGCGCAGTGCAGCGGCGCTGCTGCTCTGGCACTATCGCCGCAACATGCCGGACTGGAGCGCGAAAGCACCCAAAGTGGAGGTCAAGGCCAAATGACCAAGCTCGACGGCGCCACCTACGGCCCGCACCAGGATGGCGCCAAGCCCGGCCATCTCGTGATCCTGCTGCACGGCTACGGCGCCGACGGCAACGATCTGATCGGCCTGGCACCGGCCTTCGGGCCCCTGATGCCCGACACGGTGTTCTATGCCCCCAACGCGCCGCAAGCCTGTGAGGGCAATCCCTTCGGCTATCAGTGGTTCCCGGTGTCGCGGCTCGATCCCGCCCTGGCGCTGGCCGGCGTGCGCAGCGCGGCGCCCGATGTCGATGCTTTCATCGACGAGAAGATGGCCGAGCACGGGCTGGACGAAAGCAGGACCGCGCTCATCGGCTTCTCGCAGGGCACGATGATGGCCCTGCATGTCGGCCTGCGCCGCACGAGGTCGCTCGCCGGCATCATCGGCTTCTCGGGCATGCTGGCCGGACCGGAGATCCTCGCCGACGAGATCAAGTCGCGCCCGCCGGTGCTGCTGGTGCATGGCGACCAGGACGAGATGCTGCCCCACACCTTGAGCCAGCGCGCCGCCCAGGTGCTGCAGCAGACTGGGCTCAAAGTCGGCCTGCACATCGCCGAGGGCATCGGGCATGGCATCAACGACACCGGGCTGTCGGTCGCCGCGCGCTTCCTGCTCGACGTCTTCAAGCTGCCGGTGCCCGCCTAGATGACCGAAGGAACTTGCAAGCCGGGCTTCGAGCGCGTCGCCGAAGCTTTCCAGGCGAACTTCGACGCCAACGGCGAGGTCGGCGCGTCCGTGTGCGTCACCGTCGGCGGCGAGACGGTGGTCGATCTGTGGGGCGGCACCGCCGACCAGAAGACCGGCGCGCCATGGACTAGGGACACCGTGAGCATCGTCTTCTCCTGCACAAAAGGCGCGACGGCGATCTGCGCCCATGTGCTGGCAAGCCGCGGCAAGCTCGATCTCGACGCGCCGGTCGCCGACCTGTGGCCCGACTTCGCCCACAACGGCAAGGAGCGCGCGACGACGCGCATGATGCTCGACCATTCGGTCGGCGTGCCCGCCTTGCGCGCCAAGGTGAAGGACAGCGGGCCCTACGAGTGGGACCACATGACCGGCCTGCTCGCCGCGGAAGCGCCGTTCTGGGAGCCGGGCACGCGCAACGGCTATCACGGCTTCACCTTCGGCTGGACGGTGGGCGAGATGGTGCGCCGCTCCGCCGGTGCTTCGCTCGGCACCTTCTTCCAGAACGAGATCGCAAAGCCTCTGGGGCTCGATTTCTGGATCGGCCTGCCCGAGGCGATCGAGCCGCGCGTCGCGCCGATCATCCCCTTTGTCTACAAGGCCGAGCAGGCCAAGACGCCGTTCATGATCGACCTCGCGACCAGGAAGGAGTCGCCGGCGGCCCTGTTCTATTTCAACGTCGGCGCCTGGCGCACCGGCGGGGCCAACACACGCGTCGGCCGCGCCGCGGAGATCGGCGCGGCCAACGGCGTCACCAACGCACGCGGGCTCGCGGGCATGTATGCGCCGCTGGCGAACGGTGACGGCAGACTGGTCGACGGCAAGACACTGACGCGCATGGGCGAAGTGTCCATGGCCACGCACGACGACGCCACGCTGCGCATCCCGACCCGCTTCGCGCTGGGCTTCATGAAATCGATGGACAATCGCAAGCGCAGCGTCGGCGCCACGCTGTTCGGACCCGACGTCGACAGTGTGATCATGGGCAGTGCCGCTTTCGGCCATGTCGGCGCTGGGGGCTCGCTGGGTTTCGCAGATCCCGTAGCCGGCCTCTCCTTCGGCTACACCATGAACCGCATGGGCCCCGGCCTCCTGATGAACGAACGCGGCCAGGCCCTGGTCGACGCGGCCTATCTCTCGCTGGGCTACAACAACAAGGACGGCGGGGTGTGGGTGAGGTAACGGCCCGCACGTGATCCTGCGATGATCCCCGTCCTGCGCCCGCTCAGGGACCCGGCCGTCGCCACGGTCTGGTCCGGCCTCGCCGCCTCGACCATCGGCGAGGATGTGTTCCGCGTCGCCGTCGTCTGGATCGCCGCGGGGCAGATCGGCAATGCCGCGGGCTATGTCAATGCCGCGCAGTACGGCGCCATGCTGGTGGTCGGCCTGCTCGGCGCCTCGCTCTTCGACCGCTGGCGCGCCGACCGCGCCATGATCGGCGCCAAGTACGTCAGCGCCGTGCTGGCGCTGATGCCGGTCGTGGGCTTCTACGTCTGGGGCATATCCATCCCGCTGCTGGTGCTCTCGGTGATGGGGCTCGCCGCCATGCGCATGGTCTTCACCCCGGCGCTGCAGTCGGCGGTACCGGTGCTGGTGAAGGACCGCGAGGCGCTGCAGGCGATCAACGGCTTGTTCGACGCGACCTTCCGGCTGGCGCGGCTCATCGGTCCCGTGCTGGCGGCCGTGCTGAACGCGCTACTCCCGGTGATCCACTTCCTGTCGGTGACGGCGGTGGGCTTCGTCGCGTCGGCCGTCGCGGTGTGGGCGGTGCGCGACCGCGTGGTCGATCCGGCGAACAAGCCGCGGCGCGGCCGCGGCGGCTGGCGAGGCGCGTGGGATGCCCTGCTCGACGGCGCGCGCCTGATGACGAGCGAGCCCACGACCGGTGCGCTGCTCATGGTCAACGCCGTGGCCAACGGACCGTGGAGCGTCGCCCTGCAGCTTGCCATCGCCCTGATGGTGGTCGAGCACGACCCACACCTGTTCGGCTTCCACGGCCTCACCGCACTCGGCCTGATCATCGGCACGACGGGCGTGGGCGACGTCGCCGGCAACCTGATCGCGGGCAGCGTGCGCTTCCGCCGGCCGCTCTCGACCATGTTCCTGGGCTACGTCGCCATGGGCACCGGCTTCGTCCTGATGGCGCTTGCGGCCTGGGGCCTGCCCAACCCGTACAAGCTGCCGGGCATGATGCTCTCGGGCATGGTCGCGGGACTGGGCGGGCCGTTCTTCTTCATCCCGATGATCACGCGCATGCAGACGACGTTCCGCGGCGCCGAGATCGCCCGCGTCTTTCGCCTGAGGCTCGCCGTCATGGCGGGCTCGATGCTGGTGTTCAACCTCGGCGCCACGCCGCTGTTCGACCTGATCGGCCCGACCCACACCGAGTTCTATCTCGGCCTGCTGCTATTGGGGTTGGGTCTGGGCGGGCACCTTTATTACCGGCAGCGCGAGGGAGCGCGCCACGTGGCCCGCGAAGGCAACGCCAAATGACAGCGGCCGGGCGCCGGTGGCAAGGGGTGGCGCTTGTCGTCGCCACCGTCGCCGCCTGCCTCCTGCTCGGTGAGCTTGCGATCCGCCTGGTCCAGCCCGGCAAATCGCTGTGGCGCTATCCCAACTACATCC
>Ga0065178_101165_pt1 | contig 11796 bp, 14 predicted proteins | sample FECB22metaG_FD_59210 | JGI IMG/M metagenome (GOLD analysis project Ga0065178, IMG submission 59210) | Cyanobacterial communities from the Joint Genome Institute, California, USA - FECB-22 (version 2) (version 2) | ecosystem: Environmental > Aquatic > Thermal springs > Hot (42-90C) > Microbial...
GCGAGGTCCGGGTCACCGAGATGCACGGCACCTTCGCAGCCGGCCGAATCGTCAACCCGCGTACCGCTCGATCCCAGTTCATCGGGGGAATGACGATGGGCCTGTCGATGGCGCTGCACGAGGGCGCGATCGTCGACCCCCGGACCGGCCAGATCATCAACCGCGACCTCGCCGGCTACCACGTCGCGACCCACGCCGACGTGCCCGACATCGACGTCGCCTGGGTGTCCGAGGAGGACCCGCTCGTCAACCCGATGGGCACGAAGGGGATCGGCGAGATCGGGATCGTCGGTGTCGCGGCCGCCGTCGCGAACGCCGTGTGCCACGCAACGGGGATCAGGATCCGTGATCTCCCGATCAGCCCGGACAGGTTGATCGAGGCGGGCCTGTAGGTGCGGCCGGGAGGACACACGAGACGGCGAAGGGCACGCGCCGGCTCAGGGCCCGGGGTGCGTCCGTGGGGCGGATCGGTCCCTGCTCATGCGCAGGATCAGGGCGACCGCGTCGTCCGGGTACGTGGTCGGGGTCAGGATCTCCCGCAGGAGCAGGCCACGCATCGCGGCCACGGTGACGGTGGCCAGGGTCGAGGCTTCCTCGGCGCCGAGGCCCTCGCGTACGGCCAGCGCGGCCAGCGTTCCGGTCAGGTCGTCGAGCGAGGCGATGAAGTCGCAGAACTCCTCCGGGCGGTACGCGGCCAGTCCGACGACGTGGAAGAAGGCGCGGACACGCGACCGCTGCTCGGGTCGGGTGTAGGCCCGCCAGATCGCCAGGACGAGATCGTCGAAGGTGCCCTGGTCGGCGACCTCGAGGAGAGCCTCGTTGTCACGGGCCCGCTGCGCCCCGAGTATCGCCGCCAGGACGCCGGGGAGTGACCCGAAGTGGTACCGCAGGAGGGCGTGACTGGTCCCGGTCCTGGCGGCGATCTCACGCAGCGACACCTCCGGCGCGGGAGGTGCCTCGTCGAAGACGTCGAGAAGCCGGGCCAGGAGACGTGCGCGTGCGTCGCCCGTGCGCTCTGTGCTTGACAGGATCGCCTCCAGGAATTATCCATTGGAAAAGATCGATGATGGCCTGCTGCTCCGCACATGGTCCCAGTCGGTTCGCAACGAGGAGGGATCACGTCGTGGGACGGTTACAGCTCGTGGAGGTCCTGCGATGAGCACGATGTGGCAGGGCTGTCTCGCCGACACCGACTACTTCGAGATGCGTTCGAGCACGGGACACGACTACGGCATCTGGGTCACCAGGCCACCGGGGTACGACCCCGCCGCAGCGCCGGCGCCGGTCGTCTACGTGCTCGACGGCAACTGGACCGTGGGAATGACGGCTCCGCTCGTCGTCACCCAGCGGGACCCCATGCAGCAGCTCCGGCCCTACGTCCAGGTCAGCGTCGGCTACGCGGGCGCGGAGGCCCACGAGTGGGATCGGCTGCGCAACAGGGACCTCGTCCCACCCGGCGAGCCCATTGCCACCGAGTTCGTCGATGCCGTCGAGATCGGACTCCGGACCGGGGCGATGACACGCGAGCAGGCCGACGCCTACCTCGCCGAGCTGCGCAATCCCCGCGCCGACGCGTTCCTGAGCTTCCTCACCACGGAACTGCACCCACGGATCGAACGTGACCACGGCACGGCCGCGAGTGGCCACGGCCTCTTCGGCTACTCCTACGGCGGACTCTTCAGCCTCTACGCCTGGCTCACCGGCAGCACGCTGTTCGAGAGCATCGGTGCCGGCAGCCCCGGCGTCCTCGATGAGAACAGCCAGGTCTTCGCCCTGCTCGAGAAGCTCGGCGACGACCTGCCCGCCACCGAGCTGCACCTGACCGTCAACGACCGGGAGCTGCTCGGGGACCTGGCCGTCTACCAGAACCTGACGAAGAACACGGCCACCGTCCTGCACCGGCTGAGGGCCGGTGGCGCAGCCGTCACCAGCGCGGTCCTGCGCGAGACCCACGTGACCGGCCTGCAGGCCTCGTTCCTCAGCTACCTCAGGACCTGCCGGGCTCAGCGAGTCCCCACGTGACAGAGACACGTGACAGAGAAACGTCGAGTACGGAGTGAGCATGAAGCAAGTGGTCCTGGTCCCGGGATTCTGGCACGGGACGTGGTGCTGGAACCTCACGACCATCGGATTGGCCGGGCGCGGGATCCCCTCGGTCGCGGTCGACCTGCAGGGGCAGGGTCTTGACGGTGTACCGCCCGAGTCCTACTGGCGACGTCCGTTCGAGGAGGATGCCTTCGCCTCGGAGTCGTCACCGGTCGCGTCGATCACGGCCACGACCGCGGCGCGTGATCTGATCTCGAAACTCGGCTCGATCGGGGGCGGCGAGCTGTGTGTCGTCGTCGCGCACAGCATGGGTGGGGCCGTCGCCACGCTGGCCGCGGAACTGGAGCCGTCCCTGTTCTCGCACATCGTCTACGTCGCCGCTCTGGCACCCGTCGACGGCGTTCCCGCCGGTGCGTACATGGCCAGCCCGAACAGTACCGGCGAGCAGGGGACGGCACTGTTGAGGGCGGATCCGCGGACCGTGGGCGCCTCGCGGATGGACACCGGCGACCGCGGTGGCCACGAAGCCATCCGGGCGGCCCTCTACGGTGACGTCCCCGTCCCGATCGCCGACGCGGCCATCACGCTGCTCAACGTCGACGCGCCGGTGGGAACGGCCCTCGAGCCGGTCTCCGCCACTCGGGAGAACTTCGGCAGCGTGCCGCGGACGTACGTCGTCTGCGAGCGCGATCGAATGATCCCGCCGCGGATGCAGGAGGAGTACGTCGAAGCGATGGACCGGATCTCCGCGACGACGACGAACGTGGTCAGGATCGATTCCTCGCACTCGCCGTTCCTGTCGCAGCCCGACGTGCTGGCGGAGGTCATCGCCGAGGCGTGGAAAGGAGCCCGCTGAACGGGCGCGACCCCCTGCCCACTTCCGTCTACGCCGGGACGGAGCAGGGCCTGTGGGTTCCCGGTGCGCCGCGGTGCAGCGAGACCGAGGTCGCCGAACATCTGGCAAAAGGGACAATCGCACGAGGATCTGACACATGCATGCGTTGACCACGATCGTCACCGGAATGTCGTTCACGGAGTGCCCCCGGTGGCACGACGGTCGCATCTGGTTCTCCGACTTCTACACCAACCGGGTGCTGTCCGCGGCCGAGGACGGTTCCTGTCTGACGACCGAGCTCGAGGTGCCGAACCAGCCGGGCGGGTCGGGCTGGCTCCCCGACGGCCGCCTGATCGTGGTCTCCGCGCGGGACCACACCCTGCTGCGCCGGGAACACGACGGACAGGTCGTCCTCCACGCCGACCTGGGCGAGCACGCCGGCGGCAACCTCAACGACATGGTGGTGGACCCGACCGGTCGCGCCTTCGTCGGTGACTTCGGCTTCGACCTGGGCTCCGGTGCGGACCCCGCCACCACGACCATCACACGGGTCGAGCCGGACGGGACCGTCGGCGAGGCCGCGCGGGGCCTGCACTTCCCGAACGGAAGCGTCATCACCGACGACAACGTCCTGATCGTCGGCGAGACGTTCGGGAACCGGGTGACCGCATTCGACATCGACGACAGCGGCGCTCTCACCAACCGGCGGGTCTGGGCGAGGTTCGGCGACCTGCCGACCGGGCCCGGTCTCGCCTCCGTCCTGGGGCAGCTGACGATCGCACCGGACGGCTGTTGCCTCGACGCCGAGGGTGCATTGTGGATCGCCGACGCGTTGGGAGGCAGGGTGATCCGGGTGAAGGAGGGTGCGGACATCGTCGACGAGATCCAGGTCGACAGTGGTGTCTTCGCCTGCATGCTGGGAGGCGACGACGGTCGGACCCTGTTCCTCTGCGCATCGCCCGACTTCGACGCCGCCGGCCGAGCGGCGGCCCGCGAATCCCGGCTGCTGACCACCCGGGTGGACGTCCCGCATGCCGGACGGCCGTAGCGGCGATGCGTCGCCTGTGCTCCGTGCACGAACGTGGTCTGCGTGACGAGGAGAGGAGTGGGATATGACGAACCGGGCCGACAGCCGGGACATGATCGCCGTGCACACGATGTTCAGACGGGAGTTCGCTGCGCTGCCCGATCTGGTCCGGGGAGTGGGCCCCGCCGATCGGGACCGTGCTCGAACGGTCGCCGATCACGTGGATCTGATCGTCGATCTGCTGCACACGCATCACCGGAGCGAGGACGCGCACTGCTGGCCACTACTCGTCGAGCGCAGGCCCGACGAGCTTGTGGGGATGGTCGAGCTGATGGAGGCGCAGCACCACGCCGTGGATTCCGCACTGAACGAGACGCAGGCGCAGAACGCCGTCTGGCGGCGGAATCCGACGGAATCCGAACGCGCGCAGCTGGCGGACCGGCTTGAAGCGCTTCCCCCGGTTCTCGAGGAGCACCTCGCGGCCGAGGAGGAGATGATCCTCCCGATGATCGATCGCCATCTCACCGCGGCGGAGTGGGCGAACGTCGGGAACCAGGGATTGAGCACGCTCCCTCGATCCCGGGTTCCCGTTGTGATCGGGATGCTTCTGGCGGACGCCACCGACGAGCAGCGCCAGCTGCTGAAGGATGCGATGCCGACTCCGGTCTTCTTCGTGATGAGCCGCCTCGGTCCGATCGCCTACCGCCGTTACCGGGCGAAGCTCGGACTCCGCGACCCGGTCGGATGATCGCGCGGTGAATTCGTCGTCGTCGCCAGGACCCGGAACCCGAAAGGAAGCGTGCGTCATGGCAGACTCCACCGAGATCTGGGACATCGCCTCCCAGATCGGTACGACTGCGGTTGTCGCCGCGGCATGCCGGGCCGTCGAACACCACCGCGATGACTCGATCGTCAGTGACCCGTACGCCGAGCCGCTGGTCGAGGCGGCGCGCCTACCCTTTCCGATCCCGACCAGACCGGCGCCGGATGCCGCCAACTGGCGCGCCATGTCGGACCTTCTCGGAACGCGCGGGAGGTTCTTCGACGACGTTCTCGAACAGGCCGTCGACGACGGGATCCGGCAGGTGGTCATTCTTGCGGCCGGGCTGGACACTCGCGCACAACGCCTCGGATGGCCGAGCGGTACGGTGGTTTTCGAGATCGAACAGCCAGCGGTTCTGGATTTCAAGATGGAGGTGCTCGATACTCTCGGTGCCGCCGCGTCATGCGATCATCGTCCGGTCGGGCACGATCTGCGAGGTGACTGGGCAGCTGCGTTGGATGCCGCCGGTTTCGATCGGAGCAGTCCGTCGGTCTGGATAGCGGAGGGGCTGCTCTATTACCTGACCCCTGCTGCGCAGCAGGGGCTGCTGGAGACCGTCGACATGCTGGCGGCGCCCGGGTCGCGATGGGCGACCGAGGACGACCCGGCGTTCCTCGACCGGATGAACGATCCCGAGGCCCGAGCCGCCTCGGAATCCATGGGCGTGGACCTCCGAATCCTCCTCGAAGCCGGATCTCGTCCCGATCCGGAATCGTGGCTGCTCGCGAACCGCTGGGTCGTCGAGTCCCGCAGACTGCGTACCGCGGCCGCCGGTTACGGTCGGGTCCTGGACCCGCTCACGGATCGGACCAACGGAAGTTTCGTTCTCACCAGTTCTCGAAAGGTCTGACGGAGACGCTGTCGAACTGCTCGGGAACAACCCGGTCTACCACGTGCCATACGACAGGCGACGACGTCATGTCCCGGTCGGCGGTGTGCCTGCGGGACGTTGTCACGATCACCAGGAAGAGGAGTCCCATGAAGATCGGCATCACGCTGCCGAACCAGGTGCTCGGCATGGATCCGCGGATCATCCCGCGCTGGGCCGCGCTGGCCGAGGAGGCCGGTTTCTCGACGTTGGGCACTGTCGGCCGGTTCGCCTATCCGGGGGTGAGCGACACCGTCGCCCTCGCCGCGAGCGCGGGCGCGACGAGCCGGATCGGCCTGCTCAGCCATGTTCTGCTGGCCCCCACGTGGCCGGCGCACCTGTTGGCCAAGGAGGTCGCGGGCATCGACGGCGTCTCGGGCGGACGGCTCACGCTCGGAATCGGCGCGGGGATCCGGGACGACGACTTCGTGGTCGAGGGCCACGGTCCGCGAGATCGGGGCCGACGTCTGGACGCGGACCTGGAGATCTACCGCTCGGTCTGGAAGGGCGACCCGGTCGGTGGCGGTTCCCGCTCGGCGGTACCGCCGGGGACCCGTCAGATCCCGTTGCTGTTCGGCGCCACGAGCGATGCCGCGTTCCGGCGAGCCGCCCGGGAGGGTGATGGCTACATCGGGGCGACACTGCCTCCGAGCATGGTCGCGCCCTCCTTCGACGCAGCGAGGGAGGCGTGGGACCGGGCCGGCCGGTCCTCGCCCCCACGCCTGGTCGCGCTCTCCTACGTCGGGATCGGAGCCCTCGAGCAGGCCCGCGCGAATGTGCACGACTACTACAGCGTCTTCGGCGACGAGCTCGCCACGATGGTCTCGGGCGGCCTGGCCGGTGGAACAGCGGCGATCAGGGAGCGGGTCGCAGAGTTCGAGGAGCTCGGCGCCGACGAACTGATGCTCCTCTCGGGCATCGCCGACCTCGACGAGGTCGCACGACTCGCGGACACGGTGCTGTGACTCCCATGCTCGATGACGCTCCCGCAGGGCCGGCCGACGGGCCGCAGCGCACTGCACTGGTGACAGGTTCGACCGACGGGATCGGTCGACGCACCGCCCTCGCGTTGGCCCGCGCCGGACACTTCGTCGTGGTCACCGGTCGCACCGAGAATCAGGGTGAGCAAACCTGTACCGAGATCCGCGACGCCGGCGGCTCGGCAGCCTTCGTCGTGGCCGATCTTGCCGACCCGGGCGCGGTGACCGATCTTGCCGCAGCCGCGGTCGCAGCCGCAGGTGGTCGCATCGACGTGTTGGTCAACAACGCAGGAGTGCCGTACTACGGGCCGACCGAGCACACGTCGACCACGGACTTCGACGCCGTGATCGCGGTCAACCTGCGGGCGCCCTTCCAGCTCACCGGCATCCTCGCACCGGAGATGGCCCGCCGTGGGCACGGCATCGTCGTCAACATGACCGGCACGTCAGCCCAGTTCGGTGTGGCCGGGCTGAGCCTGTTCGGCGCCGCCAAGGCCGCGCTCGGGTCCATGACGCGCTCGTGGGCGACCGAGTACGGGCGCTTCGGAGTGCGGGTCAACGCCCTCGAACTCGGTGCGATCCGCACGCCCCGCGCCGACGCCGTGGCCCATGACCTCCTCACCAGCTACGGCGAGGCCATCCCGGCAGGCAGACCGGGTGACCCCGACGAGGTCGCCGAGGTGGTCACGTTCCTCACCACTCCCGCCGCGGCCTACATCCAGGGAGCGGTGCTGCCCGTCGACGGCGGCATGCTCGTCACCTCGCCCACCGCTGCACCACCGACCGAGCTGCCGCGCCTCTGAACCGGTACTGCCAGGGCACCGGGTTCAGATGGGCCGGGGCCAGTAGGCGGATGCGCCGAAGCGTGGTGCAGCCGCCTCGGCCTCGCTCGCCGGACCGTCGCCTCGGCTACCGAGGATCACGGCGGGACGATCCGGGATGGCAGCGCCGGACCGCGGTATCCGGGACGAGGCCGGTTCCACCGGGCTCGCCCCGCTGACAAGGAGCGAGTCGGCACGGCGTAGTAGTAGCCCGACTCGGCCACACCCCAGCAGCCGTCCGCGCTGGTCGACGCGATCGACCAGGCTCGAGCCGAGCGCGCGTCGGCACAGGCGGAGATCGACGGTGCCGTGTCCGGCGCGGAGCTCGACCGGGCCGAGGTGTACGCGATGATCGACTCACTCGGTGACGCCGGCAGGGCACTCGCGGAAGAGAGCCGGGTCAGCCTCGTACGGCTGTCAAAGGCTCTTGACCTGGGGCTTCGCTTCTAAAGCGGCGAGCGTGCCGTCCATCTGACGACCTGCCCATGTGGGTGGTGAGTGTGTCCGAGGACCGAGTTGCACCATAACCCCACCGTCTTGCACCGCGCTGACCTGCTGCTTTCCGAGTAGATCAACCTGTCTCGGTGCTACCGGCCGCCGGGCAACGGATAGGCGAGTCGGAGGCGGGTCAGGCCGTTCGGGGAGATGGACACCACGTATGGGCCTCGGGCGCGAACAGCCATCCGGAGAAGGCGTTGCTCTGCGTCCAGGAGCAGTGCAGCCATCGCCGGCCCGGTGAGGTCGGCCCGGGCGAGGGCGAACACCCGGGCGTCGTGCATGTAGATGGCCCTGGCCTCAGCGACATTGCGAGCGACGGCTCGGTCCTTGCACAGCAGGATCTCTCCCCGGACGGCTGCGTCCGAGATCCACTCCTCGTCGCCGACGGCTTGGCTCCGATCCGTGCCGTACCGCTCGTCCATCGTGGTGAGGGACCATCCCCGGGCTCGTAGGGTGGTCGGCACGATCTGTGACCCGAGGCCGCGGTCGAGGAAGAACCGCGGTTCGTCGACGGCCGCAGTCGGCATCAGATCACATCCGCGTGGCGACCAGCGCCCGGACCTCGTCGGTGGTCAGGGCGTAGTCCGCCGCGACCTGCGCGGCGGGTTCACCCGCGGCAAGCCGGGACACGACGTCGGCGACACGCAGGCCGCGCCGGGCGATGGTCGGCCTTCCCGAGTTGATCCGGGGGTCGATGGTGACCTCCACCTGCTCGTATCGGGGCAACCGGATGAGCTCCACGTAGCCGTTTCGGTACGAGATCGTCTGCAGATAACGGCTCACGAGTGGGGCGAAGACCCGCTGTTGGTTGCGGACCACGACCAGGTCGCCGATGTCGTCCACGACCCGATCGTCGGTAGCAGCGGACTGCCGGCTGAAGTCGTAGAGGATCTCCGCGCCGTCGGTCTTGAGGCGCTCGCTCGCCAATGCTGCGGGAAGCCCGATGTGTTCGTCGAGCCATTGGATCGCCGGGCGGATCCGCTGCATCGGGACGCCTGCCGCTCGAAATGCCGCGAGTACGTATGCCTCGGCGAGGCCGAGGAAGGGGACTGATGGCGCCCGCCCGCTGCCGCTGCGCGTGGTGGTGATCATCGGGAACGCTTCGACGACCCCGCCGAGGGTCTTGTAGGCGTATCCGCGCGCCCAGTTGCGCAGGGTCTCTGGGCGCACGTCGATGATCTGCGCAGCCTGCGGCTGCGTGTAGAGCGGGATCCGGTACTCCTCCGCTTCATCCGCCACGATCGTCATGCTGCCTCCTCCTTCCACACACTATCGGGGCTTACCGGGGTCGCCGAGGACATACGAGCGGCCGCGGGCACTCAAGTGCCGTCGTTCGATCCCCGGGCGGAGTCACCGGAGGATGGGCAGGCTGATCGATCAGCGACGGCCACCTGCGCGACGGCCTCAAGTCCTGATGTTGCCGACGACCAGGGTGCCGAGCCCGTACCGGCGGCAGCACTGCTTGTACTTGCGTCCCGAGCCGCACCAGCACGGCGCGGTTCGTGCCGGCGGCCACGCCGTCATCGGGGTCGTGACGGTGCGCAGGTCCGGGTAGGCGTTGAGGTCGTCGTCACCGGGTTTCGTGACCTTCCGCGCGGCGAGGAAGGTCACTAAACTGGACACGTCTCCAGGTAGCTGTTGGAAGCGCAGTCCCTCCTGGTCCAGGAACGCGCGGTGCTGCTCGACACGGCGGCGGTGCTCGTCCCACGTCGCGCCCACGCGAGCGGCCAGGTGCGGCCATCGCGCTACCAGGATGCGGAACTGCTCCTCGGGCCAGAACACCGAGAGGGCCGCTGTCGCGTACTGGTAGGTGCCGTCGCTGCCGGCGGGGGACCAGCCTGCCTCACTCATCGCATCGACCATCCGTGACCGAACAGTGGTTCCCAACCCGGCAGGGCATCGACGAGGTCGGCGACCGGAAGGTGCACCGCCAGAGCGCGGCACTGCCGCACGATCTGCTCTGCTCGCTCGTCCGCGAAGTCGGGCGAGTACTCGAGCAGGGACTCCGAGCCGCCGTCCCGGCATCGGTACAGGCCATGCAGGATGCCCACCGCCACCTCCGTGGCGGCGACCGTCATGCCCAGCCGTGCGTGCCGCTGCAGATCGTCGAGGAACGGCTGCAGCAGTTCGTCGAGGATCTCGGCGGCGGCGTCCACCGGATGCAAGTAGCCGATACCCGGTCGGTGTCCCGCCCGGCCGTTGAGTTCGTCGATCTCCACGAATCGCAGCGCTGACTCCACGCCGTCGGCGACCCCGGTCGGGTCCACCTGTGAGAGCCGCCGGGTTGCGAGCTCCTCGGCTTGCCCTCGCAGTTCGGGTCGCGCGGTGAGCAGAGCGTCGAGCAGCTCAGCCTTCTCCACCGGGGACAGGGCGTTCACTGCCGGTGATCGTGCTGGCACGGATCCTCCACCCGCTGTGGCTCGACTGCGGCGGTCGGTTCTCGCGGCGACCTTCCGCGGGCCGCGACGATACCGAGGCCGGTGCTCGCGCCACCCCACCGGGCACCGGTCCGCGGTCGGTACCCTCCCGCGATGAGCGGACTCAGTGTGGCCGAGCTCGACGCGCTGATCGCGGAGGCCACCGTCGACTGCTACGACGAGCACGAGCAGGTCACCGGCCTCTACAGCGTGATGGTCGACGAGCTCGCCGTGCCGTTCCAGACGACCGTGCTTGGAGTCGCAGTCACCGTCGAGGACCTCGATCTGACTGGTCGTGGGCACATCCTCGCCCGCTGCTCGCGCGGCGGGATCCGTCAGGCGATCCTGGTGTTGGACCTCCCGCTGCCGACGCCGCCTCCGCCCGGTGCCCAGTGGATCGAGGCGTACCGGCGCTGGGCAAGGTGATCCGCCGCCGGACGCGGCCTGGTCGTCGGCCTTCCGGAGGGCTGATCCCCGGGCGACCGCGGGTCGGCGTGTGTGGTCGGCACGGTGTGGAGCACGGTCGCCCCGCTGCGGTTCTTGTGTCAAGGTTCAGCGGCTGTCGAAGATGTGGAGGCCGGTGCGGGTGGTGCTGGCGAGCCAGGGTGCTGGACGGCGCGGGGTGTCGACCCGGGCGCATTTTGAACGGCTCGGGTACGCCGGGCCGTGACGAGCTCAGCATCGTCCTCGCCCGAGGCCGAGGTAGCGGCGTTGCGCGCGGAGAACGCGCGGCTGCGACGGCTGCTGGACCTGACGCCCGAGCAGGCGCGCCTTCCCGCTGCCGCGCAGACGGGGCTGTTCCTCGACCAGCCCGGTCCGGTGACGGCGTCGTCGACCGGGCCGGACAAGGTCCGGTTCTTCCGCACGCTGTTCGCCGCCCGCACCGACGTGTACGCGATCAGGTGGGACAACGCGCGGACGGGCCGTTCGGGGTGGTCGCCTGCGGTCGAGCCCGCGTTCCGCGTAATTCGGCTTGTCTGGAGACCTTGGCGGTGTGAAGCCCGAGGTCAGGGCGGTGCGGTCGGCTGCCGGGCCGTGAATCGCCTAGAGAAACGTGGTGGTGAGCGGGCCAGCCGGAAGGTGTGCTCGAGATCGAATCGGCGCAGGAACGCCTGCCAGCACCGGTCGATCTCTGCGGTGGTGGCGTCGGTGGTCGAGGACCACAGCCACACCGGCTTCGGGTCACGGTCCCCGGGCAGGTGATCGACGTGCAGTCGGATCAGGGTGCCCTCGATGACCGGTAGGGCGCCGTCGTGGTCCAGCCAGCACCCACGGTGGGTGAGCCGGGGATGGACCCGGTCCCAGCTGGAGGCGGTCGCGGTCCGGTAGCGGGTGGTCTCGGTGATCGTGGTGTGCGCCGGCTCGGGCCAGGTGGCCGGGGTACTCAGGGCGAACTCCGGTCCATGCTTGGGCGGACGACCGACGGTGCCGGGGAGCCGGGGCGGCTTGGGCAGGCGCAGTACCCGGTCGGAGCGGATCCG
>Ga0065178_101169_pt1 | contig 11747 bp, 8 predicted proteins | sample FECB22metaG_FD_59210 | JGI IMG/M metagenome (GOLD analysis project Ga0065178, IMG submission 59210) | Cyanobacterial communities from the Joint Genome Institute, California, USA - FECB-22 (version 2) (version 2) | ecosystem: Environmental > Aquatic > Thermal springs > Hot (42-90C) > Microbial mats...
GAGTGGCGCGATCTTGAGCAGACGGGCCTCGCGGAAGTAGCGGGACACGTTGTACTCCTCGGAGTAGCCCATCCCGCCGTGGGTCTGCAGAGCGCGGTCGGCGGCCTGGAACCCGGCGTCGGCACAGAGGTACTTCGCGGTGTTCGCCTCACGACCGCAGGGCTTGCCCTGGTCGTAGAGCCAGGTCGCCTTGCGCAACATCAGCTCGGCCGCGTCGAGCCGGGCCAACGAGTCCGCGAGCGGGAACTGCAGCCCCTGGTTCATCCCGATCGGACGGCCGAACACCTCACGCTGGTTGCCGTAGGTCACCGCCCGGTCCAGCGCCACCCGGCCCAGGCCCAACGCCTCCGCCGCCACGAGCATCCGCTCCGGGTTGAGACCGTCCAGGATGTAGCGGAAACCCTGGCCCTCCTCCCCCACCCGGTCCTCCACCGGGATCATCAGGTCGTCGATGAACAGCTCGTTCGACGTGACCGCGTTGCGGCCCATCTTCGGGATGGGCCGGATGTCGATGTGGTCGCGGTCCAGGTCGGTGAGGAACAGCGTGATGCCGTCGGTCTTCTTCGCGACCTCGCCCGGCTTCGTCGTGCGGGTCAGCAGGAGGACCTTCTCCGACTCCATGGCCTTGGAGATCCACACCTTGCGCCCGTTGACCCGGTAGTGGTCGCCCTCACGCTTCGCGAACGTGGTGATGTTCGTGGTGTCCAGACCGGCACCCGGCTCCGTCACCCCGAAACAGACGTGCAACGAGCCGTCCACGATCCGCGGCAGCGTGCGCTTCTTCAGCTCCTCGGAGCCGTGCTTGATCACCGGGTGCATCCCGAAGATCGACAGATGGATGGCGCTGGCCGCGTTCATCCCGCCGCCGGACCTGGCGACCTCCTCGATCAGCAGGGACGCCTCGGTGATGCCGAATCCGTGACCGCCGTACTCCTCGGGCGTCGTGATACCGAGCCAGCCTCCGGTCGCCAGAGCCTCGTAGAACTCGGCCGGGAACACCTTGTCGCGGTCGTGCTCCATCCAGTACTGGTCGTCGAACTTCGACGCCAGGTCCCGCACCGCGTCCCGGATCGTGACCTGATCGTCGGTGAGTTCGAAGTCCATCACGCGCCTCCTCGGACCACGTCGTCTCGTCGCGGTCGATCGTAACAAAGGACTGACCAAAAATGCAGGCGTCCCGCCGCGGCGAGAGCCATATCCCGCCGCGCTACCCCCGAGCCGCAGGAACCAGCTCCAGCCGGTCCGCGAGGCGGTCGTTCCAGACGTCGGGCGAACCGAACAGCTCGACGTCGAGCTTCGCGCGCTTGTAGTACAGCTGCAGGTCGTGCTCCCAGGTGTAGCCGATCGCGCCGTGCAGGGTCAGCGCCGAGTCCGCCACGGCCGCCCCGGCCGCGCAGACCTGCGCCTTGGCCGCAGCGGCCAGCAACGGCGCGTCGGCGCGACCCGCCTCGACCGAGGCCGCGGCCAGATAGAGGATCGAGCGTCCGGACTCGACCTTGACCAGGATCTCCGCGGCGGCGTGCTTGACCGCCTGGAAGGAGCCGATCGGCACGCCGAACTGCTTGCGCTGCAGGGTGTACTCGACCGTCGCATCGAGCATCCGCTCCATCGCACCGAGGGCGTCACCGGCGACCAGGACGGCGGCGCGGATAGCCGACCGCTCGAGCGCCGCCGTGGCGTCGGCGACGTCGAGCGGGATCACGGCCGCCTGCGCGCCGTCGAGCTCGACGTCGGCCACGGCACGGCTGCGGTCGGTGAGCGTCCGCGGCACGAGCCGCACTCCCGGCTGGTCCACCTCGACCAGGTACAGGGCCCCGTCCACCGGCACCACCAGGCGACCGGCGCCGCCGGCCGCGAGCACGGTCGGCACCCGGCCGACCAGCCCGTCCCCGGCCGCCCGCACACTCCCGACCGACGGGACCTCCCCCGCGGGCACCGCGAGCACCGTGGTCACCCCGTCGGTCAGGACCGCCTTCGCCGCCTCGGGGGACGCGGACAGCACCGGCAGGGCGAGCATCGAACCCAGCCAGGCCGACGACGGAGCGACGACGCGGCCGAGCTCCTCGGCTGCCAGCGCGAGCTCGATGAGTCCGCCGCCCTCACCGCCCAGCTCCTCCGCGGTGCCGACCCCGAACCACCCCTCGTCGACGAACCGCTGTCCGAAGGCGGTGTGGTCTCCGGCGTCCAGCCAACCGCGAACCGTCTCCGCGGAGCAGGCGCGGGAGAGCCAGTCCGCGAGCACCGAGCGGAATTCGACCTGCTCGGCGGAGAGTTCCCAACGCATGACGTGCTCCTACTCGGATTGTCGGTACGGCGCGCCTCGGGTGGCGCAACGACCGGTGGTAAGTTAGGTCTGACCTTTGGTCCACGGAAGGAGCTCGTAGTGGCCACCGGACCACGATCGGCGATCCGACTCACCCCCATCGAGGTCCCCAAGGCCTCCGACGTGCTCGCCGACGAGCTCCGCGAACGCATCCTGTCGGGTGAGTACCCGGAGGGCACCCCGCTCCCCCCGGAGCGCGAGCTCGTCGTCCAGACCCGGATGAGCCGCACCACCGTCCGCGAGGCACTGCGCATCCTCGAGGTGCAGGGACTGATCCGGATCAAGGCCGGCCGCGCCGGAGGCGCCTTCGTCCAGCGGCCGGGTGAGGAGTCCGTCGCCAGCTCGCTCGAGCTCCTGATCCGCGGCCGCCGGATCCGGCTGGCCTCGGTGCACGAGACCCGGGAGGCGATCGAGCCCTCGTGTGCCCGGCTCGCCGCCCAGCACCGGACCTCCGGGGACCTCCAGCGCCTCGACGTCACCAACGAGGCGATCGGGACCAGCGGGGACCTCGAGGAGTTCCTGCGCAACAACGTGGACTGGCACGTGGCCGTGGCCACGGCGAGCCACAACGAGATCCTGACCGGAATCATGATGGCGCTGTCACGGGCGATCTACACGACGACGAACAACGAGGGGTTCATCAACGACGAGGTTCGCGACATCACCGTGCGCGCCCATCGCTCGGTCAACCGGGCGATCAGGGACCGCGACCCGGACGCGGCCGTACGACGGATGATGCGGCACGTCCACTCCTACGCCGCAGCGGCGCTCGAGGTCGACGAACGGACGACCGTCGCGGTGCCCGAGAAGGAATGAGACGCGGGCGACGGCCGTGTGCACGACGCCCCCCGGGCGTCCGGACGCCTCAGGCACGCCGCACCGCCGCCCGCACGTCGTCCACCGCGTCGGGGTTCTCCGCGCCGGAGAGGTCGCCGGGGTCCTGACCCAGCGCGGCCGCGCGCACGGCACGGCGCATGATCTTCGCCGACCGTGTCTTGGGAAGCTGGTCCACCCGGCGCAGCAGGCTCGGCGCGAACGGCTTGCCCAGCTGCTCACCGACGGCACGGCGCAGCGTCGCGGCCAGCTCCGCGTCCTCCGTCGTCGCACCCGCCCGGGACACCCAGAAGGCCCAGACGGCTTCGCCCTTCGTGTCGTCCGGGACCCCGACGACGGCCGCCTCGGCCACCTCCGGGTGGGCGACCAGCACGGCCTCGACCTCGGCGGGCGCGAGTCGCTTGCCCGCCACGTTCATGACGTCGTCGGAGCGCCCGCGCAGGAACCACTGCCCGTCGGCGTCGACGACGGCGTGGTCGCCGTGACGCCACATCCCGGGGAACGTGGACCAGTACGCCTCGAGGTAGCGCTCGCGGTCCCGCCACACGCCGCGGGTCATGGCGGGCCACGGTTGCCGGCACACGAGCTCGCCCACCTCGCCGCGCACCCGTTCACCGCGGGCGTCGACCACGTCGACGTCCATCCCGAGCGACGGTCCGCCGAGCGAGCAGCTGCGGATCGGCTCGATCGGGTACGGCGCGAGGAACGACCCGCCCACCTCGGTGCCGCCGGAGAAGTTGATGATCGGTACGCGGCCGCCGAACACCTCTCTGGCCAGCCACTCGTAGGACTCCGGGTCCCACGGCTCACCCGTCGAGCCGAGCGTGTGCACCGACGACAGGTCGAACCGGGCGACCGCCGCGGCGTCGACCCCGCGGATCGTCCGGATGAGCGTCGGCGACACCCCCATCATGGTGACCCGGTGCCGCTCGACGAGCTGCCAGAGCCGGGTCAGGTCCGGGACGTCGGGCGAGCCCTCGTACAGCACCAGCGAGCCGCCGTTGGCGTGCGTGCCGACGATCGAGAGCGGGCCCATGATCCAGCCCATGTCGGTGATCCAGCAGAAGACCCCGCCCGGGCCGAGGTCGAACGAGTAGGCCACCTCCGACGCGGTCTTCACCAGGAAACCGGCGTGGGTGTGGACCGCACCCTTCGGCTTGCCCGTGGTGCCGGAGGTGTAGGCCAGCAGCAGCGTGTCCGTGGCGGCCATCGGCTCGGCCGGGCCCGACTGGGGCTCGTGGGTGAGAAGGTCCGACCAGGAGGTCTCACCCTCCCCCGGTGCCCCGACCACCACGACGTCGCGGACCGACGCGGTCTGCGCCACCGCCTCGCGCACCTGCGGGAGCATCGAGACCGTCCGCCCACGACGGACGGTGGACTCCGCGACGACCACGACCCGCACCTCGGCGTCCTGCAGCCGGGAGGCGATCGCGCCGGACGCGAAGCCGGAGAACAGCGGGACCAGCACGGCACCGAGCCGGGCGGCGGCGTAGAAGGCGACGACCGCCTCGGGGACCATCGGCAGGTAGAGCGCCACCGCGTCCCCACGGCCGACACCGCGCGCACGCAGGCCGGCGGCGACCCGCCGGACCCGGTCGTCGAGCTCGGCGAAGGTCAGCCGGTCGGTGCCACCGTCCTCGGCCTCGTGCACCACCGCCGGGCGGTCCCGGGTGGTGGGATCGGACGCCCAGCGCGCGAGGCACGCGTCGGCGACGTTGAGTTCTCCGCCCACGAACCAGTCCGGGTCGGCCACGCCGCGGGATAGGTCGAGGACCCGGGTGTAGGGCCGGGCGAAGGGCAGCTCCAGGTCACGGACCACGGCGTCCCAGTACCACGACACGTCGGCGACGGACCGGGCGCGCAGCGCGTCGATCCCCTCGACGCCGTGGGCCCGGGCGAACCGGGCGACCCGGGAGTGCTCCAGGTACTCCGGACCGGGCTGCCACACGTAGGTGCCCGCCGCGGGCGATGCGGAGGTGGTGGTCATGCTCAGCTCCTCGGCATGCCGAGCATCCGCTCGGCCACGATGTTGCGCTGGATGAACGTGGACCCGCCCGCGATCGCCGTGCCCCGGGCCTGGTAGGCGAGCCGCTGCCATCGGCTCTGCGCGGGCGTCTGCTCGGCCGGCGCGAGCTGCCCACCGAGCGGGGACAACGACTGCCGGAAGTCGGCAAGGTCCTCGACCAGGGGACAGAAGTACAGCTTTCCGATCGAGGTCACCGGCCCGGGCGGGCCTCCGCTCGCCGCGATCGTCAGAACCCGTTGCCCGATGGCGTGATGGACCAACGCACGCCCGTAGAGGTCCGCGACCTTCCGCCGGACCGACGGATCGGCCCCCACGGGTGCGCCCCCGGCGTCGACGGACTCGCGGATCTCGGTGATGATGTCGTCGACGGCCCGCTGGGTGTTGACGCGGCCGGTGGCGATGCCGACCCGCTCGAAGCCCAGGGTCGCCATGGCGACCTTCCAGCCGCCGTTCACCTCGCCCAGCACCAGCTCATCGGGTACGAAGACCTCGTCGAGGAACACCTCGTTGAACTCCGCCTCACCCAGTATGTGCGTGAGGGGGCGGACGGTGACCCCCTCGGTCGCCAGCGGGAGCAGGAAGTACGTGATCCCCTTGTGGCGCGGGAGGTCGGCTCCGCCGGTGCGGGCGAGCAGGATGGCGTTGGTCGCCAGATGCGCGCGGCTGGTCCAGATCTTCTGACCGGTGATCCGCCACCCGCCCTCGACCTTGACCGCCCTGGTGCGCAGCGACGCCAGGTCGGAACCGGACTCCGGCTCCGAGAACAGCTGACACCACAGCTCGTCCCCGGTCAGGATCGGCCGCAGGAAGCGCTCCTTCTGCTCCGGGGTCCCGAAGGCGATGACGGTCGGACCGGCGAAGTCCTCGCCCACGGTGTTGAGCCGGTCGGGAGCACCCGCCAGGTCGGCTTCCTCCGTGAACACCGCGCGGATCTTCGCGTCCGCCCCCTGGCCGCCGTACTCCTCCGGCCACGACATGCCCGCATAACCGCCGTCGAACAGCAGTCGCTGCCACCGGCGCCAGAACGGGAGCTTCTCGGTCAGCTCGACGGGCTCGGGCCATGGGAGGGCGGGCAACGCCGTCGCGAGCCACGCCCGCACGCGTTCCCGGAATTCCGCCTCCTCCGAGGAGTCCGCGAGATCCATGAGTCCTCCTTCGTCGGGTGGCCCGATAATATGCTATCGGTCAGACCAAAGCTAGTCGGCTACGTCACGTCGACCACACCGAGGTGGCTCGTGGTCGTATCGGACAGACCATTGTACGTTCGGACTGTTGTACCGATATACCGGACGGCCTGCGCGCGACCCCGTCGCGCTGCACCCGATCGGTCGGCACCCGGGAGGGAGAACGATGAACCGACCCACCGTCGGGGACGTGGTGGACGAGGTCGCCTTCACGGTCGAGGCGGGCAAGGTCCTGGAGTTCGCGCGGGCGACCCGCACCACCGACCCCGTGCACACCGACCGGACGACGGCTGCCGCAGCCGGCTTCCCCGCACCCCCCGCCACCGCCACCCACGTCGTGGTGAGCGGCCACCACCGCGACCAGCCGCGGATGGTCGACAGCCTGGGCCTCGCCCTCGAGCGTGTCGTGGTCGGGTCGGTCCGCTGGCGCTATCACCGGCCGCTCGTGGTGGGCGACCGGCTGCGAGGCGTCCGGCGGCTGGTGGACGACGAGCAGGTGGGTGGCGGCGACCGGCCCGCCATGCGCAGGCTCACCCTCGAGACGACGTTCTCGGACGACGACGGCGACGCCGCCGTGACCTGGCGCGAGATCATTCTGGAACGAGGCCGACGATGACGCCGATCACCACGAACCGACCGCCGGTGACCGTCCGGACGGGCGACGGTCTCCCTCCCCGCGAGCTGGGGCCCGTGACCCGGACCGACATCGTCCGGTTCGCCGGTGCCGGCGGGGACTTCAATCCGCTGCACCACGACCCGGCCTTCGCGGCGACGGCCGGTTTCCCCGACGTCATCGCCATGGGGCAGTTCCAGGCGGGCCTGCTCGCCGGCTGGCTCACCGACTGGTGCGGAGTCGAGCACCTGCGGGAGTTCGAGGTGCGGTTCCGGGCCCCGGTGCAGCTGGGCGCGTCACTGCGACTGCACGGCGAGGTCACCGGCATCGTCGAGGAGGACGCCGAGACACTGGCACGACTGGAGGTCCGGGCCACCGACGGTGAGGTCGTCGTGGCCCGCGCGGCCGCGCTCGTCGTTTGCACCCCGGTGTCCGGTCAGGCGTCGTAGGCCTGCCGCAGCTCCCCGAGGAGGATCTTGCCGGCCTCGCTGCGCGGGATCCGCTCGACGAGATCGACCGCCCGCGGGCACTTGAAGCGCGCCAGCCGCTGCCGACAGTGTGCGATCAGATCCTCGGCCAGGCCGGGCGCCGGCGTGCCCAGCGGCACGACGACGGCCCGCACCTGCTCCCCGAACTCCTCGTCGGGCACTCCGAGGACCGCGACGTCGGCCACCGCCGGATGCAGGGCGAGCACGTCCTCGATCTCGCGCGGGTACACGTTGACGCCACCGGTGATGATCACCTGTCCCTCGCGGCCGGACAGGTAGAGGTAGCCGTCGGCGTCGACACGGCCGAGATCACCCGCCCATCCCCAGCCGGGCACGGAGGCGAGGTCCGCGGCCCCGTCACGGTCGCGCACCGGCTCGGGCGCGTCGGATCGCACCAGCCAGACCCGTCCGGTCTCGCCGACGGCCAGGTCCCGACCCCGTTCGTCGGTGATCCGGACGGTGCCACCCTTCGGCGTGCCGACCGCCCCCGGGTGGGCGAGCCACTCCTGTGGACCGATGGACGTGCGACCGTAGCCTTCCGAGGATCCGTAGTACTCGTGCACGATCGGTCCCCACCACTCCATCAGCGCCCGTTTGACCTCGGGAGGGCAGGGTGCGGCTCCGTGTACCGCGACCCGGTGGGTGTGCAGGTCGTAGCGACTGCGGACGGGGTCGGGCAGTCGCAGGAGACGTACGAACATCGTCGGCACCCAGAGGCTGTGGGTGACACCGAACCTCTCGATGGCGGCGAGCGCCCCCTCGGCGTCGAACCGTCGCGTCGTCACGACGGTGCCGCCCAGCTGGTGCACCGCGTGCAGGAAGCCCATCGGCGCCGTGTGGTACGCGGGACCGGCGCTGAACAGGACCGGCGGCGACGCACCCGGCCCGGGCACCATGCCGAGATCACGCATCATCGCGGCGTACCGCAACGGGACCTCGGCCGCCGGTATGCCCGGAGGGTCCTCGCGGAAGGGTCGGGGCATGCCGGTCGTACCGCTGCTGAACAGCAGGCGCCCGCCCATCGTGTCCGGCAAGTCGGGATCCGCCCGGGTGGCCGCGAGCGCCTCGTCGTAACCCCGCCCGACCACGAGCCGGGGCACGCCGGCGCCCGTCGCCGCGGCGACGGCGTCGACGGTGTCCACGGACGCGACGACCGCCGCCGGATCGGCGATCTCGACGAGCGACCGGAGCTCGGCCGGCCCGAGGTGGATGTTCACCGGTGCGAGGACCAGACCACTTCGCCAGCAGGCCCAGGCGATCTCGGCCCAGCGGACGTCGTTGGCCAACGCCAGCAACACGACCGCCCCGGGGCGGAGGCCCTGTGCGCGGAACCAGGACGCCAGCGCTGCGCTCCGCGCCTCGACCTCCGCCCAGGTGACCTGTTCGGCGGTGTCGGCCAGCACGAGCGCAGGACGATCCGGCGCCACGGAGGCGTGCGACCGAGGGTCCATGGAGCCATCGTACATTTTCGGTCCGACCATTGATAAGGGCGATGGCTCAGCGGTACAGTCCCGCCTGCGGTCATGACGAGCCGGCGCAGCGAAGCGGAGACGACGATGACCAGCCCCGACACCGCCGTCGAAAACAGCCCCCCGACGGTGCACGACCGTTACGACGAGGACTCGATCCGCCTGTTCCGCGAGCGCGGCTGGTGGCGCGACGGATCGGCCGCGGCCCTGCTCGACCACTGGGCGGCGGAGACTCCGACGCGGCGCTTCGTCTCGGACGGGACCCTCGAGCTCGACTACGCCTCGGTCCACGCCCGGGCACGCGGACTCGGCGCGGCGTTGCTGCGCCGCGGTGTCCGTGCAGGCGACCGGGTGGCGATGCAGCTGCCGAACTGGACCGAGTTCGTCGTCGGCTACCTGGCGATCGCCCGCATCGGCGCGGTGCTGGTCCCGATCATGACCGTGTACCGGCGGACCGAGGTCGCCCACGTGCTGCGCAACTCCGGCGCCGTCGCGGCGATCACCACCGGCGAGTTCCGCGGCCACGACCACGCCGCCATGTTCCGCACCCTGCGGGAGGAGATCCCGGCGCTCGGAACACTGGTCGTCGTCCGCGCCGCCGCCGAGCCCGGCGAGCTGGCCTTCGACGACGCGTGTGCCACCGAGACCGACGAGACCGAGCTCGGCCCGCACCCGGACCCGGACGCGCCGCACCTGATCGTCTACACCTCGGGCACGGAGTCCACGGCCAAGGGCTGCGTGCACACGTGGAACACCGCCGACTACTCGGGGCGCGGTCTGGCGCACGACGTGTTCCGCACCCGCCCCGAGGACGTGGTGTTCATGCCCTCACCGGTCGCCCACGCGACCGGGCTGGTCGTCGGGATCCTGGTGCCGCTGACCGTCGGGGCCGAGACACACCTGCTCGACATCTGGGAGCCGAACGAGGGACTGCGCCGCATCGAGCAGTACCGGTGCACGGCCACCGCCACGGCCACGCCGTTCGTGCGGATGGCCCTGGACGCCGCACGTACCTCGGACCGCGACCTGTCCTCGATGCGGTTCTGGCTCTGCGCGGGCGCGCCGATCCCGGAGGCGCTCGCGGTCGAGTTCGACGCCGCCTTCGCCGGCGGCCTGCTGATGCCGCTCTACGGCGCGTCGGAGATCCTCGCGGGCACCTGCTGCCACGACGGCGACCCCCTCGAGCGGCGTGCCGGGTCGGACGGGACCCCCGCGCTCGACGGCGTGCAGATCACCCTGGTCGGCCCCGACGGCGCCGACGCGGCGCCGGGCGAGGAGGGCGAGATCTGCTACTGGGGACCGGGTGCCGTGCTCGGCTACTGGCGTGAACCGGAGCGCACCGCGGCCACGATCGACGCGCGCGACCGACACCACACCGGTGACCTCGGCCGGCTCGACGAGCAGGGCTACCTCCGGGTGACCGGGCGACTGAAGGACATCATCATCCGCGGCGGGACCAACATCAGCGCCGCCGAGGTGGAGGGTTACGTGGCCGCGCACCCGGCGGTCGCCCAGGTCGCCGTCGTCGCCTATCCGGACGAGCGGCTCGGCGAGAAGGCCTGCGCCGTCGTCGTCCCGACGCCCGGGGAGCGGCCGTCGCTCGAGGACATCACGTCCATGCTCCGCGAGCAGGGAGTGGCGACACAGAAACTTCCCGAGAGACTGCTCCTGGTCGACGAGCTTCCGATCACCGCCACCGGAAAGGTGCAGAAATTCGTGCTGCGCGATCAGATCCGGGACTCCTGAGGGGTCGATCGCCGCCCGGTCGATCCCTTTCCGGGGATTGTCATACTGCCCCCCCGGAAAATGAGTTCCCACGACGGCTCATCTTTCGGGTCGGATGCGTATCTTGACACCTCACCTCTCGTTATCGGTGCAGGTGGCCGCCGCGTAGCGGCCCCATCGGCACGAACGAGGAGAGCAATGAGAAGTCGAATGCGGGGGGCGATCGTCGCGATCGTGGCCTTGATGCTCGTGGGCGGTGTGACGGCTACAGCAAATGCGTTCACTCCGCCCACTCTGAACCCGGGCAATCTGGGTTCGTCAGGCGATCTGCGGGATTACGGCACGCCGACCGCAGCTCCCGGGAAGAGCTGCCCGTTCGTCGGTGACATTCCTGTCCAGGTCCCGGTCGTACAGCCGGTGTCGCGCACGTCGGTACCGGCCCTCGCGCAATTGGACCTGTCCCAGCCGTCCGTCCCGTCCACCATTCATGGCGAGCTGTGCATGACCGAGAAGACGCTGGCGGCAGCGCGTGCGGGTCACGCACCGACCGTCCTCGTCCTTCTGCACGGCATCACCTACGGAACCCCATACTGGGACTTCCCGTACCAGCCGGAGCGGTACTCGGCCGTCAACAGCCTGATCAAGGACGGGTACGCGACCCTCAACATCGACCGGCTCGGCTCCGGCCGCAGCGCGCACCCTCTCAGCGCGCTGACCACGCTCGCGAACCATGCCGAGACGGTGCACCAGATCGTCGGCTCCCTGCGTGCAGGGGGAATCGGCGACATCGAGTTCCGCAACGTCGCGACGGTCGGCCACTCCTACGGCTCGGCGATCGCCTGGTACGAGGCAGCACTGCACAACGACGTGGATGCGACGATCTCGACCGGCTACACGAACCGGACGAACGCCCTGCGGGCGACGAACCTCGTCGCGACCACCCTTCCCGCCGCAGCGGTGGCGACCACGGCCGACGAACCCTGGGCGATCGACCCCGGATATCTGCAGCCGCGACCGGGGACCCGCGCCATCTCCGAGCTCTACCACCTCGAGACCGCCGATCCCGGTGCGATCGCGAAGGACGA
>Ga0065178_101175_pt1 | contig 11662 bp, 11 predicted proteins | sample FECB22metaG_FD_59210 | JGI IMG/M metagenome (GOLD analysis project Ga0065178, IMG submission 59210) | Cyanobacterial communities from the Joint Genome Institute, California, USA - FECB-22 (version 2) (version 2) | ecosystem: Environmental > Aquatic > Thermal springs > Hot (42-90C) > Microbial...
CGCTGTCGCCGATGCCGCTCTCGGACAGCACCTCGGCGAACACGCCACCGGCGCCGGTCACGAACACGACGATGGCGGCCGGTGCCAGCGCGGCGTTCATCACCGAGCCCAGCTGGTCCATCGACCAGCCGTGCCGCACCCCGAGCACCAGGCTGCTGAGGACGACGGAGAACAGCAGCGCGAACGCCGGGGCGCCGACCAGCGCGGTGACGCCGTGCAGGGCCGAGCCCTCCTCCAGCAGCAGCTCGCTGACCGTGCCGACCGCGATCAGGGCGACCGGGACGACGATCATCGCGGCGACCGTGAGCGCGCCCGGTGCGGAGGCGGGGCCGTCCGGGGCGTCCGGGCCGTCCGGGCCGGCGGCGCCGCTCCCGGCGGACTCGTCGAACCGGCGCCGGACGTCGGCGTCCACGGCGAACTCGCGCCGGGCGAACATCAGCCTGCCGACGTAGTGCGCCTGCACCCCGAGCGGCACGCAGATCAGCAGCCCGACGAGGACGACGAGGCCGATGTCGGCGCCGAGCAGCGTCGCACCGCCGGTGATGCCGGGATGGGGCGGGACGAGCCCGTGGATGATCGCCATGATCCCGCCGACCGGGATGCCGACGACGACCGGTGAGACGTGCCCCGCCGATCGGGCGAAGCTGAACAGGATGGGCAGCAGGATGATGTAGGCGACGTCGAAGAAGATCGGGATGACCACGATCGAGGAGACGACGAGCAGCGCGGGCCCCACCCGCTCCGGACCGAGCCGCCGGGTGAAGCGCTCGGCGAGGATCCGGGCACCGCCGGTCTTCTCGACGACGGCCCCGAGCATCGCGCCGAGCCCGACGAGCAGCGCCACGTTGCCGAGCGTGCTGCCCATCCCCTCGATGACGGTGGGCATGATGTCCGCCGGGGCCATCCCGCCGGCGAGTGCGGTCCCGATCGCGACGATCAGCAGCGCCAGGAACGCCGGGACCTTCAGCCAGATGATCAGTGCGAGCAGCAGCGCGATCGCCCCGACCGCGATGCCGATGAGTGCGACGATGCTCATGCCGATGGCATGTCCTCCCGTTCGTCGTCGAGCGGAGTGGTCGTCGATCGGGCGCGGTGACGGCGGTGCCACCGGCGGCTGTCCAGGGCCCGAGGCTCGTTGATATCAACGAGCCTGTCAATCAGCTGGGGGAGTCCCGGTGGTCCGTTCGGCCCGCCGGGGGCGGTGGATCCGTCGCCGTTCGGCGGTTGTCCAGCACGGCCGGCACGTCCGCCGGGTGCAGCGGGGCGGACAGGTGCCAGCCCTGGCCGGTGTCACAGCCCAGCGACCGCAGCCGGGCCGCCTGCTCGGCGGTCTCCACCGACTCGGCGACCACCTCCAGCCCGAGGCTGTGCGCGAGCTCGATCATCGCCGACAGCACGACCGGGCTGTCCAGGTCGCGGCCGGGATGCCGGTCCGCCCGGGCCGGCATCGGGCCCTTCGCCGAGACGAACGACCCGGCGAGCTTCAGCACGTCGACCGGCAGCCGGTGCAGGTAGGCCAGGTTCGAGTAGCCGGTGCCGAAGTCGTCGATCGCGATCCGCACGCCGAGCCGGGACAGCTCCTCCAGGGCCGCGATCGGCTGCCCGCCCGCGGACATCAAGTCGCTCTCGGTCAGTTCCAGCTGCAGCGCCCTGGCCGGCCACCCGGTCTCGCCGAGGATCTCCACGATCCGCTGCACGGCGTCGTCCTGGCGGAGCTGGCGGCCTGCCACGTTGACGCTGAGCACGAACCGGCGCGCCGGATCGGCGTCGGCCCAGGCGCGGGCCTCGGAGCAGGCCCGGCGCAGCAGGTACAGGCCGAGCGGGACGATCAGGCCGGTCTGCTCGGCCAGCGGGATGAACAGGTCCGGCCCCAGCTTCTCGCCGTCGGCCGCCCGCCACCGGGCCAGCGCCTCGACCCCGGTCACCCGGCCGTCGGCGAACGACACCAGCGGCTGGTACTCCAGGTCGAACTCGCCGCGCTCCAGCGCGCCGGGCATCCGGCCGGCCAGCTCGAACAGGTGCACGTCGTGCCGGTGCCGCTGCGGGTCGAAGGCGGCGATCCGGTCCCGCCCGTCGCGCTTGGCCCAGTACATGGTGGTGTCCGCGGCCTGCATCAGCGCGGCGGCGCCGTCGTCGCGCGGGGCGGGATCGCCGTCGCAGGCCGGCACCGGCCAGGACACGACGCCGATGCTGGCGGACACCACGATCTCGCGGCCGCGCAGCGACACCGGCCGCCGGACGGTCTCCAGCGCCTGCTGGGCGACCGCGGTCAGCTGCTCCGGCCCGGTGCACTGCTCGATGAGCACGACGAACTCGTCGCCGCCCATCCGGGCGACGGTGTGCCCGAGGCTCCCCAGCTCGGCCTGCATGCGGTGCGCGACGGCGGTGAGCAGCTGGTCGCCCGCGTCGTGCCCGAGGGTGTCGTTGACCGCCTTGAAGCCGTCCAGGTCCAGGTAGCAGACGCCGACGGTGGCGCCGCCGGGGTCCAGCGCCTCCAGCGCGGTGGTGAGCCTGCTGAAGAACAGCGCCCGGTTCGGCAGCCCGGTGAGCGGGTCGTGCTCGGCCTGGTGCTGCAGCCGGGACTGCAGCAGGTGCCGCTCGGTGACGTCGGCGACCATCGCGACCAGGTAGCGCGGGGCGCCGTCGCGGTCCCGGATCAGCGAGACGACCAGCTCGGTCCAGACCTGCCGCCCGTCCTTGCCGAAGTACGCCTTCTCCATCCGGACGTGGCCGACCCGGCCGGCCAGCATGGCCTGGATCTTCGGCCACATCTCGGGGGTGTCCTCGGGATGGATGAACTCGAAGACCGAGCGCCCGACGATCTCGTCCGGCGGGTACCCGAGCATCTCGGCGAGCGCCCGGTTCGCCTCCAGGATCTGCCCGCCCGCGTCGGACACGCTGATCCCGAGCACCGCGTGCTCGAACACCGCGCCGTAGCGGGCCTCCGAGCGCCACCGGGCGTCCTCCGCGGCGCCGCGGGCGGCGAACGCGGCCGCGCTGATCCGCTCCTGCTCGGTGCGGGTCCGCTGCTGCAGGGTCCGCGCGTAGCCCGCGGACAGCGCGCCGACCGCGGCGGTGAAGCGGCGCAGCCGGACCGGATCGGCGATCCGGTCGGCGAAGTGGGTGGCCAGCACGTCCAGCGAGCAGCGCAGCGCCGCCGTGTCGGTCAGGTGCGCGGCGATCAGCTCGGCGCCGATCTCCCGGGCCGTCTCGATCTCGGCCCGCCCGTCGACGACGGCGGCGATCCAGTAGGCGGCACCGGCCAGCACGGAGCGCAGCTCGGCCCGCCCGGCCGAGACGAACCCACGGGCGTGGATCGCGGCGACCCAGGCGTCGGTCAGCCGCTCCACGCCCGGGTCGGGCCGGACCTCGCCCGTGCCCGCCGGTGCGGCATCGCCCACGTCGGCCTCCTGTCCTGCATGTCGTGTCGCCGGTCGGGCGACCTCAGCGGCGTGCCACGCCGGCCAGCCCCGGATAGCGCTGGACCTCCGGCCCGACCGGGGACTCCGGCCGCCACAGCGGGATCCGGACGACGCCGGGCTCCAGCAGCTCCAGGTCGCCGAACAGCGCGGTGAGCTCCTCGGTGGAGCGCATCCGCATCGCGTTGGGCGAGCGGTCCCGGTTGTAGATGCTCTGCGCCTCGTCCGCGCCCGCGTGCCCGCCCTCCGCGGTCGCGTGGCTGATCACCAGGTAGCTGCCCGGGGGTGCCGCGCCCAGGTAGGTGCGCACGAGCTCGGCCGGGCGGGCCTCGTCGGGCACGAAGTGCAGCACCGACACCAGCAGCACCGCGATCGGCCGGGAGAAGTCGAGGTGCGAGCGGGTCAGCGGGTTGTCCAGCACCTTGGCCGGTTCGGTCAGGTCGGCGGCGAGCACCTCGGTGCGGTCGTCGTCGCCGAGCAGGGCCCGGCTGTGCACCACCGCGATCGGGTCGTTGTCGACGTAGAGCACCCGGGCGTCCGGGATCTCGGCGGCCGCGATCTCGTGCACGTTGCCCGCGGTCGGGATGCCCGAGCCGAGATCGAGGAACTGGGTCACCCCCTGCGCGCACAGGTGGCGCACGGCCCGGCGCAGGAACGCCCGGTTCGCCTGGGCGACCGACGCCATCTCCGGCAGCACGCCGAGGATCTGCTCGGCGAACCGCCGGTCGGCCTCGAAGTTGTGCGAGCCACCGAGGTAGTAGTCGTAGACCCGGGCGACGCTGGGACGGTTCATGTCCACCTCGTCGGGTGCCCACGCCGGCCTGTCCATTCTGTGCTCCCCGCAACGGATTCGACGTCTTTCGACCAAGGGGGACCCTACTGGCCGGACGGCGCCCTGAGGGGGTACGCGCCGCTCAGTACAGCGCGATCGTGGCGACAGTGGCCCCGGTGAGTGACACCAGGTCGTCCGGGGCGAGCTCGATCTCCAGCCCGCGCCGGCCGCCGGAGCAGTAGATCGTGCCGAACCCGGCCGCCGACGCGTCGAGCACGGTGGGCAGCCGCCTGCGCTGGCCGAGCGGCGAGATCCCGCCCGCCACGTAGCCGGTGGTCCGCTCGGCGTCGGCGATCTCGGCCATCGCCGCCCGCTTGCCGCCCACCGCCGCGGCCAGCGCCTTCAGGTCGAGCTGCGCCGACACCGGCACGATCCCGACCGTCATGGCGCCGTCGACGACCGCGACGAGCGTCTTGAACACCCGGTCCGGGTCCTGGCCCATCGCCCGGGCCGCCTCCGGGCCGTACCCGGTCTCCCGGTCGTCGTGGGTGTAGCTGTGCACCCGGTGCGTGATCCCGCGTCGCACCAGCAACGCCGTCGCCGGGGTGCCCCTGCCCGCCATGTCCGCCCGACCTCCCGCGCTCACCGACGGCCCCGCCCGCCGCGGCCGTCGCGGGCAACCTACGGGAATGCCGTTCCGGCGCGTGACGTTCCCGGTGGTGTGACGACAGCAGTGATGGAGGCCCCCCGGGCGTCCGAGGCCGGACGGAACCGGTGGGGACGCGTACCCTCCGACACGACCGCCGTGCCGGTGACCCGCACCGGCGCGCGGTCCGTGTCACTGGAGAGGGGACCCTTGTCAGAACAGCCGGATCGGTCCGGGAACGAGCCGGTCGAGCAGGTCGGCACCGCCGATGCCGAGGGCAACCGGGCGCCGGAGGACGAGACGGTCGAGGAGCGCACCGCCCGCTTCGAGCGGGACGCGATGCCGCTGCTGGACCAGCTCTACGGTGCCGCGCTGCGGATGACCCGGAACCCGGCCGATGCCGAGGACCTGGTGCAGGAGACGTTCCTGAAGGCGTACTCGGCCTTCGGCTCGTTCCGCCGCGGGACGAACCTGAAGGCCTGGCTGTACCGGATCCTGACCAACACCTACATCAACGGGTACCGCAAGCGTCAGCGCCAGCCGCTGCAGGCGCCGACCGACGAGATCACGGACTACCAGCTGGCCCAGGCGGGCGAGCACACGTCCACCGGCCTGCGCTCGGCCGAGGTCGAGGCGATGGACGCGCTGCCCGACGACGACGTGAAGGAGGCCCTCTCGGCGCTGCCGGAGGACTTCCGGATGGCCGTGTACCTGGCCGACGTCGAGGGGTTCGCCTACAAGGAGATCGCCGAGATCATGGGCACCCCGATCGGCACCGTGATGTCCCGGCTGCACCGGGGCAGGCGCCAGCTGCGGGACATGCTGACCGATGTCGCCCGCGACCGCGGTTTCGTGCGCGGGGCGGGCAGCCAGGAGGTGACGGCGTCGTGAGCGCCGAGGAGGTTCCCGCCGAGCGCAACCCGCTGGCCGGTGACACCGCAGGCTGCAGCGAGGTGCTCGCGGAGGTGTGGCTGTTCCTGGACCGCGAGTGCGACCAGGAGCGCAGGCGGCTGCTGCAGCACCATCTCGACGAGTGCGCGCCCTGCCTGGCCGAGTACGGCATCGACGAGAAGCTGAAGGCCCTGCTGGCCCGCAAGTGCGGCGGGGAGTCGGCGCCGGAGGCCCTGAAGGACCGGCTCCGCACCCAGATCCGCTCGGCGGTGCTGGAGCAGGCGCAGGTGCGGGTCGAGTCCGGCCCGGAGGGCACCAGCGTCTCGGTGTCCCGGCGGCGCACGGAGTACCGGCGCGAGGGCTGAGCGCGGCGTGGGCACAGCACGCACGACAGCACGCACGAAGGGCGGGTACCGGGACCGGTACCCGCCCCTCGCACGTTCGGACGGCGACTCAGGTGTTCGGCTTCTTGCCGTGGTTCGCCTTCTTCTTGCCGCGGTCGCGGCGCTTGCGGGCACGCTTCGACATGATCGGCCCTCCTCTCCTCAGGGGTCACGGTTCCGCGGCGGTGCCGCGGGAGCTCGTGGCCGTGATTCTCGCATGTGGTGGGATGGGCGACCGTGACCACGCTCAGCCAGCTGCTCGCCGAGCACACGACGATGGACGGCGAGACCGCCGACCACCTCCAGCGGGTGGTGGGGGAGTGGCAGCTGCTCGCCGACATGTCGTTCGCCGACTTCCTGCTGTGGGTGCCGCTGGACGACCTGCACGCGGCCACCGACTTCACCGCCGAGGGATCGTCGCGGACGTCCACCGCCCAGTTCCTGTGCGTGGCCCAGGCCCGGCCGACCACCGCACCCACCGCGCACCCGGACGACGTCGTCGGCCGCCGGGCCGCTCCGGTGGAGGTCGGCCAGCTGCGCCGGGCGGTGCTGGAGGGCCGGATCTGCCGGGACGACGACCCGCGCTGGCACCTGGAGGTGCCGGTGCGCCGGGAGACCATCCCGGTCCGCTACCACGGCCGCACCGTCGCGGTGCTGTCCCGGGACACGAACCTGTCGACCCCCCGGGTGCCCTCCCCGCTGGAGATCGCCTACCTGGGCAGCGCGTCGGACCTGTGCCAGATGATCGTGGACGGCACCTTCCCGCCGCAGTCCGGGCCACCCGGCAGCGCGGAGGGCAGCCCGCGCGCCGGTGACGGCCTGGTCCGGCTGGACGCGCACGGCAACGTCGCCTACGCCAGCCCCAACGCGCTCTCGGCGTACCACCGGATGGGCCACGCCAGCGACGTCGCCGGGGCCGATCTGACCGCGGTGACCAGGGCGCTGGTGCTCGACCCGTTCGACGCCAAGGACGTCGCCGCCCGGATCGCCGACGCGCTGGCCGGCATCCCGTCGAGCCGGATGGAGATCAAGGGCAGGCGGGCGACGATGCTGGTCCGCGCGCTGCCGCTGCGCCCGCGCGGCGACGCCGCCGGCGCGCTGGTGCTGGTCCGCGACGTCACCGACCTGCGCCGCCGGGACGCGGCGCTGATGTCAAAGGACGCCACCATCCGGGAGATCCACCACCGGGTGAAGAACAACCTGCAGACCGTCGCGGCGCTGCTCCGGCTGCAGGCCCGGCGCAGCGAGCACCCGGAGGCGAGCCGGGCGCTCGAGGAGTCGGTCCGCCGGGTCACCTCGATCGCGCTGGTGCACGAGGCGCTGGCCTACTCGGTGGCCGAGGTCGTCGAGCTCGACGAGCTGCTGCCGAAGGTGCTGCCCGCCATCCGGGACGGCGCGACCACCGAGTCGCGGGCCCGGGTCCGGGTGGACGCCGGGTTCGGCGCGCTGCCCGCGGCCAAGGCCACCCCGCTGGTGCTGGTGCTGGCCGAGCTGGTGCACAACGCGCTGGCGCACGCCTACGACCCGGGCGTCGCCGGTGAGGTGGTGGTCAGCCCGCGACGGTCGGCGAGCCGGCTCGAGGTGTCGGTGGCCGACGACGGGCACGGGATGCCCGCCGACTTCGACTTCGAGCAGTCGAAGGGCCTGGGCCTGCAGATCGTGCGCACGCTGCTGAGCTCGGAGCTGGAGGCGACGATCACCGTCTCCGCGCGGGACGGCGGCGGGACGGTGGCGCTGATCCGGCTGCCGCTGGGCGGCGGCTGAGCGGCGGCACGTCCGGGCCCGGTCCTCGCAACGGTCGCGGGCCGGATCGTCCCCGGGCGGTCGGTCCGGTGCGCCGGGTGACCGCATCGGTCACTGCGGGTGACCCGGGGCGTGAGCGGGCCCCCTGGCGGCACCGGATACCCTCGACCCGTGACCGTTGATCCCGGTGCCGTGGTCGCGCCGGCACCGTGGTGGACAGGTCACGCGGGGTGGCAGATCACCCCGAACGCACCTCGGGCCCGTGGCCGGTGGCGTCCGGCTACGGGCCCGAGGTCGGGGAGCTACTTCTCTACTTCTTCGATCCGTGCGATCAGGCGGTGCGGGCGCGCGGGCGGGTGCTGCGCCGCTTCAGGGCGCGCCGCTCGTCCTCGCTCATGCCGCCCCAGACACCCGCGTCCTGCCCGGACTCGAGAGCCCACTGCAGGCACGACTCGGTGACCGGGCAACGCCGGCACACGCTCTTCGCCTCGGCGATCTGCATCAGGGCGGGGCCGCTGGTGCCGACGGGGAAGAAGAGCTCCGGGTCCTCGTCGCGGCAGATCGCGTCGTGACGCCAGTCCATGATTGCTTTCTCCTCTGGTGCGCGATCGGGGTCGCGCCGATCGTCATCTGTTACGTCCGTGTTTCGGAGCTTGTGAATACTTTCACGAGCTCCGGCGGTCCTCAACGGGAAACTGCTCATCGGATACGTGAGTGGCCTCATAGCCGCTCGCGCACGACAGACCTGTGCCCCGAACTTTTCAGCCGCGGGCCGGTTCCTGTGAACCAGTGTCCCTGTCCGACACGGAAACGGCCACCCGAATCCCGTGTAGTACCCGACACCCCCCTGGCGGCGTTGCCCGGGGCCTCCCGCTTGCGTAGGGACCACCTTGGATCACCGGTTTGGGCTGGTGTAAGCCCCAACGGGACCGACGGTCCGCTCACATCGGTGAATGGCGGGGTTGCTCACTCCGGCGTGTGAGAGCGCCCGCACGGGGCGCGACGAACTGCCCATCTCACACGACGACGCGTAACGCTCCCGGCACGCTCAGGAATTCCACGTCGGTCCGCTCGCCCAGGTGGTCGCCGTCCAGCTGCAGCGCCAGCGGCCGATCGGAGGTGATCCTGACCTGGGGGACGGCGTCGTGGCGCACGACGTGCCTGCCGTGCGGGTCACCGTCGGCAGCCAGCATCTGACGCAGCGTCGTCGCGATCGTCCTGGGCCCCAGGCCGGTCAGCGCGAACAGCCCGAGCCCGCTGCCGAACGACGAGCGGGGGTTCGTCCGGACCGCGCGGCCCGACAGGTAGGTCCACGGGTCGGTGTTCGAGACGAACGCCAGCCGCACCCCGCCCAGCGGCGCGGCCCCCGGGATCTGCACCGTCATCGACGGCGGCCGGTGCAGCTGGGCCAGGTACTGCCCGATCGCGGTGATCGCGTACCGGCCGGGGCTGGCCTCGTACCCCTGCGCCCTGGCCCGCTCGACGGCGGCGACCACCTCGGCGTCCCAGCCCATGCCCGCGTTGAAGGTGAACCACCGGTCGTCGGCGTGGCCGAGGCCGACCAGCCTGCGCCGCCGGGCGGCGAGCGCGGTCAGCACGTGGCCGGTCGCCTCGACCGGGTCGCGCGGCATCTCCAGGGCGCGGGCGAACACGTTCGCCGAGCCGCCGGGCACCACGGCCAGCATCGCGGTGGCGTCCGGGTCCGGCCGGGGCGGGCCGCTCCCGGTGCCGGTCTGCGCGGCGAGCAGCCCGTTGACGACCTCGTTGACCGTGCCGTCGCCGCCGAGCGCCACCACCAGCTCGACCCCGTCGGCGACGGCCGCCGCGGTGGCCTCCGCGGCGTGCCCCCGGTAGCGGGTCTGCAGCACGTCCAGCTTGAGCTCGCTGGCCAGCGCCTTGGTCAGCACGTCCCGGCCGGCCGCCGTCGTCGACGTGGCCTGCGGGTTGACCACGAGCAGCGCGCGCACGGGCCGACTGTAACGACCACCGCCGCCCGGCGGGTCCGGGCGGGTGCGTGCTGCCTATCCTCGGAGCCGTGGCCGAGGAGCAGCGCAACGACGTCCCCGCCGCGCCGCGCGTGCCGGAGAACGTGAAGGTGTCCGGCCTGCTGGTGGCCGTGCAGGGCGTGGTCGGCGTGGTGGTCGCCGTCGTGCTGGGCCTGCGGGCGTTCGAGGCGGGTGGCCCCCGGCTGTACTACGGCCTCGCCGAGTCCGGGATCTTCCTGCTGATGGGCGGCGCCGTCGTCGGCATCGGCTACGGCCTGGTCCGCGGCCTGCACGGCTGCCGCACCCCGGCGATCGTGGTGCAGCTGCTGTTGCTGCCGGTCGTCTACAGCCTGCTCGGGCCGTCCCGGCAGCTGTTGTGGGGCATCGTCTGCGGGCTGTACGTGGTGCTCACCTTCATGCTGCTGATCAGCGAGCAGTCCAAGCGCTGGGCGCTCGGCGAGGACGAGCCCGGTTCCTAGCCGGCCCGGCCGGCGAGCGCCGCGAGCGGGCCGCCGGTGAGCCGGTAGGTGGTCCAGCCCTCGTTCGGCCCGGCGCCGATCGCGCGGTAGAAGCCGATCGCCGGTTCGTTCCAGTACAGGACGTTCCACTCCAGCCTGGCCCAGCCGCGCCGGGTGCACTCCGCGGCCAGCGCGGCGAGCAGCCGCAGGCCGTGCCCCTCGCCGCGGTGCGCCGGGCGGACGTAGAGGTCCTCCAGGTGCATCCCGGCGACCCCCTCCCAGGTGGAGAAGGTGCGGAACCAGATCGCGGTGCCGACCACCGCGCCGTCGGCGGTGGTGGCGACCAGCGCGGCGGCCGACGGGTCCGGGCCGAACAGCGCGGCGTGCAGCCGGTCGTCGGTGAGCCGGCACTCGTCGGCGGCCTTCTCGTACTCGGCGAGCTCGTGCACCAGCGCCACGACGGCCGCGACGTCGCCGGGCCCGGCCGCCCGGACCCCGCTCACCGCGGGCCCCGGGTCGGGCGCTGGTTGACGTGGTCCAGCCGCGGGACGCCGCGCTCGAAGCCGAGGACCGTCACCCCGGCCGGGTCCATCGCGACGTGCACCCCGCCGGTGGCGGGCAGGCCGATCCAGCGCGCGGTCAGCACCCGGGAGAAGTGGCCGTGCCCGACCAGGATCACGTCGCCGGCGCCGAGCAGGGCGCGCGCCTCGGCCAGCACGGCGTCGGCCCGCCGGCACACGTCGTCCGGCGTCTCGCCGCCCGGCCACGGGCCGTCCCAGATGGTCCAGCCGGGCAGCGTCTCGCGGATCTGCGGGGTGGTGCGGCCCTCGGCGTCGCCGTAGTCCCACTCGGCGAGCCGGTCGTCGATCGCGTCCACGGTGAGCCCGGCCAGCGCGGCCGTGTCCCGCGCGCGCGTGCGCGGGGAACAGAGGACGCGGGCCGGCGGCGCGGCGTGCCGGACCAGGGCCAGCGCGTCGCGCACCGCGCAGGCGGCGTCCCGGCCGTCGTCGGTGAGCCCGATGTCGGTCCGCCCGGTGTGCCGGCCGGTCCGGGACCACTCGGTCTCGCCGTGCCGGAGCAGCAGGATCCGGCCGCGGGGGTCGTCGTCGCTCACGATCGCCGACGCTACCCGGACGGCGGGTGCCCGCGGTCCTCCGCGAGTGGCCCCGGGTGGCGCCGGGTCACCCGGACGGGTCGGTGTCCCACCCGACCGGGTCGTCGGCCGTGGCGCCGGCCCGGCGCGGCCGGTCGGTCCGGTGAGATGGGGCCGGTCCCGTCCGTTCCCGAGGAGTGACATGTCGCAGCACCCCCGCCGGGCCGCCCGGCGGATCGCCGGGCTCGGCACCGCCGCCGGCCTGGTCCTCG